>Ga0075460_10000006_pt1 | contig 57034 bp, 74 predicted proteins | sample DEB08_DNA_3_FD_77580 | JGI IMG/M metagenome (GOLD analysis project Ga0075460, IMG submission 77580) | Aqueous microbial communities from the Delaware River and Bay under freshwater to marine salinity gradient to study organic matter... | ecosystem: Environmental > Aquatic > Marine > Coastal ...
TCATGGCGCGTGGCTTCCCTAAGAAAGCTCAAATCGTCGAGGACTTTCAGGCCATTAAGGTCAGCGGGTCTCCAGTTTTCACAGATTTGGACGCAGCGTCTATCATTACCTGGCTCGACGTGTTCGTAAAGCCTGTCTTGGAGAGGAAGAAGAAGTCCGACCCACGCTACGCCAGGTACAGCATTCACAACGGAAAGGTCATGCTCCTCACTCAGTCTGGGCAGACCCTGCAGGAGGAGGAGTGACATGACGAACGACTTTGACATGCTCGACTTTGACGAGCCAAGTCTTGATGACCTCTCGTTGGAACTCGACATCCCAGTCGAGGACGACGCAGCGGACATGAACCGCAACTACGAGATGAAGCGCTCCCTGCATGCTTGGTTGTGCTTCCACGGTGGCCTGTTCTCCGAATGGGGTCTTACCTGTGAGTCGGTCGATGAAGCAGCCCGCACCTCCGCACAACGCATGCAGGACGAGGGCCACTACCGGTGGGACTCGGCTTACCCGACGCGCGAGCGTGCCATGATGTCACTCTGCACGCAGCTCGGCTCCGAGGTTACCCCTTCTCCCATTTGCTTTGACGTCGAGGGAATCCGTATGGGCTACAACCTTCCTATGTCCATCGGAATGGAGGACACCGTGCTGGCGCGTTTCAATGAACGCTTCCCTGGTAAGGCCGGCTGCGGCTACGCTTCCTGGTCCTCTTTCACCGCGTACTACAGGGGTCTCGCTTCCTACCTCGTCTACGACCTCGACCGCATTCTCGAATTCCTTGAGGAGCTTCTCCCCGACTACATGCGCGAAGTGGACCCGGACTGGCACGACCGCATGGGTAACCGCCACTACCGCCATCCCTCTGTTCAGGTCGTTGGTGTCTCCGAAGACCGCGACCGTACTGTTGGTCAGGCAGTGCGCGCTAAGGAGCTCGGTCGCTTGGTCCGCGTTCACGCTCAGATTACGATGCTTTCTGAGTCGAAGACGCAGTTCCTCACGGCCGCTTTCAAGTGCGCTCGTTGCGAGGATGGAGATGTGGAACGTGTCGAACAACACCCCTTCAGCGATGAAATGCTCTTCCCCATTCCCTGCACCGTGCCTGGCCACTACGAGTGGAACGTCCTCGAACCTCCTGAGTCGCGCGTCATTACCATCCGTCGCGCCCACATCCAGGACCCGATGGTGCAGTCGTCTGACACGCCAAGCATGATGGTCGAATTCCAGGAAGAGCTCGAAGACCTCGTCAGCCCCGGTGAAGAGGTCGTCCTTGTGGGCTACGTGCGTTCGCGCCCGATGGGTAAGCAGGCGAAGAAAGACCGCAACCGAGATGTGTTCATGGTCGTTACCGGCATCGAGTCCAACTCGGTTCAGGCCGACATTAGCGTGAGCGAAACGGAGCGCGACGAAGTCCTCGCCTGGGCCCAGGCTCGCTCCTTTACCGAGCGCATGGAAGGTCTCACCCGCTCCTTTGCCCCTCACATCAAGGGGCGCGATGAGGTCAAGCAGGTCCTCATGTTGCAGCAGTCCGGTGGTTCGCACCACTCCTCGCGCTACGATATTCACGTCGCACTCTTCGGGGACCCAGGCACAGGTAAGACGGAAATGGCCCTGTGGGCCCACTCCATGTCCCCTGGTTCTCGCATGGCGAGTGGTGAGCGAGCCTCCATCGCCGGTTTGGTCGGTGGTCAGTCCACGAAGGAGTCCTTCTTCTCCGGTTCGGAAAAGCGCGTCATCGAGCCTGGTGTCCTCGCTTCTGTGTCCCCTGGTGGCATTGCCTTCATTGACGAAGCCCACGCCCTCGACTCGAAGGGTAGCAACCTCACCGAGAGGCTGAATACCGCACTCGAATTCCAGGAAGTCCCAATGTCCATCATCGGTGGTGGGAAGGTCACGACCAAGTGCCCAGTGATTTTCGTCGCCAACCCGAAGAAGGGTGACAACACGAAATTCGACCGAAACAGCCACCTGACTTACTCGCAGCAGGCCGGTATGCCCGCCTCCACAATGTCTCGCCTCGATTGCCCGATTGTCCTCCTTGACGAGTTGAGCGACGAACAGAAGGAAGAGGAGCGGGCGATGGCTGCTCTGCAGAACATGAGCGGCCACTTCCGCGAGAACGCAGAACAGGAAGGCATCCTTTCGCTTCGCTTCCAACAATGCTACTACGCAATGGCTCGAGACTACACCCACATCACGGTCCCACGAGATGTTCTCCTCTACCTCGCCAAGAACCAGGCACGGGCTCGCCTCAGTGCGGTTGATGACGACGTGGTGAACGCTCGCCGTGTGAACACCCTGCACCGTCTGACATGTGCCGCTGCGAAGCTTGACTTCTGCGACACTGCAACCATGGAACACGCGGACTTCGCTCTGGCTGTCATGTCTCGCACGCTCATGGACCAAGCTCCGAGCGCCGCCGAGGGTGGGAAGACCTCTCAGCAGGTGAAGAACACCGACGACCTGTGGGAAACCCTGTGCGACATGCACGCCTCCCAGGCCAAGGAACAGTACACCACTTCGGACATTGAGGCTTACTTCGCGGAACACAAGCCGGTCAAGCGCGACGCTCTCGTCGTCGCTCTCACTGGCTTCGTCGCTACGCAGAAGCGCCACGAACGGTGGGGTGCTTTCATGCGCCGTCGGAAGGGCGTCTACGAGTTTGAGAGCTGACCACTTTCACTTCCAGAAATGGGCCTTGCGAATGGTTAAGTGCCTCTTTCACCTGCTCTGAAACATGGAAAGCACGGGCCTTACCAGTGAGCAGCTTGAAATCGTGAACGCCCCAACCCCGGAGGAGGACATCCTCTTCCGGTCCGGTGGAGGAGGGTCATCCTTCTCTTACGTGACTGGTGAATACGTGAAGCGCCGCCTCCTTGAGGCATTCAACGGTGACTTTGCCATCACCATCCTCTCCCACGAGCGTGTGGAGGAAGAAGTCATCGTGGTCATCCAGGCGGAGTACCCGCTTTACGAGCACGCAAAGAACGGCTCCCACCTCCTCGACCGCCGCGGTTCCATCCAGGAAGCCGGCAACTGCGAGCTTAGCTCCCGCATGAAGTACGGTGACGCGCTCAAGACGGCGCTTACCGACGCTCTCAAGCGTGTCGCTACGCACCTCGGAATTGGCCTCGACCTTTACCACAAGACGCAGGTTACCAAGAACGAGGCCCCTGTCAAGACTGCCGCTGCTTCCTCCTCTAAGCCCGCTTGGGCTGAGCGTGCCGGTGACGTCATTCAGGAAAAGAACCCCGAGCACAAGCCACGGACCTTCGGCAACGACGGCGATGCCTCCCCAGCACAGAAGGGCTTCATCATGAAGCTCCTCTCTGACCTCGACCACGCCTTCGACATTGACTACCTCTCAGAAGTCAGTGGCTTCCCTGTCGAGAAGCTCGGAAAGCTCGGAAAGAAGGACGCGGAAACCACCCTGCCCATCAGCAAGCTTGAGGCCACCTCCATTATCAAGGAGCTCAAGGAGCTCGCTGCGGCCTGAATGCCTAAGTACCTCTTTCAGGGTGTTTATGTATGCGTCCGTCACGACATGCTGACTTGCTCGTCAGCGAGTACTACGAGAAGGCAGTCCTTGAGGTGGACCACGTTCCTCGCAGGGAATTCGCTATCCTTAGTGACACCTTCATGCGCCGTCACCTTCAGTTTGACAACCTGGATTTGCTGCGTGAAGCCCTCGTACGCGACCCTCCCACCGCTCTCTACGCCTCTCTTTCTCGCTACCTTGACCCGTCTGCACGAAAGGCCAAGGGCGACCAGAGGAAGTCCAGGACGTGCCAGGAGTGCGGCCACACCTGGTCCTTGGCTTCGGTTGAGGAGTACAACGAGTGCCCGGCCTGCGACACCATCAATGACGACTCGGAAACGAGCGCCAAGGACCAGAAAGCGATGGACCTCGCGTTCGATATTGACTACGGCGACATTCCAGGGACTGCCAACATGACACCTGTCAGAAAGCTTGCAGCCGCTTCGCGCTCCGCCTACAACCTCTACGTTCTTCTCACCGAAGATTTCGGCGTAGCCGAGGAAGACATTTCGATTACCTTCTCCGGTGGGAAGGGCATGCACATTCGCGTTTCAGGTGGCGCTCTCTTCTCCCTCGGTGAGCCAGAGCGTAAGGCGCTTGTCAACTACGTGTCCGGCTACAAGTTCACCTTCGGTGACTTCCTCAACATCCGCTCTACGGCTATGGGTAGCAACACCTGGCACCTCAAGGCCTACCAGGGTGGTTGGGGGAAGCGCTTCAACGACTCCGTTGCGTACTTCATCGGCCTGGCCAAGCAGGAAGGTGAGGCATTCGACCAAGCCCTCGAAATGTACTGGCCCTGGCACGAAACCAAAGACAACTACGGACAAAAAAAATCGCTGCCCTCGGAAAAGGTGAGGACAGCGTTCAAGGAAGCCTGCGCTGAGGCAGACTTCGTTCTGAAGGGCGGGGACATTCGGAAGATGAAGGACGCGGAGGCGAAGAGGTTGCTGAACCTCGCTCTCGCTCGTGCGCGTCTGCGCTTCGCTTCCTTCGTAGACAAGACCGTGACTTCTGACAAGGCACGTGTGCTTCGCATCCCAGGTTCCATGCACGGTAAGTCAGGCATGGTATGTTGCCGGGTCCAGAGCCCAGAGCACCTGAAGAACATCTCCTGGCTCCAGGAGACGCAGAAGGAGCTGATTGGGGAGGACGAAATTACGGTGGAGCTCCCGGCTACAGCCAACACCTTCTACGGTGTGTTCGAGCCAGGGACTCACACGCTCCCACGCTACCAGGCACTGGCCGCTTTGTGTAGCGTTAAGGAGAAAATGTGAGACAAAAAATGGGCCCAAATTGGGCCCATTCACTTATCAGGATGTTTTGCATCGTCGGCATGTAGTGCTTGTGTTTCCATGAACACATTCACCTACGCACTCTTTGCATTGGCTTCGGCGTCTGTTGTGTTCACAGATTTGACTACCGCCACAGTCTTTGCAGTGGTTTCGGCGTCTGTTGTGTTCACAAATGGTGCTACCTCCGCAATCCTTGCATTGGTGTCGCTGTCTGTTGTGTTCACAAATGCTGACACCTCCGCAATCTTTGCAGTGGCTTCGTATTCTGTTGTGTTCACAAATGGAAGCACCTCCGCAATCTTTGCAGTGGTTTTGGCGTCTGTTGTGTTCACAAATCTGACTCCCTCCGCAGTCTTTGCAGGAGCTTCGTTGTCTGTTGTGTTCACAGATTTGGCTACCTCCACAATCTTTGCAGAGGCTTCGTGCTCTGTTGTGTTCACAAATCTGACTACCTCCGCAATCCTTGCATTGGTATCGTTGTCTGTTGTGTTCACAGCGTAGATTCTTCCCATCCCATATTCCAGTAACACCTCTCTGTGAGGTGTACACTTGACCGATTACTCGGTCTCCCGGCTTAACAAGTCCGGTGTGTCTGGGTCGTTTCCAAAATGGGTCGTACCCAGTTTCCATGTTCTTTTTTTCTTCCATGGCCTTATCCCCTGGTCAGCTCCCAAAATCGTACAGGGAACGAAAGCCAGGTTGTGACCTACTGCATCGTACGCAGTAGAAACCCTCTACGTCGCGCCTCCCTACCTTGACGACCTGCTTGAAAGAGGTATTCGGTACGGTAGCGCGACATTTGAGGCATCGTGGCATCAGCGCCACTCCTCGGGTTTGTCGAATTTTTCTGCTCTATCTGCGCAGGTCTCAGCATAGGCCTTTGCAGATTTTAAACAAAAAATGTAGTAGCGACGGCATCGATTGCCGCCACCGAATTCCCTCGGTCCTGAACTTACTGGCTCATTGAAAGAAATTCCAGTGTTGTTTTCAGGCTTGACCACTGTGGCCATTCTCTGAGAGATTTTGTTTGGTGGGAGGCCGCCTTGTGTTCCACTGGCAGCCTTTCCAGATGCGATAACCTTGCGAACTGACATCTCTCGAAGTCGAGCGTCGATGTCGTGTGCAGAGAAATCCTTCTTTCCACTTTCGTGTAGGTCGATGCAGGCAAGAACCAATCTTTGTCGGCTCAACCATTTTCGTTTTGCGTGTGGGGCTCTCTTCTTCCTCACTGTCATTCAGATTCCTCCATTTCTTGGTTGGGATAGAGGTTCTTCATCTTTGAGATTGGAGAGGCACTGGACCCACAGACTGGACAGAGGCCTTCGCCGCTATCTTCGTCGTAGTAGTCCATTTCGGCTTCCCAGTCACACTCTTGCCAGCCGCAGTATTCGGTCATAGCAGTCTTGATGTGCTTGCACGTTCGATGGTGCACTTGGTAGCCTTTGCATTCGCAGGTGAAGCGCCAGACAATTTCGTCTCGTCCGCGTACGTACACCTTTTCGTAGCTCACCTGATAATCCTTGGAACCATCAGATGAAGGGACCTTTCGGCCCCATCGTTCATTGGAGACACAAGCATAGCGTTCGCGAAGCTCACGCATCTTGCACCCTCCTTTCCAGTCTCGCCAGGCTGGCCTTCTTGAGGTCTTTCCGGCACTTGTCACAAGTTACGATGACAACACCGGAGCCCAGGCGAATAGGGTTATCGAAGAGGGTCTCGCAGAACTTGCATTTGACCTTCTTCGGAATGGGTGGCAGCATTTTCAGTCGAGCGACTGTAGAGCTGACCCCATCTTTCTTTGGTGGTTTCTGTTCCACTTATCAGCCCCCGAAGGGGACATGAAGCTTTCAGCTTCCCCAGCTGAGGTAGAGCACGCCTTCATCCCAGATGGCGCGTTCTTCGTCAGTCAGTTGAGTGGGCGAGCGCCCACAACCTGACCAGAGAAGCCTGTCTTGGTACATACGGTCCTCGCACACGCCTTGTGTGCCTGGACTTGTGCACCACTGAACATGCTCAAGGAAAACCCCCCAGTAGTAGGAGAGTTGCTTGAGCTCTTCAGCTGCCTGAAGTAGAGCACCCAAGTCGACCAGTCCGCCTGAGACTCGAACCCTGGTGGTTGAGTAGACAAACTGGCACTGAGGGGTTTCTCCACGTGGTGGTTGCTCAGGCCGGCTTTGTTGAATTACCGGGGGAGCCCTTTCGTACAGGTCGTAGAACTGGGTGTAATGGTGGCAGAAAAAATCGTCCACCACAGTGTACTCCCCGTCAGGGGCATTTACCGTGTTACTTTCCAGTGAAAGGATGACACCCCTGTCCCAAACCCGCCGAGGCGGGGTCAGGTTGGGCTGCACTTTGTTCACTCTCCGAGGCGACCGAGGATGCGCTCAATGAGCGCTTCTCTGGTTCCACCGGAGCCGATTCTTCGCTTCTTGCAGTAAGCCTGGAGTTCCTTGTAGGACATCTTCTCAAGCTTGCTGCGGTTTGAAGTACCGCTGGCCTTGGGCTTCGCCTTGGCCTTGGGCTTCGCCTTGGCCTTGGGCTTGGTGGCCTTGGGCTTGGGCTCTTCTTCGGAGGTTTCCTCAACGGTTTCCTCCGTGGTCCAAACGTCACGGACGACGTTCTTGTCCATCAGCATCCCGATGACCCGTTGGTATTCAACGATGGTCTTCATCAGCTGATTGTAGTGGCGGCGCTTCTGCCCGCGCGTGCGGACGTCGTCGGCGTCGCCAATTTCCCGGAGAATCTGGGCGCACTGGGCGTGCAGCTCCGTGGACTTCTCCATTAGGGCAGCGAGGACCCCAGACGGGCTGGGAATACTCACCTCAAAGCCACGAACCGTCTCGGTGACGGTCGCAACTTGGTTCTTTTCAGAGGCGTACTTGACAGCCTCCGCCGCGGTCCTGCTCTCTTCCGAGAGGACCCGGTTTGCGTGGTACGATTTCCGTGCCATGGCTTATCTCAGCTTGGAGGGAAGAAGACGCAGTTACCGATGAAGTAATGGTCTTCTGCGAAGTAGACGAAGTCGTCTGCCGAATCCATCTGGACTCTTGTAGTCTCTACAAGGTCGCAGTAGGAGATGTTTCTCGTAGCTGGTATGGTGTCTCGCAAGTAGCTCTCGAAGAACTTAATGTTTGAGACATCCAGGAAATGTTTGTTGTAGGGACAGATAGCAAGCCATCCGCGGGCATCAAGTGAAAGTTGCCCGTGGCCAGCATCGCATGTGATGTGTCCTACACGGTGAGCGAGGCAGTAGTCAATTAGTGTCTGGGCTTTGTTCCCAAACAGTACTTCGATTAGTTCGAGTACTCCTTCCTCGCTGCGGCTTACATCTTCAAGAGGAAAGCCCCACTCATGGTCGCGGTAGGCTTTGTCATTGACGATGTTGTGATAGAGACTTGCAAGTGTGTATGCTCTACCTTCATCTAAGGTTTCTGGAGTGTAGTTGGGGGCATTCACCAACCAGTCCCCTATACCCTGGTACTCGATGTGCCCGTAAATTAGGCCAGGAGTAGTGAGTATTTCTCTGAGAAGGAGAGGGCGCTCCGAGTACTTCGAATCGCCTTGGTAGTAGAGTCCAGTAGGTCCCCAAGAACTCTGATTTCTGGTCTTCATCTGGTAGATGGTTTCCTTCTCTGAGGCTTTCGGAATCAGGACTGTGATGTAGTCAAATGATTCTCGAATGAAGGACCAGTACTCCTGTTGGAGGACAAAGGTCCGGACGAAGGATTGGTCAAGACTGATGTTTGCATTGGTCTCGACCCCGATGTGCCGCAGGTACTTTGTGATACGTGTTAGCTTGTCGGCCTTCTTCTTCCAGTCCTCTCCGACTCGGTACTCGTCAACAGAAATTGCAACGATGTCCACTTGGTCAGAGGGTAGGATGTGTTGTGCGACTTCCATGGTGGTTGTCACATTGATGACCATGCCGTACTTCTTTGCCACAGGGGCGAGTAGGCGTAGCCAGTGAAGGGGGTCCGTAATTCCGGTAACCCCCTTGAGTGGGTTGATTGGTAGCGAGAGTTCTTCGAACCCATATTGGCCGGCCAGCTCAACGACGTTCACCCAATATTCGTCGGGCAGTCGAATCTGCTTGTCCTCATCGGACTTGCCAGCAAGTAGGTAACAGTCGTCACGGCAAACGCCGTCGAAGCGACAGTCGAAGGTGGTGTGGATGAAGAGTCTCCTCCTCACCATGCTACCCCACTCTCCTTTGGTGGGTTGATTGTTTCCACTTATCAGGGTGTAGTACCCGTCACTCTTCCTCTGTGTTGAATTGGAAGTACCGCTCGTACTCAGCTTCGTTCATCAGTTGAACTGCGATGTAGTCGTACAAGAAGGGCCCGGCACAATTGGCCTGGCGGTAATGGGTACTCTTGTCGAGGACTTCCATGATGAAACTCCCAGGGATTCGAATCCCGAGGTACGTGTCTTCACTTGCATCCTCTTCTCGAATGAGTTCCCAAGTTGTGTCGGCTACCTTCCCGTCCACGACGTTCCACGCGTGGGCAATTGGGATTACACTGGTAGCCCAACCCTCGAAGTAACTGACTTCCCTATCCGCGTGGAAGGGACTTCGGTACATCACAGAGTTGTAGTAGCGCTGGAAGTAATCGACTTTCAGCTCAGTTCGGTACATCATAGAGTTGTAATAGCACTGCTTAATTTCTGGAGCAAACCAGGGCGTGCTATCCTTGAGCTCTTTTGTGAGCTCAAGATTGTTCCCGGTGAATTCCTCTGCTTTTTCGAGGAACCATCCAAGAATATCAGCATGTGTAAAGGAGAACCCCTTGAGGTCTCCGAAGACGTGATGCTGGGCGTACATGTCGCGTTGTGCTTCGATGTAGCCGCGCAATCCTGTGTAGGTTGTTTGCACTTATCGGGGACATTACATGTCCTCCATTACCATCGCCAGGATGGATTGGATGCTCTCCCTCGCTTTATCGTGAATCCTATCGGCCTTGGCGTGGTCGTTGGATTCTGAGAATACAGCGTAGCTGTAGCCTGCCGAGAACAAGTTCTCAAGAAGCTGCTCAAGCAGGTCGAAGTCGAGAGTCACTCTTCCTTCTCCTTTCGATTGAGGGGTGGAAGATGCATTTTGTAGTAGCCGCGTCCCCTTTCTTCGAGTTCGTCCACATGTGGGAGAGACTCGTCGGGATGGGGCACAGACAGGTAGTGTCCTGTTTCGTTTGCTTCCGTGTACATCACGAAAGCACCACGGGGGTCAGCAACAGAGATGCGCGTGATTACGCTCTCTTCGTCTTCGAGATTCTTGATGACAATTGCCGCCGAGTTGTGGTGACTGGTGCCTTCCAGGTCAAACCTGAGCCAGGCAGTGTCGCCAAGTTCTACAGGCAAGACGAGAACAGTGTCTCCGTGCTTGTCCTTTGAGAAATAGGCTTCATCAGGGATGGAAAAGTGCGCGTAAATGGTCACTCTCCCGCCTCCCTGTTTTCTTTGTGGACCAAGAGAAGCTGCAGGGCTTCGCTAAGGTCATCCAGCTTCGCAGCGATGTTCGCCAGGTGAAGCTCCATGTGCTGAATTGCACGCATGGTGTCTTGCTCATCTCTTGATGGCACTTATCGCCTCACCAGATTGGGTCGGGGGCAACGAAGCTGTCGAGGTCTTCGTAGCGGATGATGGTACATCGCCGGCCTTTGTGGTGGTACGTACCAGGGAGTCGGATGATTCGCCTGGGGTCGCGGGTGACCTCGTAGTCGACGAGGATTTCCGCTGCTTGCAACTCTTCGATGTAGCCCGTCTTAACCATCCGATGGAGGTTTTGGAGCTGTGGTGAGATGTAGTCACCTCTTTGCCTGCTCATCAGGCTATGGTAGGTGTCTTTGAATCGTTGCGGTGCGTGGTCGGCCATGTTCCAGCCGTACCAGATAACGTGGAAGCCCTTGCCACCAGAAAATACGATGGTCAGGTCTTCGGGAGTGATGGAGAATTTGTCGCAGACCCACTGCACGACACGCTTGGTCATGGCAGCGGAGTCATCGAATGAATCCATCTTGAAGTCCACGTCGAAATACAATTCCTGTCCAAGGAACAGGTTGTTGTACACGGGCATCATGCCCTTCTTCTTGAATTTCTTCCCCCCACTTCGGCTATGTGGGTCTGGCCCAATGCCTCGCGGGTTGAGAAACTTGGAAGTCATGTAGAACACCTTGAGCGGCTTCATCTGACGAAGTCGCTTGAGTAGGGCCTTCTTACCCTCATTGGTGTTCCTGAAGTTGTCGTAGCACTTGACCCAGATGAGTCGCTTACTACGTTGACTCCAGACTTGGAAGCGAAACTGCCTCCACTGGGAGTCGGGTGGTAGCCACATGTCCTCATGAGAGAGGTTGTCATAGGCTATCCCAGACAGCGTTGTCAGTAGTTCGTAGCGCTGTCTGTACTCTTCCTTGTACTCTGGAGTATCTTCCAGAGAAGCTTGGAGCGAGCGGTTGAATGCCTCGAGGTACAATTCCCCCGAGGTCTTTTCCGGGCAATCACAGTCGTTTTGACCAGTACGGTCGCACGCTGGGTGATGGTGCTTCGGAAAGTACTCCGCATGCATTCCAGTTACTGTCTCAGGGTCTCGTAGGAAAGAGAGAACACCGAAAGAATGGTGTTCGCATCGAATCCATCCCGGAGAGGCAGTAAGCTTGCAGCGGGTGCCGTCTTTCTTGACGGCACTGCATCGTGTAGTGTCAGTTATCCACACTGGGTGGTGAACCCTGGCACATGCCAGGTTGAGAGTCGCCGCTAAGCGGTGTTAGTTTGATTTCTTTGTAGTCGCACGCGTCGACGCGCAGATGCAGCGAACTTTGCGATAGCATCGCGTCGTTAGCTGTTGATTAGCGTCGTTAGGGCACGTTCTTACAGTGTGCGTCGGCGGGCGACCTTCGATAAAGGCCGGGCATTTGGACCGGTCCTTTACGTAAGGTGGCCAAGCCGTAAGCCGCCAGTTAAGTCTCGCTGCATCAAGCGTCCCTCCTCGACGCGTGCAGCAGTGTTGCGGCTCTCATTTCTGGCATGTGCCAGACCTAAGCGTATGTAGATTTCATCGGGGTTTCCCCCTCATCACCCTCGCGGGTGAGGTTCACCTTATCCACCTCAGAGGCGGTCGAGCATCGTTCCGAAACCAAGGAGCTCACTGGCTTCTTGTACGGCTTCTTCGCGTTCTGCGTCTTGGGGGCTGAGTACCTGAGAAAGGCGGTCAGCCAGGTAAGGAACGTAAGCGGAGAAGCCACTGAGGGCTTCTTCCATGCTCTCCTTGCCGACGACCTTCACGGCCGTCGAGAAGTCACCTTCGACCTGCTTTCGCAGGGCTTTGATGACATCAAGGTCAACTTCTCCTTCTTGCAGCATCTTCCGAACTGCTTGGTAGTAGTTCTGCTGGGACTTCTGGAGTCCGGAGACGAAGGAGTTGCGAATGTCTCGCATCTGGGCCTGTGAGGACCCGTAGACGAGGCTCGTGAGGGTTGAGCGGTATCGGGCAGTTGGGACATTCTCCCAGTTTCCGGTTACTTCTCCCTCTTCGTTGGTCTGCCACCAGGGTCGAGTCGTTTCGACCCACATGGCTTCTTGGTTTGTACCGTTGCCCAACTCAGCGAACTTTGCAAGAACGTCAGAAAGGGCCTCGATACTGTCACGGAGTGTCTTCGACGGGTCGTGAACGAAGTACGAAGCTCCGCTTGAACCGCTTGAGAGGACACCGTTCCATCGGTGTGTGACAACCGTGCGCACGTAAGCGCGCATCAGGTCGTCGTCGATGCTCGTGCTGGCCTGGACAAAGGCGTCACGGAGACGCTCTTGGGCCAAGCGCATGAAGCGTGCGTTGTTGGGCATACTTCCTTCTTGCATCGGCTCCACTACGACACACTGTCGCAGCTCGGCTTCTGAAGGACGCGTTGCGTTGTCGATACCCCAAACGAAGTTGACAAACTGCGTGCGCCATTGGCGCGGGAACTTCCGGCTTGGGTAGTTCACGCGGATGCGGTAGAGGGGTTCCTCCACCACTTGTACGCGCGGCTGTCCCTCGACGTAACCACGTCGGGTTCGCTTGAGCACGTACTCAACATTCCTACGGAGCGTCACAATGTTCCATTGTACGCGGTACCCGTGGGCTCCCCCCGGCTTTACGCGCATCTTTTCCTTGTTGTTGGTAAGTGGCGTATCGGGGTCGTCATGCACAGTGAGTTGCTGCTTGGTTTCAAGCGCTTTCACTGCGCGAGAGAACGCACTACCACCGCGTCGCGGCTCGGGTACTGTCCTCTTGTAGAGTGCTTTTTGCGCATCGCTTGCTTGAACCGTGAGGTGCTTTCGAAGCTCCTCAAGGCCAACACTGCCGTCGTAGACGCAGTAGCTGATGAGCCAACCAAGACCTGCAAGGTCAGGGTTACTCAGCACTACCCCACCGTCTTCGGTGGGGTTCACATGTTCATGGCTTTCGCTCATGGCTTATCACGAACTCAGAAACGGTCGAGTCCGGAAAGGGCAAGGTCGTCAAAACCAAAGTCGGTTGAGACTGTCTCGCCAGCACCCACAGATGAAATGCGGGTGTTGTCGAATGAGACCATCAGACGGGAGAGAAGCGTGAGGACTGAAAGTCGCTCATTGCAGTAATCTCCAAAACCAGAGGTGTACTCTTTTCGTCCTGGGTCATGACCTTGTCCACAGAGTAGCTCACGCTCTACGAGGTAGAGGCCAGGGGGAAGACCTACCGACAACTCATTCGCGTCGGAGCAGTCACCTTGGCAGAGCTCACCACTGACGTAGTCCTCGCTTTGCGTGGCAACAGTGGCATGTTTGACCGAAACCATCACATGTGCCATTGAAGGCATGATTAGGTCGGCCATGTTGGTTGCATAGGAAATGTGCACAGGCGCATCTCCAATGCGGTAGAAATTCAAGTGTCCGATTAGTGTCGGTTTCACATCGATTTCTGGGCGCTGAAACTCTTCTTTGAAGGTTCCAATCGCCACTGGTAGACGCAGGCGCTTTGCAGCCTGAATCGTGGGCAGTCCAGTGTAAGACGCTGGAAGCGTAATGGTGGCATCTGGGTTACCAGAACTTGCTTTGAATTCAAGTACGGTCGAGTTGTCGTGAGACATCCTGCTCAGACCCACAAAGGGCCCTCCCCATCCACCCCTCGCTCTTCGCTTTGCAGTGCCAGCCCTGGTGATGGTTAAGGCTTTGCAAGTTACATCGTCTGACTTGGCACCGACACCATCACGGGTCAGTCGCAGACGAAGCGAGGTAGGTCCTTCGCAGGGCAATTCGGCACTGGCATTGTTGGTGATTGAGTGCCTACCTTGTTGGTAACTGTGGACACCTCGAACAGTGTATGCTGCGGGAGCTTCAGTTTGGATAGCGAAGGTGTATTTTTTGGAGAGTTCGTAGTTCAGTACAAGTTCATATGACCCCGCTCTATCCACAGATGGGGTTTGTCTGGTAGTGTTCACCTCTCCACCTACATTGACTACAGACACAACCTGTGCACCATTTTGATGCACAGTAGCTGACAGTGGGTAGGGTTTAAGCTTTGTAAGGCTATCAGTCTGCAGTAGCAACTGTAGCTCTTCTCGTAGCTTGGTTTCTGCTGCGAAGATGGCTTTTACCTCTTCATCATTGAATGTCGAATCGAGACTCTTGTTAGTTATCCCAGTGACAGTCTTTTGCAGTTCAGAAGTCACCCGCTCCTTTGCGCGGATGTACTCGATAGCAAGGCGGTGAGAATAGGTTTGATTCCATCCCTCACTTACTCGGAACGCAGTGTGCCGAATCCTTGCTTCAAAGACGAATTTCTCTTCGTCTTCAGTAACCGTAACGTCGTTGCTTCCCACTGGTTCGTAGAGAGAAAACGTCACGTTATTTGAGCCGTAGTAGTGGCCGCTTGAATACGTTTTTGCCGCATTGAAGCCTACTACAGCTTTACCCGCAACTGCTCGGTAGTCGATGTGGCCGGTCATTGACGAACCAACACTGTACGTACCAAACAAGTTTGGGCATTTCAGGAAAATTTCAAAAGTTTCCATGCTTATCAGCCACAGAAGTGGCAGTTACTGAAGTGAGCGATGCTCACGCTTCAGTGGGAGTTTCGATGCTTTCCAGCACAGAGGCTGGAATGACAGGGAGGTAAATTTTGAGGTTCATCGTCCCTGCTTCGTGCGGCCAGAGCTGCACCTTTGGAAGGTACTTATTGCCGTGGTCTCCCCCAACCAGGTTGTTCTGCTTGAGGTATTCGACGCGGAGCTTCATCTCGTGAAGCGCCGCCTCAAAGTTGGCGATGACGCGGTCATCCGCGGCAACAGCCTTTACCTTGGCCGATTGGCCAAGGCCCGCTTCATTGGAGACCTGGATGTCCTGGTCCCACATGCGGGTAAGGGGCAAAGTGCGCTTTTCGCGCTGGCTTTCGTCCACCATGCTTATCGACGCTACTCGTACTTGGAAAGTTGTTCTCTCAATGTGAGGATTTCGTCTTCCCTTTGCCGTAGCTTACGAGATTTCTCTCTGAGAAGCTCGATGAGGTATCTCATGATTGAATCCTCACTAAGAGAATCATCCTCGAGGAGCTGCCCAACCGTGAGTAGGTTCAGGTCGCGTCGTTGGTCTTGAACGCGGAGCAACTCCGCGCACAGGTAAATGGTTAGGTCGAGGGCCTCCTCCAAAGCCATCTCGGCCCAGGAGTCTTCCTTCGTACCCCATTGTCTTGTGTCGTCGCTGGGGCGGACTCCATGTCCGTACCGCTGACGACCAAGTTCGAGCCGCCCGTTGATGAGCTCTCGAATTTCGTCATTCCTGTCTTGTGTCATTTCAGTCAAGCCTCCGACTGTTTGGGAAGCCAATTGTGTTTCTGAATGCGAGGTGAATTTCACCTTGGACATATGTCATCTGCTTCTGACCACCCTTCTCCCAGTATTCGGGATAAACGACAAACCGGTAGTATGGGTTTGTCTTAGGGGTGTAGCCAAATTTCTTCTCCACCAGTGAACACTGCTGGACGATGATGTAGACAGTGAAGGTGCTGAATGGACCTTCGTAAAGGCATGTGAGGTAGGCTGGTAGTGTACCACCATTCTCGTAATGCCGCTCGGTGACAGTGATGTAGCAAGGTGTGTTGTAGACCTCGCCCTTCATCCTTTCACCATCCTTGGGTCCGTTAATGACAAAGTCAATTGGACTCAAGTACCTCCTCCTCCCATCGGGGAAGTGTTCAGCAGGGATGTACGGGACACCCTCATGCTTGATTTCTGACAAGACCGGCCCGTCTGGAGCAAGCCTGTCAATTAGCGTCATGCCCTCACCAAGTAGTTTTGATGGGCCATGTTCATCTCTTCCACAAGGCCATAGGTGACCTCGAGATGAGTTTTCTTGATGTAACCGTAAGCGTGGAGCTGACAGACCACCCGGTTGAATGAGTCTTGTCCATCACTCCAAAACGGGTGGGCCTGTCGGGCCACCACTTTGGTCTTGTTACGCTGGTCGAAGTAAGAAGTGTCAACGACCATTTGTGTGGTCTCGACTCCATTTTCTACGGTCGACTCCGGTTTGAAGTCACGCGTGAGAAGACGGATGATGTTCTTCTTCGCCTCTTGGTTCACACCAAGCCAGACTGCCGGGTCGTGACGCCAGCCTGGTCGGTTTTGCTTCAGGATTGTTTCCATCGCTTATCTTCACTCACCCAAGGATGGTGTGAGCGAGAAGTTCGTCATTTTCGGTCACATCACCATTCTGGCAGAAGGCGATGAACCATCGGTAGACTTCGTCCTTTTTCGGGACTTCAGGCATGATTGCCTTGACTCCGTTGACTTGCTGGAATGCGCGGTACCACCGTTCAATGATGGTCCGCTGTACAGGGTCGTAAGGAGCTACTTCGAAATTGAGCTCCCAGGAGTCGACGTAAGGCGGGCGTTCAGATGCATCTGGGCACTTCTGTCCGCCGCTTGGCAAAGCCTCTTTGGGCACACCACCATGCTCCATTGGAACATAGCAGTAGCGTACGTAGCCCCAGGGCCATCGCAAAACGACGTAGGGGCGTCCGTAAATGTCGAAACCGAATCCACCGTGTGTGGCAGACTTGTAACGGTTGACTACACCATCTCCAAAAGGTCGGTAGGGGATGGCAGATGAGAAGTAATCGATGGACTTGTTTGCAAGCCACAGGTTACCTCTGACGTATGACCCAGGAAGAGATTCACTCCCGTCCTTGTAGTAGCCACTGACGTAGACACGGCCAGAGCTTGGGTCAATTGACCAGTACAGTGCTCCACGAGACTCAGCCTTACGGCCTGACTTGTTGAGCATGGTCTTGAACTGGTCATAACTGAAAATCACCTCAGCAGCAGGTACGATGCGAGGTGTAGATGGAGCACTCCCAAAGAATGGAAGTACCACAGTTGTATTGCGGTTTTCGTTCCACCCGTGGACAGGCTTACCCTTTGTGTGTGTTAGGGCAATTTGGATTCCTGCACCGATATTGGTATTGTAACCGAGGCTACTGAAAGCAGCCGCGTCACCTTGGTAACCCCATCGATAGCGTCGGTATTGGCCGTGGCCGTACTTTCGTTGGATTTCAGTTTCATCGTTGGGCACAAGTTCGAACCCAGCGTCTCCAATGGTCATAGAGGCGTTGCAATTCCTCCCGACGACTGGAGCACAGTAATCTCCAGCGGAGAAGTTGAACCGTGCATTCATGATGTGTCGTGATTCGGAGCGGTAAGCCGGAGCTGTAAAACCGACCTCGCCAGGAGCATCACCGACGGAGTCACAAAACTGGATGACCGTACCTTCAGGTCCGGCTTCTACGTACATGTCAGTCGTACGACTGTGATGTGTATCGTAGTTGGGTCCAGTCTGCGCATTCAATTGGGTAATGCTGTAGCCACGAAGCAAGACAATCTGGGAATAAGTGAGCGGGAGCTCACAAGAGTGGTGGTGAAGTGAGCATCCTCGCGCACGGGCATTGTCGATGTACCCTTCCAAGGTCACTTCTTGCCACCTCCAGATTTCTTCCGCGCATTCGCTCGAGCTTTTTTGTGCTCTTGCGCCTTGCGCTTCATTTCAGCCGGACTGACGCCTTGGATGAGACCAATGAGCGTCGTCAGGCTCTGAGCAATTGATTCCATGGCGACAGCTTGTCGCTCTTGGAGCTCAACGCTCAGTACGTTGTTCGGGATGTTGTCCGTCACTTATCAGCTACAACTTGAGTGCAGCAGTAATTGTCGCTCCTACGAAAAGAAGGGCGACGATGAGATGTAGGAGGAACTGGAGTCGTTTCCAGTCCCATCCAAGAATGGAGTCGTAGAAGGCTTGGGAAATCATGCTATCACGTCCACATACCAGTTTGCTGTAACGTGAAACTCACCCTTGTAGTTCGTACAGAACCAACGGTGATTCTTCGCGGCCTCACGGATTTGGCGCATGTTGTCGAAGTCGTGGTCGGCCTCGCGGCGCGACACTTTTCCGTTCACGTCAATTTGCAGGTTGCAGCCGCAACATCGGACATGGTGAACCTTCTCGCTCATGCGCTCATTCCTCCTCTTCTTCGGGTGCAGTCATCAGCATCTCTTCGAGTGCTTTGACTTCCTCGGGCCGATTGACCCGGCAGATTTCTTGGAATAGCCCCTTGAGCTGTTCAGTCATCTGTTGGTGAAGAGCGTCGAGGGCTCGCTTTTTGTCAACAAGCTCGTCGCGCTCTCGTGTAAGCTGCTCTACAAGAACAGCTACAGCCTCCTTGTTGAGGCCGTTGATGGGTTCCTTTTTGGATTCCACTTATCACTTAGAAGGCGTACTCGAAACCAAACTGCTCAACAGCAGCTTCAGGTTCGAGCTCCTTCATGGATTCATCGCCTTGAGCGAAGGTGAGAATGCCTGCATAGCCGTGACCTGCTTCGAAGTAAATCAGCTCGAAGTCAAGGGCAGGGTTACGCACGCCAATTGTCTGGATGCCTTCGGTTGGAGGGCCCCAGGCAGTGAGAAATCGAATCGAAGTTTCGAGGTAAGGCTCGTCTTCGACTTTCTTTGCTCTCAAGTAGGTCATCATGTAGGTAGAGCTTTCTGGTGCATTTGCCCCAGGCGCTCCCATGAAAACGGAGCCGTGTTCTGACACGTCCCATTTGGTGCCCCAGTGTCTGACGCACCAACCATAGTCCCACTCCCCGTCAGGTGTTTCGTAAGGGTAGTAGGTTTCAAGGCAAAACTTGCGGTCCTCAGCTATTTTGAGGAACGCATTCATCGCCTCTTCAGGGCCGCTAATCTTGAGGATGTTCTGACACCAATTTGGCATCACTCTTCCTCCTCTGTTTCGCTTAGGCCCTTCTTGACAATTTTGGTGACGTTTTCAAGAATGCTCTTAATTCCGTCATGACGTTCCTTGGACGTTAGACCGACTCCAGGAGTTTCCGGAGACTGCCTAAGCATCCTAAGAACTTCGTCGTATTTTCCCATCTTGTAGTCGAGGGCGATTTCCGTGTAGAGTTTCGCTTTCATGACTTCAGGGGTTCCTTTCTGACTAACCAATTGCAGCTTTGCACTCAGTTCCTTGAGCTTTTCTTCTGCTTTCTTGTCACGGTCTCTTCTCTTGAACGAGGGCTTTCTGGTGAAAACCTGTGCTCGTTCTGGATTATCTACCCGGTACAAAATCCCTTCAAGGGTTCGGTTGGTCCTATCGTACGCGCCGGGGTCTTTTTCTCGCAGCCCTTCAAGTGCTGCTGTGTATTTCCCAGCCTCGTAGTCTTCAGCAAGCTTAGCGTAGAGCTTGAGCTTACTCTTACCTGGCGGCAAACTGGCCGCCACGTGGAGCCGACTCGCCAGCTCCTCCATGATTTCTTCATTTTCTTCCATGGTCTTATCGGCTCACAGTTCCTCAAGCCCGTATAGGATGTAGCATCCACCGGGAAGGGAGTCGTGATACAGCCCAGCCTGTTCGTTGCGCTTACCCCAGAGGGGGTGCTCCGAAGGCTCAATGGGCTTACCGTTGAGTTCAGTGTAGGAAATCGTGCGGGCGCGCGAGGGCGACCAGACGAGGTTCAGCATCAATTCCTTGCCACCGAAGCTCAGATGGGCTTCGATGGTTTCGAAAAGTGTGCCGTCTACCACGTCCACGATGAGTTCCACGAACTGCCCTTCCTCGGTGTCGTTCAACTCCGAGAAACGGGTGGGGATGTAGACCTCAAGCTCGTGCTCACTCATAGAAAGCACGTTCCAGTTCGGTCTTGGACAGGAGGACCGAAGTCTTCCGCTTGTCCGCATCCATGAGAATGATGGCAACCATGTTCCCGACCGCCTGGGTCATGAAAACAGTTGGTGCCTTCTTCTCTTGGGAAACGAAGACTCGTGAGAGTGAGGCCTGGATGTGAGCCCCAGCGGGGCCCGTTGACCACATCTCCCAGTTTTCTCCGCGCAACCCCTCGTAGTACGCCTTCATGATGTTGAGGGGAGTGAGCACTCCCTCCATTTCCATGAGTCGGATGGCATAGTTTTCCGTGAGGAAAGCGAAGAAGCCTTCGAGTGAAGGAGTGGGCTTGGAGCTTTCGACCTTGGCAGGTGCCACGGTCTCTATTCTCTTTGAGCCTTCCTTGGCCTTGGGAAGCGTTACCTTCCGCTTGCGGTCCAAGGCTTGCTTTTCCTTCTGCCTTTCTGCGCGCTTGTCGCGAAAGTAGCAGGCGTTGCATTGCTTGCCACCATTTCGCCACTGCGGGGTTTCAGTCCGCCCGCAGTCTACGCATGATTTCTCCGGCTTTTCAGCTGGAGCTTCAAGAATTTCCTCCTTTACCGGCTTCTCAGCTGGTGAAGAGGTTTTCCCTTTGGTGCGGTTGCGCTCTTGCCACCGCTGGGTGACGCCCCTACGGCATTGACTGCACTGTGGGTCGTCATTTGGTCGCACCTTTCCCTTCTTTGACACGTAGCCAGCTCGAAGGGAAGGGGACCAATTGTCGTCACCAAGGACAGCTCCGCACGTTCGGCAGGGCTTAGTTCCCTTGGGACTGACCTCCTTTACAGGGGTCGTTTCAGGTGCTTGGACCTTAGCCGGTTCTTCTTTCGAAAACCTCAGCTGGGTCTGCACTGGCAGCTGTCCCTCAAGCTCCGCCAGGTGTTGGCGAAGCTGAGCCTTGAGCTCGGTCAAGGTAGCCGCTTCAATGGTCAGAGTGTACTGTCCCATGCTTATCTCCCTCACATGTACGAGGGGTCAAAGGTCGAAGGTGTGTTTTTCTTCTCCCTTTTGGTCATGATGTTGTCATTGTCGCGAATCTTTTCTCCGTCTTCCTCAGGAGGCCCGACGATGATGCCGAGCCGGGAGTGGAGAGTGACGATTTTCATGTCAATTGCGTTCGCGTCGATTGGTCGGTAGCCCGCCTCTTCCATGAAGGAAGCAAACGAAACCATCGAGGCCATGACCACGTTGTCGATGAATCCCTTCATGTCCTCCATCAGGACTTCGAGTTCACCGCGGACGGTGTTAAACACGTCCTGGTGGGTGACGTCCGGGCGATTCATCCGGAGCTGTCGGGCGCGGTACCAGTAGACGCACTCTTTCAGGAGTTGCTCTTTGGTGTAGTCCTCGCCAGGTTTGAAGTCACCAGACTTCCACTTGCTTCGCAAGTCATCGTTCGAAGCGTCTTCGTCGATGATTGAAGCAACAGTCTGTCGGGCAATCTGAAACAGCTCGTTGAACTGATGTACGACTTCCTTCGAGACAGTGCGGGAATAGCAGGGGGCGACAAGGTGAGGGACGGCTCGTCCCTTGAGGTAAGATTCGTAGAACTTCCTCCTGTCTTCCTCCGGGATGCTATCTCCGGCATTAAGCCCCTTCTGTCGAAGGGACTGATAGAAACCAAGTGAACCGAGGGCGTCCTCGACTCGCAAAATTTCCATCTCACGTTCCATGATTTTCCACGGATTCATGCTTATCTGAACCGTTACTGGTTCGTAAGCTTGCGGATGCGCGAGGCGCAATTGAAACAAGCGTGAGGGGCAAGTGTCTCGTGAGAGGACTTGACCTCCTTTTGACAGTAAAGACATCTCAGGTCATTGACATCCACTTCGTGAATGTGCTTGACACGCGCCGGAATCTTCACTCCGACCGCTCCGAGAATTTTCTTTAGGTGCGCCAGGCGCTCCTCTGCCACTTCGGAGAGCATGTCACCACGCACTCCGTATTTTGCTGGATTGTGTGACTTGCACAAGCCACCAGCCAAGGCAGTTCGCACGCATCCAATGATGCCGCACTTGATACCCTGTCGATTTGCCTTCATCTCGTAGTACTGGTGTACAGCACAGAGATTTTCGGACTTGGGGCTCTGTCGAACCGCATTGGGAACCTTTCCTCGGCACCCGTCGATTTCGCAGACCTTTGAACCGCTACCAGAGTTTTTGCCTGTCAAGCATCCACCCCGTTGGTCCAAAATGGATGGTCGCGAGAACCGTCCTTCGGACAGTCCCAACAACCACGGACACCGGCACCAGCCGGGAGGAACTTCTCATTGAGAGGGTCTTCCTCAAGTCCGAGTGACCTCCAGCCCTCTTGGAGCAGAATGTCTCGGATGTTGTCCAGGTAATGAGCATAGAGATTTGTCTCTTGCTTGTCGATGATGTCGTGCTCGTTGACTACCTTTACCCGAGTGTTGAAACTCGTGGAAAAAGACAGTTTCTCGACGACATGATTTACGAGCTGCTTCAAAGCAAGCCCGTATTCGCTTCTACGCTCTACAGGAACGAACTTGGGATTACCAGTACGTCCTTCGAGTAGAGCTGTGCAGACTGTGACGATTTCAACTCGTCGCAAGTCAAAGAGGTCAACTACCCCAAGGGGAGCTTCTACCTCGTGTTCCTCAACAGGAACTTGCCACTTGTTCGTGGTCTTGACCACCGAGAGGGTGAAACCCAGCTCTTGCTGGAGTCGGTCGAGGACGTCCGCCCCGATTGCCGATTCCATGGTCTTCATGACAGGGTCGCGCTCAAGTTGCTCCTTGAACCCTTCCTGTGCTTTGTACGCATCCATGACGAAGCGCTTGACCAGCGCTGTGTAGGCTTGCGTGTTTCGAGCCCATTCCTGTAGAGATATGGGCTGCTCCAACTTCTTGCCACGCACATGCGTGACTGAAGCCGAAGCTGCGTCTATGGTTATATGGTCAACCATGCTTATCAGGACATTGAATCCATGAGGCTCTCAATCGCCTCTCGCTTTTCTTCCAGTCCTACTTTGTGCAGTGCACGCATCAGTAGGGAGGTTGCGGTCTGGGTCAGGTTGTGTCCTTCAAGCGTTCCGAGGACAGCCTTGAGAATCTCTTCATCAGCGGCTTTTTCCTCGTCACTTTGTCGGTGAAAGATGCGTTCTCCGTTCTTGACGTAAGTGTCCATGGAACGGGCTTCTTTGCGGAGTGTCAGCGTAGCATGTGCGAGTTCCCGCGCTATCACTGAATCACCCCAGTTACTGGCAGTAGATGTACATTGCTGTACATTGCTACTCACCACTTGACGATTGTAGCATGGAGTGGTTCTGGTGTGTCCATGTCGCAATATCGTATTCCCGCGTGTTCTCTTGGTGGATTTCCGTACCAACTCGTACAAATTGCTTGTACTTTGATAGCAGCTGTTGCAGTCTTTTGTTGTCGGGTCTCCTTCTTACTGGCCATTTCGCTAAAATTCCATGGTACGTAAGTGGTTTTTCGCTGTCAAGCAGAATCTTTGAGATGCGCTCAACATCAGAAATTTGGGGCAATTATTCACCCCGAATTTCGCGGGTTGTAACCGAGTCTTTCATCGGCTTTTCAACACGGTAGGAGTCAAGATGCTTCTTGGCCTCTTCTTCAGTCTTCTTTCCTTCTGGAAGCAAGTCCTGAACGGCCTTAAGTGTGGCACCTTGGTCAAGCCGAGGGCTCACTCTACCAGTGTTTAGGGACGCTCTATAAGAACGTCCAGCGTAGTTGAATTCGACCTTGTCGTCGACTTCAGACTGTTTAGCCAGCTCGAGAATTTCCTTCTCAAGTGACTCGATGGTCCTGTTGAGCTGAGCAACTTCTGCCCGATGCTCGACAAGCCATGCAAGTTTGTCCACAATTTCTTGTGTCATGCTTATCACAAAAAAAGCCCCGCGATGCGGGGTCACTTATCATCAGGCAGAAGCCTGTGAAGGTTGCAGAGCCCGCTCAGATGCGGACGCTGCCGTAGTCGACAGGAGCCGACTCCTCAGTGGAATCTGCGTTGGCGAGGGTGAAACCTCGCGTCAGGCAATTGTCCATGATGAGCCGCAGCTCTTCCTCCGGGGTGGAGTTGCGAGCGTGCTGCTCAAGGGCGCTCAGGAAGTCGTCCAGTTCAGGCTCTCCCTGTCGGGTGTTCCACGCGATGCGGAACGCCTCGACCACGGCCTTGGCAATCTGCCGACCGTTGGCCCCATCTGAGTGCTTGACCAGGGAGTCCAGGGGGTAGGACTCTGGGTCACGGTACTGCCACCCGTTGTCGCGGAATTGCTTCCGGTTGCGCAGGTGGATTGACCAGATTTCACGGCGTTCATCTTCTCGGGGGAGCCCGAACACGAACTTGACATCCGCGCGGTCGATGAATTCCTCCGGGAGGAGCTGGACACGGTTCGCGGTGAAAGCGAACATGATGTCCGATTGGTTCTCCTGGATTTCCGTGAGAAGGACTGACAGGAGGGACGAACTGCTGCCGCCGTCTCCACCACTTTCGTTCGAAGTGGCACTCATGAAGAATTTGTCAATCTCGTCGATGAAGATGATTGCGCCCATTGACGAACCAACGTCAATGGCCGTCTTGAGCATCGCTTCACCTTCGCCCACGTACTTCTTGCGAACATCAGTCGCGCCCAACAGGATGATGGGGCGACCGGTCTCGTTCGCGAGACCTTTGACGGCGAGGGACTTCCCAGTTCCGGGAGGTCCACCGAAAATCGCCATTTTGGTGGGCTTCACACCAAAGGCTTTCGCCTCCGGCAGGCTGGCCATTCGCTCAATCATCACGTATTCGTGGAACTTCGGCAAACCACCGACTTTGGCGTCGGGGTCTGGCGTGAAGAGCGTCAGGCCGTAATCGCGGAGAAGCGAGCGCTTCTCCCCGAGCACGATGTCCTTGTCGATGACACCAGTCTTGGTGTAGGACATCAGGATTGCAGCTTCACCACGAGCGCGGGTCAAACCGGCCAGGGAAGTTGCAAGGGTTTCTCGGTCCTCCGGGGTGATACCCGGTACCATTTCGCCATTTTCGGACTTGAGCATTTTGATTTGCTTGCCGTCGATGTAGCGAGAGGTTGTCTGGCGCCAGTAGTCCTTGTTGGGGTGCTTCCATTCCATGGTGAACATGGATTCGCGGAGACACGAAGGGAACTGGTCGTAGCCAGGGGGAACGAGGAAGACAATGCCGAGGGCCTTTGGAAGGACGTTACGGCACTTGTCGATGATGCTACGGACCATCTCAGAGAAGGTCTGCGCATGCAGGTAGCGTTCAGCGGACTGCACCACGTAGATGCGGCCCCGCCCATTTACAGACTCGGTGAAGTTGTTGATGGACTTCAGGAGGCTGTTCATGATTGCTTCTGGGTTTTGGCGTGCTTCGAAAATTGCACGCTTCTTGGCACCAGGGTGGTTCGCCTGGTCCATGCTGGGGACATCTTCGAGGAGCTTGCTGTCCACGTCGATGGGGTCCCCATACGGGTAGGGCTTGTGGCCCATTCCTGGGTTGAAGTCAGGCTCTGTTCCATCCACAGGTGTGGTGTACGTGAGCATCTTCTGGCCTCCAGGACCGTTGATGGTGTCCGGCCGCATGAGCCGGTACTCCGTCGGGAAGTCGGAAAATGAGGAGACGACGATTTCAGGTCGTGCGTTATTCCACCTCGGGCCGAGCTTCCGAGCCTGCTCTGTGCAGGCTGCGCGCACAAGCGAGTGGACGGGGTCCACCTGCGTTGGCGTTTCAATCACGATACCCACTTCAGTTGACTTCAGCAGGTTCATGATTCGAGCGAGGACAGCCGCATTCGGGTCCTCCTCGATGTAGGTCTGAGTTTTCTCTGACATACCTAATCACTTTTCATTTCGTCCGGAACTTCCGGGTCTATGGACGGGCGAATCCTCCTACGGGCGAATGTAGGGGTTAGCCCGGAATGCGTGACACGTGTCGTCATACTCCTATAGCTTCTGCGCGCTGCTCAATAAGCAGCAGCGGCGAAGTAGGGTCGTAATTCCAATCTCGTGTGTAGCTTCACACTACGAGTGATTGGTCGGCGGTCCGCCTGGGTTACGATGATGGAGTTGTCATACTTGTTCGGTTTTGACATGTCTCTTGCGTTACATCCTATGTGGTCTGGATGCGTTGGCCGCTGATGACAGTGAGTTCGATGTCTAACTTGACGTCGAATTTCGTGTTCATCGGAGACTGGGTTACATCCAAGCTTGGATGAACTCATTGTGCTGTCCAATCTCAGAGCCCATCGATGTGAATCGATGTTTCGCGGAACTCATTGCGGGAGCTGTACTGCTCTCGTTAGATGAGGCCCCATCTGATGGCTTTGTATACCCTGGTCGATGGCGGATTGGTCAGTGGTTATTGTGGCATGTGCCACAATATACTCTACGTAATTTGGCAATGGATGTCGGTACTGGAGGGCACCAAGTAGTGACATCTGCCAATGTTTTCGGTCATCGTCGATGACGATGAGGAGGCTTGCAGTGTACCGTTTTGCGGTAATGAGTAGTACTGCACGCGTTAGATGAACGCCAACTACGCTTACTGCATCAATAGTGCGCAAGTTGCGTGGCTGGAGTTTTCGCGAATCCCGGCCGAGCCGGCCCGGCGTTCGTTGAATTCTTCTTTACAAGGTTCTCAACACGTGAGCTCCTTGGGTGGTCAAAGCGCTTCGTAGTTCTGAAAAAGAATACTTGATGCCTTTGACAGGTGTCAACTGGATAGTAGATGGGAGTCTCAATGGTCTTCTCTGGTTCGGAGACAGTGGGTCCCTCGCACCAGAGAAATGGTTCTCCGAGTACCTCGAGTACGTTCGTACTCGGTTAAATCATGGATATCCGTCTCTGGCATGTGCCAAAGTGGTCAATTCGCCAACAATTGTTCCTGGCTGCCGGGAAAAGTTCACTCGATTTCTTGGCGATTTTTCGGCGCCAGAATTTATCGATGCAAGTTCCCGGGATTTGGTAACGCCAGTGATGCTCTGCGATGAGCGATGGTGTAGTTGGGTACTGAATTCTCATGATGAGGTAGTAGAACTCTTCCAGTGTCTTATTACCCCGGGTTATTGTGTCAAGAGATGTTTGTCTCTTACGTCGGTGTCCTCAGGGTTACCTGGTTGAGTGTTCACTCCAGTTGTTGTCTTCTGCCTGCGGTTAGCTGACAGTTTATCGCGAAGCTTTCCCAGTGCTCGTGGCACCGGTGCGTCGCTGTAGAAGAATGGGCGTTCATCTGGACTCGATTGCTTTCCAGGAGACGAGTTCTCGTCAGCGTTGGAGAGATTAGCTTGGTCCATGATTCCCTTGTAGAGCACGTGGTACTTGGCCTTTGAGGCGTTTTAGCACGTGTTTTACCGTAGTATTGTGTCGTTTCGTTTCGCGGGGTCTTCTCTTGGGACATTATCCAACTCTGGTTCTAACATTCGTTGGGGGTACCCGCGTCATTTGTACCATGGTTACCATGGTAGTCTGGTTGACGAGAGTGATGTCCAAGACAACTTAGTTGTCAGCTGTCGGGGCAGCATGTCACGACAGTGCTGCTGCAGTAGAGCTGTACGACTTGTTGGCCACATGACACGGCTCATTGTATCTGACAGGCTCGCAGTGACCCGATTTTGTTCGGGACCACTTTGTTGAAGCGTGCACATTGCTGGAACGCTGGATTCCATTTTCTGTGGCTGCTATTTGTGCCACGTGTCAGAGTCGAGTAACCTGTGTTTCTGAGCTTCCGAAACTTGCCCAGGGAATTTCTTCTTCTGGACTTTGGAATTCTGAGACTTCAGTTGTAGACTGGTGTCTCTCTTTCTTAGTCGAAAGTCAGTTCGAACTTAGGTCGATGGACTTGGTGTCGTTGTTGGGTGGCTGTAAGTTGTACCACAGTCGACCTCAATCCCAACGCTTCGCGCGCGCAGCTCGGCATAGAGCGAGCGCGATAGTTGTGTCGTTGGGTCATCGTTTCAGGTTGTGTCGTAGTTTGCTTTTAGCTCGTGCTCGGACTATGCCGAGCTGCGCGCGCGAAGCGATTTTTCATTTCATCGGGGGCTTTCACCCCCTCAATGGGATAATTCCATATTCCCTTATCGGCTGTTCAGTTGTTCTCCTGAACGTACTTCTGCTTTGGTACTGGGACCTCTTGCGCGAAGTTACCGTGTCGAATGGTCTCGAGCGTTTCAAACTCGAAACCAGCAGGCATCTGAGAAACGAGGAAGGTGATGACCTCCTGACAACTCTTGCCTTCGAAACCGGCGATTGCTTCGATGTCGATTTCGCCGTTTTCATTGATGATGATTTTCACTCGCCCCATCAGAGTCCACCTCCGAGGGAAGTACCGAGTGTTTGCTTCTCCTTCTTTTCGAAGAGTCCGCCACCAAAGCCAGTGTCGAGTTCAATCTCGAACCGGCCGTTCTTTCCACCTTCATTCGTCACTCGCTGAATACCGTGGGAAATCATCCCGTTGTCCAGCGCAGTCTGTTCAAAGGTGCGGGCGACAAAGGAAGCGTTGAGGTTGGCCTCGAACGTGTTCCTGTCTGAGCGGCCCTCAAGCTTGTCCTTGAGCGCCTTGCTTTGTCCGACGACATGGCCGTCCCAAGCAATTGAGACAGAGCCGTCTTCCTCGTAGTAAATGCCGATGTCAGCGCTCGCTCCAGTGAGTCGAACGCGAATGTCAGCATACCTCGAGCCTTCGGCAACGTAGTGCCGAGACTTGATGGCAAGTCCCTTGGACGAGCTGTCCGAGACTTCCACCTTTCCAGCATCCCCGACAAGGTCGCGGACGCAGGCAGCAAAAAGCTCACGTTGCTCGGGTGCAACTTTGAGCCCTTGCCGGTTCTTGATTTTCTGAGTCGTGCTCATGAACCGTCTAATCGCCCCTTCCTTAAGAGGCACTCGGGTGGGACAGGGAGGAGAAACAGCCGACCAAGGCTACCTCGGGCTCCCTGCCCCGTACCCCGAGGCTAATCACACTGGGTGTGGCAACACCCCTACACCGAGAGCCCTACAGGGGTGTGAACCCTGCAGTGTCTCGGAACGGCATTGCTGCCTACTGGCGAGAGGGTCTCCTTTCCCGGTCGTGTGGTGAACTTCCGGTTCCGGCGCCCTATGGTAATCGCCCGGGTTGTGAACCCATGTTTCCCAAATGACCCTCAAGCTTTCACTCCCAGCGTAGGTGAGACACAGTGGTGGTGCCACTTCTCTTGAGGGTCCTTACGCTGGGGTACTAATCACAAAAAAAATAGGCGCATGCATGGGCACGCGCCTGGACTTATCCGTCACAAGATGTGTTGTGTGGCGGGCGCTCAGAGCTTTTCGTCAGGGAATTCCTTTTCGGCTCCCTCGCGAACTCTCTTCGCAGCGTCTTTCACGGACTCCTTGGCCATGTTTCAGGCACAACTGAGTTCGCTTCCAACTTATCAGGTTCCACCTTGGGAAGGGGGTTCCAGGTAGGAATAGGCAGCATCAACAAGGGTGCGACCACCCATGCATCAGGCTCCTCCGAAGAGGGCTGCTTCTTCCTGTGATTCTCGTCCAACCAGCCTCTCGTAAAGGCCTTCGCGGAAGGTTGAGTCACACTAAGGTGAGGTAGTCCATGCGTGAAGCACGAACAGAGCGACAAGTCGCCTCTTCCCTCGGGGTGTCCACTCGTGAATGAATCCACTCGTGAACCCGCCCAAATGTGGGCGGGAGCAGAGGCATGGCCTCTGCTCGGGTGTTCCCAGCATCACCCCGAGTTGGGGTGAGAGGCTGAGCACTAATCACCGGGGGGAGGTAGTCCAAACGTGAGTAAGGACGGGCCGCTAAGTGCAGCTGTTCCCTCCGGTGGTACCTCCTTTCGGAGCACCTGCGGGTGCAGGCGATGGCAATCGGCAGCCCTGCTTTCACAGGACGCACCATCTTTCAAGTGCAGGACGCACCTTTCAGGTGTCCACCGTATTCAGGTGGACCTCTTGCCATTATGTAGCGTGCGTCATAGTAGTACTACTTGCACAGCCACTAATCACATGGTTCGAATCGACAGCTTACTGTGAAGTTCGCTGCTTCTTCGTCACAGTCACCTTTCCCCTCCGCCGCTAAGCTTTGGGTGCAGGTGTGCAATTACTCCATTCCCTTCCCTTTTGAGGAAGGTAAGCTAAGAGGGCTGAATCTGGAGTCGTGTTGCTTAACGCGTACTCAGCCCAATTCCTTGAATCCCCAGCTTTCCGCCCGGAAGCGTTCTACTGGTTACTCTACGACTGGTTGACGGCTTGAGAGGCCATGGCCAGAAGGTCCTATTCTTTGAGGCAGGTTCGGACAGGTCCTGACTCGCACTGTGTGCGGCATACTCCCAGAGGTGGGCCTTTGTACCCAGGTCTGGAAGGGTTAGCTTGCCGCTTCACACTGATAATGCACTAAGCATCTTCACCACGAGGCTCTCTCCAGATGGAGCGGGCTACCTGTGGTGTGGTAGTAGTTCCCTCGCCTCATTATGTAGCGGGCGTTAGGGTAGTACTACTTGTTCACTTATCACTTCAGTCTTCTGACTGAGTGCGTTCTTCGTAAGTTGCCATTCCGCCCCAGTTGAAGGGCTTCACAGCGAACTTAACTTGACGTTGCCATTGGGAAGGGATTTGTTTTGATTGGCGCACGGACGAGTTACCACCTGGCTTACGTCCTTGGCCTTTTGGAGCCCTGGTGTTCCCAGTTAGTTTCTGGTATTCAGTTACTCCAGCAGTGACCAGTTCGTCTGGTGACTGCAAGTGAGCGTAGAGGTCTACTCCATCACGGTTCTTGACGAACTCAATGATGTCGAGCACTCTCCTGTCTCTCCCGTCCTTCATGCCGATTTCTTTGATGAAATTGTTCATTCCGTACCCTTTGTTGAGGTACATCAGTTTGATGAGTTCTTCATCAGTAAAAATCATCCTTTTGTAGGCGCTCAAAATTGTGGCACACTCGATGTCACAAGTCTGAGAAACTCTACCTTGCAGGTTATTCGGCTTAATCTGAAACGCTCGGTTGCAGACCTCGCACGTTGTCGTGACCAACTTCAGGTTGGCACGCTTTTCCCTTTGCCAATTGCTTAGTTGGCACTTGGCCGAACAAAAGCGGTGGCGAGGGTCATTGCGGGTGCGGAGAAACTCCTTCCCACAACGGTGACAATTTACTTTGTGTGTCATGTCTAATCACTTATGTCTCAGAGATAACGGTGGCGGAGCTCCGCCAAGAATCTCTCCACTTCCCTTTCAAGCGTTTCTGCATCTCGGGTTACGAATGCAACTCCACCATGGGGAATGGGGTTAAGCGGGTAAAGGCAGCGATAAACCCCATTCTCTGGGTCGTTGTCTTTATCCGCATTACAGTAGGCGTACAGGAGGGCGAAGAAGCCGCCCTTTGCCTGTATTACCTTTTCGTGGAATTCTGGGAGCCAAATCTTGTACTCCCTCTCTTCCTTCTCTGAGCGGGCATCCCACTCGGAGCAGAGCTGCAAAAAGCGCTCTGTTTCTGGACTCATTTCAGATTCCATGTCTTATCCTCATACTGCTATCGTTGGTGACTTGAATGCGTTTTTCTTGCGCAACGTACCGTAGCAGTTTCTAAAGCCGTCTTGTTCAGAACGTGGCCTTGTAGTGTAGACTTCTACACAGTGTTCCCCGTGGAAAAGCCACAGGGATGAGGAAGAGGAGAGGTTGCGCACCCATGGATATGGGGGTTTTGCGTCGTGGACTCCTGAGATGGTCTCAATGAGTTCGATTTCCTCTCCAAGGTTTAGGTCGAGGTTGTAGGCAAAGCCTACGCAGTGGGGTATTCCCCAGGGCATGCTTCATTCCTCTTCGAGGAGGGCCTCTCGTGGGGTGATACGGAGGAGCCGAATCCAGCCATCAAGATAGTGTCTGTAGGGCCGTCGTGATGTGTCCACGATGCCCCTCACTTCCAAACGCTCGACTATGGCGTCGGGGTCTGGTTCGAGCGTTAGCCACTTCTGAATCTTTTCATCTGTCCATCGCTTGGGCATGCTTCATTCCTCTTCAAGGTCGCATTCTGGGCAAGAGCCCAGAACCATTGGTTCCTCGTGTTCAGGGCAAAGAGGGTGCAAATCTACAGCCGTTATGCTGAAGCACTTGTCTTGGGGAAGCAAGTGCCTTGTACGCTCTGTATTTACACGGCCCCACACAAAACTTTCGTTTGTGAAGCGCTCGTCTGTGTTGTACACGAGCTCGTGGGGCTCTTTGACCATCTCCGCAAGCCGGGCCTTAACCCGTGTAAGTTCTGTCTGAACTTCTTCGGGAGTGCAGGGGTATTGAGCCCCGCACTCCAAGCAGAGGTAGTAGGGCCTTAGGAAGTAGGGTGCTACTGACCCTTTGCAGTCGCATCTGTTGGTTTCCGCTTGTGCTTCTTCCATCAGAATTCCTCCTTGGTTGTGAACTCACCGGCTTCACCGGATTTGTCCACTGACCACGTCTCAATGGTGCGCTGGGCTGATGCCCGGCGCCTCATCTTTAGCTCGTGGTCCATGCTGACTCGTCCAGGATTCTGTTCGAGCCAGCTTTTGTTTTCTTCCAGCCATGCTTCGCATTCTGCGAGCACTTGCTGGTAGTGGGCGACAATCGCTGGACCGTAGTAGGCCCGGATGTCGGCAAGGGCGGCCTCAGGGGTCGCGCCCATTCGAGAGACGGTGTGTGCAGGCCAATGTCCGGGGACAGAGGGCACTTCCATCTCTGCTCCCCAGAAATCGGGGAGTTGCGGTTGCTTGTTTGCAGCCATCTAATCACTTATCATCACTCGGGCAGTGGTGGTCTTTCGTACCGGTGAGCTTCAATTAGGTCAAAAAGCTCCTTCGAAAGAGGGTTGTGTACCGGTAGCATTCGGTGATGGTTTGCTTCCCAGAGCTGCATACGTACATTGAAATTTTGCACCAGGAAGTACAGGGCGTAGCGTGCCCTGCGTTGTCCCCTTCTCGCATGAAAGAACTCTTGCAAGATTGGAAAGGTCTCGAAATTGGTCCGGTATTCGCGCCGAACAGGGTTATTTCCTGTAGCAAAAAATAGCTTGGCAATTCGAGTGATTGAGATGGTAATTGAGCGGAGGTAGTCTCCACCTTTGTCCTTACCATCGAGCTCAAGCCCCATGAAGAAAATCATGTTTCCTTGGGGCATGGTTCTATCAAGTCCCATCCTGAAAAGCAGGTAAAGGAACATGAGCTGCCTACGGTTGGTTTTATCCCAATAGTAGGGGTGAACGGAGAAGTCGAACTTCTCCATTAGAGATGTGTAAATCACCTCTTCTTGTGGGTTAAGTTGTTCCACTTATCTGTCACTTTTTCAGATGTGTACTCTTTTCGTCAAGAATCGAGTAACCTTGGGCCTTGGGGTGCCGAGGCACCTTAGTAGGCCACCTCAAGAAAAGCAGCTTGTTGCAGTAAATCGCCACAAGCGGTGCGTCATATTTTCCCATTTTGTAGTAGCCCACGCGTACGAGCGCGTTTGCGGGCTGCCAAGTCAGAGCATTGGTAAGCTCTGTAGAGAGAATGTCTACGGCTTTGGGGCCGCGAGGACCAACGAAGACAGAGTCGTAGGGATAGTCGTCCCATTCTCCGTCGTCGGTTGCATTTTTCTTGTAGAGTGGAGCCCTGGCTTCTTTGAGGGAAGCAAGGGCCGCGCGAGCATCACGAATGAGGTCGCGCAATTCTTTGACAGTAAGCTCCCAAGTGATGTCGGGAGAGTTTGTACCAAACCACTTAGCATCCCCTCGGGCATACTTGCAAGTGGCATCGGTGTGCAATAGGGTCGAGCCCCATGCTTGAACGTGACCGTCTACTCCGTCAATGGAGCAGCCGTCACCTTTCGGATGACACGTGTGAGGATTCTCAAGTTCAAGCTCGAGCATCTTCCGTCCGTATCTTTTGGAGTGGTCACTCATCAGAGCTTTCGCTTCTTCGTCCATGACTCATTCCTCTTCTCGACAAAGGACATAATCGCTTCGTAGGCTTGTTCGGGGTTCATTGAGAGAACCCCGTCGTCGTCTGGCAATTCAATGACAGACTCGACAGCCCATGTGGAATTTTTGTCCATGTTTTCCGGGAAAGCCTTCCGGAAATCCCTTCGAGAATTGTCCAGCATACGCTGAACTTGGTGCTGTGGGACGCCATGTTGGTTTTCGCGAACAGGGTTGTTACGGAAGTCAACGATTAGCGGTCTCCACTTGGGTTTGATGCTAATTTCGCACATCAGGATGTAGAAAAACAGCTCACCTGGGCTCAGGTTTGTGTTGTCTACAAACAAAAGATGTGGTCTATTGTAACTTGGACTTAGCACCATGAGGTCAGCTGCCCAAAGCTGTGTTGCAGCATGGGCAGTGACAACAGCTCCTCCATCGAACTTGTAGTCACCGTTGGTACTGGTGAAATGATTGTCGGTGGAGATTGTGTCAATTGCTATACCAGTTTGTGAGGGCCGGTATTTTAGGAACCCCCACTCTGGTGTTGTGAGTCCGAAGAGCTCATGGAATGTTTCCTTGAGCTCCTTGACTACTTTATTCACCCACGTGGACTTTCCTTGTCCAGGGGCGCCACGTGTCAAAATCACGTAGTTGTATTCTGTGTCCATTTCGGTCACTTATCGTGGCTTACCTAAATCGTAGCGATGCTATCGAAAAGGGAACGCTCAGTCTCGTATTCCTTGTTCTGGCTGTTGAAGCTGCACAAAGTCAGGAGCCAATTGATTGGCCGGGGCCAGTAGGCGACTCCGGGGGCTTTAGGTCCATAGTACGCTTCGTAGAACGCAAGCACAGGGCCGGTCGCTCCAGATAGGTAGAGATTCAGACTGACTATCGATTTATCATCGGGGTCAATCTCACGAATGTGGTTTTCGAGTGCAGTCAAGAATCTGACTACATGGTCGTAGTTGGGGCGCATCAGGTTGGGCGCATCCAGCCACTTAGGGAAGACCGAGAAAAGTACCCGCTCTCCGTTGTTGTCTCGAAAATGGTGACGGTTGTAGCAGAGCGCGATGTTGATTCTGTAGTAGTTACCTTCATCGCGTTCTATTTTTTTGATGTTGGGTAGGACGTGGCTGGTGAACCAGGTGTCCAGGTCAATTGGATTCTTCTCTTCCGTCATTGAGAGCTTCCTCCAAGATTTCATCAAGTGCCGGTGTGGAGGCAAAACGCTCCTCAGGCGGCATTTTCAGGATTCGAATTATGAGTCTCAAGAAGAGCCTCACATTGATTTCCTCAGGGTCAACGGGAGGAAGCAACGAGCCCACGTAGAGGGCAAGCCACTTCGTCCGTTCAACCTTTTCTTTGTCTACTGCGGGAGCAGGGACAGGGTCAGGCTGTTTTGAGGGAGGTCGGAAGACCTTACCCCAGAGACTGCGCTTTTCACTCATGCAGTCATGCCGCCATCTTCGTCCATTTCTTTCCTGAGCTGCCACATGTGATAGCAGTCATGTCCGCCGATGAAACCACCGGCTTCTCTCACAGGTCCAATGAACTCTGCACCACAGCTTAGGCAGTGCACTTGTACAATTTCGACGTTGAGGTAGGTACCGCTCGGAGTGACGAGCTTTTCGATGACCGTACCAACGTCTTCATCTTTCCATTCTCGTGGCTCAGTCATTGAACCACCCGGAAAGTGTTCAGCTTGCCTGGCTCATCCATCTTTCGAAGGATGCCGTAGGCAGCCAAAAGTCGCAGCCGCTCACACGTACCAGAGGTAGGTTGCCGGTGCTTTGCAGGAATGAGGACGTTGACGTCCCAGACGTTGAATGACATCTGAGGGTATTGGTCCTCCCATTCCTGAATCGCTTTGCAGAGCTGCTGAAAGTGGAAGGAGCCCTTGGGCGTCCCTCCCTTTGCAGCCGTCAAGCGACTGTACATACCAGTTGTTTTGGTTTGCATCTAATCACACTGTTGGGGTCCCCCCCGGTGCCGCAGCACCAGGGGGACCGGCCTCGCCATTGGCGTGTTGTGGTGTATTCAGACGATTACTGCTCGTCTGAGCCGTACATGGCTTTCATGTACCGCTCATTGCAGGCTTTGCATTCATAGCAGCCGCAGTCGTAGCAGACCCAGTACACACAGCAGCAGCAGCCGCAGTCGCACCCTTCGGCGTTGTACACGCCTTCGTCTTCTGTGGTCGTTTCGGAGGCCACACCCTCCTTCGTGTCTTCAGACATCTCTACTTCTGAGACTTGTAGACCTAATCACACTTATGATGTGGCCCCCCGGCACCGAAGTGCCGGGGAGCCTGGTTGAATTAGCGGTGGGGATAACCGCTGCATCGGGTTTGCCTGTTGGGTTCACCACTCCTCGTTGAGGAGGGCTTCAATGCTCGCATTTGCGTTCTTGCAGTCCTCTACACCGAGCAGGTTGTCGATGAGGGACATCTGGTCCTTCACGGTGATTGTCGCGGTGAAGCACAGTGCATCGAGGTCTTCGTCTGTCCAGACTGTGTCGCCGCTCATGAGCTCTTTCAAGCTTTCAAAGCGTGGGTGGTGACTCAGCACTCGGTCCCAGTGTTCAACTTCTTCTTTGACCAAGTCAATGGTCAGAAGAGGCTCTGGGCCGACAGTGGCGAAAACGATTCCTCCCTCCATGAGGTACATGGAGTAGGCGCTGTTGGCGATGATGTTGAATGTATTCTCACCATCACCGAGCACAAGGCATTGGACCTCGTCGTAGTAGTAGGTCCGAGTCTCCTCAAACAAGAGGAGTCCATTTGTCAGGTGAGGCTGCTCTTTGAGCAGCAAGGGGTCGATGGGGTATCGCATCCCTTCCACATACAAACGGTTGAGGATGGCGTCAGCCTCCTCAATTTCTTGCAAGAGCCGGTAGGCCGTGCTGTCATTCCACGAATCGTGGAGATAGGCCTTGACCCACTTTTCGACCTCTTTGTCGTCGAGGTCAGGGTTCTGCTCTGCAAGATGGGACTTCGCGTTCTTGACGTTGTCTTCGTCATTTTCGAAGTCTCTCAAACTCTGGAACTTCTGTTGACTCAGTTGAGTCTTGAGATTCTTGAGGTTCATGTTCCAGGTGTTGTAGGTGCCCATGACCTTGTCGCGGATTCCACCATGGTTGTGGTGGGCGATGAGGTCACAGAGGGCCTGCTGTCGGTCCTGAAGGGACCAAAACAGCGGGGAGTCCTTGCGGACTTTTTGTCGGACCAGCTTGGTAGGGAAAATGAGGCGAGACAGGTGAGTAGCCTGACGCTTCGTAAATCCCTTGGCCCGGAGCATGCGGCGCAAAAAGCAGGCCGGCATGCTGTTCGCTCCCAGCAGTCCGTGGTTGGGGACAATAATGCGGGGAAGCGCGTCACTGACGTTGAGGGTCTTTGAGTCAAACTTCGCGCGGGGAATGCACGAGCTGAGGACCTTCTTCGACAGGTAGAGGGGGTGGTTGGACCCCATGTTGAGGACCCTGTTGGGGCCCTTACCACTGACGCGCATCACCCCCACGAAGAGGGCAATCGTCATCAGCAGCATCGTGTAGATGTTTTCGTTGTTCATCTCGTTCACTTGCCTTGGTAGGCTAATCACACTGTTGGGTCCCTCCCGGTGCCGCAGCACCGGGGGGACGGCCGACCCAGTTGGGTTGTTGTGGTGAGGACCAAAATAGGCTCAGTTGCCGGCATCCCTTGGCGGAATGCCGAAACCCCTTGGCGGAGTGCTCCATTTTGGCGCGCCATTCGGGCCGTGGTAAATGTTGAAGTACCAACTCGAGCGCCAGCCACACTGCGAGCATTCCGCGTAAAGGGAAGTTACGTTGGTGACACGGTTGTACCTTTTCACGTCTGAAATCGTTCCTTCGGGGCAGTAACTGCAGTAGTAGTAGCCTGGGTTTGTGGTCGTTTCGGAGGCCACACCCTCCTTCATGTCTTCTGACATCTAATCACACTTATTGGGCCTCCCGGCGTGTAGAAACGCCGGGAGCCCGGGGGGGGGGGTCCCTCCCGGTGCCGCAGCACCGGGGGGACGGCCACGTCGGTTGACGTCTATACCTAAGGGGTAGCGGGGAAGCTACACCGTTGGTAGTGAGTTCAGGCTCTCAGCTCAGGCCTCGTTCTCGTGCGCGTTGAGGCGCTCGATGAGGTCGGCCTTCTTCCCGGACACCGCGAGGCCGCGGGTGCGGCACTCGTCCTTGAGCTGAGGGACGGTGAAGTCGCCCCAGCTCTGGTCCGGGTTGGTGATGAGGTCGGAGGTCCACTGGCTGTCGTCGTGGATGGCGTCGAGCTCCTCTTCCGTGAGGTCGAGGGGCTCGGGCGCTTCCTTGACTTGTTCAGCCGCCGCTTCGATGCGCGCTTCGAGGTCTTCGACCTCTTGCGACATCTGGCGCTTGTCCTCTTCCTGCTCTTCCTTCAGCTTCGCGTATTCCGCCTCCTGGCGGGCATCGTCGCTGTCGGTCATGGAGAACGTCTCACGGCTCCCGAATCCCAGCTTGCGGGCCAGGCGGTTGACGTTGTTGTTCTCAATGGGCTGAAGGTCCTTGGAGAGGACCAAGCCATGGATGAGGTGCTGGGTGGACTGGCGGTTGCCCGCCTTGAAGAGGTTCTTTCGAATCTCCTCCCACTGCTTCTGCTTCAAGATGAGGCTGAAGCTGTTGAGGGCGCCACAGAGTGGGTTGCCCTTGTCCTTTTCATCGTAGCTGCTGAGGACCCCGTTTGAGGGGCCCAGCGTGCCGTTCAGTCCGGTGAAGGTGTTCTCAATGACGCCTCCGCTACCGAACTTGTGTGCCGTTGGACCCATGAAGGTCCAGTGGCAGTAGCACTTCCCATCTGCCTCGTCGAAAACGTAGAGGTTGTGAATGGGGGGTGAGTTGGCCTTGATGAACTCAATGCGCTCCTTTGTGAGGAGCTTGTTGACGAACTCGTTGCGGGTACCGTTCTCCTGGATGTAGGAGGCTTCGGCAGCGTCTGCAATCATCGCGATGAGACCAGCCTTATGGGACTGGAACTCCTCCTTGAGGCGCTCGAGCTCGGCCTTGGTCTCCTTCAGTTCCTCCAGAGACTCAGGCTTGTCCTTCAAAGCTGCTTGCAGCTTCTCGTGCACTGTACGCTCGCTCAAGACTCGCTTGGCGAGGCTTGCGATGGTCGTCATTTCTGGGTTGGGTGCGGTTTTGGGCTCCGCAATCCATCCCTTCACGGTGGCTTCGACGTCAAGCGTCGCTGCCTCCCGTGCGGCTTCAAGACCTGAGTCGTACTCCTCTCGGAGTGCGTTCTTGCGGTCCTTCTGCCAGCCGTTCCACATGTCCTTCGCGAGCTGCGCGACCTGGTGTCGCACAGTTGGCTTCTTGCCCTTGCCGAGGGCAAGGTCGAAGGTGACGGTGTCGAAGTTCGCAGCGAACATCTCACCGACCTTGAGGGCATCGATGGTACGGTAGGGTCCGTGCTCCTTGCCCTGGTTCTTCATCTGGGGATAGACGATGAGGGCGCGAAGCACGAGGTCGATGGCCTTGACCAAAGACGTGGGTTGCTGCCTGGCCTGGTCCACAAGGAACTCGGCAGCGACGCGGTTGGCGTTGCATTCAGGCTGCGTCCGAAGCGCCACGTTGAGCTGGCTGGCCAGCTGGAATGGCGTTGAGAGGCCTCGACCGGGCGCGAAACGCGCCAGGAGGCCAGTCTTCGGGTTTGCGTCCGCCAGGAACTTCCCTTCGGGAGTCTTCGTGGGGTCGCGGGAGGGCTTGTCGCCCTGGTTGCCCTTATTCCGACGGGGATTGCCGGAGGGCTTGGCACCGCCCTTGCGCGCACGGAACGTGACGCCGGGGATGGTGCTGTTCAGCTTGACCGTCGCGATGGGGGAATCGGTCTGGTCGTCGTGGCTGGTGGACGTGAGGGTGACGGGGGCGACGACGGCCGCGAAGGCCATCATCAGGACCATCACCCAGGTCCACAGGTTGTTCATGTTGTTGTTCTTCATGTCGGTTCACCTTTTTTTCAAGTCCCTCGCTTCAAATGGAGGGCTAATCACACTGATGTTAAGGTGGAAAAGAACAACTCAAACCTAATCACAAAAAAAAGAGACCAACTTAGTAGCGGTTGATGCTTCCCAAGTCGGTCTCAACTAATTGGCCTGTAACCCTCCGAGTTTCCTCGCATACCACGTCCCTCAGCTCTATCTGGTAGGGTCGCGTTTGTCACATCCGGAGATGTGCGGTATGCGTACACAGGCTGGAGGCCGAAGCCTCCGTGTAGCCGGAGTTCTGTTCTACCCCGAAGGGTAGCTGTGAATTACTATACGGGAATCCCCCCTGGAATCATCTTCCAGGACGTCTGCCGGGCGTTCGCCCATTTGCTCCCTCAAGGTTCAGGCCGGGTAGCTCCGAAGAGCTACCCCAGCAGGTGTGGTTGAAATGTGTGTGTTGTAGGCATTCCGCCACAGGTGCTTTAGGGCTCAAGAGCCCAGTAATCGTAATCGATTGACGTGTAGTTTCGTGCTTTCCAACTTATCGGAGAGGTGCCGGTACCTCCCTCGATTCCCCTGACTGCCCAGAACCTCCACTATCCCAGGGGGAAAGTATCATCGTCTCGCTTTTGCTCACCCTCTCGGGTACGCTGGGTTCAGTCATCAGGGTTGTAGACCTTCAGGCGTTTTACTGCCTTCTGGGTATTGAAATGTAGTAGATGTAGTTCTGCTGACTCGTGAGCCTGCATTCGTGCTATGCGTAAATCGCTTGCCGTGCGCTCCTGTGTCGTGCAGATTGTGTATCAACCGGCTAATCTTGAGCTCTCTCGCTCATTATGTAGCGGGCCTGAGAGTAGTACTACTCAGGCAGTTAGGAATGTGGGGTCCCTCCCGGTGCCGCAGCACCGGGGGGACCGGCCGACCCCGGTTGGGGTTGTTGCGTAACGGTGACGTTGCCGGGCGCTTCAGGCGTTGGCAGCCTTGAAGAGCTCCTTCGCCTTGCGGACCACGCGGCGGGTGTCAGCGCCGGGCTTTTCGGTTCCCAGCGTTCGCGTTGTTCGGGGCATGCTCGCGGCAGCCTGGATGTAGGCAGCCTTCGCTTCGTCGCTCAGGCGCTTCCAGGCTGCTTCGTCGCGGTCCCACTCGATGGGTGGGACGCGTACGACTTGGTTCTGCCACGCAGGCCACACGATGGGTGTGACCGCTTCGTTTCCGTTGTTGTTTTCCATTGTTCTCAATCCTCCCCCGTAGGGGGCTAATCACACTGTTGGGCTTCTCGGCGCGGGGAGCGCCGGAAGCCCGGTGGTTTAGAAATTCACCCCTGTGCCGCAGCACTGGGGGAATTGGCCGTGACCCACTCTGGGGCCATATCGTGGTTTGGAGCCGGTGTACTCACTTCCCGAGGAAGTGGAACACGTTGCACTTGCCGCAGTGGAAGATGGGCGTGCCTTTCAGTTCACCAACATGAAGTTGGCAGGCGGTGCATAGGTGGTTCGGCTCAATGGTTACGTTGTTGTCCATTTGTTCAACTCCTCCCCGTTAGGGGGCTAATCGACCGAGCAGAGGTCTTTGACTTGCTCTCGGTCGGCTTGGTCCTTTCGGACGGTGTGGTTGGTCGATTCGCTCACGAGTTCTCTTCAACCCAAAGCTCGATGCGAGCCAGGGTTGCGTTGACCCACCAAAGGGTGAGTCCGAGGCCAACGATGAACAAGACGGCAAGGTCGCCAGTCAAGGTCATTTTCAGGCCTCCAAATACTCTTCGTAGAGGTAGCCACAGTCACCGCAATCGCAGTCTTCGTGGCACGCATCTTTCGTAATGCGAATCTTGAGGTTTTTGTTCATTCTCATCCATCCTCCCCGTAGGGGCTAATCAACTGGCGGCGCTTGCGGGATTCGAACCCACGAGTCCTCCTCTCTCGAGGTTTTTCGGACACCCGATTTTAAGTTCGGGAGCAATTCCTGACTATGCGAAAGCGCCAGCTGGTAAGCGGGGTCTTCCCGCTCATTATGTAGCGTTTCTAAAGGTAGTACTACCCACTCACTGACGGGTCTCTACCACTACCCATCCGTCAGATGGGTTGGGGAGGACAGCCGCATCGCCCAAAGACCAGTAGGAAACGGTCTCATTTGACCCAACGCGGCGCTCAGTGTGCTGCCAAACGAACTGAGGACGCTTGCGGAGGAGGTTGATGAGGCGGGCAGAGGTGATTCCATTGGTAGTGTTGTCGTTGTACCAGTCCCGAATCTGCTGGAAAGACAGCACTTCCAGGCCATCTTCAGCAAAGGTCTGGAAGCACTCCTCAATCTTGCCCACAACACGTGCAAACTTAGCCACTCTCAGTCCTCCTGTTGCTGCAATTCAGCGTCGTTGAGAATGCGGCAAAGGGTCTGCCAGTAGGCTTCCCCGTTCATCGCCATTTTCATCAAGCGTTCTTTGTCGTAGCTGCGCACACGGATGGTTGTCATCGCGGGCTCTTCTCCCATGTTGACAGGCACAAGCTGAAGGCGTATAAAGACAATGGAAGGTGATGTAGTCACTACCCTGGAAGTAGCTTTATGGTCACGACGAAGGCATTTTCAGTTCATGCCTGAAAAGCAGACTTTCACGTTCTACCTGACCGTGGAAATCGACGCAATCAACGACGACTCAGCCCTGACCAAGCTCGAAGGCTGGGTCGAACCCACTTTGGCACTCAAGAAAAACGCCGACATCAACCTCACAGCGGTCGAAGTCGATGAATCAGACTCAGAAGAGGAAGAAGCACCTGCTGAGAAGCCTTCAGTAGTCAAGAACGCTATGAAAACTTCCAAGAAGCGCCCGGAGCTCAAACTCCCAGAAAAGGACGACTTTGACTACGACAATATTCCTGACTGGGATGAGCTCGAAGACGAAGAAGAACCGCCTAAGAAAGCCAAGACCAAGAAGCCTAAGGTAGAAGACGACCTTGACAACCTCCTTGCCGGCCTCGAAGATGACGACGACGACGACGACGACGACGACGACGACGACGATGAGGACGACGATGAGGACGATGAAGACGACGACGACGATGACGACTGGTGGGACGATGAGTCCTGGTGAGCCACCAGACCCATTTGTTGACCCAGTCAAAGCAGCCCTTACTGCCGCCGTTATGCATGAGTGGCGACGCCACGCTATGTTGAAGGCTGCACTTTGGCTCGGAATTGTCTACGTGTTCCTTACCGCTATGGACAACGCCTTCACCATTTGGGACATTCCCATTGTTCTTGGGACAGGCTTCCTTTTCTACCGAGTGGACGTTAGGGGAAAGCAACTCGAGAAACTTGAGGAGCAACTTCAAGGTCAAGGGGCCCTTGCCCTTGAATGATGCACTACCTGGCACCTCTGCATGAGGTCCTCAGTGACGCTGAGGCTGCAGAAGTCCTTGGTAGGCTTTCTTTGGAGATTGGCGAGCTTCCTCACATCCTCCATGCCGACGCCGCTCTCAACAATCTTCGCGCTCAGGGCAAAGAAACCCCGATTGGTGCAGTCGTCCGCATCCATCGCATCCGCCCTCGACTCTCCAAGGAAGACTTTGCAGAGCCTGAGCTTCGCGGGAAGCACATTTATCGTCTCATTGTGGGGGCATGAACATGGCCCACTACGAAATCTGGACCGATGGCTCTTGCGTCAAGTCGAGCAGCAAGAACGGTAGAGGAGAGTGCGGGGCAGGCTACGTCGTCATGGACGTAGAAACTGGCAAAATTGTCCACCTCCACGGTGAGTACATCGGGGTCACTACCAACAACATGGCTGAATTTGTGGCTGTTGAGCTTGCCCTTGAAGACCTCCTAATGAGGGAAATTGACGGGCCAATTGATGTAGGAATCATCAGCGACTCGAAGATGGTGGTCGAATCTCTGGCCGGTAACTACAACCTCAAGGAGAAGCACTTGATAGAAGTGAAGGAGCGCATCCAGAAACTGGAAGCGAAGCTGAAAGGCGAGCGAGAGTACTTCTGGGTCAGGGGACACAGTGGAGTAGAACTCAACGAAATCGCTGACTACTTGGCCTACACTGCTGCGAGGGGATGAAATGGTCATCGTCGAGCCAGAAACTGAGGGTCCTCAGAACATCAGTAAGATGTGCTGGTTCTTCACTGAGGACGAGGTCGAAGAAATCGACGGAAAATTCTACGTCGAAGTCGAGTTCCCAAAGCACAAGTGGCTCCCGACGAGCCCACAAGAAGCCTACCGCTGGTTTGTCGAATCACCTAACGCTGCCGGTGTGCGCGCAAAGGGGCGTAACGTGCGCATCCACACACTCATGAACACCCTGTGGGAAGACACTGCCCGAGGAAAGGACGGAGAAGAAAAACCTGAGGACCACCTTGCTACCGAAGTCTACGATGTGTCTGACGAAATCGAAATCGAGCCAGCGTACAATGGAGTGGTCATTGACCGTGAACTTACGGGTCGCTTCGCAGTCAGAATCAACCCCGACTACTCTTTGTTCACAGTCATCTCGCAAGTCAGCGCGATTACCTCCAGCATGATGGGGCCAGAAGAAGTCATCCAGCTTGCAGGGGACCGAATCATTCGTCACGACTCTGCCTATGTCCTTGGTAGTGATGAGCCAGTCTATGGTGGGCCTGTTGACTTGAGGATGGGTACTTTCGCCCACAACGTCAACTGCAAAACTTGCGGCCACACTGGAAACATCAAGAGGGCCAACTTCTGTCCTGGTCACTTCGGACGGATTCCACTTGAGATTCCAGTTCCCAATTGGCTTTACCTCTCCGGCACCATCACCAGCTCTCCACTCATTCGTACACTCAAGCACGTCTGTACGAGCTGCAGCCGGATTACCCTCCCTACAGACATCATCGACAGTCTGGTCAAGAACGCTAAGTACATCATGTACGAAAAAAACCTCAGGGGACCGGAAGGCTATAGCCGCATCTACAAAGCACTGGCAGATGCTCATTCTACCTACTACGGGAACAAAGGCCCCTACATGACCATGAACCCCAATGAGCCGAGCCCACTCGACACCAAAATCACTCCTTGCCCACACTGCGGAGAACGCAGCCCAGAGCTCACCATGCGCCTGAAGTTCGGTAGCGGTGGCAACAGAGGTGAGTTCTACCCAGAAGTCGGTAAGCGCGACCGCTCTGACTTTCCCCGCTCAATGGTGTACGACTACCAAATCGTCTACAACATCCTGAAGAATGTTCCCAACCATGACGCACTCGCTCTCTCGTTCAACACGGAGATAAACTCCAACACCGGTGAACCTTACTCCCACCCCTCCTACATGTTCTGGGTAGAATTCCCAGTGGCTCCGAACACACTGAGACCACCTCAAGAGTCCCCAACCGGGGCCTTGACTGAAAACGACATGACACGTCTCTACGGGAACGTCATTAAGATGAACAACACCCTGCGCAAGCGGGCCCAGGACAAACCCACCGAGCTTGCTCGGCTTCGGGTTCGGCTCTTCCAAGCCTGCACACAGGCTCTCACCCATCAAACCCCATTCGGGACTCCCGACCTGAAGCTGACCTTCACTGGTACTGGAACTGCAAAGGCGGCGCTCGAAGGAGTGTACGACCGAATCCGCCCACCCGGTCGCAAAAAGAACATTATTCGCAGTCTGAACCAGTCGAAAGTCACTGAGCACGTCATGTACTCTGTGATTACCCCCAACCCTCATCTTCGTATCGACGAAGTAGGGGTTCCTCTGGCTGCTTGCATGGAAATGACAGTGGCAGAGAAAGTCACTGAAGAAAACATCGAGAAAATGCGAGAGCTTGTCAAGCGAGGAAGCGCATCCTCGCGAAAGATGCCCAACTTCTCCCAAGAGGACATCAAGCGCCACTACCCCGGTGCAACTGCCTTTGAGCGAAACCTACCCGGTACTCGGCTTGGTGTTTTGCACGAAGACGAGTTCCAGGCATTCGAGGTAGATGGACGGGGTAAGGAAGTCAACAGCGAAGAATTAGACGAGTGGTACCAAGAGTGGAGGCCCCGCATTCGTGAAGCCACGAGAGAAATGAACCGGAGCCAGATGAAGAAGTACACCGCTGCGCAGCGAAAACTCTTCGAGCAGCAGTACGCAGACCGCGCACGAACTGAGTACGCGAACAATCTCCGAGTCGGTGACACGGTTCACCGACACCTTCAGCGCAACGACATCATCATCTTCACTCGCGCCCCAGCCCTTCACCGCCAAAACATCATGGCGGCACGTGTCGTACCGATGAAACAGAAAGCCTTCAGCTTCAACCCGACAATTTGTGTCCCCTTCAACGCCGATTACGACGGTGACACAATGCGCTGCTATGTTCCTCAGTCGCCAGAAGCAATCCAAGAAGCAATTGACATCATGGGTGTGAACACTCAGATTTTCCACTCCCGCTACGGTCGTCCTACGATTGCTTCTGACCAAGACGAGACCTCTGGCGCGTACTTGCTGACCTACAAGAACACCGAGCTTGCCGGTACGTTTGACGAAACAAAAGGAATCGGGTACACTGAGGAAGGCGTAGTCTACCTTACCAAGCGTAAGCTCGTAGAGCTGCTTGGCTTGACTTTCACCCGTGACGACGAAGGCAACATGGAGTACGTGAAATCCTTGCCAGAGCCGGACTTGGGTAAGTACTATTCCGGTCACCGAATTGTCTCCCACTTCATCCCAGAAGGAATCAACTGCGAGTGGAATGACGGGGAAGGGAACCCTTGTCTCATCCGAAACGGGGAACTGCTCTACGGTGCTCTTGACAAGAACGGTGTCAAGAACGGCGGTATGGTCCTTGGTCCAGCGTTCACTTACCTCTACGGTTACCACCTTGGGGTCCGCAAGCTTGCAGAATTCATTGACCACATCAACCGCCTTTTCTTCGCAGCACACATCTGCATCGGCTACAGCATCGGAATCACCGACGTTTCGATGGTGATGCGCCACTACTACCGGAACGGTGAGGAGCTTATCCCAGACAGGCTCTGGGGAAAGACGAAGGTAGGGAATCCAGAAGAGTGGGAGAAAGTTTCAGTCAACAAAGTGATTCAAGAGGTGTACGACGAGGCTAACGAAGAAATTCGCCTCATCAACGAAGCGTTCTTCACCCGCTCACTGGAGAATCTTCCTGACGAGTACTTTACCGACAAAAGCCGACATTGGCTGACATATGACCCACTTGCTTGGGCCGAGATGGTCATTGGAGATGTAACGAGTAAGTTTGACAAGCGGGTCCTTGAGCTCACGGAAAACCTCCAAGGAACATCGAACGCGATGAACATCGCAGTGATTTCTGGTGCACGTGCAGGTCGCGACAACATTCAGCAAATGTCTGGCGCCTACGGGCAAATCACCGTGAACAACTACCGCCCGATTTCTGGCTTCGGGGTTGGTAGGCCACAGTCACAGTACAGTAAGGCTGACTACTCTGGTGAAGCGTTTGGGTTTGCCGTAGATTCGTACGCTGAGGGGTTGAGTCCTATGCACTACTTCCTTGCCTCTGCTGCCGGCCGTCGAGCAAGCATCAACTCGTCCACGGGTGCGATTCAGAAGTCTGGCTATCTGGAGCACAAGCTCAAGCGGGCCGCGGAGAACCTCATCATCGACGAGCGACGCTTCCTGAAGAACGCCCGCACCGGTAGGGTTCTCTCACCCATGATTGGAGACGATGGTCTTCGCCCCTTCCACCCACGCGGTCCTGACAACATGAACGGCCTCCGAATCTCCCTTCAGCCATTCTTCTTCGACCACTACTGCGTCCACGAAAAAACGCTCCACGATGACTGCAGGGAGTGTGGGATGGGGGAGGGGACGAAGGTCACCATGCGTGGTAAAATCCTGGAACTACCTCCCTACATTCGGCATCTGTTCCTGAACACCATGGTGAACAGAACCTGCGATGACCCTGCGTCCATTGTGACACGTCTCTTCGAGTACTACCAGGACTCTCGCGTTGAACCTGGTGAGATGATTGGCTCAACTGGAGCAGCGAACGTCGGTGAGCCGGTAACCCAAGCTGGCCTGCGTGCTTTCCACGGTGGTGGTAAGGGTACGACTCCTACTGTTGAGCGCATTACCCAGATTCTTGAGCTCTCCAAGTCCGCTGTCCAGCAGCCACAGACCATCTTCTACATGAAGCAAGAGCACGGCAACAAGGAAAATGCGCAGGCGTTGGCCAACTTCTGCTCCAAGCTCTACATGAAGGACATCATGGAGCTGACTACCTACGATGATGCCGCTAACGCGCTTGACATCCGTTTCAAAGAAAGCGTCTTGAAGACCTTTGAGGTCAGTCTTAACTTTGTAGCCGACGTCATCAACTACCGAGGAAAAGAGCCCGGGTACAATGCTATCGAAACCGAGAGTGGAATCCGGGTTCAGTACCAAGGAAACAAACTGATGAGCCCACGCGCTTACCTGATGTTGCAGCGTGAAGCGCTTGAGAAGATTCAGATTCATGGCCTCATCAAGGGAGCTCGTGCCTTTGCTGACCAGCGTACTCACCCTAACGAAACAGAGCCACGATGGGCGGTAATCGTTCTTGGTCCTTCTGACCCCACACCTGGTATGGCAAACCCAATGATGCTTGACGCTGACGAGACAATTGGAAGCTATATCGAGTGGGAGCTGACTCAGACCAACAACCCGTTCTACATCCTAAAGGAGTATGGGCTTGAAGCTGCACTTGCCTGCATTAAGGAGCTCTTCTGGGAGCAGATGAATGGGAACAAGAGCTTGGGAGTGAAGGGACTGGGTGACTTTGACTTCCGCTACATCGACGCGATGATTGACCTCATGGGTGAAACTGGCTACCTGCTCGGACTCGGTGTAACTGGGAACATGGTCGATGCAGTGCCTTCGCTCATTGGTGGCATGGGTGGCGAAGACCCAGGACGCTCGCTACGCGCTCACCCACTGATGGCTACCAGGGACACGCTTGGGGGCATGGTCGAGGCGGTAGCCGCCGGTAAGGACCTGAAGATTGGTCAGGCGCTCATGAAGTCCTCAGGCGAGTGACGCTTCACCTGGTCCTCCAGTCGCTTGAAGTCCCACTTCATCCCGTAGTAGATGTTCTCCATCTTGTCGATGACGTGCTTCTTAGCGAGCAGGTGGTAATCGAGGGTGTAGTCAGCAATTTGCTCTGGGTCGTGGAACCCAATCCACCCACCGGAAGGAATTGCAGTCGGCCCGTCGCAAACGTGGGTCCAGCGGAAGGAGTCGCCCTTGTCGAGTGGTCCCCATCCCTTGGCCTCGTCAACCAAGACCTCGTTGTGGAAGGAGGCACAGGTAGCCACCCAAAACTTCCCAGCGTAGCAGGCGTCCTCGTCCTTCGCTTCGTCTCCGGTCTTCGGCTCTGGGCACATGCCGCACTCACAGCCGCGCTCGTCCCAGCGCCAGTCCAGGTGGTGGGGAATCCACTTCCCAACCTTAGCGTTGGCGTGGAGGAGGGTGTCTTCAACTTCCCCGTTGCGAATGTCCCTGACGAGGTTCTCGATGCTCTCCTGGATGAGGACAGGCTCCTCATCGTTGAAGATGCGGGCCAGAGTCTCAATCTGAATCGTCCGACCGACACGTGCCGTGTTGGTCTGCTTGGCTTCCATTCCCGACATCTTTCGCGTGACCTCTGGCCAGCCGTGCTCGGAGAAGTCAATGTCCAAGAATCCCTTCTTGTCGTCCCAGACCTTCCTTCCCGCGTAGCGGTTCTTCTTGGCGATGAAGTACTTGTCCATGATGGCCTCCAGCTCGACAACAACGGCGTCCGAGCGCACTTCTGCCTGGACGTGGGAGGTCAGGAGCTTGGCGAGACGGTTCGACTCTTCGAGGACCTGCTCCTTGGACCACTCCTTCGGCATGGTGACGAAGATGGAGTCGGTGTGTCCGAAGACCACCTTGAAGCCCTCCTCTTCTGCCTTCTTCTTGATGGACAGGAGAGCGTTACGCCCACCCATCGTAATGGTCTTGGCGATGTCGGAGTCGTGCCAGGAGAACTTCTCGAAGGCCATGATGCCGTAGAAGGACGCACGCATTCGCTTCACTGAAAGCTGCATGGCGTTCCACTTTCGGGCCGCTGCCTTGTCTCCCTTCGCCTCGGCTTCCTTGAGAAGGGCCTTGTATTCGTCGCGCTTGGTGTCCAACTCAAGCACCATCTGAGGCAGGATTCCCACTGGGTTCTTCCTGAACCGAATCCCACCAAAGCCAATCATGTCGTCCTCCAAGTGAGGCATCCCGTGGCGCACCTTGGTTTCGTGGCTCGTGTTGTAGGCACACATGATGCTTGGGTACAGACCGGCGAAGTCGAGAATGACGGTCCAGTGGTGCAGTCCCACCGAGTCGAGCTCCTCTGGGTTGAGCACAATCGCACCCTCAAGGTCGTCGTCTTCTCCGAAGTCGAAGTCGTAGGGGTAAGTGCGCTGCTTCCAGTCAGCCCTCTCACTGAACATGACGCGAGCAAGGCCGGTAGCGTAGAAAGTGGAGCGGAATTGGCAGCCAACGAGCTGCTGCGTCGCCTTGAACGAACCAATGACGTTCCAGGCTTCATCAAGCTCCACGAGAATCTCAACGTCACGCACGTTGTACTTGAGGAAGTCGTCCCAGCCGATGTGGTAGTCCTTGGAGTAAAAGTCAGGCGACTCCAACTTCTCGGTTTCGAGCTCCAGGAACTGCGCCACGCGAGCGAGCTTGTTGGAAACCAATTCGTTGTTGGTCGAGTCTTTGTAGAGACGGCGGAAGGCTACCATCATGTCGAGGTGGTCCACTCCGCGCAGCGGTTGCTGCTGCCAGAGGTACTCGCGGCCACCTTTGTGCCACGGCTCGTCCATGATACCGATAGGTGAGAGCGCAGCTCCCCCCGTTGCCTCCATGAAAGTCAGTCCATTCTCGAATTGCTCCCCGTAGTGGGTGTGTTCGATACCGTGGCTCTCCATGCGGTGGTAGAGAACGGACAGGTCGTACCCTGCACTGTTCCAGCCGCTGATGGTGTCGAAGTCAGAGCGCACGAACCAGTCAGCGAAGGCCTGGAGGAGGTCCTTCTCACAGGAGAACCTCTGCTCGATGGTGATGCGTCCGTCGTGGTCGTGGGTGATGGTTTCCTTCTCCCAGGTAGGGTGGCATGAGAAACCAAAGTACGTGTCGAGCCAGTTATCGTAAGCCACGATGGAGTTGACCATCTGTTGGTCGTGCCAGATGTTCTTCTTCGACGGCCCGAGCCACTCGTCCTTGAGGGGGTCGTCGCGCTTGAATTGCAGGGCTTCAATGTCGAAGAAGCACTTGTGCAGGTCGTACTCTTCCGTCCCCACTTCGTTCACAATGGCGCACAGGTCTTCCTGGGACATGTCTGCCCCGTAGACCGGAGTTACGTCCGACAGGAACTTCTTGACGAAGGTTCGAGAGTGGAAGGTGACGCGAGCGAGAGGGCGACCGTCAATGGTCTTGGAGGCGTTAGGGACAACCTCGGCAATCCCCATCCGCTCCATGCGCCAGTCGTTGTTCAGCCACGCTTCCACATCGAGGATGCGGTTAGCTGGGTTGCACTTCTTCCGCTGACTGTTCTCCCAGATGTAGCGCTCACTGAGGTTCTTCAGGTCAACGTAAGCCTCGGCTCGCACCTGGTAGAAGTCCATTTGGCGTGTCCCAGCGGAGTCGCGGTAGCGCACGCAAACGGTGTCCCCGTCCATCATGCGCCCGTTCCATCCGGGCGTTTGGTTGCTGATGCTGATGCTCGTCACTTGCTCAACTCCTCTCCCATCATTGCGGCCCGGACGTTAAGGAGGCTGCCAATGTTCGTGAAGGGGGGACTGGCGTTGACTTGGCGAACGCGGCGGTGTTGACGCCCGTTCTGAGCCGCGCGGTGCACGGTTCGCACCGACCTTTCAGCCCTCGTTGCTCTGAGAATTTCCTCCAGCTTTTCGTCGGAAGAGAGAGCATCGTAGCAGGTTTTGCAAAAGTTGGAAATAGCATTCGGGTTTCCGTATTCGGGGGTTTCAGTCCATGTCCACCCTTCGATAGGCACCATGAGGGCACGGTTGTGACCGTTACCACATTTTGTGCACTTCGCCAGAAAAGAAGGCACGGGGACAATCACTACATTGTCGCGCAGCACGAGCCAATCGTCTTCCATCACAGAGCCCTCCTCACAATGAATTCCTTCGCTCCCAGCTTTTCGATAACACCGAGAAGCATGAGGATGTTTGCCGGATGGTTCCATCGGCGGTACTTCTCGCTTTGGCTGGTGCGGTCAATGCCCATCGCTTCCCAGAGCTCACCTACCAGGAAAGAGCCACCGAGAACCTGACCGCCCTTGAAGGCGACGTGGGACACAATCGCGTTCCACAGGGCCTTGACGTCCGCTACGTTCACTGGTTCTACCTTCATTTCCTCGCGCCCCGTTGCTTTGGATGTAGCGAGGTGCTTGTAGAGGTAGATACGCGGGTCGGGGGAGTCGAGGAGGATGTGCTCGACAGTCTGGTGGTCACTGTTCTTGACGACACGGACTCCGGGAGCTGACGGGTCGTCTTCCAGTTTCGTGTCAGATGTGACATCGGATTTCACAAAATCCGGGTAATCAGATTCTGCTTTGACCGTCTGTTCTTCTTGAGACGTGTCAGGCTTGTCAATGCCGAGTTTCTTGGCTACGCTCGCGAAGAGCTCAGCAGATTCACACGAGTTGTGGCAACCGAAGGATTGGGTCTCCTTCTTCACCCAGAAGTCCTTACCACTGCGGTCACGACCGGCCTCAGCGCATGACGGGCAGCGACCTCGGTAGAAGTCACCATCGTCCACCAGGTTCTCGATAATGGAGAGGTTCTTCATGAGCGCTTCCTTGACAGCGTTCCCGTCCCCCTTTTTCTTCTCAGCCTTCGGGCGGACTTCTCCGTTACGCAGTGCGCGCTCAGGCAGAACACCGTCGTTGGCCCAAGAGCACAGGTCTTCCATGACCAGCCGGTCGCGGACAAGAACGTCTCCACCAATCACCTCAAGGGTGTGCAATTCGTGGGCCGGCATCCCAGCCGACATGCGAAGGAACTCCTCCCACTGCACCTTCCAGCTGCTGGTCACAGGCTGAGAGACTTGCATGAGGGTCTTAACCTAATCGGCTCTGATACGCTTGTAGCCCACTTTTCGGAGCTTCGCATAGAGAATGGTCCCGCAGCTGCGGCATGGTGGGACACGTCCCTTGTTGGCGAACTTTGTGAGGTCCCCGCACTGAACGCACCGATATTCGGTGACTTCCACGGACTTCACTCCGCGGCTTCTTCCTCGACCACTTTTTCAACAGGGGCCGATGTCTTCGTCGGGGTAACGGCTGACACAGTCTTCGCGACAGCGCCAACCGCCGAGTCCATGGTTCCGAGGACACCACCGGCAAGTGCGTTAGCGACCTTGGCGGGGCGCGACTTCTCATCAATAGCGGCATCACGGAGAGCGAGGGGAACACCAGCGTTGGTGATGTGGTGGAGAAGCATCCAAGCCTGAGCGTCAGACAGTTCCTCACCGCAGTACTGGCGGATGAGAGACTTGGGGAACTTGAGGAAAGCGGTGAAGGAACTTTCAGCAAAGTGCTTCATGGCGGCTTCAACCCACTGGTCTTCCAAGATGACTACCTGGGAGACGAGCTTCTTCAGCCCACCGACTTCCTTACCTTCGTACGTGTACCGGACCTCTTTGCCCATGAAACCCCTACGTCTTGGGTCTGGGGATAAGGTTTCGCTCAAAAAATGGACTTTTCGTCGTAGTCCAGGCTCGCATCGTGAAGAATCCACTGCTTCTGCAACGAGTCGGGGTACTTCGGAGCTTTCTTTGTGAGGAAGTCTTCCTTGGTTTCAGACCAGAGGACCTCGATGATTGGGACTACATGGGTAGGAGCCACGATGTCAGGACGGACACCGTTCTTGAGCCGAACCTCCGTAGCGAATGGAAGGCCATGCTCGATGAGTGTGCAGCAAACCTGACACACCCGTAGATTATGCTCGCGAGTGTTAGCGGCAGAGAGTCGAATGGCTCCCCAAAGTGGTTTGTGCATCTTGTCCCCATGCTCTCGCCACCAATCGTTCAGTTGTTTCTGCTCCTTCGATGAGAGCTTCACAAAATCACCAAACTTCCTGCTCTACCCCTACCCTCTGAGGGTCAAATTGGGTATTTCTTAGTCTTCTCGATTGTTTCCCGCACTCCCGCGATGAGAGCGTCGATTTTGGTGGAGATTCTCTGCGTAGTGTAGGGCATGAAGAAGTTCGCGTGCTTTTCGCAGACGAGAGCCAGCTTGCTTCCCTCAGTGTCGAGCTCTTCTTCCGCACACATGAGCACTGCACCGGCCAGCTCGAAGTGTTCGTCAGGAACGTGGTGGTCGAGTACGTTGGTGAACGCAGCGAACCAAGAGTCTTCATCCTCTTCTGTACTGTAAAGCTCGCAGCCTGGGAACTGGCGGAGCGCCAAGAGCATTTTAGGGCGAAGCTCCGGGTCAGACATGACGTGGTGATACGTGTGGAAAATGAAATGGGAGAAGAACGCTTGGTGGAAAGCTCTGACATGTGTCTTGTACGAATCATCGTAGACCATGAGGAAGGTTTCAGCGGCAAAGACTGCCCTATTCGCCAGACTCAGAGAATCCAAAGCATCCTCGTTGAGGTCCATTGGCTCGAAGGTCATTTCTTCGTAGTCATCGAAAACCGCCTTCAAGGTACACATCGCACCACTGTAAGCGATGACCTTCAGTGCTTCAGACGCGGCTCTTGGCTGCCCGTCGAAGTCCCACATCTGAATCCCTACCGTTTCGCATCGAGCATTAAGCTAACTCAGAAAAGAGGTCATTCGCCATCCAGCTCGGGGTTTTCTCGCATCTCAGCCAAGAAAAACTTGCCACATGTCTCGTCGCCTTCCCCGCTCTCTTTCCAAGGGAGCATGAAGGTCATGATGCGGCGAATACCCATCGCGCTCCAGCTCTTCCCCCTGCGCGTAATCCACCCTTCTTCGTTTGCCCACCTCGCCAGTTGGCGGTAGGAAACACCGGGACGCTGGAGGATGCGGTCGTAAAGAGCGACGATAAAACGCATCTCTGCGGGGTTGTAGAGCAGTTTCCCGTAGTTCTCTTTGTCTTCCTTTTGGGTGATTACCCTCAGCCCGTAAGGGGGCTTACCGGCGTAGATGCCCTTTTCCTTGAGGGCGTTCATCCCACGAGAGGTCTTTGCCTTCAGGTCGTTACGGTAGTACTCAGCGAAAGCTGCCCCCATTGTGAGCATCATCCTCCCCGCAGGGGTAGAAAGGTCCATTCCCCCGAAGTTCAGGTAGTGGAAGTAGATGCCCTCGGCTTTCCTCATGCGGATTTCACCGAGGATAGCTTCTGTGTCACGCGAATGGCGGTCAGAATGCTCGAAGAGGACGTTGGTGATGTTGTTCTGGCGGCAGAAGTCGAGCATCGCCAGGTAGACTGGGTGCTTGTGGAAGACCGACCCAGACACATCCTCGACTGCCCAGTACTTCGCGCCGTGGCCCCGCATCACCTCCAAATCCCCGTCCGTTACGTCAGGGTACCCTTCCCAGAAGGTACCGTTACGGGAACCAGGGATTGTGGGAAGCGCGGGGAGGGGAACGAGCTCGTAATCCTGGTACAGCCCACCCTCCATGGCGTAGTCAAGCGCCACAATCTGGCTGTCCAGCCCCTTTTCCTGCTTGGAAGTGGAGGTTCGGGCCACCCCTACCATCCTCTCCTGGGGCAAATCGCTTGTCATCGCTCTGAAACAGCCCTTCCTGGTGACCATAAGTGTATCGTTGGGGCCCCCCAATATGCAGAACCACCAACAGTACACCCTACAGGTAATCCCCCTGTAGTGGGTGAACGGGGCTACAACCTGACACGTACCATACGTTACGGAAACGTACCCAGTGGGGAAGGAATGTTTATCGCCACTGCATGAGCCCAAGCACACATGGGTCGGCGCTTCGACCAGGACTGGGTCCTGTCAGTGATTGACCAAGTCGTTAGGGTAGGTGAGCAGCTCACCTCCAAGGAAATCCTCGCCCGCGGCATTGAGCGAAACCTCTGGCTTCGGTCCTACCGTAGCCCCAATCCTGCACAAATCGTGCGTACTTTGCGCCACAACCCCCGATATAAGGACGTTTCAGCCCCATCTGCGCCGAAAATCTGGCGTCGTCTGGAATAGACGAAAAGGAATCCTTTCCGATTAGGTTAAGTGCCTCGTGAAGTCTGGCTGGTTCATGGACCCTAAGCCATCACATCTGCCGCAAAGTCTGCCAAACCGCCGTGTCCAGCCGATGCAGCTGGATGCGATTCTCAAGGGGGTGATGAACGGCGATATTGACCCTCAGCCAGACTACCAGCGCCACTTCATCATGGAGAACAACGAGAACTTCCGCAACGGCCTCGTTGAATCGGTTCTCTGCAACTGCTCCATTCCTTCCCTGTACTTCTGCGAGACTGACAACCACGTCTACGACGTCCTTGACGGCCAGCAGCGGGTTCGTACCCTTGTGGACTTCATGAAGGGCGAGTGGAAGCTGAACAAAGCCCACATGGACGAAGAAAAGTGGGACGTTCCGGCCCTCGACTTCATCAACAAAAAGGAATTCAAAGACCTTACTCGTGAGCAACAGAGGAGCATTGAAAACTACACCCTTCAGGTAGAGGTTTTCTCAGAAACCGACGAGTGGAGCGCCAGTGACGTCTACCGCCGCATCAACAAAGGCTCCTCCAACCTCAACTCAATGGAGCTCCTGAAGGCAGACTACATCGACGGGGACCAGAAGGTCAAGTGGAAGGCGCTCTCGGACTTCGCTGGGACTGAAACCTGGGAAGGGTTCTGCGGGCAGAAGCAGAAGCGCATGGCTGCCCAGGAAGCCCTCATTTACCACCTCCTCTGGGCCGACCACGCCTGGGGTAACTCGTTTGCTCCTGACACTTACGGTAAGACCCGTGCGAAGCAGGTCGCCGCTTACCTGGAGCACATCATGGGCTCCTCGACTTACGATGTTGAGGTCTCGCTCAAGAGGGTGGAAAAGTGGATGCGGATGTGCAAGCTCATTTACGGTGACAAGCCCTTCATGGTTCGCAACTTCAAGCTCAGCGATGGGGACAACGGAGGCAAAGTCACGAAGCCACTCGTGAAGACCTTCTACGCGTTGTTTTCGTCTGTGATTCCTCGCATGGTCAATACGTACGACGGCCTGGCCCT
>Ga0075460_10000012_pt1 | contig 47227 bp, 52 predicted proteins | sample DEB08_DNA_3_FD_77580 | JGI IMG/M metagenome (GOLD analysis project Ga0075460, IMG submission 77580) | Aqueous microbial communities from the Delaware River and Bay under freshwater to marine salinity gradient to study organic matter... | ecosystem: Environmental > Aquatic > Marine > Coastal ...
CAAATAGATGAGGGAACGAGTGAGGGATGCGCTTGGATACCCCTTGTGACCGATCTGTCCGCTACCGAGCATGAGGTTCCTCCCGCTCCGTACGCCGATGCGCTGCATCGCAACGCGGCAGGATCGTGGGTGCGCCTCGGCGTACCGGGGCATCAAGACCAGGTGGACCGGCATCCCGCCCTGGCCAGCCTCGCCGGGCCCGAACTCCTCGCGATGGACATCCCCATGTTCACCGAGGGGGTGGATCTCCCGCTGCCCGGATCCGATGAGCCCAGCCCGCTTCAGGAAGCGATGCGCCTAGCGGCCGAGGCCTGGGGCGCCCGGCGCACCTGGTTCCTCACCCACGGGGCCTCGCAGGGCAACCACGTGGCCTCTCTTGCGCTGCGCAGTCTCGGGCCTACCGCGGTGGTCCAACGCTCGGTCCACACCTCGGTCATTGACGGCGCCATCCTCGCCGGCCTACGCCTGGAGTTCGTGCAACCGACGGTGGATCCGCACCTCGGCATTGCGCACGGAGTCACCGCGAGTGCACTCGAGGAGCAGCTAGCGGCGTACCCCGAGGCAGTGGCCGCCTACCTCGTCACTCCCTCGTACTTCGGGGCCGTGGCCGATGTCCCCGCCCTCGTGGAGGTAGCGCATCGGCACGGTGTACCGCTGGTTGTCGATGAAGCCTGGGGCAGCCACTTCGGCTTCCACCCCGAGCTCCCACCGTCAGCTGTCCAGCTCGGCGCCGACCTGGTCATCTCGAGTACGCACAAGTTGGGTGGCTCTCTCACCCAATCCGCGATGCTGCATCTCGGTGACACGGCGTACGCCGATGCGATCGAGCCGCTGATCGTGCGCGCGATGAATACCGTTGCGACCACGAGTCCCTCCGCGTTGCTCTATGCCTCGCTCGATCTCGCCCGCCGCGACCTGCAATTGCAGGGGATTGCGGGGATTGGTGAGTCCATCGCCGATGTGGAACGCCTCCGTGAAGTCTTGAATGCGCACGGCCGATATGCCGATCCTGATCCGTCGATTCATGCGGCTCCCGACGTCATCGCCCTTGACCCGTTGCGGTTTGTCGTGGATACACGATCCGGGGGTGTGCCGGGATATGTCGCTCGTCGCTTGCTTGAGGAGCACCATCACGTGCATGTGGAGATGGCCACTGACTCGTGCATCGTCGGACTGGTGGGAGCCGGGAGTCGACTCGATGTCGACTACGTCGCCAATGCTCTGCACTCGCTGCCTGAGCGCGACCTCGCCGACCATCCGCCGATCCACCTGCCACCCCAAGGCGATCGAGCGATGGACCTGCGTGAGGCGTACTTCAGCCCGAGCGAGGTGGTCTCGGCCGCCGAGGCGGTCGGTCGCATTTCGGCCGACTCCCTCGCTGCCTACCCGCCGGGAGTGGCTAACGTCCTGCCGGGCGAGATCATCACGGACACCGTCGTGGACTTCCTGCGGCAGACGGCGGCATCACCGTACGGATGGGTGCGCGGCAGCCTTGATCCGCAGGTATCGCGTTTCCGCGTCATCGCCACCTAGTCCGCGGGGACTAGGTGAAAGCCGAAGGGCCCGTCAGCCAGTGGCTGCGGGCCCTTCGTTCGCCTGAGGTATTGCGTGGTGCCTACACATAACGCGAGAAGATCGCGTCGATCTCTTCGCGCTCGGCGGGGGTCATGGCGCGGTCGCGCTCACGATCCCACATCTGGTGCAGGCTCAACTTCTCGGTCTTGGCCTTCTTGCGACGGAACATGGTTCTCCCTCCATGGCCTTCAGGTCATCCCCCTCGGCATGTGGCGCCGAGGCTTCTCCCTGAACCGTTGACCCCCGGGGTGTGGGGGACATGTAAACGGTCTCATGAATGTCACAGAAGTGTCACGCGGGGGGCGAGAAGCGTGGTGCAGATCACGCGTGGCGTTCCGGACTCGGGGACACATGTGCCCGTTGAGGACGCAGGTCGCGCCCTGAGTCGGGGGACCTGGCGGCGAGGACGGGCTAGCCGCCGCCATCGACAGACGGTGTCCGAGTTGGTGCTCGGGTCAGCGCTTCTTGTACAGCGCCGAGCCCTGCTTCCACTCGTTCCACTTGTAGTTCCAATAGCCCGCGAGGTAGTCGTCGGTGCCCATCTTGACCTTGGACCCGTTGTACTCCGCCACGTCACCGAACTTGGTGTTGCGGAAGAGCCATTGCATATCGCTGACGGTCATATTGGTGCACCCGTGCGAGGTGTTCGCGTAGCCGATGCTGTAGTTCCACGGCGCATCGTGGATGTACTCACCGTTGTCATTTACGCGGATGGCCCAGTTCACGGTCACATCCCAGCCCTCTTCGGGATCGGGGTTGTAGAGCCGCTTGTCCGGGATATGCGCGGTGAGAATCTTGGTGCCGGCCTCAGTCTCCCAGCCGGACATGCCGCCAGAGATCAAGAAGTTTCTCTCGGTGACACCGTTGATCGTGTACTTCATCGTGTGCTTGCGCAGGTTGACACGCAGGACGACCTGGTCACCCGTGCCAAACTTCGTCGACACCTTCGGACCCCAGTAGCCCTCCGCCCCCTCGACCGACGCGAGATTGGCATCCAGTCGAATCGTGGCGTTGCCCGGCCAGTAGTTGCGGGGCCGGAACACCGCCTTGGACGTGCCACCCTCATCGATCCAGTACCAGCCGGCCTCGCCGAAGTCCTTATCGGACGTCACCGTGAGTTGACGCTCAACCGCCGCCTTGTCCGTGATGCGCATTCCGAACGTGACCACGAGGGGCACACCGGACCCGAGGTTGTCCCCCTTCGGCCAGACGCTGACACTGAAGGACTTTTCCGCCTTGAGAGTGAAGAAATTCACCTTCGCCACCGTGTTGCCCTCAACGTCGAGGACAGTGACGTAGAGGCGGCGTGCGGGAGGCAGGGCACCGGTGGTGAACAGGTGCGCCCGGTCCGTCTCACGCACCTCGAAATTGAAGTCGGGATCCTTCTTGTCAATCACCACGACCGAGCCACCGGAGGGGACATCGCGAATCTTCAGCGCATCACCGGGCTTGATCTTGACACCGTTCGACAGTTCCTCGCCCGCCACCTCGAAACGCACCGGCTTGCTGGGCTTGGTGGGCTCCGCCGACGGAGTGCGGAACGCAAGGCGCTTGGACTTGTAGCCCGGACCCGATGTCGTCACCGGCCGGATCCACACCTCGTACGGCGCTCCATCAACGAGATTGCCGATCGTGATCGGGCCCGCGGGTGCAGCAGGGTCGACGTCTTCCCAAGGACCACGAATGCTGAAGGCGTACTGATAGTTGAGGATCGGCTCGACGCTTTCGGGCTGGACAAAGGAGATGAGCGCCGCGCCATCCCCGAACTCGACGGCCAGATTGTCCGGTGCCGGGGCGCGCTCCACCACGGGTGGATCCGTGGGATCAGTCGAGTCGGCGGGGGGATCGGTCGGCGTATCAGTTGGCGGATCTGTCGGGTCGACCAACGGCGCGACGGTGTCGGCCGACGTCGAGACACTGTCGGCAGCGAGGGCGGTGGACTGGACGAGACCGGCCGACAGGACGACCGCCAGCGAGGCAGCCGCCAGGCGCACGAGGGGACGCAACCGAACCTCCACTGCTTAAGCCGCGGCACACGCCGCGTCTGGCCATTATGCGGAGAAGAGGGCCTTGAGCGCCACATCGGCCCCTCGTCCGTTCGGATGAGCCGAAGTTTGTGGCGTGACGTGGATCACAGAAGGCGGCTAGGAAGCTGTGGAATCCCGGAGCAGGCGGCGCAGGATCTTGCCCGACGCTGACTTGGGAATCGCCTCCACGAATTCGACATCGTGGATCACCTTGTAGGTCGCGACGTGCTCCCGGGTGAAGTCCGTGATCTCGGACACTGTCAACTCCTGCCCCGGCTTCAGCACCACGAACGCCTTGGGGATCTCGCCCGCTTCCTCATCCGGTACGCCGATTACGGCGGCATCGGCGACGGCCGGGTGGGTGAGCAGCAGCGCCTCCAACTCCGCCGGGGCGACCTGGAACCCCTTGAACTTGATGAGTTCCTTCACCCGGTCGACGATCGTGAGGTGGCCGTCCTCGTCGATGACACCCACATCCCCGGTGTGCAGCCAGCCGTCGGGGTCAATGGTCATGGCCGTCGCCTCGGGGTTGTTCAGGTAGCCCGCCATCACCATGGGACCGCGAACCCACAGTTCGCCCTCGCCGCCGACCGGCTGATCCTCACCGGTCTCCGGGCTGACGATGCGACATTCGGCGTTGGGCACGGTCACGCCGCAGGTGCCGGGCTTGAACCCGCCAATCGGCGTGAGGTGCGACACCGGGCTCATCTCGGTCATGCCGTAGCCCTGCACCACCTCGCATCCGATGCGATCCCCCGCCTCGACGGCAAGCTCCGCACTCAGGGGTGCGGCTCCAGAGAAGACCTGCCGCAGACTCGACAGGTCGTACTGATCAACCATGGGGTGCTTGGCAAAGGCCAAGACGATGGGCGGCACGGCGAAGAAGCGCGTGACCCCTCGATCTTGGATGAGGGTAAGAACCTGCTCGAGGTCGAAGCGCGGCACGGTGATGATCGTTGCGCCCGCTGCGAGCAGCCCGTTCATCAGCACCTGCATGCCGTAGATATGGAAGAACGGGAGCACCGCGAGCGCGATCTCGCCGTCTCCCACCTCGAGCCCGCCCTCGATCTGGCAGAGGTTGGCCACGAGATTGCGATGGGTCAGCATCACGCCCTTAGGCAGTCCCGTGGTGCCCGAGGAGTACGGCAGAACGACGATTTGGCTAGCGGTGTCCACATCAACCTGGCTGATGGGTGCACCGAGGAGATCAGTGAAGGGGACTGTTCCCGCCGGCGCATCGCCCATCACGACGATGTCGGTGACATCGGTGCCCTCGGCCGCCTCCTTGGCCGTGTCGACGAACATGCCGATGGTCACCAGCAGTGTGGAAGCCGAGTCCTGCAGTTGGAATCGCACTTCCTCGGCGGTGTACGTGGGGTTGACGGTCGAGACCGCGACACCGGCGACGGCCGCACCGTGGAAGACCACGGCATATTCGGGGATATTCGGCGACATGAGCGCAATGGTGTCGCCGGGACCGAGGCCTCGCGCCGCCAATCCGCCCGCGAAGGACGCGATCATCCCCGCCAGTTGACCGTAGGTATATGAGCGACCCGTCGGACCGTCCACCAGCGCAACGACGTCGGGCGAATCTGCCGCGTGACGCACCACATATTCGGTGACTGGAACATCGGGGATGTCGACGGCCGGGAGCGGACTGGTGTGGATGATCATGGCGCCTCCTCCTACAGGTGGATGCCGCGAGTGAGAGCCCCGTCCACTACAAGGTTGGTCCCCGTGGTGAAACTTGAGATCGGCGAAGCGAGGAAGACAACCGCGGCGGCCATCTCCTCGGGGGTACCCATGCGGCCGGTCGGGTTCAGGCCGAGGGCGGTCGCGAAGAGGTCTGGGTCGCCGTGCTTGATCGACTCCCATACCCCGCCTTCGAAGTAGGTGTTGCCCGGAGAGACGGTGTTCGCCCTGATCCCCTTGTCGGCCAACTGGAAGGCCAAACCCTGCGTGTAGGCCACGATGGCCGTCTTCACGGTTCCGTAAGGCCCGGAGGCAAAGTCCACCTCGCGTCCGCTCACGCTGGAGACCGTGACGATGGAAGCCGCCGAGCTCTTCTCCAGGTAGGGCATCGCGGACTTCACGAGGCGCACCGTGCCAAGGAGGTCGACGTTGATGGACGTCTCCCAGTTCTCGTCGGTATCCGGGATGGCCAGCGCACTGACATTGCTCACCGCGATGTCGATACCACCCATCCGCTCCGCACTCGCGTCAACCCACGCCGAGAGCGCGACTGCGTCGCCAACGTCAACGGTGGATCCGTGCACGTGCGCACCTCGACCCGACAGCGCCTGTGCGGTCTCCTCGACAGCATCAGAGCTCCGAGCACAGAAGCTCACGTCGACACCCTCATCAAGGAATGTCTCGACGATGGCCCGTCCAATACCGCGCGTGCCACCGGTGACAACCGCCTTGAGACCCTGTGCCTTGAGATCCATGAACCCTCCTAGATGAGACCGGCCGCGCGAGCGCGGAGGTCGGCGTGAAGTCCGTCGTACGCCGACGCCGAGGGCAGAAGCGCCTTCGGAACCTTGACGACAACGCTGTAGTTGGCATCGACGACGTTCGCGATCGGCACGATCGACGTCTGGGACAGCAGTTGGTAGGCGTCCATCGTGTGCAGGCCGAAGAGTTCCTCGAGCCAGTGCACCATCTCCACATTGCCGACTCGCCACGAGTCTTCGAGGGGGCGGGTGGAGCCCACGGCCATCCAATGGCTATCGCTCTCGAAACGAGGCCATGCCGGAGCATGCCCCTTGATGAGGTCAACGATGATCGTGGAATTCATGGCACCTTCGACCGCGGTGCCACAGGCCTCCCCCTCGCCTTGGCGATAGTGCCCATCACCGAGTGAAAAGAGCGCGCCGTCGACGTTGACCCCCAGATAGACGGTCGTGCCGGCCTTCACCTCGGGCGAGTCCATGTTGCCGCCGAAGCGCTCCGGGACGAGGGACGTGCGCACCTCGCCGGCGGCCGGTGCAACACCCACCGTGCCCAGCATGGGTTCCACGGGGAGATCCACGCTGAAATCACTGAAGCGCCCGTCGAAGGTGACCGTGTTGCGCGCACGATCGAGGTGATAGATCCAGGTGGTGTCCGGCAGGGCCTCTTGCAGCATCGCAGTCGCACCGGTCGAGGTCAGACCACCAAAGAACGGAATCGCCGCCGAGGCACCGAAGTCCCGCGCAGGTTCGAGGTCCACGATATGGATAGCGAGCGTGTCGCCCGGCTTGGCACCCTCGACATAGAAGGGGCCGGTCTGGGGGTTGACGAACCGCAGATCGACCTTCTCGCTGGACAGGTCCGACGTGGATCGCAGGGCGAAGTTGAATGCGTCCTCCGACCACAGCCGCAGGGCCGTTCCGGGCTTGATGCGCATGACGGGAGCGACGCCGCCGAAGGTGTAGGCGTAGTCATCCCGTGAGGGCGTGTACTCGATGATGTCCACCACGCGGCGACAGTAGCGCCGCTGGACCCACCCCGCAGCCGGTATTGCTAGTCACGCATGCGAATACAGTCCGCACCGAGTTGATCGATGCTCGTCCGCCCCAGCAACTGCATCGTGGTGGTGATCTCCTCACGCAGCAGGTCCGCGACTCGCTGGACGCCCCGCTCGCCTCCGGCCATCAGGCCGTAGAGGTACGCACGACCGATCGCTACCGCCGTGGCTCCCTGGCACAGGGCTGCCACGACGTCAGCGCCCGAGAGGATGCCGCCGTCGAGGAAGATGTCCGTGTCATCACCGAGCGCCTCACGCACCCGCGGCAGGACCTCGAATGGCAGCGGCGCCCGCTCCAACTGGCGCCCACCATGCGTCGACAAGATGACCGCATCGGCTCCGTGGCGATGCACGCGCTCGGCGTCTGCCACCGTTTGAATCCCCTTGACGACGAGACGTCCGGGCCACACCGACCGCAGCCAGTCCAGATCATCCATCGTGATCGCCGGGTCGAAGACCCGCCCGATGAGATCCGCAACCGTCCCCTCGGTGCTGCTGAGGGTTGCGAATTCGAGAGGTTCGGTTGTCAGCAGGTTGAACCACCACCGCGGGTATGAAGCCATATCGAGCAATGTGCGCGCCGTGAGACGCGGCGGGATCGACAACCCGTTGCGCACGTCGCGATGACGGCGGCCAGCCACGGGCGTGTCCACGGTCAGGATGATCGTGTCGTAGCCGCTTGACCGGGCACGTTCGACGAGTTCTCCGGCGTACCCCCGGTCAGTCATGAGATAGAGCTGGAACCAGCGGCGCACCCCCGGCACGGCAGCGGCGAGATCCTCGGGGCTGGTGGTGCCCAACGTCGAGAGGCCAAACGGTACGTCGAGTCGCTCGGCTACTCTCGCAACCGCAGGCTCGCCCTCGTGATTCATCATGCGGGTGAATCCCGTGGGGCCGAAGATCAGTGGTAGACCTACGCGCTCACCGAGAATGGTCGTCGACGTATCGACGTTCCGGACATCGCAGAGCACGCGTGGTTGGAATTCCACGCGCGCGAAGGCTGCACGAGCACGACGGAGTGACGACTCATCAAAACCGGCGGCACCGTCCGTGTAATCGAAGACGGCGCGCGGCACTCGCCTCCTCGCTAGTGCACGGACGTCCACGACACTCGCGCAACGGTCCAGCGCTGAGCCGGTGGGGTCCCACCGGAGGCGGGGCTCCCCGATGAGTGGCTGCAACTCCCGCCACCGCGGCAGCCGACGAGCCGTCACGGTGTGGCCTCGGCGCCGCGATACATGCGAGCGAACTGGACGACCTGCTCACCCACCAGGTGCAGTTGATGCGCGTCATGACTGTCGGGCGACAGCAGTCGATCCGACTTCGAGTTCACCGCGACACCCAAAGGAGTGGGCCAGCCGCGCAGCGCGTGCGCAACCTGGCGGAGTTGGTGCAGCGTCGTTACGGAGGCCTGCCACCCGTCAGCCACCGCCACACACCCCACGGCCATCCCGTGCAGGTACGGCCGCGGGTCACCTGACAGGTCTTCGAAGTAGTCCACAGCGTTCTTCACCAGGCCGCTGATCGCGCCGTGATAGCCAGGACTCACCAGCACGAGCCCATCGGCCCTGCGCACCGCCTCGACCAGGCGGACCGCACCCGACACGCGTTCGTCGGTTTCCGTGTCGTAGATCGGCAACATCAACTCGCGACCACAGATGACATCTACGTCGGCACCCGCGGTTCGTGCCCCCTCAGCCACCATGGCCAGGGCCCGCTCCGTCGTGGATTCCGGCCTGGTGCTCCCACCCATGGCCAGCAGTCGGACCGGTCGTTCGACCTCATCCTGGGAATGTCCTGGGGGTGCGTCGGTCATGGGGGGACGCTAGCCGAGGCCGCTTAGGCTCGCGTCATGAGGCGGCGTGCCGGAGTGATGGCCACGTGTGCAGTGGCCTTCTGCCTCACGCTTGCGGGCTGCTCCAACGGAGCGCCCGAGCCGGCGCCGACGACATCCGCTCCGGACGGGGGCACGGCGGAGTGCACGGTCGACCTCATCACCGCAGCGGTCCGCGCCGACTTCGAAGCCAACTACCCCGGCTCGACGTTCGTTTCCCTTGACGCGTTCGCATGCGAGGACAGTTGGGCCAAGGCCGACGCGCAATTCGAAGCCTCCGGATCGACGTTCCCGACCGTGGTTCTCCTGCAGGCCCAGAACGGCGCCTGGGTTGCCGTGACCATCGAATCCGCGTGCCAGGCGTCTCAGCAGGATTCCGGGATTCCGGCGACCATCTACGACGAGGTGTGCGGCACCAACTAGCGCGCCGCTGCTACTCCTCCGGCGCTACCACCGTAGGCGTGCGGACCCGCACCGCCCACGTCACGGACGCTACTACCGCGAGCGTCGCCACAATCGTCGGCCACGTGATGACCTCACCCAGCAGCAAGGCCGACCACAGGAGCGTGAGAGGCGCCTGCAGTTGCTGCGTTTGCGCGCCACGGGCGACACCCGCCATGGAGAGTCCCTGGTACCAGGCGAAGAAGGCGAAGTACATGGACACCACGCCCAGGAGCACCAGTCCGAGCCATGCCTGCGTCGTGATCGGGAGAGTGACGCCACCGGTGGCCACGATGAGAAGTGACGCGGGAATGGTGATCGGCAGAGCCAGCACGACAACCCAGGAGATCACCTGCCAGCCGGGCAACTGCCGCGTCAACGTCGCACCCTCGACGTAGCACCAGGACGACGCGATGACGGCTCCGGCAATGAGCAGGTCGGCAATAAAGTCACCACCCTCTGCTCCGCCGCGCAACAGGGCAAAGACGATGAGAGCCCCGGTTCCACATGCAGCCGCCAGCCAGAACTGCCGAGCCACGTGCTCATGGGTGCGCAGCACCGCGATGATCGCGGTAACGAGGGGCATGACGGCCGCGATGACCGCGGCGTGTGCGGACGTCGTGCGTTGCAGGGCCAGGGCGATGAGGATCGGCCAGCCGAAGACCGCTCCGGCCATGGTGTAGAGCAAGGGGCGAATCTGGGCGCGCGTGGGTCGCGGCACGCGGGCTACCGCCAGGATGACCGCGGCGATGACTCCGGCAATGGCCGCGCGCCCCGTCGCGGTGAGGACCGGCGAGAACGACTCCAGGGCCCAGACGGTCCAGGGCAGCGAGAAGGAGAAGGCGACGACAGCCATGAACGCCAGCGCCAGTCCCTGGCGCTGGCGCACACTCATGACCACGGCGGGAGGCTAGCGGTCGGAGTAGCGTCCTGTGCATGCGCGTCGTCGACCTCAACGCTGATCTCGGCGAGATTCCCGGCATCGAGGGCGCCGCGATCGACCGCGAGCTCCTTCGCGTGGTGACCAGCGCCAATGTCGCTTGCGGTGGTCATGCCGGTGACGCTGAGTCCATGCGCCGCGTCTGCGCCGAGGCGGCTTCACTGTCGGTAGCCATCGGGGCGCAGGTCTCCTTCGTCGATCGTGAGGGTTTCGGCCGGCGCCGTCTGGAGGTGAGCAGCGCCCTCCTCGCCGACCAACTCCGGCAGCAGGTGGCCGACCTCGCAACCGCTGCTTCGGAGGCGGGCACGCAAGTCGCCTACCTCAAACCGCACGGCGCGCTCTACCACGCGGCTGCGCAGGATCGGCAGATCGCGCACGTCGTCACAGAGGTGGCGGCGGAGTTCTCCTTGCCAGTGCTCACACTCCCGCACGGACATCTGAGGGAACTCGCTTCGGCGGCCGGACTGACGTCCTTTGGGGAAATCTTCGCCGACCGCGCCTACGAGCCATCAGGGCTCCTAGTGCCACGCGATCAACCCGGCGCGGTGCTGGACGACCGTGGGGACGTCGTGGCGCGCGTCGTGACCTGGGCGCAGACCGGTCAGGTACGCAGCATCACCGGCACGTTCGTCGACATCGACGCCGTCAGCATGTGCCTGCATGGGGACACACCGGGAGCCGTGCAGTTGGCCCACGACGCGCGACGCGCATTGGAGTCCGCGCAGATCCGGATTCGATCCTTCACCGAGATGCCATGAGCGGCGGCGTCCACCCCATGGGAGATCGCGCACTCCTCATCGAGACCGCGGATCCACTGGGCATGGCCCGGGCCATCGCTGACGAGTTCGCGTGCCATCGCCTCCACGGGGTCGTCGACATCGTTCCGGCGGCAGCCACAGTGCTCGTGCGCTTCGAGGAGCCCGCGGACGTGGACGTACGAGCCATCTCGTCGTTGTCACCCGCACCCATCCCGCCCAGTGATCCCGACGCCGTACTCGACGTGCCGGTGGTCTACGACGGGGAGGATCTCGCGGAGGTTGCCGCACACGCGGGCATCGCTCCCGACGAGGTGGCTGCCGTGCACGCCGCCGGTCGCTACACCGTTGACTTCTGCGGCTTCGCTCCCGGCTTTGGCTATCTCTCCGGGGTGGATTCGCGACTGCACGTGCCACGCCTACCCTCGCCCAGGGCACGGGTGCCCGCCGGGTCGGTCGCCCTGGCCGCCGGCTACACCGCGGTCTATCCGACCGCGAGCCCCGGCGGCTGGCGGCTGATCGGACGGACACACCTGGCCCTCTTCGATCCCACTCGAGAGCCAGCGGCGCTGCTGCAGCCCGGCATGACGGTGCACTTCCGGCCCGTGGACAACCTGCCTGAACTCATGGCCCCGCCGATCGTCGAGGACGTCATCGGTACGCCGACCTGGCTGGTCGATGATCCCGGGCCGCTGGCATTGGTGCAGGACCTCGGTCGACCGGGCTACGGCGCGATCGCGGTCGGGACGTCGGGGGCTTTTGATCGACAGTCCCTGCGTCTTGCCAATCGGCTCGTGGGCAACAAGGAGTCATGCGCCGGGCTGGAGGTCCTCGGTGGGGGACTCACCCTGCAATGCCTGCGGGCGACCGCCATCGCCGTCATGGGCCTTGCGCCGTCGGTGACAATCGACGGGAGACCGATGAGCGCGGCCTCACCGATTGCGGTGAGGGCAGGGCAGGTGCTCCGTATCCTGTCGCCCGGATCCGGGTTGCGCACCATCGTGGCCATGCGGGGCGGGATTCAGGGCGGCCGAATGCTCAATTCGCACGCGCGCGACACACTCGCGGCTCTCGGCCCGGCTCCTATCGTGCGTGGCGACGTTGTTCGACTCGGCGAACCGGAGCACGACATGGTGGTCGATCATGCACCTGTGCCCACGCTCGACATCAGTCTGACGTTGCCCATCATCAAAGGTCCGCGCGCGGACTGGTTCACCGCCGACAGCTGGCATGTCCTGCTGAACGACACCTTCACCGTGTCGCCTCAGTCCGATCGAATCGGCGTGCGCCTACAGGGGCCCTCGCTGACGCGAACCGCGTCCGATCAACACCGAGAGCTCGCACCGGAGGGCATGGTTCAGGGCGCACTGCAGGTGCCGCCGGATGGCAAGCCCGTCATCCTCGGCCCGGACCATCCCGTGACGGGCGGCTACCCGGTCATCGCCGTCGTCACGACCAGCGCTGTCGATCGTCTAGCCCAAGCCGTACCCGGGACCAGCGTGAGATTCACCCTCGACAGGTGATAACGTCCTGCCTCGCGCACCGCTAGCTCAACTGGCAGAGCAGCTGACTCTTAATCAGCGGGTTCGGGGTTCGAGTCCCTGGCGGTGCACACCACGAAGTCCCCCGTCTCCCTCATGGAGGCGGGGGTCTTTGCTTTCCGTGATCCCACAGCCCCCTGACGACCTCCTGATGGTCAGCGCGACATGATATGACAACTTGATATATGGTGTTGATATGTCATCTCGGACCGAGGTTCTCGACCACACCGTGCTCGGCGTCTTGGCCGACGGACCGCTACACGGCTACGAACTCCGCAAGCGGCTCACCGCGATCCTGGGTCCCTTCCGAGCGTTGTCCTTCGGCTCGCTGTACCCGTGCCTGCATCGCCTTACTGACGGCGGTCTCGTCGAACAGGTCGACACCGTGGATCGAGCCGAAATCGGCACGGTGTCAAGTCGGCGTGCGCGCATCGTCTACGCCCTGACGGCGGCGGGCAAAGAGGCGTTCACCGCCTGGGTCTCCGATGCGGGCCCGGAGTCCTGGGAGGACGAGGCGTTTGCCGCTCGCATGGCGTTCTTCTCCCGCACCGACGCCGTGGTACGTCTGCGCATCCTCGAAGGCCGTCGCGCCCGCATGGAGGAGCGCATGCGCCAGTTGGAGCGGTCCATGCAGCGCACGACCGAGCGCATGGACATGTACGCCGAACGCCTTCAGCAGCACGGTGTCGAGGGGGCCGCCCGCGAAGTTACGTGGCTGGAAGAACTCATCGATTTGGAACGAGGCGCACGGCAGCGCCGCCGGGGTACCCGGACAGCGAAAGGAAATGGGAAGTCATGACCACACAGGAAATCCGCGTCGCCATTGTCGGCGTCGGCAACTGCGCCTCGTCACTCGTCCAAGGCGTCGAGTACTACAAGGACGCTGACCCGGCCGGCAAGGTCCCCGGGCTCATGCACGTGACCTTCGGGCCTTACCACGTGCGCGACGTTCGCTTCGTCGCCGCCTTCGACGTGGACTCCAAGAAGGTCGGCACCGACCTCGCCGACGCCATCGGTGCCTCGGAGAACAACACGATCAAGATCTGCGACGTTCCGGAGACCGGTGTCACGGTCCAGCGAGGACACACCCTCGACGGTCTCGGCAAGTACTACCGCGAGACCATCGTGGAGTCGGACGCCGAGCCAGTGGACGTCGTCGCGGCTCTGCGCGCCGCTCGAGTCGACGTCGTGGTGTGCTACCTGCCGGTCGGCTCCGAGGATGCTGCACGGTTCTACGCGCAGTGTGCGATTGATGCTGGCTGTGCCTTCGTCAACGCGCTCCCCGTCTTCATCGCGAGCGATCCGCAGTGGGCGGCGAAGTTCGAAGCAGCGGGCCTTCCGATCGTCGGCGACGACATCAAGAGTCAGGTCGGGGCCACGATCACCCACCGCGTCATGACCAAACTCTTCGAGGACCGCGGCGTGGTTCTCGATCGCACGTACCAATTGAACGTCGGCGGCAACATGGACTTCAAGAACATGCTCGAGCGTGAGCGGTTGGAGTCCAAGAAGGTGTCGAAGACCCAGTCGGTGACGTCTCAGGTCGAGCGCGACCTCGGCAGCCGCAACGTCCACATCGGTCCGAGTGACTGGATCGAGTGGCTCGATGACCGCAAGTGGGCCTTCGTTCGGCTCGAGGGTCGTGCCTTCGGGGACGTGCCGCTCAACCTCGAGTACAAGCTCGAGGTCTGGGACTCCCCCAACAGCGCCGGCGTCATCATCGATGCGCTGCGCGCTGCCAAGATCGCCAAGGATCGCGGCATCGGCGGCCCGCTGCTGAGCGCCTCGTCCTACTTCATGAAGAGCCCACCGGAGCAGTACTCCGACAGCGAAGCCCGCGACGCCGTCGAGGACTTCATCGCCGGGACCAACGAGCGCTAGTTGCTGCCGTGGGGGTCGCGCCAGCCACCGTGCGTTCGCACGAATCGGTCGGCCTCGGGCGGCCCCCACGTGCCCGGCTCGTAGGAGATGACTGGCGGAGGATTGTCCAGGGCGGGCTGGACGATCTCCCACGTCGCCTCCACTGAATCCCACCGCGGGAAGAGCGTGTGGTCGCCGACCATCGCGTCGTGCAGCAACCGCTCGTAGGGGGACGGGAGATCGCCGAGCGTGCTCGCGAAGTCGATGGACAAGAACTCGGGTTCGACGGTGTCGACGCCGGGCTCCTTGACCCGCAGCCCGATGTCGATTCCAGACGGTTGACCGATCCGCAGGATCACGTCGTCATAGCCGGACACTCGCTGCACATGATCACCTGTGCGGACCGCGGGCGCCTGCTTGAAGCGCACCACGACCTCGGTGGACTTCACCGGGAGGTCCTTGCCCGCACGGATGACAATCGGGACGCCAGCCCAGCGCCACGTGTCGCAGTGCAGGCGTACCGCGACGTACGTCTCGGTGTCGGAGTCCTCTGCGACTCCTGTGATCTGGCGATAGCCGTCGTACTGTCCACGCACGATGTCATCGGAGCGGATTGGTCGGATCGCGCGGAAGACATCAAGACGCCGGTCACCAATCGGATCATCCCCGCCGCCGGGCGGCTCCATGAGCACGAGCGCGAGCACCTGCAAAAGGTGGTTCTGCACGACGTCCCGCAGAGCACCAACCTTGTCATAGAACGACCCGCGGTCCTCGACACCGAAGTCCTCGGCCATCGTGATCTGGATCGAGTCGACGTACTGTCGGCGCCACAGCGGCTCGAGCCAGGAGTTGGCGAAGCGGACGAAGACGATGTCCTGGACCGGCTCCTTGCCGAGGAAGTGGTCGATCCGCAGCAACTGATCCTCGTGGAGGACCTGGTGGAGTCGATCATTCAACTCGCGCGCGGTGTCCAGGCTCGTGCCGAAAGGCTTCTCGACCGCCACGCGGCATCCCGCGGTGAGATTGGCGGCACCGAGTTGCTCAACGACGGGACCAAAGAGTGATGGCGGAATCTCGAGGTAGAACAGCGGGTGTTCGCGCCCCTTGAGGTGCGCAGCGAGTCGGTTGTAGAGGCCAGCGTCGGTGAAATCCCCACTCACGTAAGTCATCCGCTCAATGAGTCGGTTGAGCACGGACTCGTCGATCTGCTCACCCGCGGCCTCAAGGACCTTGTGTACTGCATCGCGCGTTTCGTCCCAAAGACCCTGGTCACCGATGTCGTCGAAGGCGACACCCACGATGGGAATGTTGAGCAATCCGCGACGCTCGAGGTGGTAGAGCGAGGGGAGCGTCATCTTGTGGGCGAGATCCCCGGTGATCCCGAAGATGACGAGGCAATCCGACGGCACATGCGCGGGATGGGCGGACAAGGCTTCTCCTAGAGATACAGGCCGGTCTGGCCGTCGGCGTGACGAGACGAGGCAACCGCGTGCACATCGCGTTCTCGAAGCATGACGTATTCGGCGCCCTGCAATTCGACGGACGATCGATCCTCGGGCTCGAAGAGCACGCGGTCTCCAACCTCGATATTGCGCACGGTCGGACCAGCGGCCACCACACGCGCCCAGGTCAGTCGCTTGGCCACCTGCGCGGTAGCGGGGATGAGGATGCCCCCCGTCGAGGTTCGCTCACCATCCTCTGTGCCGGGACTGACGAGGACCCGATCATGCAGCAGCTTGATCGGCAGTGACCCGTCCGCACGGGGGGTGACGTCGGGAGATTCGGTCGAGGCAGCCATGGCTTCAGTGGCAGTGACAGTTGCGGCGTCGGCGCGCGGAGCGCCAGCGGCGCAGGACCACCAGGGTGATCACCGTGCCAGCGACCATGGCGATGCGTTCCGGACGTACGCCGCCGTACTCGTCGGTGAAGAACCCCACGACCGCAGATTTGCCCCGCTGAACGAGAGCCTCCGGGCGGGTCTCCGCGCGCAGTTGCTCCAGGCTCGACGTGAGGCCATCGCGGGCCTGGGCGATCTCAGCCTCAAGCTCGGCGGCCGTGGGCTGGGCGGACTTCTTGTGCGGCTCACTCACGCGGGGCAGCCTAGCCCGACCGGTGGGACTCGGGAGACCCCCTCCGATTTCCGACCGTTGCGGTTGGTTTTGCTGACCAGGAAGTCACCACAACAGTCGGAGACCGGAAGGGGTGGGATCCGCGCGGCAACCTCCCAAGGCTTTATTGCAAAGAATTTGCGATAAATGTTCTCCCCGCCTAGGGTCAATGCTTGTGGCTCTCCCTCGGACTCGGCGCCTCACTTGGCTCGCCCTGCCCCTGGCCGTCGCGACCGCGCTGTCGCTGACCGCCTGCGGATCCGACAGCGGATCCTCGGGCGCCGCGGACCCAGCGGACAACCGCCTTATTGTCGCCACGACCGTGTCACCCCTCACCTCCATCGTGGCGGCTGTGGCTGGTGACAACGTCCGTATCGAGGGCATCGTTCCTGAGGGCACCAACTCTCACACCTTCGAACCACAGCCGCAGACTGCCGAACTCCTTAGTACCGCGGACCTCATCTTCGTCAACGGGCTCAAGTTGGAGGATCCGACCCTGGGACTTGCGAGGGCCAACATGAAGGACGGTGCGGAGATCGTCGAGTTGGGCACCGTCACGCTGCCCGAGTCGGACTACATCTTCGACTTCTCCTTCCCCGAGGAGGAGGGCAAGCCGAACCCCCACCTCTGGACCGATCCCACCTACGCCGTCGAGTACGCCGATCTGGTGCGCGAAACGCTGACCGATCGGGATCCGGATAACGCCGCGGGGTACCAGGCGAACTTCGATGAGTTTGCGCGTGAGGCCGATCGACTTGCTGAGGCGGTCCGCGCCGATCAGCAGACCGTTCCCGACGGCCAACTCAAGCTCGTGACCTACCACGATGCCTACGCCTACTTCGCGCGCAACTTCGACTGGACGGTCGTCGGAGCGATTCAGCCCAAGAGTTTCGACGAGCCGACGCCCTCTGAGGTCGCGGGCCTCATCGAGCAGATCCGCGCCGAGGGCGTGCCCACGATCTTCGGGTCGGAGGTCTTCCCCTCATCGGTCCTCGAAGCCATCGCCGCCGAAACGGGTGTGCGATACGAGGACTCATTGCGCGATGACGACCTCCCGGGCGAGCCCGGCGCCCCCGAGCACACCCTGCTCGAACTCCTGCGCTCCAACTACCGGACCATGATCGCGGGCCTCGGGGGCAACCCGACCAACCTCGACGCGCTCGTCTTCGAGGTGACGGTTCCCGACAACGCCTACTACCCGCAGTAACTGTCGATCCGAGGAGACCCACGATGACGAACGCCGCCGCAGAGCCTCTCGTCACGCTGGACGACGTCTCGGCGGGCTATCAGGACGTCCTCGTCCTGCATGACGTCAATCTCACGGTGCGACAGACGGATTTCACCGGCGTCGTCGGTCCCTCCGGGGCGGGCAAGACCACGCTGCTGCGACTCCTGCTCGGCATGCTCGACCCGGTTGCCGGAGCACGCATCACACGCCCGGACCTGCGCGTCGCCTACGTGCCCCAACTCGAAACCGTCGATTGGAACTTCCCTGTCACCGTTATGGAGTGCGTGCTCATGGCCCGCACCGAGCATCGCGTGTGGCCGTGGCCCTCACGCGCCGAGCGACGGGACGCCCTCTCCGTCCTCGATCGACTTGGCATCAAGGATCTTGCCGAGCGCCACATCCGAGAACTCTCCGGTGGGCAGCAGCAGCGGATGTTCCTCGCTCGGGCCCTGCTGCGTGAACCGCACCTGCTCCTGCTCGATGAGCCCACCAGTGGTGTCGACGTCAACACGCGACACGACGTACTGCACCTGCTGGGCGATCTCCATCAGGACGGGATGGGGATCGTGCTGACCACCCACGACCTCAACGGCATGGCGGCTCACCTGCCCCACCTCGTGTGCGTCAACGGCCACGTGGTCGCGGAGGGTTCGCCTCGCGAGGTCATCGTCCCGAGTGTGCTCGAAGAGACCTTCGGGGCCCGCCTAGAAGTGCTCGAACACCTCGGCATGCCGGTGGTCGTCGACAGCGCTCATCCCCTGCGGAGCGTTGGCTGATGGACGTCCTCCTCGAACCACTCTCCTTCGCCTTCTTCCAGAAGGGCCTGCTCGTCGCGACGTTGTCCGGCGCCCTGCTCGGCTTCATCGGCGTCTACATCGTGCTGCGGGGCATGAGCTACATCGGTCACGGACTCTCCCACGCGATCTTCGGTGGGTACGCCGCCATGCAACTCTTCGCTGCGCAGCTCTACGTCCTAGGCGCTGGCCTCTGGGGGATCGCATCCGCCATCGCGATCACCGCGGTCGCTCGGCGCAGCCGGCTCGGTGCGGACGCGGCGATCGGCGTGGTCACCACGGCGTCCTTTGCGCTCGGTGTTGCCCTCTTCAGCAAATTTGGATCCTCCGGGCCGGCGTTCGATAACGCACTCTTCGGCAGCATCCTCGGCATCACGAATACCCAGATCGTGTGGCTCATCGCCGTCATGGTGTTTGCCGGAGCCGTCGTCTTCTTCCGCTATCGCGAATTGCTCTTCACGACCTTCGATCCCGATGTGGCACGTGCCTCCGGCGTCCATGTCGCGAGGATCGAAGGCCTGCTCATGGTGGTCCTGTCCCTGTCCATCCTCGTGACGCTGACCGTCATCGGTGTGACCCTGGTCGCCGCGATGCTGGTGATTCCCGCCGTGGTCGCGCGCATGCTCACCGATTCCTTCGGACGCATGCTCGCCATCTCCACCGTCGTCGGTTCTGCCTGCGGGCTGGTGGGGATGTACCTCAGCTATTACGCGGGGGTCCCGTCCGGAACGATGATCGTGCTCGTGGGTGCGGCTGTGTTCCTCGTGGTCCTGGGCATCACGACGCTGCGTCGCCACAGTCACCGGATCATCGTCGACGATCACGCCCCAGCCCGCGCTACCGTGAAGGCATGACACGACTTGAACCCGGTGATCGGGCTCCAGCCTTCACCCTTCTCGATGACCACGGTGACCAGGTCAGGCTGAGCGACTTCGCCGGACAGTCGGTGATCCTCTACGCCTATCCCGCCGCCATGACGCCCGGATGCACGACGCAGGCGTGCGACTTCCGCGATTCGCTGTCGGTCATGCATGGCTCGGGCTACGTCGTCCTCGGGATCTCGCCGGACCCGGTGGAGAAGTTGGCCGAGTTCCGGGAGCGCGATGGACTCACCTTCCCCCTCCTCGCCGACCCGGACCACAAGGTCCTCGAGAAGTACGGCGCCTATGGGGAGAAGAAGCTCTACGGCAAAACGGTGGTCGGCGTCATCCGGTCGACGTTCGTCATCGACCCGCGAGGACGTATTGAGCATGCGTTCTACAACGTGAAGGCGACCGGCCATGTCGCGAAGCTGCGCCGCGATCTCGGCCTCGGCTGAGGGTTACTAGTCTGGGGCCCCACGCGGGTGTGGCGGAATTGGCAGACGCGCAGGATTTAGGTTCCTGTGTCCTAGGACGTGAGGGTTCAAGTCCCTCCACCCGCACAAGAGTGGCTGGCGTCGTCTCACGACATCCCGATTCGCGCCGTTGAAACGGGATGTAGTGAGACGACGTCCTAGCGGCCTGGGTCGGTCGGGGGCTTCAGCGCGTCGGCGAGGTGCGCGATCTGCCCGGTGAGCTCGCTGGGGAGCACCCACACCTTGTTGGCCGAGCCCTGGGCAATCTCCGGGAGCGTCTGCAGGTACTGGTAGGCGAGCACATGACTATCAGGCTTGGCCTCGTGGATCGCATGGACCACCTTGGTGATCGCCTCGGACTCACCCTCGGCCCGCAGGACCGCAGCGCGCGCATCGCCCTCGGCGCGCAGCACGGCCGCCCGCTGCTCACCCTCGGCGGTGAGAATGGCGGACTGCTTTTGGCCTTCAGCGGTCAGGATCGCCGCACGCTTATCCCGCTCCGCGCGCATCTGCTTCTCCATCGACTCCTGCACGCTGTTCGGCGGATCAATGGCCTTGATCTCCACTCGATTGACGCGGATTCCCCAGCGCCCGGTCGCCTCATCAAGGACACCACGCAGCTGTGCGTTGATGCTGTCGCGCGAGGTCAGTGTCTCTTCGAGGTCCATGGAGCCGATGACGTTGCGCAACGTCGTCACCGTGAGTTGCTCGATGCCCATGAGATAACTTGCGATCTCGTACGTCGCCGACCGCGGGTCGGTGACCTGGAAATAGATGACCGAGTCGATGCTGACGACGAGGTTGTCCTCGGTGATAACCGGCTGCGGAGGGAAGGACACGACCTGCTCACGTAGATCGACACGCGCCCGCGTCTTGTCGATGACCGGGATCACGAAAGCGAGTCCGGCGTTCAACGTGCGCTGGTAGCGACCGAGTCGCTCCACGATGCGTGCTTGTGCCTGCGGCACGACCTTGACGGTCGACGAAATCAGGACCACCACGATGGCAGCAATCACGATCGCCACGATGAGGGCTTCCATGTCGTCCTCCTTCTGACCGCCCAGGGCGGCCGTCACGCTTCGGTTGGGCTACGCGGCCACGAGTGCCGTGGCCCCTTCGATCTGCAAGACCTGCACACGCATCCCTGGCTCGAAGGTGCTCATGCCGTCGTACGCGCGGGCCGACCAAATCTCGCCCGCGAGCTTGATCCGACCGTCCTGGCCGTCGACGACCTCGGTCACGAGCGCCTCAGCGCCCACGAGCGCCGCCACGTTGGTGCGTGCCTCACGCCCGAGGCGCAGGTGCCGTCGGGCGACGGGACGAACCAGGCCAAGCAGGGCCAAGGACACCACGGCAAAGACACCAACCGAGAGGGCGGGCGGAGCGCCCAGCGCTGACGTGATCCCCCCAGCCACAGCACCTCCGGCGAGCATGATGAGCACCAGGGTGCCCCCGGTGAGGATCTCGGCCACCGCAAGCGCACCAGCGCCGACAATCCACCAGATCCACGGGTCCATACCTCCACGGTATGCCCGGCGGCGCGCTCACGCGACCTGCCCCGGTTTCCGACCGTTGTGGTTGCTTCCCAAGCCCGGAAACCCACCACAACGGTCGGAAACCGGAGGGGGTCAGCGCGACGCCATGACCTGGGCGAGCGCCCGGAAGGCCTGACCGCGGTGGCTGATCGCGTCCTTCTCGTCGGGGCGCAGTTCGGCCGTCGTCAGCGCATAGCCGAGGGGGACGAAGATCGGGTCGTAGCCAAACCCATTGCTGCCCCTCGGCGCATGGGCGAGCGTCCCCTCGAGCACCCCCTCCACGAACTGCTCCCGCTCCCCCGGCACCACCCAGGCCGCCGCGCAGACGAACTGAGCATCTCGACGGCCGTCCGGTACGTCGGCCATCTGTCCGAGAACCAGTTGCAGATTGGCGACATCGTCGCCGTGGCGACCGGCCCAGCGTGCGGACAGCACGCCGGGCATGCCGTTGAGCGCGTCGACGCAGAGTCCGGAGTCGTCCGCGATCGCGGCCAGACCGGTGGCCTCGGCGATGGCCCGTGCCTTGAGCAATGCGTTCCCCGCGAACGTCGTCTCGGTCTCCGCAACGTCGGGTGCATCATCGGGCAGCGGCACAATCTCGATATCCACGCCGTGCGCCGAGAGGATCCGTCGAACCTCATCGACCTTGTGCGAGTTGCGTGTTGCGAGGACGACACGCTCGGTCATGATGACAACGCCGCCCGCTGCATCGCCGTGAGATCGGCGCAGCCCTGGGCCGCCAGATCCAAGAGCGCGTTCAGCAGCGACCGGTCAAACGGGGCCCCCTCGGCCGTGCCCTGCACCTCGACGTAGTTGCCGGCTCCGGTCATCACCACGTTCATATCCGTCTCTGCGCGCACGTCGTCGTCGTAGTGCAGATCCAAACGCGGCTCACCATCGATAATGCCGACGCTCACGGCCGCAACACTGTCGATGAGCGGTTCACCCTTGACCAGACCCTGGCCGCGCGCCCAGGCGATCGCATCCGCGAGAGCGATGTAGGCGCCGGTGATTGCGGCGGTACGTGTGCCGCCGTCGGCCTGCAGGACGTCGCAGTCGAGGACGATGGTGTTCTCGCCCAGGGCCTCCATGTCGATGATGGCGCGCAGGCTGCGACCGATGAGCCGCGAAATCTCCTGAGTGCGTCCACCCAGCCGACCCTTGACCGACTCGCGGTCACTTCGCGTGTTCGTCGAGCGCGGCAGCATCGCGTACTCGGCGGTTACCCATCCCCGGCCGGAGTCGCGCAACCAACGCGGGACGCCGGGTGTGAAGGACGCCGTACACAGGACGCGGGTGCGCCCGAAGGACACCAGGGTCGACCCCTCAGCCTGCTCGAGCCACCCCCGCTCGAAGGCGACGGGACGGAGGGCTTCGGCCGTGCGGCCATCAGATCGCGAAGACATGGTCTCGACCCTAGGCCAGGTCGAACACCGCGCCGCTTCGGGCTAGTTCGATGGGCCCGCTGAAGGCCTCCTGCGCCTGGGCCAGCGTGACACCCGCATCATTCCAGGGCACCAGGTGGGTGAGCACGAGGCGCTGCACGCCAGCGTCGCACGCCATCTCCCCCGCTTGCCGGGCCGTCATGTGGACGTCGGGCTGCTCTCCCCCGTCGAGGAACGACGCCTCGAACAGCGCGAGATTCGCATCACGGGCGAGTTCGCGCAGTGCTGGAGTCGGTCCCGTATCGCCGGAGTAGACGACCGACTGACCGGCCGCCGTCACGCGCAATCCATAGGCCTCCACCGGATGCCGGACGCGTGCCGTCGTCACCGTGAACGGACCAATCTGCATCTGCAGCGCCAGGGGCTGGAAGTCGAACTCCCGGGTCATGCCCGGATCAACCGGCAGGTCGTACGCGTGGGCCAGTCTTTCGGCTGTGCCCTCCGGCCCATAGACCGGAATTGACGGCCGCGGACCCTCCGGGTGATAGCGGCGGTAGACGTAGTAGCCCGTCAGGTCCAGGCAATGGTCGGCGTGCAGGTGGGTGAGCAGCACGGCGTCAATGCGATCGAGGGCGATGTGTCGCTGGAGGGATCCCAGCGCACCGTTGCCGAGATCGAGCAGAATCGCGGTGCCGTCGTGCTCCACGAGATAGCACGAGGCCGGTGAGTCCGGACCGGGAAAGGATCCCGAGCAACCCACGACGGTGACGCGCATGCGGCCAGCGTAGGCCCGACGATCTATCCCAGAGCGCTGGAACGCTCGACCAGTCCGATCTCCGGGCCGAGGAAGCGATGGCCCAACGTCGCGAAATCATCCGGGTCGCCGGTCGCGATGAAGCGATGCACCGGAGCGGGCAGCGCGGGATCGCGCTCAAGTCCGTGCTCGGCCAGCACCCGATAGACGTCCTTGGCGGTCTCCTCCGCACTCGACACCAGCGTGACGGAGTCCCCCATGACGTAGGACACAACACCGGTGAGCAGGGGGTAGTGCGTGCAGCCCAGCACCAGCGTGTCGATGCCGGCTTCCTGCAAGGGGGCGAGGTAGTCGCGCGCCACCCCGAGAAGTTCCGGTCCACCGGTGATCCCGGCCTCGACGAACTCAACGAATCGTGGGCAGGCCTGGCTCACGATCTCGAGATCGAGTGCTGCCGCGAAGGCATCGTCATAGGCGCGCGACGTGATGGTGGCCCGGGTCCCAATGACCCCAACCCGTCCACTGCGCGTCGCCCGCACGGCGCGACGCACCGCTGGATGCACCACCTCGACGACGGGTACGTCGTACCGCTCTCGCGCGTCCCGCAACACTGCTGCGCTGGCGGAGTTGCACGCAATGACCAGCATCTTCACGCCAGACTCAACGAGGTGGTCCATGACATCGAGCGCGTAGGACCGCACGGTCGCGATCGGCAGGGGGCCGTACGGTCCGCGTGCGGTGTCACCGACGTAGAGGATCGGTTCGTGCGGGAGTTGGTCGAGCACCGCGCGCGCAACCGTCAGACCGCCGACGCCGGAATCGAAGATGCCGATGGGGCGATCGGGGCTCACGCCCACACCGTGCCTTCGAGCCTCTCCTCGGCATCATCGAGGGTGCCTTCGTAGGCGCCGGTGGAGAGGTACTTCCATCCGCCGTCGCACACGATGAAGGCAATGTCGGCGGGCTCACCGGCCTTCACTGCCTTGTTTGCCAGACCCAGGGCAGCGTGCAGGATCGCGCCCGTGGAGACGCCCGCGAAGATGCCTTCGTTGTCGAGCAGTTCGCGCACGCGCTTGAGTGCATCGCGGGGACCCACGGAGTAGCGCGTGGTGAGCACAGAGGGGTCGTATAACTCGGGCACGAAACCTTCATCGAGGTTGCGCAGCCCATAGACAAGTTCGCCATAGCGAGGCTCCGCCGCGACGATCTGCACGTCGGGCTTGTGCTCCCGTAGATACCGGCCCACACCCATGAGGGTGCCGGTCGTGCCGAGGCCGGCGACGAAATGCGTGATGGTGGGCAGGTCGGCGAGGATCTCCGGTCCGGTCGTGGCGTAGTGCGCGCCCGCGTTGGCCGGGTTGCCGTACTGGTAGAGCATCACCCAATCCGGGTGCTCCTCGGCCATGCGTCGCGCGACGCGGACCGCCTCATTGGAGCCACCCGCGCCGGGCGAGTAGACGACCTCGGCACCCCACATGCGCAGCAGTTGAGTGCGCTCGGCTGAGGTGTTCTCCGGCATGACGCAGACCAGCCGATAACCCTTGAGCCGTGCCGCCATCGCCAGTGAGATGCCTGTGTTGCCACTGGTGGGCTCCAAGATCGTGCACCCCGGGGTGAGTACACCATCTCTCTCCGCCTGCTCGATCATCGCCAGCGCAGCGCGGTCCTTAACCGAACCGGTGGGATTGCGGTCTTCGAGCTTGGCCCACAGACGCACATCGGGACTTGGCGACAATCGCGGCAGACCCACAAGCGGCGTGTTGCCGACGGAGTCCAGCAGCGAGTCGTAGCGCATCGGGCGCGAGATCAGCCGCCCGCGACCGCGGGCAGGATGGTGACGGAGTCGCCGTCCGACAACTCCGTCTCGAGTCCGCCGAGGAAGCGAACATCCTCATCGTTGAGGTAGACGTTGACGAATCGACGAAGGCCCTGCTCATCGACAAGGCGCTCTTGAAGCCCGGCGTACCGGGACTCGAGATCAGTGATGAGTTCGGCCAGGGTGGCGCCTTCGGCAGACACGTTCTTCTCGCCGCCGGTGTAGGGGCGAAGGATGGTGGGGATGCGAACCTCAACGGACATGGGGGCCAGCCTAGGCGACGATCTCGACGGGCTCTTCTGTGACCTCGCCGTCCACGATTCGGAAGGAACGCACCTCAGCCGGGCCCTCGTCATTGCCACACTCGCGAGTCGAGATGAGCACGTAGTGCGCCAGGGGTTCGGAGGCGTAGGAGATATCGGTCCGGGAGGGGTAGGCCTCGGTCGCCGTGTGGGAGTGATAGATGACCACCGGCTCCTCGTCCCGGTCGTCCATCTCGCGATAGAGGCGCAGGAGGTCGGCGGAGTCGAACTCGTAGAACGTGGGCGATCGAGCCGCGTTGACCATCGGGATGAACCGCTCAGGCCGGTCCGACCCCTCGGGACCAGCGATCACCCCACAGGCCTCATCGGGGTGGTCGGCACGGGCATGGGCCACCATCGCGTCGACGAGCTCGGGGCGAATCCTCAGCATGGGATCAGGCTAGGGGGACACCGGCCGGCCCGCCCGATTTAACCGCTTCATGCCTTGTTCAACTTGCGGGGTCCGAGGATTCGCGGGAGGTTGTCACCACTCGCCCCCGGGACAGGGGACCAAGGAGGTCAACGTGGAGCAAGTGCTCGAACTCACCAATGGGCAGTTCCAGACTGTCTATAACACGCTGTCGCTCGCCCTCGCGGCGATGGCGGCCACGACCGTGTTCCTACTCGCGGTCACCCCCCGTGTGTTGCCCCGGTACCGCCTCGCCCTGATCGTCTCGGCGATGGTCTGCTTCATCGCGGCATACCACTACCTACGCATCTTCAACTCGTTCTCGGATGCCTATATCGCCGTCGGCGAGGGAACTCCTGGCGTCCAGGAAGTCTTCGAACTCGTCAAGGGCGACGGCTTCAACGAGGGCTACCGCTATGTCGACTGGCTGCTCACGGTTCCGCTGCTGCTCTTCGAAACCATCGCCGTCCTGGCCCTCCCCGCGGCCGTGCGTCGCGGCCTGCTGTGGAAGCTCATCCCCGCCTCGGCCCTGATGATCATCCTCGGCTACCCCGGCGAGCTCACCGCGGAGCTTGCTCCCAAGGCCATCTGGGGCGCGCTGTCGACGATTCCGTTCATCTATATCCTCTACGTGCTCTTCGTTGAGTTGAGCCGGGCTGCCAAGTCCCAGCCGAACCAGGTCGGCAAGGAGCTCAACGGTCTGCGCTGGCTGCTGCTGGCCACATGGGGTGTGTACCCGATCTCGTACGCCTTCCCCATGCTTGGACTCGATGGTTCAGACTCCTTCGTCTACCGGCAGGTCGGCTACTCGCTCGCGGACGTCCTCGCCAAGTGTCTGTACGGCCTGCTCATCTTCAAGATCGCTCGCATCAAGAGCATGGATGACGATCCGGCATTCGCTGAGTCGGAGATGAAGGAAGCGCCTTCGAGCCGCTAACTCACTCCGATCGCTTGACGAAGGGCCCGACCACTGGAGGTCGGGCCCTTCGTCGTGTCTGCACGTGGTTCGCCGGTTTGCTACAACGATTACGGCATGACGGCCAGCACGAGTGACTCCTGGAGGAAGGTCAGCCAGTCATAGACGTGGAAGGTGGGGGCGCGCGGATCATCATCCGGCAGGCTCGCCAACTCCTCCATTCCGTCCTCGGTGATCTCTAGGCGCGTTCCCAGAGTCAGTCGCAGGTCATTGAGGGCACCGAGCCAGGATCCGGCCTCATCGAGGGACAGCGTGACCTTGCTCCCGGAGCGCTGCAGGGTCTGCAGAGCGGTCCGTGCTTGCGCACCCTTGAGATCGCGTAGGGACCGTTCGGTGAAGCGACGAAACTCTCCGGATGCCTCCGGATCGTCGCGGAACGCGTCGGGGAAGAGCCGGGCCATCGCCGGATCATCCGAGGGCTTTGCCTCCGGATCCAATCCCACCAGGGCCACAAGCGGGTCCTCGTCCTCGACCGCGGGTGCGACGAACTCCAGCAGTTGCTCCAACAGGGCCGACAGGATGCCCTTCTCCACATCGTCCACGAGGAGAATGACGCGGTCCGCCGCCGTCCGGCGAAAGCCGTGCACGGCCATCATTCGTCCTTGGCCATCGTGGCCCACAGGCCATAGGAGTGCATCGCCGTGACGTCACGCTCCATCGCCTCGCGGCCACCGCTGGAAACCACCGCGCGGCCCTCATGGTGGACCTGCTGCATCAACTTCTCCGCCTTTTCCCGCGGGTACTTGTAGTACGTCATGAAGACGTAGGTGACGTAGGACATGAGGTTGACGGGGTCATTCCACACGATGGTGACCCAGGGCCGTTCGGTCTCCTCGACGATGTCGGGGAGATCGAGTTCCGCGGGTGCCGTGCTCACTGGACCAGCGTACGCAGCACTACTTCGTCACCGTCACCGTGATCTTTGAAGAGCGTCCTGCAAGCAAAGACTCAGAGGCGGCAACGCGGAAGCGATAGGCGACCTCGCCAGGACGCGATGGAGTCACCGTCTCGGCCACGGTGCCGGCCGCGTCCGTGAGCACCGTGCGCACATCGGCCCACTTATTGTCCGCGCCCTTGCGTTGAAGGGTGATCTCCGTGCCCGCGACCGCGGGACTCACCGTGCCCGTGAGCACCACGGCGTTGCGCACCTTCACCTTCGTTGCATCGGCCGATGCGCGTACGCCGTACCGCACCCGGGTGGTGACCGGATCGCTTGAGGCCGACTTGCGGTACCAGTCCCCGTCGACGCTTACGACCCACGATCCCGTTGCTTCGGCCGACACAGCGAATGATCCGGTGCCGGACTTGTCCAGGGTGATCGTCGCAATCTCCGACCGAGCCGCGCCGGATGCTTTGGGAATGAAGGTCAACGTCGCTGTCGCGCCCTTCGCCACGCCGGCGTTGGACTCGGTGGAGACCACGATCTTCACCTTGCGGCCATGCACGGTGGACTTCGGCGCTTTCACGTTGACGGTGGTCTTCGCCGGAGCAATCTCGCGCCCGTATTCAGCCAGGCGCGTGTAGAAGTCACTCTCCACGGTGCCAAAGTCCCACACGGCGATGCCACCGATGCGGAACTCAGGCGTGATCTTGGCTCGAGCGAGTGCCGAGCGCGCATCTGCGAACCAGACCTCACGCTTGATCTTGCAGTCCTTAGCCTTCTTGCCGGACTTTCCCGCGACCTCGGACCAGTAGGTGAAGGACCATTCGCTGGCATCAGCATCCCAACTCACGTCCGCCTTCTTGCGGGCGGCGAGGTCACGCGCTGACATCGGCGTCACGACGGATCGTGTGGGCGTGCTGCTCGGCTTCCAGTCGCTTGGGCACTTCTCGTCCACGGCGTAGCCATTGCCGCTTTGGACGGGCCAATCGCGTCCGTACTGTGGCGCGCCAATCCAGATGCGGTCGGCGTACTCGGATCCGACCTGTTGCACGGCACTATCGGCCACCAGCGTTGCCCAGTCGTTCGGGCCGATCGGGCCAGGCACGCTCCAGCTGTAGTCGTAGGTCATGATGTTGAGCCGGTCGACGAAGGGCGTGATCTCGTCCCACGCGTAGACCCAATAACCCGTACCGGGATTGGGTGCGCCCGTGCCGCTAAACGGCGGAACCCCACCCGGAACTGTGGCCCAGAGGGTTTTGCCGCGGGCGTGCAACTTCTTGGCCAGACCCTTGACGAAGGCCACCCAGCGCGGCTTCGTCGCATCCCACGTGTCGCGACCATCGTTGAAGGCGAAGTTCTCCATGTCGAGGTCGATGCCGTCCACACCAGCCTTGACCGCCCACTCGGCGATCTTGGTCGTGTAGGCATTGCGGCGCTTGCTCGTAGCGAGGTACTCCGACAACTCACGCGCCGTGGCTGAGCCCAGGTCGGTGATGGAGGCGTTGACCTTGATGCCCGCCTCCTGCAGCATCTGGCGCTGACGATCGAACTTTGGCGTGGTCCAGGGGGTATCGGTATCGGTGAGGCACTCACCCCACGACCCGTCCTTGTCGTAGTCCCCGTTGTCGAACAGGCACAGCGGATTTTTGGCGCCCTGGAAGCTCCACCAGAACATCGCGACCTCGCCGACCACCCCGTCACCCTGGGTGGTCATCGCGGTGATGTCTGGATCGGAGGCCCACCACCCGAACCACCCCGACACGATGGGACGGGGAGTCGCCGTCGGTGCTGGAGCTCCCTGCGCAGCCGAGCCCGCAGCCACCAACGATCCGGCGAGGCCGAGGGTGAGGGCTACGGCAGCAATGGCGCGGAAACGCACGGGTGGAATCCTCTCGGGCGGCGACGAACGTCATTCCAGAGTACGTCGCGTGTCGCGGTGAAACAGGGAGCCGACGGGCCAGAACTGCGGGGGTTCCCAGGCTCTAGCCGATGGCGCGGGCGATCTCCTGGGCCGCGCGCGCGACCCGGGGGCCGATTTCATCGGGTACGCCGAGGGCCGCGACCCCCACGGCCGCCTCGATGCCCGGCAATCCCACGAGGGGAGCTGCAATCCCGCTTGAACCGGGTGCGTCGTCGGACGACACGACCCAGGGAGGATCCAGCGGACGTCCCGCCGCCGTCCGAGCGGCGAGCACGGCACGGCCCGCCGCACCACGATCGAGCGGCATGCGTGACCCGAGCCGGTAGGCCACGTGCATGTCCGACCGGGGCGGCTCGATCACCGCGACCGCGAGGAGGTCCTGACCGTCCACGACGCTGAGGTAGGCGGTGGCGTTGGTGGCCTCGGCCAATCGGCGCAACGCAGGCAGCGAAGCCTCCCGTAGGAGGGGCTGCACCTGTCGCGCCAAGGCCAAGACCGCAAGGCCGAGCCGGCAGCGGCCGTCCGATCCTCGGCGAAGCAATCCGTGCTGCTCGAGGGTGACGACGAGTCGGTAGACAACGGTCCGACTCACCCCGAGGGCCCCAGCGATCTCGGTGACCGTGAGGCCCTCGGGGGAGTCAGACAGGAGCGTGAGAACTCGCAACCCTCGGTCGAGGGTTTGTGAGGTCTCCTGAACCATCGATGAGTTCCGACTAGGCCTTGACGGCCTTGTCGGCCGCTGACTTCAAGCGGAACGACGTGATGATCTCGAAAATGCCGAGCACCACCAGGTAGATGCCGACGATCCACACGAACACCTCAACAGCCCAGGGGTTGATGAGTAGGACGAAGCCCGCCAGCAGGTAGACGATGCCGGCGAAGATCGCCCAACCCTTGCCCTCTGCGGACGCCGAAGCGTTGAAGAGTTGGAAGATGCCGGAGAATAGGAACCACACGCCAACGAAGATGCCGAAGATCTCGACCTTCTCTTCCGCGCCGAAGCGGAACATGAGCAGGCCGAGCAGCAGGCCGATGAGGCCGCCGATGATGAGCAGGGCCCGATAGCCGCCGGGAATGCCATGACCGAACGCGCGCACGAGCGAGACGATGCCCGACACGACCAGGTAGATGGCGAGCAGGACCGCGATAACCCAGGTGGAACCACCGGGGCGGAAGAACATGATGATGCCGATGATGATGCTGACGAGGCCGAGAGCGAGGAGAGCCCACCAGTTGCGGCCGATAGCCACCACCATGTCCCGCTCGTCGTCGTACGTCAGGCCGGTCATGGGATCGACCGATGCCATGGGGTACCTCCGTGTTCCGTTGGAGGCCATCCGCCTCCGCGTATCGGACAGCCTAGGGGCCAAACCGGTCAATTCCCGGGAGGCGAGCGGTACCGGCGGGTAACCCCGTACCCGAGCACTCGAGCAAGGAGTCCCGAGCGCGCGCCTCGCGCGGATCGCCGAGGAAGCACGTAGTCGCGGCGGCAGAACGACCATGCACGAACTGTCCTCATGAAGTAAGACAGGGGGCATCCTGCCTCATCCGGCCTGCCACGATCGCACCAACCAACGCCACCGCCGCGGCGCCGAACCAGATGGTGACGTAGGTCATGTTGGTCGCACCCCCCGACGCGACGGCGTAAGCGTGAACCGCACCGGCCAAGCCAAGACCCAGGGCACTCATCACCGCGTCGGAGATCTGCAGCGCGGAGGAGTTGGCTCCCTGCTGGTCCACGGGCGACAGCCGCATCATCTGCACTCCGATGGAGGGGAAGCACAGCCCCATGCCGACGGAGCCCACGAGGAAAATTGGCGCAGCGACCATCGCCGGAATGGCAGGGACCAGGCACAGCGGCAAGGCGACCAGGCTGGCCGTGACCACGAGCGCGCCCGCGGTGACGACGCGCGCCCGATCAAGGTCGCCGGGAATACGACTTTGAATCAGTGAGCCGGTCAGCCACCCGATGGCTGCGAGGCTGAGGAGCAGCCCGGCCACAGTGACCGTCAGGCCGCGCTGCTCCACCAGGGCGAGTGGCGCGAACGCTTCGGCGCTGAAGAAGGCGGCCGCGAGAATTCCGCGCATCATGACCGTGGTGGGCAAGCCACGGCTGAAGCGCAGTGCGCCGGCCGGGAGGAGTTGACGAGCCGCGGGGAGGAGGAGTGCGAGACCGGCCACCACGAACGCGGCAGCAATGAACCACGCCCCCGGCGGTCGCACGAGACCGGCCATCGCAAGAGTGAGGCCGACGGCTGCCGCGATGGCCGCCACGTTGCGTCCCGGTGTGGACGGTCGATCAGTGCCGCCGTCGTACTGACTGAGCACACCGCGCAGCAGGATCACGGGCAGGAGGAGGACGACAGGAACAAGCCAAAACACCAATCGCCAGGTCACCGTTTCGGTGAGCCAACCGGCGATGAGCGGGCCCACGAGACCGGGAACCACCCAGGACGCGGCCAGGAGAGAGAAGGCTCGCGGCCGCAGGCTCTCATCGAAGGCTCGTGCGATGAGCACATAGATCGCAACGATCATCGCCCCGCTGCCCAGGCCCTGGATTCCTCGCGCGGCGATGAAGATGGGCATGGTGGGGGCAAAACCCGCGAGCACGGCACCGCCGGCGAAGACGGCGATGCCGACCAGCATCGGCAGGCGTGGGCCGAGCCGATCGCACCAGGTGCCCGCCACAACCATGCTCACCAGGGATGCGACGACGAAGGCGTTGAAGCCCCACGCGTATAGACCAAGTCCGTCGAGGTCAACGCCGATGGCCGGCATCGCCGTACCGATGGCAACACCCTCGAAGGCGATGAGGGTCATCGCGGCGACAACGCCGATGGTGGACGCGCGGTGCTGCGCGGAGAAGAGGCTCAGGAGTCGCCGTCGGGATCGCGGGGCTTGCCCGGACGCAAGCCGTTGTAGATCTCCTGGCACTCGGGGCACACCGGGAACTTCGACGGATCGCGGCCCGGCACCCACTTCTTGCCACACAGCGCTTTGACCGGCGTACCGGTGACAGCGCTCTCGACGATCTTGTCCTTTTGCACGTAGTGAGCGAACCGCTCGTGGTCACCGTCGTCGGTATTGGCCAACCGCTCGTCTAGGAGGGTGTCCCCTTCGGGCAGGCTCGGGGACTCCAGCGGCTCCAGTGGTGCGGTCATGCGCGCAGTCTATTCACGGAGCTAGTTGACGGACGGGTCGTCCGGACAGTGGACCCACCACGCGAGGGTGCCGCCAGCACGGCGCAGGGTCAGCGACCACAGTTCGTCCGGATCCGCCAGGAAAGCATCGGCAACGGGGTCGGTCGGTTCGATGACCGCCCAGGCACCCTCCTCCAGCTCACCGTCGAGCTGACCGGGCGACCACCCGGCGTACCCGGCGTAGATGCGGACGGCGACCAGGTGCGGCGCCAACTCGGCCGGCGGCGTGTCGAGATCGATGACGCCGAGGGCCCCCGCTACACGCCGGAATCCAGCCGGCTCGTCGTCCGCGGCGCCGAGCCCGAGGGCCGTATCGAGGGATACCGGGCCGCCTTGGAAGAGTTCCGGCCCGCCGGTCAGGTAGTCCCGCCAGGCTGGGAGTACGGTGCCCGCGTCCACCTGGGTGCGCTGATTGAGGACGACTCCCAGTGTTCCGGACTCGTCGTGTTCGAGCAGCAAGATCACCGCACGCCGAAAGGGATCAGGCAGCAACGGTGCGGCGACCAGGAGGCTGCCGGCCCGCGGTGCTATCGCGGGCTCACCGACGTAGTCCACGTCCTCCATGAACACATCGTGGCGCATCGACGGCCGATGGGCTGATACCCTGGGGGGTATGGCTACCGTTACCTTGACCGAGGACACGTTCTCCTCCACTGTCCAGGACAACCCCATCGTGCTCATCGATTTCTGGGCCGAGTGGTGCGGACCGTGTCGCATGTTCGCACCTGTCTACGAGACGGTGAGCGAGTCCAATCCCGACATCGTGTTCGCCAAGGTGGACACCGAGGCTGAGCCCGGACTCGCCGGCGCATTCCAGATTTCGTCGATCCCGACGCTCATGGCGGTGCGCGACGGTGTGGTGCTGTATTCGCAGGCCGGTGCACTTCCGGAATCGTCCCTGACCCAACTCATCCAGGCGGTGCGCGACATCGACATGGACGAGGTTCGCGCCTCCATTGCCAAGGAGCAGTCGGACGACGCTGCGGAGTAGGTCCGCACGCGACGCATCAGCCGAACGGATGATGCAAGAGGGCCGAGTTGGCCCATGGGTGGCGAGTTGCAACGCACCTACCGTGGATGCATGCCCCAGCAGCCACTCGCCCAGGTCCCCGTAGATGCCGTGTGGGATTGGCAGGAACACGGTTCCTGTCGCTCCGCTGATCCGACACTGTTCTTCCACCCGCAGAACGAGCGCGGCTCGGCCCGTCGTTCGCGCGATCTCGCCGCCAAGAAAGTGTGCGCATCTTGTCCCGTCCGGATCGAATGCGCCGACTACGCCGTTCGCTCACGCGAGCCGTACGGCGTCTGGGGAGGCCTCACCGAGGAAGATCGTGAGGCGATCTACGCCCGCATCGACATCGCCGAATACCCCCGCACACGTGGCGAAGGGGCCCGCATGGCGGCCCAGGAGATCGACGCGGCCGTCCGCACCCTCGCCGTCACCGCCTAACTCTTCCCCCGCGAGTGCGCACTTGCGCACACCCATTTCGCCCATTTGGGGTGCGCAACTGCGCACTCGTTGGAGGGGATCGCTAGCCTCATGTGATGACCTCGACCCCGGCCGGAGCGGATCTCGTCGCGAGTCTGGACCTCACCGGACGTGACCTGCTCAAGGAACTCGATCTCACCGACGCTCAGTTCGACGGTCTTATCCGCTTGGCCGCTCAGTTGAAGGCCGAGCGGCGCACCGTGGCAGATCAACCTCGGCTAGCCGGCAAGGTCATCGCCCTCATCTTCGGCAAGACCTCAACCCGGACGCGGGTCGCTTTCGAGGTTGCGGCGTACGAGCAGGGTGCCCAAGTCACCGTTCTGGACTCCCAGGGTTCCCAGATCGGCCACAAGGAGTCCATCGCGGACACTGGGCGAGTCCTGGCTCGCATGTTCGATGCCATCGAATACCGCGGGGACGCGCAGGCCACCGTCGAGGAGCTCGCGGCCCATGCCGACGTCCCCGTCTACAACGGGCTGACCAACGAGTGGCACCCCACGCAGATGCTGGCTGACATGTTGACCATGCGAGAGCACTCACGCGACGAGCGACTCAGCTACGCCTACGTCGGTGACGCTCGCTACAACATGGGCAACTCGCTCCTCGTCGCCGGTGCCATGACCGGGTCCGACGTGCGGATCGTCGCCCCCGAGGCCCTCTGGCCCTCCCCTGAGGTACGCCGTGCCGCTGAGGAGCGCGCCGCGCGCACCGGGGCACAACTGCTTCTCACGGAGGACCCCGCGGAGGGCATTCCTGGCGCGCAGTTCGTGCACACCGATGTCTGGGTATCGATGGGTGAGCCCGTCGAGGTGTGGGCGGACCGCGTGGCGATACTGACGCCGTATCGCGTCGACGCGAACTTCATGGACCTCACCGGGCGTGCCGACGCCCGCTTCATGCACTGCCTGCCGGCGTTCCATGACGAGAGGACCGTTGTTGGCGAGCGCATCGCGACCGAGTTCGGGCTCCGCGGCGGAGTCGAAGTGACCGATGAGGTGTTCGAGTCGGACGCCAGCATCGTCTTCGATCAGGCCGAAAACCGCATGCACACGATCAAGGCACTCCTCGTCGCCACGTTGACCTAGACGTGCAGGCGGGTGCGCAGTTGGGCGAGCTGGTCTCGCAGCGCCGCGGGAACCTTGTCGCCGAACTGCTCGAAGTACTCCTCGGTGAGGTCCGCCTCCGCCAGCCAGGTATCTGGGTTGATGGCAAAGAGTTCGGCCATCTGCTCCGGCGTGACGTCGAGCCCGTCGGTGTTGAGTTCACCGTCGGCGGGCACGCGACCGACCGGAGTATCAACCGCCTCAGCTTCGCCCTCGACGCGGCGCACGATCCACTCCAGGACACGTGAGTTGTCACCGAACCCGGGCCAAATGAACTTGCCGTCGGCGTCCTTGCGGAACCAGTTGACCTGGTAGACGCGCGGCAACTTGTCGGCCGAGGTGAACTGGCCCACCTTGAGCCAGTGGTCCCAGTGGTCGGCCATGTTGTAGCCGCAGAACGGCAGCATGGCGAAGGGATCACGACGCAACGCACCGACGCTGCCCTCGGCCGCGGCGGTCTGCTCCGAAGACACCGTCGATCCGAGGAAGACACCGTGCTCCCAGTCATAGGACTCGGTCACCAGCGGCACGTTCGTCGCGCGACGACCGCCGAAGAGGATGGCATCGATCGGCACGCCGGCCGGATCCTCCCAGTTCGGCGCGATCGACGGGCACTGACCGGCCGGGGCGGTGAATCGTGCGTTGGGATGAGCGGCGGGCTCGCCGCTCTCCGGCGTCCAGTCATTGCCCTTCCAGTCGATCGCGTGCGCGGGAGCCTCCTCGGTGAGGCCCTCCCACCACACGTCGCCGTCATCGGTGAGCGCCACGTTGGTGAAGATGCAGTTGGCATAGAGCGATTTCACGGCGTTGGCATTGGTGTGCATGCCGGTCCCCGGCGCGACACCGAAGAAGCCTGCCTCCGGGTTGATCGCGTACAGGCGACCGTCATCACCGAAGCGCATCCACGCAATGTCGTCACCGACGGTCTCAACCTTCCAGCCGGGCACGGCGGGCTCAAGCATCGCGAGATTGGTCTTGCCGCAGGCGGACGGGAAGGCGCCGGTGATGTAGCGGACATCGCCACTGGGCGCGGTCAACTTCAAGATGAGCATGTGCTCGGCAAGCCAGCCCTCATCGTGCGCCATGGCGGACGCGATGCGCAGCGCGAAGCACTTCTTGCCGAGCAGCGCATTGCCGCCATATCCCGATCCGTAGGACCAGATCTCGCGGGTCTCGGGGAAATGCGTGATGTATTTGGTCTCGTTGCACGGCCACGCCACATCGTCGCGCCGGTTGCCGTCGACGTCGACGAGCGGGTAGCCAACCGTGTGCACCGCGGGGACGAAGTCGCCGAGTTCGCCGATCTCATCAAGGGCGGCCGTGCCCATGCGCGTCATGATCTTCATGCTGACAACGACGTACGGCGAGTCCGTGAGCTCGATACCGAGTTGTGCGATGTGTGAACCGAGCGGGCCCATCGAGAACGGAATGACGTACATCGGTCGACCGCGCATGCATCCGTCGAAGAGCCCGCGCAGCGTCGCCTTCATCTCCACCGGGTCGACCCAGTTGTTCGTGGGTCCGGCATCTTCTTCGCGCTGTGAGCAGATGTAGGTGCGGCTCTCGACGCGTGCGACGTCACCGGGATCGGAACGCGCGAGGAAGGAGTTCGGACGAATGTCGGGGTTGAGACGGATGAACATGCCGCTGTCGACCATCTGAGAAGTGAGTCGCTCCCACTCGGCCTCCGACCCGTCACACCAGATGACCTCGTCGGGCTTGGCGAGTTCGGCGACCTCCTGCACCCACTCCAGGATCTTCTTGTTGTTCGTGGGCGGGTTCTCCAGGCCGGGGATCGTCACGGTCACTCCCATCGCATCGGCGCCGGCCAAGCCCGGCGTGGACGACATACTGCCGGTACTGCAAGGACTGCAAAACCGTGAAAACCCTTACACGGGCCTCTCTGTGAGCAACCGCACAGCCGAAAACGCTGACATGACGGCCTACGCTGGAGGAGTGGCCGGTGTGAGCGCTCCTTCGAGTGACCGGGCCAGCATCGATATCGCTGACCTGGCCAAATCCTTTGGCGATGTCCGGGCCCTGGATGGGGTCTCGCTCCAGGTAGCCCCGGGTGAGGTTTATGGCCTCCTCGGCGCGAACGGCGCCGGCAAGTCCACTCTCATGCGGTGCCTGCTCGGCTATCTCAATCCCACGCGCGGCACGGTGCGCACTCTGGCGGGCAACAGCCGCGACGTCGACATCCGCTCTCGCATCGGCTACCTCCCCGGCGATCTGCGCCTGCCGTTGCGTTCCAGCGTGCAGGACATCCTTCGCTTCCACACGCGTCTGCAGGCGCGGGCGGGGCGACCGGCCACCGATGCCGAGAACCTCCTCACTCGACTCGACGTTCCCATGGATCGTCGCTTCGGTGCGCTCTCCAAGGGCAATCGGCAGAAGGTCGGGCTTGCCCTGTCGCTGATGGCGGCACCCGAGGTGCTCGTCCTTGACGAGCCCACCTCCGGCCTCGATCCGCACATGCAAGAACTTGTCCTCGACATCGTGCGCGAGCGCCGCGCCGACGGCGCCGCCGTTCTCTTGAGCACGCACATCCTGAGCGAGGCTGAGGCGATCGCGGACCGCGTCGGTGTTTTGAGCCGTGGCAAACTCGTGGCCGAAGCACCCTTGAGCACCCTGCTCGATCGAGCGCAGCAGTCGATCGAGGTTGCCCTGGACGAGGCACCACCACCCACGGTTCTCGACGTCGTACCCGGCCTGATGAGTGCGGCCGTCCAGGGCACCGAGGTCACGGCGGTCGTGACCGGCTCGCTGAGCGAGGCGATCCGCGCCCTCGCCCCCTACGGCGTACGACGCATCGCCACACGGGCACACGAACTCGATGAAATGTTCCAGCAGACCAGGGACGGTGCGTCATGACGACTCTCACCGTGGCCCTGAGCTTCGTGCGCGACCGGCGACGCAGTCTGCTGGCCTGGACGCTCGGCATCATTGCGCTGGTCCTCATCATGGCGGTCTTCTATCCGTCGATCCGCGACACCGGGGCCGACTTCGACGCCTACGTCGAGTCCCTCCCGGAGTCGGTTCGCGAGTCACTGGGCATCAGCGGCGCCAGCATCGCGAGCCCCGAGGGCTACCTCATGAGCCAGATGTACTCCAACATCTACCCCCTCGTGATTCTCATCCTGGGCATCTCCATGGGGTCCTGGGCTATCGCCGGTGCTGAAGGCGAGGGCACCTTGGAGATGACGCTCGCAGCACCCCTGCGCCGCGTCTCCCTGGCCTGGGGGCGCTTCGTCGCTATGGCCGCGGCGACGCTTGCCATCACAGCGATCTCTACGGCGGCACTCGCCGTCATCGCGGCACCCCTCGGGCTGCTGGACGGGTTGCCGTGGTGGGGTATCTGGTCCGCCGCCTTCTCCATGTGGGCGCTGGTCATGCTGTACGCCTCAGCCGCGTTCGCCATCGGGGCCGCCACGGGTCGTCGCGCGTGGGCCATCGCCGGAGCGGCCGCACTCATCGTCATCGGATTCCTCGGCCAAATGTTCGCCTCGCTCGCGCAACCGCTGGAGTACCTGCGCACGACCTCCCCGTGGTACTGGTTCCTCGGCTCCTCACCATTGACTGAGCCGCCTGGGCTCGTCTCGTTCGTCCTGCCCGCGGCCCTGGCTCTCATCATCACGATGGCCGGCGTCTGGCGTTTCGACCGTCGCGACCTCGGCGCCTAGCCCCTGTGTTGAGTGGACGTCGGCTGGAAGCGGCGTAGCAACAGACTGTTGGCCACCACGAAGACGGACGAGAACGCCATCGCGGCGCCCGCCAACATCGGATTGAGCAGACCCGCGGCCGCCAACGGAATCATCGCCACGTTGTAGGCAAACGCCCAGAACAGATTGCCCTTGATCGTGCGCAGGGTGCGCCGCGACAGCCGAATCGCATCGACGGCGCCCATGAGATCGGGGCGCACCAGCGTCAGATCGCTCGCCTCCATCGCTGCATCGGTGCCACCACCCATCGCGATCCCGAGGTCAGCCTGGGCGAGTGCTGCCGCATCGTTGACGCCGTCACCCACCATCGCGACCTTGCGCCCCTGGCCCTGCAACTCGCGCACCGCGGTGACCTTGTCCTCGGGCAGAAGTCCGGCGTACACATCCTCGATCCCGAGTTCGGCCGCGACGACGTTCGCGACCGCGCGGTTGTCACCGGTCAGGAGCACCGGTCGCAGACCCAATCTGCGCAGACCAGCAATGGCCCGGGCGCTGGATTCGCGGACCGTGTCACCGACGGCGATGGCACCGCGGACTGCCCCGTCCCAGCCGACGGCAACGACGGTCGATCCTGCGGCTTGCAGACGGTCGATGTCATGCGACAGTCCGCTCTCGAGGTCCGCCGCGCCGACGACTTCGGCCACCCAGGCGGGGCGCCCCACCGCCACTATCCGGCCCTGGACGACACCGCGGACACCGAGGCCGCGCACATTGGTGAAGTCATCGGCGGGTGCGACATCGAGGCCCGCGGCGATAGCCCGTGCTACCGGGTGCTCGCTGCCCTTCTCCACCGCCGCCGCGAGGAATCCCACCTCCACCGGATCGGCATCGGCCGCGGTCACCACCTCGACGATGGACATCGCGCCGCTGGTGATCGTCCCGGTCTTGTCCAGGCAGATGGTGTCGACCCGTCGGGTGTCCTCGAGTACCTCCGGGCCGCGGATGAGAATGCCCAACTGGGCACCACGGCCCGTGCCGACCAACAGTGCCGTCGGAGTGGCCAGCCCGAGGGCGCACGGACAGGCGATGATGAGTACGGCGACCGCCGCGGTGAATGCTGCGTTGGGATCGCGTGAGATGAGCAGCCATGCGGCGAGCGTGACGATGGCGATCACAAGAACGATGGGGACAAAGACACCGGCGACGCGATCGGCGAGCCGCTGGACCGGCGCCTTACCCGACTGGGCGTCAATCACCAGCCGCGAAATCCGCGACAGTTGAGTGTCGGCACCAACACGCGTTGCCCGAACAGTGAGCACGCCATCGACATTGACGGTTGCACCCACCACTGTGGAATCTGGTCCCACTTCGACAGGGACCGACTCCCCCGTCATCATCGACTCGTCGACGGCACTGCGGCCCTCCAAGACCACACCGTCCGTCGCGATGCGCTCACCGGGTCGCACGACGAAGACATCACCCACGGTGAGCGTCGACGTTGCCACGCGTCGCTCAGCTCCGTCGACGAGGAGTGACGCTTCCGGCGACGCCAGCGTGGCCAGGGCCCGCAGTGCGGCGGTGGAGTTGCGCTTGGCCCGCGCCTCGAACCAGCGACCGGCCAACAGGAAGACCGGAACGACGGCGGCAACCTCGAAGTACAGATCGGGACCGCTGGAGTCCATGCCGTGCCCCATGGTGAAGCCGATCTCCCCGGCACCGCCGAAGAGCAGGGCCCACAGGCTCCACAGGTAGGCCGCGAGCACACCGAGACTGACGAGCGTGTCCATCGTGGCAGCGCCGTGTCGCGCGTTGAGCGCCGCCGCTCGATGGAAGGGCCAGGCGCCCCACCCGACAACGGCCGTGGCGAGGACGAGGGACATCCACTGCCAGCCGGGGAACTGCAGTGGCGGGATCATCGCCGTCGCGACAACCGGAATTGCGAAGACCGCGGAGATCCAGAATCTGCGACGCAGGGAGGCCACCTCCGCGTCCCCATCTGCTGCCGACTCGACCGGTGACGCGACATAGCCGGTTTGCTCCACCGTGCTGATGAGTTGGGCCAGGTCGACAGCTCCGTCGACATCAATGTGGGCGCTCTCCGTCGCGTAGTTGACGGTCGCGTGGACCCCTGGCAGCTTGTTGAGCTTCTTCTCGATGCGGGCCGCGCAGGAGGTACACGTCATCCCGCTGATCGCGAGTTCGACCGCATCCTGAGCCACGCCACACCTCCTTGGCCACGGTACCGCCGGACAACGCCTGGTCACACACCCGCATTCCCGGCTACCGTCGTACCACGAAGGGAGCACGCCGATGGATCCGCTCTATAAGAACATCAAGGGCCGTATGAAAGAAGCCGCCGGGGCTCTCAGCGGCAACGACAAACTCCGCGCCGAGGGCGTGGCCGAGCAGGCCGAGGCGCAGGTGGAGGACCTCGCCGGTGCGGTCACCGAGAAAGCCAGTGAAGTGACGGACAAGGCTGCCGAGAAGGCCACCGGCTACTGGAATCAACTCAAGGACGCCTTTGAGGAGGGCAAGGACGGCAAGTAGCCAGGGCCGTCACGGTGCCCGGGACGTCCGGCCCTTCGACCGCATACCCCCAGGGGTATACTGGGACCATGACTGAGAGCCATGGCAAAGGTGTCCTCGACGAGTTGAACCCGCTGACTCGCGACCTGCGCAAAGCGATCCCCAACGTCTACGACGGTTTCCGCGCACTGCATTCCGCGGCGTTCACCCCCGGAGCCCTCGAGGTCAAGCACAAGGAGCTCATGGCCATGGCCATCGCCGTGGCGACCGAATGCGACGGCTGCATCGCCTCTCACGCCCGAGCCGCCGTACGCGCGGGCGCCTCCAAGGAGGAGGCTGCCGAGACCATGGGCGTCACGATCCTCATGGGTGGCGGACCGGCGACGATCTGGGCCCCCCGCGCGTACGCCGCCTTCTGCGAATTCTTCGACGCGGCAGCCGCTGACGCCTGATCAGGCGGGGCGAATCACCACGGCGCTGCCGTAGGCGAGGATCTCCGAGAGTCCGGCGTCGCCACCACCCACGTCACTGGAGTCAAAGCGCACGCCGATCACGGCGTTGGCGCCCATGGACTGGGCATGCCCGATGAGACGCTGGAGCGCATCGCGACGCGCCTGGTCGACGACATCGGTGTACTGCGGAACCTCGCCGGCCCGCAACGCTTTGAACCCGCCGGTGAAGCCTTTGGCAAACCCGACGGAGCGCACAAGCACGCCCCAGGTGAGACCCAAGTGCTTCTCAATGACGTGGCCGGGAATCTCGAAGGCGGTCGTGCAGGGAATCGCCTCAGGAATAGGAAGATCTGCTGAATCGGTCATGCCCCCACGCTAATCAGGGGACGCTCCGCGCGTCGCGTTTCGGCCGGTCTCGTAGAGTCACGCCAGCATCGGTGGTGGTGCACATCAAGGCAATTAGGTCACCAGGGCAATCAGATCACAGGCAAGCAGGTCGCAGGGGGCAGGAGGCAGGGATGGCCGGTCGTATCGCGCTGGTCGGCAGTGGCGAATACCTGCCGGTGCTTTCCGACGTCGAGGACTGGCTCTTCGCCGACAACCCCCGCGTCTATGTGCAGTTGGCCACGGCGTCGGCGCCCGAGGGTGACGCGCGGCTGGGCTATTGGCACGACTTGGGGGCACGCGCCGCCGCACGACTCGACGCCGAGCAGGTCGTCGTCGACATCCGCACGCGCGAGGATGCCTACGACGCACGCTGGGTCGAGGCGATCAGCAGGGCCGGGCTCATCTACCTCTCCGGCGGCAATCCGATGCACCTGTCCGACACCTTGCGCGGCACTCCCGCGGGTGAGGCCATCCTCAACACCTGGCGAGCCGGCGCGGGCCTGGCCGGCTGCAGTGCCGGGGCCATGACGATGGGCGGCGCCATCCCCAATTGGCGGCAGCCGGGCGCCGAGCCCATCCCCGGCCTTGCCGTGGTGCCCGCCATTAGCGTGCTGCCGCACTTCGATCGCTACACCCGCTGGATGACCGGGCTGCGCGAGCACCCAGACATGGCCGGCAACGCCGAACTCATCGGCATTGACGAGGACACCGCGCTTGTCGCGGAGGACTCCGGTGAACCGGAATGGTCATTCCATGTGCGCGGTCGCCAGGGGGCGTACGTCGTCGCGGGCGACGACAGCCACAGGATCAATGGCGACCTTCGACTTCGCGTCAACGCCTAGTTTCGACGTACCCTCACCGGATGAGGTCCCACATCGTCGCCGTCGGCATCGCCGCGGCCGCACTGCTGATACCCCTCGCAGCGACGGCCCCGATTCAGGCTGCGCCGGTGGACCCCTCGATCAGCTCGACGGCACAGGCACGGGCGTCGTCCGCCGCACAGGTCATCACCGTCTCGGTCCCATCCCGAGGCAGCACGGTGGGCACCCTTGAGGCCTGGAAGGTGCGACCGGACGGGAGTTTCCGCCGCGTGCTCGGCCCCGTGACGGCGTACGTCGGCACGGACGGCGTCGGCAAGGCCTCCGAATACCGATCCCGGACACCGCGGGGAGTTTTCGGCGTGACCGAGACCTTTGGGCGCAGTCGCAACCCTGGCGCGCACCTGCCCTACCGTCAGGTGGGTCCGTATGACTGGTGGGTGTCGGACGTCGGCAGTTCGGCATACAACACTCTCCAGACCTGCGCGCCAGGCACCTGCAGCTTCTCCACCGGTGCCTCCGAGCACCTGTCGACGATCAGCCTGTACGACTACGCCATCGTCATCGACTACAACCGCGACCCTGTGGTCGCCGGCGCTGGCTCGGCGTTTTTCCTGCACGTCAGCGCGGGTGAGCCCACGCAGGGCTGCGTGTCGGTCTCGCGCAACACCATGCGCAAGCTCCTGCGCTGGCTGAGGCCGTCACGCGACCCGGTGATCTCGATCGGTGTCGGCGACAAGGCCTACGCGCCGCTCAACTAGATCTGTCCCGACTACGTCGCGCCTCACGTCACTTTCTAGACGGGACGCCGTCTGCGCGTCCGTGGTCGCTACGGTGGTGCGATGCCGACGCCCACTGCTGCGCCGACGCCCACCCCTGCCGAGCGCGCGCGCACGCGAGCAGCAGTGATCTACGGCTCAGCCGGCACCGTCGTGGAGTGGTTCGACTACGGGCTCTACCTCTACCTGGTCCCCGTGATGTCGCCGCTGTTCTTCCCGTCCGACGATGCGCTGATATCCGCGATCGCCAGCCTCGGCGTCTTCGCGGCCGGATCGATCATGCGCATTGTGGGCGGCGCCTTCTTCGGCAGCATCGGCGACCGACTGGGCCGCAAGCGCGCCCTCGTGCTGTCCATCCTCATGATGACGGCACCGATGGCCCTCACCGCCTTCTTGCCGACCTACGCCGCCATCGGGATCGGAGCGCCGCTGCTCTTCACGGGAATGCGATTGATCCAGGGCTTCTCCGCCGGCGGCGAATACAGCGGAACAGTGGTTCAACTCGTGGAGCAGGCGCCAACCGGCCGTCGCGGCTTCATTGCATCCACCGCGGTCTTCACCAGCGGCATCGGCATCATCCTCGCGTCGGCGCTCGTTGCCGGCCTGACCACGTGGACGTCGAGCGATTTCATGTCCGACTGGGGCTGGCGCATCTGCTACCTCGTCGGTGGCGCCCTTGGGCTCTTCGCGCTCGTCATGCGTCGACGCATGCCGGAGACCGAGGAATTCGTCGAGGAGGAGAAGTCCGGCGACGTTCCCAAGCAGCCGCTGCGCTATGCGATTCGCTACCTGCCCAAGCAGGTGCTCATCGCTGCACTCCTCGCCGGCTACGGCGGCATCCTCTATTACGTCGTCCTCGGCTTCGTCCCCACCATCTTGGACTCCTTCAGCGAGATCCAGTCCGATGAAGCCCTATGGGTGGTGACCGGCATGACGATCGTCTACGCCGTCGCCACGCCGGCGTTCGGCTGGCTCTCGGATCGCTATGGACGGACGCGCACATTGGTGAGCGGAGCCATCGGATTCCTCGTCCTCAGCCTGCCTATGCTCTGGCTCATGACCAACGAGGGATTGTTCGTCGTGATGGTCGGTGGACTGGTGCTGCTCGTGCTGCTCATGCTCTACACCGGGCCGGTCGTCGCTGCCATCGGCGAGCAGTTCCCCTCCCGTGCGCGCTACTCGGCCCTCGCCGTCGGCTACAACCTCGGCACCGCAATCCTCGGCGGCACCGCACCCCTCATCGCCGCACTGCTTATCGACTGGTTCGATTCTCCCGTCGCATCCGGCCTGCTCCTTGTCGTCGCTTCCGCCATTGCCATCCCGCTGCTGTGGCGGATGAAGGACCGTCGCCACATGAGTATGGAGGAGATCAACGCGGAGTTCGCCGCGGTGGAGCGGTGAGTTCCCTCCTCCGCTCACGCGCGCGCGGATTCACCGTCCTCGCCATCCTCGCTGGCGCCTGCGCAGTCCTGCTCTACCTCGTCTTTGTCCGTACGCCGATCGGCCAACGCTGGGATGACCGCGCTTATCTCGGCAGCCTTGTCGCCAGTCTGGAGTCGCGTCAACGGATTACGTCAATCTTGCACGAGATCCGGATCTCCACCCTCGTGCTCATGGTCATCCTCCTGCTGGTCATCGGCTTGCTGCGCCGCCGATTTGCCACGGCGGTGATCACGGCCGTGGCGTTCGGCGGTGCCGTGCTCAGTGCCGAGGTCCTGAAACGCGTTCTGCACCGGCCCGACCTCGCGCCGGACATGAACTCGCTGATCAACGAGAGCAATATCGACACCTTCCCGAGTGGTCACGCGACGATCGCCACGGCATTCGCCCTCGGGCTACTCATCGTGTCGTCCTTGCGCGCGCGACTGTGGATCGCGACGTTCGGGATGCTGTGGGCCGCAGGCATCTCGACGGCCTCCCTCATCGCCGGATGGCATCGCCCCAGCGACTTGATCGGCGGCATCGCCCTCGCCACAGCATGGCTGGCGGCCGCAACCGCGTTCACCACCGGACGCTTCGGTCGAATTCGATCCGTGGGCGATGCGGTTCGCTGGCTGATCCCCGTCGGAGCGGGGGTCCTTCTCCTCGCCGTCGGCGTGCTGCTGGCATGGATCTCCCGCGGGGACACGGGTCAGATCCCGGTAGGCGGAGGCCTCGCGGCGTTCTTCGTGGGAGCGGCAATCGTCGCGACCTCAGCGATCACGGTCGTCGGCGTCTTCGCCTACCTCCTCCGTGACCTATCCTTCGGGCCCGCTGAGACGGCAGACTTGATGGACGCCTCACAACCCAACTAGTTGCCACCGAGGAGGCACCATGCCGCAGCACCGATTCTTTGATGACGAGGGCTTTGAGTTCATGGCTCTCATCACTCTCGGCTCAGCGCCCTATCGATTGTCCGAGGCCGGCGAGGTCTACGCCACCACTGACCGCATCACCAATGCCGATGCAGACTCCTGGTTCGACGAGTGGATGGCCACCGCACACCGGGTGCGGCGTATCGCGGAGGACGCCGAGAAGGCTGGTCATCTGGCATCCGCGCGCGACGCCTACCTGCGCGCCGCGAACTACTCGGCCTCGGCGTTCTTCTACGTCTTGGCGACCAAAGAGCCGAGCAGGGAACTCGCGACCTGGCGCTGGCACCGGCAATGCTTCGATCACGCGATGCGCCTGTGGCCGACACCGGTCGAGCACATCTCCATTCCCTACGACGGCACGCACCTGCACGGCTACTTCTGGTCCGCCGGCCCCGAGCCGCGCCCCACGATCATCCTCAACAACGGCTCCGACGGCCCGGTCAGCGACATGCTCGAGATGGGCGTCGTCGACGCCCTCGCTCGCGGCTACCACGCGATGACCTTCGACGGTCCCGGTCAGGGTCGCGCA
>Ga0075460_10000013_pt1 | contig 46753 bp, 51 predicted proteins | sample DEB08_DNA_3_FD_77580 | JGI IMG/M metagenome (GOLD analysis project Ga0075460, IMG submission 77580) | Aqueous microbial communities from the Delaware River and Bay under freshwater to marine salinity gradient to study organic matter... | ecosystem: Environmental > Aquatic > Marine > Coastal ...
CAAACCTCGGTGCTAGGCGAAGGCAGGGGCGACGCGTTGCCACGGTTTGGCGGACTCCACCAACTCGGCGATCGACAGCAGCAGCGACTCACCACCCGGCGCAGCCACCACCTGGGCCGCGACCGGGGTACCGGCCTCCGGATGCACCCCCATCGGAATCGTGATGGCCGGGAATCCGGCGATGTTCCAGGGCGCGGCAAAGGGCGCGTAGCGGATGTTGGCGAACATCGTCGCTGCCCATCCCCCGTCATGCCAGCGGCGCGACTCGATCGGCGGCTGAGCCAGCGCGGGGGTCACGAGGATGTCGTGACCGGCGAAATAGGCGAAGGCCTTGCGCCGCCACGCCTCGCGCAGCCGCTCCCTCATGATCGGCGTACGCCGGACCAGTCGACCGAGGAGCGCATGCCGGCGCACGCGGGCCTCCAACTGCGATCGGTCGAGTAGATCTGCATCCGCGGCGGTGCCGGCGAACCATCGGGCCAGTCCCGCGACCGCTGCAGCATTGCCCGCGGGGTCCCAGGGAGACACCGGCTCATCCCGTTGCACATCGTGGCCCTCCCGGAGCAGGAGTGCGGCCAATTGCTCCGCCGCTGCTGCCCACGCCGGATCGAGGGCAACACCGGCGACTGGCGGCGTCGTTGAGAGACCGACATGGAGTCGGCGGTCCACCGACGCCACCCACGCGAGTTCCGGGTCAGCCGCCATAACGGAAAGCAGGAGTGCCGCATCCTCGACCGTCGTCGCCAACGCGCCGTTCTCACTCATCGAGAACCAGTCATTCTCACCCAACTCTGCGGGGACGACACCGAGCCCGGGCTTGATCCCGATGAGTCCGGTGCACGCGGCCGGGATCCGAACACTGCCCATGCCGTCGTTGCCATGGGCGATCGGCACCATGCCCGACGCCACCGCGGCGGCGGATCCGCCGCTGGATCCGCCCGGTGTCCGCGTGAGGTCCCACGGATTGCGCGTGACACCGAAGACCGAATCGGTCGCGCCGAAGACGCAGAGTTCGGGAACGCGCGTGATGCCGACAACAACACCTCCCGCAGCACGAATACGTTCAACGACCACATGATCCGCGGCCTGCGGTGCCGCATCGGTCGCGGCCGAGCCCACCCGCATTGGCTCACCTGCAACCGGCACGTTGTCCTTGATTGCCACGGGGACACCGGCGAGAGGCAACGAGGCGCGATCACTTCGCGCATCGACAGCTGCGGCCTCCGCGAGCGCTCGATCACCGCGAACCACCTGGAAGGCGTCGATATCCCCGTCACGCTGCGCGATCAGGTCCAACGACTCCTGCACGGCGACGACTGCTGTCACGCGACCGGCACGCACGGCCTCAGCGGTCACGGACGCGGTCGGCATCGTGCTCACTGAAGGGCCTTCACCACATCGGCGACAAGGTCCTCGGCGTCCTCGATCCCCACCGACAGTCGAATGAGATCGGCCGGCACCTCTAGCGGACTCCCGGCCGCGGACGCATGCGTCATGCGTCCGGGATGTTCGATGAGCGACTCGACGCCACCGAGGGATTCGCCCAGCGTGAAGACCTCGGTCCGCCCGCACACCGCGACTGCCTCCTCGACGCCACCGGCGACTTGGAATGACACCATTCCGCCGAAGTCGCGCATCTGGCGGACGGCGATCTCGTGCCCCGGATGACCCGGTAGTCCCGGGTAGAGCACGCGTGTCACGCGCGGGTGGTCCTGCAGCGCTTCGACGATGGCGCGCGCATTCGCACTATGGCGATCCATACGGACGCCGAGCGTCTTGATGCCGCGCAACACCAGCCAGGAGTCCCACGGTCCAGGGACCGAGCCCATGGCGTTCTGGTGATAGGCGAGCCGCTCCCCCACCTCAGGGTCGGCGACAACGAGTGCTCCACCGACAACGTCGCTGTGTCCCCCGAGGTACTTCGTCGTCGAGTGCACCACGACATCGGCGCCCAGGCTCAGTGGCTGCTGGAGGTACGGCGACGCGAAGGTGTTGTCGACCACCAGAAGCGCGCCAGCCTCATGAGCGATCGTCGCAAGTGCGGCAATGTCGACCACGGTGAGGAGCGGATTGGTCGGGGTCTCGGTCCAGAGGATCCTCGTGCGGCCCGGCTCCACGGCTCGACGTACGGCGTCGAGATCGGTCAGGTCAACCGCTGTGTGCGCCAGACCCCACGGTTCGGCCACGCGCGAGAACAGTCGATAGGTGCCGCCGTAAGCGTCGTTGCCGATCACCGCGTGCGCGCCGGGGGACGCAAGCGCACGCAGCAGCGTGTCCTCGGCCGCCAGGCCCGAAGCGAAGGCGAGAGCACGCGCACCGCCCTCGAGCGAGGCGAGGCATTCCTCCAGCGCGTGCCGGGTCGGGTTGCCACTGCGTGAGTATTCGTAGCCACCCCGCAGGCCCCCCACGCCGTCCTGGGCGAAGGTCGACACTTGGTAGACCGGCGGCACGACGGCACCGGTCAACGGATCAGGTTCCTGCCCCGCGTGAATCGCGCGGGTGGAGAAGCCAGCCTCGTCCCAACGGTGCTCAGTCATGGGCCCGAGCCTAGGCTGCGCGCGCCCAGCACGCTGCCAGAGCCCGACGATCGTGGTCTCGACCTAGGAGGGCTCGGGTACCGATCCGGTCGCCTGTACGACGGAGGTGACGATCTCAAGGCATCGGTTGGTGAACCGGGGCTTGCCCACGTCGCGGGCGTGCTCTGCCACGAGCCGGAGCTTCACCCGAGTGCTGATTTGGGACCAACCCGGCCCGAGCGAGTAATGCGCGGTCATCGCGGGGTGGTGCTGCGCGTTGGGAACCACATGCGCCCTCATGTGGAAGACGATCACCCCATCGAAAAGCACATCGCCGTGGACCTCGGTCCGCCGGCCGCCGAGTGCCTCGAGGATGTTGTTGAGCACCGACTCCACGGCGGCCGGGTCGCCAGGGGCCACCCAGCTGCGCTCGTACGTCCCACCATCTACCCAAGAGTCGTCACTCACGGGCACAGCGTGCCACGCCGACGAGCGCGTCGCCACGAACACTGGACCAGTGGCCCCTGCGCACGTCCGGCCACCTTCGGCGATACTCCTCCCATGGGCCTGTTCTCCGCGAAGTCACAGATGGTTGCTCCGGCCGATGCCCTCAAGGGTCGTCCGGACTATCCCTTCGAGATTCCGGCAGATCATGCCGTGCTCGGGACGCCGATCCGCAACCTCGCGGTGCAGCCGTGGCCCGCCGACCTGTCCACCATCTATCTGGCCATGGGCTGCTTCTGGGGCGCGGAAGAAATCTACTGGCGCCTGCCGGGTGTCTACACGACAGCGGTCGGCTATCAGGGCGGTTTCACCTCCCACCCGACTTACGAAGAGGTGTGCAGCGGTCGCACCGGGCACACCGAGACCGTGCTCGTGGCCTACCGCGAGGACGAGATCTCGACGTACGACGTGCTGCGGCACTTCTGGGAGAACCACGACCCGACCCAGGGCTACCGGCAGGGCAATGACACTGGCACGCAGTACCGCAGTGCCGTCTTCGTCACGACGCCCGAGCAGCGGGCCCTCGTCGAAGCTACGGCCGCGGCCTACGCACCGGTCATCGCCGACCGGGGATATCCCGCGATCACCACGCAGCTCGCCGATGCCACAGACTGGCCGTTCTACTACGCCGAGGGATACCACCAGCAGTACCTGTACAAGGTGCCGAACGGCTACCGTTGCCATGCCAACACCGGCGTGGCCCTGCCTGCCCTCTAGGCGACCCGCCCCTCACGATCGAAGGTGCACCGTGCCGCACTACATCATCTATTTCCATCAGCAGTGGGTCGGTGACCACACCGAGGAATGGTTCATCTCGCGCGGCCCGCTCGCGCGCGCGGTCGTCGCGGACATGGCCGAGGCCGGTGTTCTCGTGTACGCCGGCGGGCTGGAAGAGGAGATCGACCAAGCGGTGAGCGCTGATGCCACGAGTGGCGAACTCGTGATCAGCCAAGCGCCAATCTCCACGGGCGAGTTCCTCGGGGGCCTCACCATCATCGACGTCCCCGACGACGACACCGCGGCCGTGTGGGCCGGTCGCATCGCCGAAGCCTGCGGATGGCCACAGGAGATGCGTCGCCTCAAGCCGTGACGGCGATGCGCTATCCGGCCAGGTAGCCCAGCACGTCCTGGCGCGACAGCACCCCGACGGGCTTGCCGTCGTCCAGGACGACCACGGCATCGGCATGCTCCAGCGCCGCGACCGCCGCAGCCACCGGTTCACCCGAGCCCACCTGCGGCAGCAGGCCGGACATGTGCTTGTCGACCGTGTCGGCCAGGGATGCCGAGCCGATGAAGAGCGAGTCGAGGATGTCGCGCTCGATGACCGAACCCACGATCTCCGCGGCCATGACCGGCGGCTCAGCACGCAGCACCGGCATCTGCGAGACGCCGTACTCACGCATCGTGTCGATGGCCTCGCGCAGGGTCTCGGTCGGATGCGCGTGCACAAACGGGGGAAGCTCACCGGACTTGCCGCGCAGCACATCCCCCGCCGTGCGCTCCCCCGCCGCAGGGCCGAAGCCGTACGACGCGAGCCACTCATCGTTGAAGACCTTCGACAGATAGCCGCGCCCACCATCGGGTAGCAGCACGACCACCATGTCGTCGGCCTTCGCCCGTCGCGCCACGTCTAGGGCGGCCACGACCGCCATGCCACAGGAGCCACCGACGAGCAGTCCCTCCTCACGCGCCAGGCGCCTGGTCATCTCGAAGGAGTCGCGGTCGCTGACCGCGATGACCTCATCGGCGATCTGATCGTCGTACGTCGTCGGCCAGAAATCCTCGCCCACACCCTCCACAAGGTATGGCCGACCGGATCCCCCGGAATACACCGAGCCCTCCGGATCGGCGGCGATGATCCGCACGCGACCATCGCTCACCTCCTTGAGGTAGCGACCCACGCCGGAGATGGTTCCGCCCGTGCCGGCTCCAGCCACGAAGTGCGTGATGCGTCCGTCGGTCTGCTCCCACAGTTCCGGGCCGGTCGTCTCGTAGTGCGAGCGCGGGTTGTCCGGGTTGGCGTACTGGTCGGGCTTCCACGCGCCGGGGATCTCGCGGGCCAGTCGGTCGCTCACGCTGTAGTAGGACCGCGGATCGTCGGGATCGACGGCGGTCGGGCATTCGATGACCTCGGCGCCATAGGCGCGCAGCACGTTCTGCTTGTCCTGGGAGACCTTGTCCGGGCAGACGAAGATGCAGCGGTAGCCCCGCTCCTGGGCCACGAGGGCAAGTCCCACACCCGTGTTGCCACTCGTGGGCTCCACGATGGTGCCCCCCGGCTGCAGCAGTCCCTCCGCCTCGGCCCGCTCGATCATCCGCGTCGCGATGCGGTCCTTGACCGATCCGCCCGGATTGAAGTACTCGACCTTGGCGTAGACGGGGCAGGCGATGCCCTCGGTCACATGCCGCAGGCGTACCAGCGGGGTCTGTCCGATGAGTTCAACGATGGAGTCCACAACGCGCACGAGTCGCAAGCCTACGCTGGTCCCGTGAGCAGGCCACCAGCGATCGCCCTAGCGCCGGGGATCTACCGCATCCCGACGATGGGTGACTTCATCAACTCCTTTGCCCTCCTCGAGGGCGACGGCTCCGTCACCCTCATCGACTGTGGCGTCAAGCGTGCACCCGCGACCATCGTCAAGGGGCTCGCCCACCTCGGCAAGAGCCCAGCCGACGTCCAACGCATCATCCTCACGCACGCACACTCCGATCACGCGGGCGGCGCGGCACGCATGGTCGACGAGACCGGCCTCGCCGGCGTGGAGGTCCACACCGACGATGCGGAGTACATCCGCTCCGGCAGCGCCTCACCTCGCGACACGACGACCCGGCTCGGCGCGATCTTCAGTCGCCTCCCCGGCGGTGGCTTCCCCGCGACACCGGTCGTCCGCGAGATCACCGATGGCGAACTCATCAACGTCGGTGGTGGGCTTCGAATCCATCACACCCCGGGTCACTCGCCCGGCCATATCTCGCTGATTCACGAGCCCACGGCCACGTTGATCACCGGTGATGCGATCTGGAACATGAACGCCCGCATGACCTGGCCCGTGGCGGCCTTCTGTACGTCGTACCGGCAGAACCAACAGACCGCGCAGGTCCTCGGTGACTTGGAGTACGCCGTCGCCGCCTTCACGCACGGTCCGGAGATCCGTGGCAACGCCCGCGAACAGGTGCGCGACTTCCTGCAGCGGGCGACGAAGAAGCAGTGATGCCCAGCCCGGTCACTCGCACCGCCGCCGCGGCCGGGGCCAGCGCCGTCGCCGCTGCGGGGCTGCTCACGGCTCAAGCGCTCCAAGCGCGCCGCCGCATCGGTCCACGCACAACAACCGCGCCATACTCGGATGGTCGATACGGCACCGGTTCGGGCACTTCGATTCGACTCGCCGTCCTCGGCGACTCAGCGGCAGCCGGCCTCGGGGCCAAGCATCCGGGCGAGACGATGGGCGCGATCCTGGCGACCGCTCTCGCCCAGGTTGCCGGTCGGCCGGTCACCCTGAGCAATCACGCGGTGATCGGAGCCCAGACCGTCGACCTCGATGCACAGATCGATCGTGCGGCGTGGACCCGTCCCCACGTCGCCGTCATCATGGTGGGCGCCAATGACGTCACCCACCTCGTTCCGCGTTCGCTCTCTGCTCGACGTCTACGCCGCGCGATCCGGCGCCTGCGCGAGTCGGGTACCGAAGTTGTCATGGCCACCTGCCCGGATTTGGGCACCGTCAAGCCAGTCCCGCAGCCCCTCCGCACGGTGATGCGGCGTGGATCCCGGCGGCTGGCTCTCGCACAAGCGGAGGCGACGCGAGCCGCGGGCGGTCGGCCCGTACCCCTGGGCTCGATCCTCGGGCCGGAATTCGATGAGCGGCCGGAGGTGATGTTCGCGGAGGATCGCTTCCACCCGTCGACCGAGGGCTACACGGCCGCCGCCCAGGTCCTGCTCCCGGAGGTCATCGCCGCCTGGCGTCGAGGATCGGAGGGCGAGGTGCTCCCCGCGCTCATCGACAACGAGGTTGTCTCCCCCGCCTAGCGGGAGATTCGGTCACAGTGCGATACGCACGTCACGCACGTCGCGCAGGAGGTCAGCCACCACGTCATCGGGGAGCACGACGGCCAGCGCGTCGGCGCCGGTGACGGCAATCTGATCGCCGACAGCCGCGTCACCGACATCGGGGACGACCCGATGCGGCTCACCGCTGGCATCAGCCGCCGCGTCAGCCAACTGTTGCGCCAACGCGCGGGCACCCGCAACACGAGATGGGAACGGCGGCCACGGCGCCGCCAACTTCGTCAGCGGCATGGAGCGCAATCGCTCCACCACGCGGTTGATCTCAACCGCGAGTTCGTCCACGACCAGACGACTAGTCGCGACCGGACGCGATGATCGCGAAGAGGCGCAGGAACTCCAGGTACAGCCACACGAGCGTCACGAGAAGACCGAAGGACAGACGCCAGGACTCACGCTCCGGCAGCCCCATCGCAATGCCCTGCTTGATGGCCTCGAAGTCCAGCATGAGCGTGAAGGCCGCGAGCCCGACGCCGAAAAGGCACAGCAGCAAACCAAGCGTGCCGACGCCGTAGAAGCCCCACCCGCCACCGACGCCGAAGAGGGCACCGACGAGTGAGGCCAGTGCGATCACGAAGTAGGCGCCCATCGCGAGGGTGAGGAACTTCACGAACTTGTTGGTGACCTTGACCAGGCCGGTGCCGTAGAGCAGCAGCATCACGCCGAACGTCGTGAACGTCGCGAGGACTGCCTGCAGGACGAGACCCTCATATTCATTGGCCAGGCCGATCTGGTTGTACCAGTAGCTGATGGCGCCGAGCATGAAGCCGGAGACGACGGCGTACAGGGTGATCATTGGCGGGCTGACCTGTCGCTTCACCGCGTTGACGATGCCGAGGACCACGGTGCCGATGAGGGCCGCGAACATCAGCAGTCCACCGACCGTCGGGGCCGCGGCGATGACCTGCCACCCGACCACCGCCATGATCGTGGCGACGACGAAGAGGATCGCACTCTTGGCCATGATGTCCGGCATCGTCACCCGCTGTCCGGGCGGTGCGGGGATCTGGACACCGGCGTACAGGCCAGGCTTGGTCCCGGCTCCACCGGATGCGGGAGCGGGGGCGGGTGCGGATGTCGGGGCGGGGCGCTCCGCGGCAGCCACCGCGGTCCGGCCCTCCTCATAGGCGAAGCCAGGCCCGGACCGGGATGCCTGGGCGGCCTCGCGGTCGATCCGGGCAAGTACGGGATTGGACGTCTGCATTGTTCCTCCATCGGGGCGGGTGCCTATCTCCACATTAACCGAAGGAGGGGCCCGTGCCATTCCGGCGCGTTGGATTCGTCGCCTCGGTGCCCCCGGAGGGAGTCGAACCCTCACTGTGCCGGGTTTAAGCCGGGTGTCTCTGCCGGTTGGACTACGGGGGCGCCCCGCCAGCCTAGAGCCGCTGCCCTTCACGAGGCGCCTAGACGGCCGCCTCGCCGGCGAGGTCCCGCGCCCGAGCGAGCACCTTGTCGAGCATCGGCTCGGTGAGCCGCCCAGTGAAGGTGTTCTGCTGGCTGGGGTGGAAGCACCCGAGGAGGATCCTTTCCCCGAAGGCGACCTCGACACCGTGACCGAAGCGTGGCCGCGGTCGCGGCACGGGTTCGCCCCCTGCCGCACAGATGCGCAGCACCGACTGCCACGCAAATCCCCCGAGGGCGACGATGACCCGCGGGTCGGTCAGCGCCATCTCCTGCATCAGCCAGGGAGCGCAGGTGTCCCGCTCACGCGTCGTCGGCTTGTTGTCCGGCGGAGCACAGCGCACCGCCGCGGTGACGCGCGCACCAGACAACCGCAGCCTGTCGGTCATGCTCACCGACTCCGGCTGATTGGCGAAGCCCACTCGATGCAGGGACGCGAAAAGCCAGTCGCCACTTCGGTCACCGGTGAAGACGCGACCGGTGCGATTGGCGCCGTGGGGCGCCGGAGCCAGACCGACGATGAGGACACCCGGATGCGAATCACCGAAGCCGGGCACGGGACGACCCCAGTACTCCTCGTCGGCGTACGACGCTCGCTTCGTCGCCGCAACACTCTCTCGCCAATCCACCAGGCGCCGGCAACTCCGGCAGTCCACGATGGCCGCGTCCAGTGCGGCCAGGTCATGGCATCGCGCCGCGGTCCTCCTCGGGGTCACGAAGCGGGAGCCCTACTGGGCCGAATCACCGCGGCCAAAGGGACCGTCGAGCCGCTCGTGGAGGAAGTCCAGGCTGCGCCGCCAGGACAACGCCGCCGCCGGGGCGTCGTAGACCTCCGGCCGATCGTCATTGAAGAAGGCGTGCGCGGTGCCGGGATAGGTCTCCACGGTGGCCTGGCCACCGTGACCGTTGATCTCTCGCGCGTAGCGCTCGATGTCCGCACCCGTGCGCGGGATGTCCGCTTCACACTCGTGGATCAGCGCCGCCCGGCCGTCGTAGTTGGCCCACAGCGGGTGGTAGTCCGGCCACGGCACCGCGGGATAGAAGGCGACGGCGGCATCGATATGCGGCGACACGGTCGGGGCCAGCAGTGCCAAACCCCCGCCCATGCAAAAACCCATCGCGCCAACCCGAGGGGCGTCCAGCAATCCGCTGCGCTCGAGGTGGTCCGCTGTCGCAACGAGGTCAGCGGCGACCGCGGCGATCTGTAGCCCCCTCATCAACTTCCCCGCCTCATCCGGTTCGGTGGTCGCGGCACCCCGATAGAAATCCGGCGCGATCGCGACGAAGCCCTCCGCCGCGAGTCGCTCGACCACGGATTCGATGTGGGGAACGATTCCCCACCACTCCGGGATAACCACGACGCCGGGTCCGCGGCCGGTGTCGGGCACGGCCAGGTAGCCGGGAAGGTCACCAGCAGAGGATGAGATCACGATCAGGTAGGACGACCCTGCGGACCAGCGGTGGACGTGCGCTCAGGAGGGACCGAGCTCCCCCGCACGATGAGCGTGGTCGGAACCATCATCTCCTCGGGTTTGGCCGCCTCGTCCATCATCCGAGCCAGGAGCGCCTCGGCGGCCGTGCGACCCATTTCCACGACCGGCTGCCGTACTGTCGTGACGTCGAGCAACTCCGCGAGTTCGTGGCCATCGATGCTCGCGATTGCGATGTCCGAGCCAGGTCGAATGCCGTGTCGCTGGAGTGCGCGAATGGCACCGAAGGCCATGTCGTCGGACATCGCGAAGACCGCCGTCGGTGGGTTCGGCTGGGAGAGCAGCGCCGTCATGGCTTCCTCACCGCCCTGCACGGTGAAGTAGCCGTAGGCCTCCAGCGACGGTTCGGGTGTCAACCCGGCGCCAGCCATCGCCTCGCGGTAGCCCTGGGCACGGTGCGCCTGGGATGCCGAGGCGCGCGGTCGGCCAGAGATCATGCCGATGTGCCGATGGCCGAGATTGATCAGGTGCTGCGTGGCGACGCGCCCCGCCGAGACGTCGTCGATCGTGACGGAGTTGCTGCCCTCCCAGGTCGTGCCGATGAAGCTTGTGGGAAGTCCCAACGCGAGAAGGTCCGCCACGCGCATCGCATCGGTGGGGAGGGTGACGACGATCAGGCCGTCGACCCGACCACGCAGGCGGCGTTCCGGGGGCAGGCCCGGGTTGGTGCCCGGATCGCCGACCTCGAAGACCAGCAGATCGACATCGCGCTCCTGGAGCACGTCGCTGATCCCGGACAGCACGCTGGAGAAGAACCATCGATCAATGAAGGGGGTGATCACCGCCACGGTTCCGGTGCGCCCACTGGCCAGCCGCGAGGCGCTCGGCGACACGACATAGTCCAATTCCGCCGCCACCTGGCGCACCCGCTCTCGGGTCTCCGGATCCACGTGCGGCAGACCCCGCAGTGCCCGGGAGACGGTCGCCGTCGAGACTCCGGCGGCGTCGGCGACGTCACGGATGGTGATGGACATGCGACCCTTCCCGTAAGCGGTGCGAGCGGCGTACTGCAACGCCACGAATCGGGAGTGTACGGCGTGGTCCCCCGTTTCCGCAATCGTTTACACAGCGAGGGCTCGGGCCACCCCGTCCAGGATGTCGGTCTCGCTCGCCACCACCCGGTCCTGACCGGTGCGGCGCAGGATGGCGCGCAGCACCATGGCCCCACCGCCGATGACGTCGATCCGCCCGGGATGCATCACCGGGAGGCCGGCCCGCTCGGCCCGAGGCATCGCCAGCAGCCGGTCAGTCCACTCCGCGACCTCACGCGCCGAGGCCGACCGACCGTGGATCTCGGCCGGGTCATAGGCGGCAAGGCCGTGGACTAGGGCGACGATCGTCGTGACGGTCCCCGCGACACCCACCAGGCTGCGGGCCGATGACCAGTCGACCACCCCGGCGGCGCGGTCGAGCGCTTCGGCGATGTCTGCCTCCGTCGCGGAGATCTGCTCCGGCGTCGGTGGATCGCTGCGCAGATGTCGCTCGGTCATGCGCACGCAACCGATGTTCACCGACACCGATGCGGTGGGCACCTCGTCACCGAGCACGAATTCGGTGGACCCGCCGCCAATATCGACGACGAGCCGCGGTGCCGCAATCAGACGCGCGGGCAAACCTGCGACAGCGCCGTGGAAGCTCAGCGCCGCTTCTTGATCGCCACTGATCACTTCAGGTTCGACCCCGATGCGGTCACGCACACCCTCAACGAAGGCGTCCCTGTTGGTCACGTCGCGGCTCGCACTCGTGGCGACGAAGCGAAGCCTCTCCACACCGAGTTCATCAAGGACCGCCGCGTACTCTTCGCACGCGGCAAAGGTGCGCCCGAGGGCCGCGTCACTGAAAGCACCGGTGCGGTCAACGCCTTCGCCGAGCCGCACGACGATCATGCGCCGATCGATGGGCGACAACTCCGCCCCATCAACATCCGCCACGAGCAAGCGGATGGAGTTCGTCCCGCAATCGATGGCCCCGACCCTCATCACGCCGTCACCCTTCCGCCGGCTCGGCCACAACGTCGCGGCAGCACATGGGCTCCCACCAGGGTTCGACGAGTGCGCGCACCTCGTCGCCGAGGGGATTGACGCCCGGCCCCGCGGCTAGGGCGTGCGCCAGCAGGACATGAAGGCACTTGACCCGATCGGGCATGCCACCGGCGGAGACGCCGGCGATCTCCTCCACCGACTCGAGCGCTTCCCGGTCGGCGAGGTAGGACTCATGCGCGGCGCGATAGCCCGCCGCCAACTCATCGTCATGCTGTAGGCGCGATTCCATCTCGCGCATCAGCCCACCTCCTTCGAGGCGTCCCACCGCCGATGCCGCGCGCGGGCAGGTGAGGTAGTACGTCGTCGGGAAGGGCGTCCCATCCTCGAGACGAGGCGCCGTGGCCACGACGTCGGGTTCGCCGCAGGGGCAACGATGTGCGACCGCCACGACACCGCGCGGCACCCGCCCGAGTTGACGGGTGATCGCGTCGATGTCCTCCGCGTCGATAGCGGGCTGCGTCACTGAGTCACCTACGGAGTTACGGAGAGGTCTGCTTGGCGGGTCGACTCCCACAGACGCTCGTACCAGGGAATCTCCTCGGCGGCGGTGGTCGCCTCGGTCTCGATCGGCCGATCGTCATGACCGAGAACGACGTACCCAATCTCACCGGGGAACACAAAGTGGAGGCGACTGCGTGCCTGCGCGATGACGTAGGCCGGGTCGGACCAGTCCTCGAGTTCGCCCTGGAGCGCGGTGACGCGCTCCTGGGCAGCCGCGACGTCACTCTCTAGCGCCGCGATCTCGGCGCGCTGACTGAGCCAGGAGCGCACGGGGATCGCCAACGTCACGGCAAGGGCGGCGACCACGAGGACGAGAATCGCCGCACGCCCCGTCAGCGAGGTACGCGGCCGAGTCATCGGCCTATCGTCCCACGGCTACCCCGCGAAGCGCGGGAATGCCGCGGCCCCGGCGTAGCGGCCGGCGTCGTCGAGTTCCTCCTCGATGCGCAGCAACTGGTTGTACTTGGCCACCCGCTCCGAACGCGCCGGAGCACCGGTCTTGATCTGTCCGGCGTTGACCGCAACGGCCAAGTCGGCGATCGTCGTGTCCTCGGTCTCACCGGAGCGGTGGCTCATCATGCAGCGGAAGCCATTGGTCTGCGCGAGGGTGACCGCATCCAGCGTCTCGGTGAGGGTGCCAATCTGGTTGACCTTGACAAGCAGCGCGTTGGCCGCCCCCTCGTCGATGCCACGCTGGAGACGGGTCGGATTGGTGACAAAGAGGTCATCTCCGACGATCTGAACACGAGACCCGATGGCATCGGTCAGGTGTACGTAGCCGGCCCAGTCATCCTCGGCGAGCGGATCCTCGATGGATACCAGCGGGAAGTCCGCGAGCAGGCTCTCGTAGTAGCCGGTCATCCACTCAGCGGAACGTTGCGCGCCCTCGAAGTCATAGGAACCGTCGCGATAGAACTCCGTGGAGGCGACGTCCAAAGCGAGCGCGATGTCCGAGCCGACCGTGAGGCCCGCACTCTCGATGGCCTTCGCGATCAACTCAAGCGCGGCCCGATTGCTGGGCAGGCTCGGGGCAAACCCGCCTTCGTCGCCGAGTCCGGTGGCAAGACCTTCGGACTTCAGTACCGACTTCAGCGCGTGGTAGACCTCGGCACCTTGGCGCAATGCCTCGGAGAACGTCGGGGCACCGATCGGCGCGATCATGAACTCCTGGATGTCGACATTGGAGTCGGCGTGTGCGCCGCCGTTGAGGATGTTCATCATCGGCACCGGCAGCACGTGAGCGTTGGGTCCCCCGACGTAGCGGAAGAGCGGCAGATCAGCGGAGGCGGCCGCCGCGCGCGCCACCGCCAGTGACACTCCCAGGATGGCGTTCGCGCCGAGGCGGGCCTTGTTCGGCGTGCCGTCCAGATCGAGCATCACCTGGTCGATCATGCGCTGATCGGTGGCGTCAATGCCCAAGATCTCAGGGGCGATGTCATCCTCAATCGCGGTGACGGCTCCCTGCACACCCTTGCCGAGGTAGCGCCCCGCATCGCCGTCGCGACGCTCGACCGCCTCGAAGGCACCGGTGGACGCACCCGAGGGAACGGCTGCGCGAGCGGCGGCGCCGTCGTCGAGTACCACCTCGACCTCGACCGTGGGATTGCCGCGCGAATCGAGAATTTCGCGGGCGATGACATCGTCAATGCTGGCCATGTCGGAAGCCTATCGGCCGGGTTCGGTCTGACTTTCGACGGCACGAATGCGATCGGCATGGGATCGCGCAGCCCCGCGCAGGGCGGCTTCGGCGTCCCAACCACGCTCGCGGGCAGCTGCCGTCAGCCCGAGGAGCAATTCGCCGAGCGCCTCCTCGTCGTCGATCTCCGCCAGCGCATCGTGGGCCGGCGCCCGACCGGGAATCTCCACGTCGAGTGCGGCACTGCGGGACAGCAGTTTGCCCGCGAGGACGAGCGCCGGGAGGGACGGTGGAATGCCCTCCGTCACCGACTCACGACCCTTCTCCTCCGCCTTGAGCGCGAGCCAGCGGGACTCCACATGCTCGGAAGTTTCGGCTGAAGCATCGCCAAACACGTGCGGGTGGCGTCGAATCAGTTTGGCGACGATGCCGTCCGCGACATCGTCGATGTCCCAAGGCTCCACCGGATCTTCCTGCGCGATGCGGGCGTGAAACACGACCTGGAGCAGGAGATCTCCCAACTCCTCGCGCAGGTGATCGCGATCACCGGATTCGATGGCCTCCACCACCTCGTAGGCCTCTTCCACGAGGTACTCCACGAGGCTGCGGTGCGTTTGCTTCGCGTCCCAGGGGCAACCGCCAGGCGACCGCAAGCGATCCATGACCGCGATAAGTTCGCGCAGGCCATCATGCGAGGCCGCCTGGTCCTCCGTGCCGGGCACGTCGCCTACTGCAGGGTCAGCGGGGTCAAAAGGGGCGCGGCCAGGTCGGTCGGCTGCGGTCCGAGTTGCAGGGTGAGCGGGTCCCAGGTCCCGAAGCGGGGGCTCACGTCCACGCCGGTCTGGAGACCAAAGCCGGTGACGTACTGCACGACCGCTTGCTGCTGGCCGCTTTGGTCTGCGTCCGGGACCAGTGCCACACCCAGCGCCTGAACCTGGAGGGACAATCGCACCTGCTCCCGGATCTCATCCGCGGGTACGCCGCTGTCAAGGAACGCCTGCGTCACCGCATCACGGCCGCCGAACTGCGCGTCGTAGTCGAGCAGCGCCAGGTCAACCTGACCCTCGGTCACCACAACGCCCTGCTCGGCGCAGGCCAGATCGACGAGTTCGGTGAGAATCTTGCGCTGCAAGGTCCCTGTCACGAGGGCAAGGTCAGGCTCACCGGGGGTCTCGCCGCGCTGCTCTTGGACTGCATCAACGCTGGTCGACAGCGCATCGGTGGAGATCTGGCTGCCGCCCACGGTGGCCGCTGCTCCGGCCTGGCCCAGTCCCGCGCAACCGCTGAGCCCCACGACGGCAACCGTCGCGATGGCGGCGAGGGTGAGTCGGCCGCGAAGGCTCCTGTGGTCGGTCATGCCGTACTCCCGGTTTGCGTCGTGTCGATCAGGTCAAGGACGTCGGTCGCCCACGCCAGCAGGTCCATATCGCTGGCCGGAGCCGAAGGCCTCGGCACCAGGATCGTACGGACCGCGGGCTTGACGAGTGTGCCCGGGTGCAACCGCGTGAGGCGCATAGAGCGGGACTCGGGTAGCTCCACGGGATGGAAGCGCACCTTCTGGCCCGCGAGCACCACCTCATCGATGCCGGCCGCGCGCGCCCGGACCCGGAAGCGGGCCACCGCCAGGAGGACCTCCACGGGAGCCGGCAGAGCGCCGTAGCGATCGAGCAGTTCCTCGGCCACCGCATCCACCTCCGCGTCCGTGGCCGCCGCCGCCAGACTCCGGTAGGCCTCAAGGCGCAGCCGCTCCTGCTCGATGTAGTCGTGCGGGATGTGCGCGTCGAGGGGCAGTTCGACCTTGATCTCGCCCGGCCCCTCCGTCGTGTCACCGCGCGCCTCGGCCAAGGCCTCACCCACCAGCCGAACGTAAAGGTCAAAACCCACCTCGGCAATGTGACCGCTCTGCTCGCCGCCGAGGATGTTGCCGGCGCCACGGATCTCCAGATCCTTCATCGCGATCTGCATTCCGGACCCGAGGTCGGTGTGCTGGGCAATCGTCAACAGCCGCTCGTACGCCGTTTCGGTGATGGGCTTCTCGGCCGGGTAAAAGAAGTAGGCATAGCCGCGCTCGCGACCACGGCCGACACGGCCGCGCAACTGGTGCAACTGCGCCAGCCCGAGGGTGTCAGCCCTGTCGATGATGAGGGTATTGGCGTTGGCGATGTCGATGCCGTTCTCGACAATCGTCGTCGCGACGAGGACGTCGATGCGACGTTCCCAGAAGTCCACAACGATGCGCTCGAGTTCATGTTCGTTCATCTGACCGTGTGCCACGGCGATGCGTGCCTCGGGCACAAGATCGCGGAGTCGCGCGGCGGCACGATCGATGGACTCCACCCGATTGTGAATGAAGAACGCCTGACCGTCGCGCAGGAGTTCCCGCCGAATCGCGGCGGCAATCTGGCGATCGTCATAGGGGCCGACGTAGGTGAGGATCGGGTGCCGCTCCTCCGGCGGGGTCTGGATTGTCGACATCTCTCGGATCCCCGTCAGCGACATCTCCAGGGTTCGTGGGATGGGCGTGGCCGACATCGACAGGACGTCCACACTTGTCCGCAGGGCCTTGAGGTGTTCCTTGTGTTCCACCCCGAAGCGCTGCTCCTCATCCACGATCACCAGGCCGAGGTCCCGGAAGCGGACCTGGGGCGTGAGCAGACGATGCGTCCCGATGACGAGGTCGACCGTGCCATCGGCCAACCCGTCCAACGTGGCGCGTGCCTCCGCATCGGTTTGGAATCGCGACAGCGCCGCCACCTTGACCGGGAACGGTGCGTAGCGCTCGGCAAAGGTGCGCAGATGTTGCTGGACCAGCAGGGTAGTGGGGACGAGGATCGCGACCTGCTTGCCATCCTGAATCGCCTTGAACGCGGCACGCACGGCAATCTCAGTCTTGCCGTAGCCGACGTCACCGCAGATCACCCGATCCATTGGGACCGGTCGCTCCATGTCGGCTTTCACCTCGTCGATACTCGCCATCTGGTCGGGTGTTTCGACGTACGGGAACGCCTCCTCGAGTTCGCGCTGCCATGTGGAGTCCGGACCAAATGCGTGGCCCTTCGTCGCGGTGCGAGCAGCGTAGAGCCGCACCAGTTCCGCGGCGATCTCGCGGACGGCTCGACGTGCTCGCCCCTTGGTGCGCTGCCAATCGGCACCGCCGAGCCGGCTCAGCGACGGCGCCTCGCCGCCGACATAGCGCGTGACCTGATCAAGTTGATCGGAGGGGACATACAGGCGGTCCGGTGGCTGCCCCCGCTTCGATGCGGCGTATTCGACGACGAGGTACTCCCGAGTCGCACCAGCGACGGTGCGTTGGGTCATCTCGATGTAGCGGCCGACACCATGCTGGTCGTGTACGACGAAGTCCCCGGTCGTTAGTTGGAGCGGATCGATGGTCCGACGACGACGCGATGGCATGCGCGCGCTCTCGCGCACGGCCGTGCGGTCGCCGAGGAGATCGGCCTCGGTGAGCACAGTGAACCCACCGTCGCGGCAGACGAAGCCATCGAGGATTCCGGCGGTACCCACCACCACCCGCTGTGATCGCGCGGGGATCTCATCCTCGACCAGCGAGGCGGGAATGCCCTCCTCGGCGAGTGCGTGGGCGAGGCGCTCGGCCGATCCACGACCCTGCGCGAGCAGCACGACGAGTTGTTCGTGGCTCAGCCAGTCTCGAATGTGGTCGAGTACGCCGGCGAGATCCCCCTGCCGGTCAGGAAGAGGGCCGGCACGGAAGTCGATGTCATCGGCGTCCTCTTGAGCGAACGGATCGGTCGTCCACCACAGCAGGCGACCGGCCGCGCTCGCCTGTAGATCCGCGATGGTGCGGTACGCCGCCGGCTCCAGATTGAGCGGCGTCAGGTCCAGCGGAGTGACGTTGCCCGCCGCCGCGTTGTGCCAGGACGCCTCGAGGAACTCCTGCGATGTCGCCACGAGTTCCTCGGCACGCGCGCGAACACGTTCGGGGTCGCACACCACGATGAGGCTGCCATCGGGCAGGACGTCAGTGAGCAACTGCAGTTCGCCCGCGAGAACGGGGGCGAGCGCTTCCATGCCATCCACTGCGATGCCCTCGGCGAGGCGATCGAGGACGTCCGCCAGCGACGGGTGCTCCAACGACAGCGCGCGCGCCCGATCGCGAACCTCGTCGGTCAGCATGAGCTCACGGGCCGGATGGATCTCGATCCGATCCACTCGGCTGAGTGATCGCTGGTCGCTCACCGCGAAGTCGCGGATCTCCTCGATCGCATCGCCCCACAGTTCCACGCGCACGGGATGCTCGGCCGTGGTGGGGAAGATATCGATGATGCCGCCGCGGACCGCGAACTGGCCGCGCTTTTCCACCAGGTCCGTGCGCAGATACCCGCGTTCGACCAGATCCATAGCGAGTTGATCGAGGTCGATGGTGTCCCCCTCGGCCAGGGAGATCGCCGCCACGTCCCCCAGGCCGCGCACGATCGGCTGCAGCGCCGTTCGGATGGGCGCCGTGACGACCCGCAGTCCGTCCGCGCGATCCGGATGCGCGACACGTCGAAGCACCGCAAGGCGGCGGCCCACGGTGTCGGCCGACGGGCTCAACCGCTCATGCGGCAGCGTCTCCCAGGAGGGCATTTCCACCGCGGTCCCGGGTCCGAGGATCGCCTCGATCGCGCCGGCGAGATCCTCGGCCTCGCGCGCCGAGGCCGTGAGCACGCAGGTGAGTTGTCCCTGCGGCAGAGCCGCACCAATCTGCGCGAGGAGGAACGGCCGACTCTCCGCGATAGCGGTGATGTGCCGGGCATCTAAGCCGCGGAGCGCAGCGTCGTCTACCGCCCCGGATCCGGGGATCCGGGCGGCGAGTGCTGCCAATCCGTGCAGCGTCACGCACTCCCCGCCTGCTGCATCGCGTCGCGGAGCTGCTCGGTGATTACCGGAAGGCCGACCAGCAGGCTGGTGACGTACGGCGTGGGCTGATTGAACGGGATGGGCGAAGCGTCGACGTGAGCCGCGGGCAGGCCTTGCGCATGCGCGATCGCCAAGGGCGCCGCAACGTCCCACTCGTAGAAACCCGTGTCGTGTACATAAGCCTCGGCGCGACCGGCGAGGATCTCATTGACCTTCGCGCCCACGGAGCCCACATCGACAATCTCGACACCCGTGTCGTGCCCTTGGGCGCGCAGCACCTCATCGAGGATCCGCACCGCGTCGCCGAGCACCGCCGGGGGGCGGGTGCGGGAGGCGACGATGCGCACCGGGCGATCCGTCGGCAGATCGCGCGAACCGAGGCCGGCATCGTCGTTGCGTCGCGTCAGTCCCTGCGCGGGAAGTTCCACGGTGCTGGCGCTGAGCCGTCCGCCGCCGGGCGCCTGCGGATCACGGGTCCACAGCACGATGTGAACGGCGAAGTCCGTGCGCCCCTGGCCGTACTCCTTGGTGCCATCGAGCGGATCCACAATCCACACACGGTCGGACTCCAGGCGGATGGGATCGTCCTTGCCTTCTTCACTGAGGACAGCATCGTCCGGTCGCAGCTCGGCGAAGCGCGCCACGATGTGCTCGTGCGAGGCTCGGTCAGCAGCCTTGCGCAGATCATTGGCTCGCTCGCCGTCCGGCCCGACATCGAAGGACTCGCGAAGGTCGAGCAGGACCTGCCCCGCTTCCGCGGCGATGAGGGCGGAGACCTCCATGTCGGTGAGATCGGCGGGTGACTGAGCTGTCATGAGCGTGCCTCCGTGTGATAGCGATTCTGGGCGACGGCCAGGCCTTTGGTGATGATGCATTCCACGGCGTCTCCCGCTTGATCAAGGATCGCGGGCAACTCCTCCCGCTGCGCTCCGCTGAACGCGTGCAGGACGAAGTCCGCAGGATCTTGCCGACCCGGAGGTCGCCCAATGCCCACACGGACACGAATGCTGTCCCCGTTGCCGAGTGAGCGTCGGATGCTCCGCAGGCCGTTGTGTCCCCCGTCGCCACCCCCGTCCTTGATGCGCAACGCACCAAAGGGGATGTCGAGTTCGTCGTGGACCACGATGAGATGACCGCCCGGCACGTCGAAGTAGTCCATGAGCGACTTGACCGGCCCACCGGACTCGTTCATGTAGCCGCGACTGCGCGCAAGGATGACGCGGTGTCCGGCGTACCGGTGCTCCATCGCTTCGCAGCGCGTGGGGCGGTGCGACTTCAGCCGACCACCCCAGCGCTCGGCGAGGGACTCCACGACCATGACCCCGACGTTGTGTCGGGTCCTGCCGTACTCGGGTCCGGGGTTGCCCAGGCCCACAACGAGCCAGGGTTCCATCGAGACGATCAGTCCTCGGAGCCCTCAGCGCCGTCGGACTCGCCGCCGGACTCCTGGGCACTCTCGGCGGCTTCCTCAAGGGACTCCATCGACGGACCGGAGGGCTCGGGCGCATTGGCGGCAGCCTCCGCGGCCGCTGCGGCCTCGGCGACGAGAATCTCCGCCTCGGCGGCGCGCTCCCGCGCCTCGGACTCACTCACGATGATGAGATCGACATGCTCGATCGTGCGACGCACGGCATCCCGCTGGATGTCCCGCGGCTTCACGAGCGTGGAGGTGCCGCCCTGGACGATTTCGAGGGTGACCTTGGGCTTGCGCAGCGCCTGCTCAAGATCGTGTCCGGGCAGGGACAGGTGCACGAGCTCGGTGCCGTTGCCGTAGACAACAACGGGGATTCGCCCATCGCGACGCAGACGTCGCGCAGCTCCCTTGCCGAAGTCCGATCGCGGTTCAGCGTCCAAACGGATATTCACAGGTCCTCCTCGTTGTGGCCAAGCGCACCCGGGCGCGGGGCGGGAGGAATCCCGCGGGCCACGTCGATCACGGTGTCGGTGAACCTTCACCCTCGCCGAGGAGCGGCCGCAAGGCTATCACCGTCACGAGCGAGAGATTGCCTCGGGTGACGTGCCCGCTCGTCCGGAAAGACCTACTCGTCCGGAAAGACCTACTCGTCCTCGAACATGCGTGTCACCGAGCCGTCGGTGAAGACCTCGTAGATCGCCTTCGCCAGGAGCGGGGCAATGGACAGGACGGTCAACTTGTCGAAGCGCCGATCCTCGGGGATCGGGAGTGTGTTGGTCACGACGACCTCGCTAATGCGTGACTCGCTCAGTCGGGCGGTCGCCGGTGGGCTCAAGATCCCGTGGGTGGCCGCCACGATCACGTCTGCGGCACCGTTGTCGAAGAGCGTCTCGGCCGCCTGCGCGATGGTCCCGCCGGTATCGATCATGTCGTCGACCACCACACACACGCGATCCTGGACATCGCCAACGACTTCCAGCATGCGGACCTGGTTCGGCGTATCGGGATCGCGTCGCTTGTGGATGATCGCCAGTGGCGCACCCAGGATGTCGGTCCACTTCTCCGCGACCCGGACGCGACCAGCATCCGGCGACACCACGGTGATGCGCTCTCGGTCAACACGCTCCGCGACGTGCTGCGCCAGGAGGGGCAAGGCGAAGAGGTGATCAACCGGCCCATCGAAGTAGCCCTGGATCTGCGCGGTGTGCAGGTCGACCGTAATGAGTCGGTCCGCCCCGGCTGCCTTGAACAAATCTGCCATGAGGCGCGCGGAGATCGGCTCGCGACCGCGATGTTTCTTGTCCTGACGCGCATAGCCGTAGAAGGGTGCGATCACGGTGATGCGTTTGGCTGACGCCCGCTTCAGCGCATCCACCATGATGAGCTGCTCCATGATCCACGTGTTGATGGGTGTGGTATGACTTTGGATGACGAAGGCATCGCAACCACGCACGGACTCCTGGAACCGGACGAAGATCTCGCCGTTGGCAAAGTCGTACGCCGAGATCGGGCAGAGCGACGTCTCCAGAGCCTCGGCGACCTCCTGCCCGAGTTGCGGGTGCGCACGGCCATTAAGCAGCACAAGCCGTTTGCTCGGTGGGACGGTCAGCTCGCTCACGGCGTCTCCTTCGATTCCTGCGTCGTCTCCGTCGGTGCAGACTCGTGCTCCGCCGCGGCCTGCGCGGAGGCCGTCCCGGGGCGCTTGCGTTCGACCCAGCCGGGGATATTGCGCTGGCGGGCTCGGCCCACCGCCATGGCACCGGGCGGCACATCCTCGGTCACGACCGAACCCGCGGCGGTGTACGCACCGTCACCAATCGTCACCGGAGCGACGATCATGGTGTCGCTGCCCACCCGCGCATGGCGGCCGACCACGGCTCGGTGCTTCTCCTGGCCGTCATAGTTGACGAAGATCGTGGCCGCGCCGATATTGGCACCCGCTCCGATCTCCGCGTCACCGACGTAGGACAGGTGCGGCACCTTCGCTCCGTCGCCCAGCTCGGCGTTCTTCATCTCGACGAAGGCGCCTACCTTGGCCTCCTCGCCAATGCGGGCGCCCGGACGCAGATAGCTGAACGGTCCGACGGACGCTCGCGGTCCGATGACCGCGAGATTGGCCCAGGTGTGAATCACGACGGCGCCCTCGCCCACCTCGCAACTGGTGAGCGTGGTCCCCGGACCGATCCGGGCCATGCTCCCCACCGACGTCGGACCGAGCAGCGACGTCTGGGGCAGCAGCGTGACATCGGCTTCGAGGTCGACGTCGACATCGATCCAGGTCGACGACGGATCGAGCATCGATACTCCGGCCCGCATCCAGCGATCGTTGATGCGATCGCGCATAAGAGCGGCAGCCTCAGCGAGTTGCACACGATCGTTGACGCCGAGAATCTCGTGAGAGTCGGGGACGAGGAGCGCGGCGACGGGTTGCGATTGCGCACGCAGGATGCCGATCACGTCCGTGAGGTATTCCTCACCCTGATCGTTGTTCGTGCCGATTCGCTCGAGCGCGGGCAGCAAGTCTTCGCTATCGAACACATACATCCCGGCATTGATCTCGTCGATGAGGCGCGTGGCTTCGTCGGCGTCGCGGTGCTCGACGATCGCCGCCACCGATCCGTGAGCGTCGCGCACCACGCGTCCGTATCCGGAGGGATCCGCGAGCACCGCGCTGAGCAGCGTGGCCGCCGCCCCCGAACTGTGGTGCGCCTCCACGAGCGCTTCGACCGTGTCACCGGTGAGCAGCGGGGTGTCACCGCTGAGCACGATGACCGGACCGGAAGGCAGTGCGTGCTCGCTGACGAGTGCCGACATCGCAATGCGCACGGCATGACCAGTTCCGCGCTGTTCTTCCTGGACTACGGTGTCAGCCCAGGGGGCGATCTCCTCGACGTGCGCGAGCACGCGATCGCGACCGTGACCCACCACCACGACGACGTGGACCGGGTCCACCGCGGAAGCAGCTTCGAGGACGTGGCCGATGAGGCTTCGGCCGGCGACGGCGTGCAGCACTTTGGGGGTCGAGGAATGCATGCGCTTGCCCTCACCCGCGGCAAGGATGATGACGGCGGCCGGCCGGCGATCGGTCACGGTGTCATCCTGCCACCGGCGCATCCGCACGCGCCGCGCAGGTCCGCGGGGGCAGCCTCACAACGGCGACGTCGGCATTGGGGCCCGCCGCTCCCGTGACGGGGTGACGAGGGGACTTTCCGCCACCACGCGCGCGCTGGCGACGGCCTGCCTTGCCGTGGCTGCGTCCCTGGTTCTCGCGGCGCCCGCCCACCCGGGTGGACCTGCCGCCGACAGCGACGTGAAGCGTGGGACGTTCAGGGCGAGCGACGGCGCCCTGATCGAATACTTCACCCACGGCGATCCAGCAACTGCCCCAATCCTGATTTCGCCGGCCTTCACCGGCGATGCCCAGCTCTACGTCACGAGGTTCGGTGCAGCCCTTCCGGACAACTTCGTTGTGGGAGTCCAGCTGCGCGGTCACGGAGGTTCGGGCGGCTGCTCATTCCTCGGCAGCGATCTCTGCTCGGCGAGCCAGGGGCCGCGGGATGGCGAGTACCTGGCCTTCAGGATGCGTCGCCTCGCCAAGGACCTTCGCGAGGCGAAGCAGCACCTAGGACTCGGCAGGGCAGGCTTCATCGGGCACAGCATCGGCATGAACGTCGTTTCGCAGTACCTGCACCAGTTCGGGGCCGACGACTTCGGGGCGCTCTTCGCCTACGACGAGTCGCCGAGGATTCTCAAGGGCGGCTCCCCTGCGCCGGCGGACTTCCCGCTAGGCGTCGTGTCGTATCCACGCAGCGTGGCCAAGCAGCTCAGGGCGCGGCTAGCCGTCTTCGATGGAGAGTCCTATCCGCAGGTGCCGGCCAGCGTGCGAGCGATGCTGGGCGGCCCCGCCGGCGATCTGGTGTTCAACCCGGTGACCGAGGCGCCGTCCTTCGTTCTCACGCAGAAGTCGTGGGGCCGGTGGCGGGCGTTCGCCGATCGAATCAACGGCACCGTGCTGAGTCGCATGTTCTGGTCATCGGTCAGCAGCGACTAAACAGACGTTTACGCGACCGTGCGGAAGGCACGGGTGCCCACGTTGGTCTACGGAGGCAGGAGCAGCATCGTGCCCTGGCGGGCCATGCGATGGGTCCACGAGCAGGTGCCCGGCAGCGAGTTCATGCTCTTAGGACGCAAGGTCGGCGTTCACGGGTCGTTCCTCAAACCGGATCCGTAGGGAGCGAGTTTCATGAGGCGCGTCAGTTCGTTCTTCGATCGCCATCGCTGGAGCCAACTACCGGTCCCGTGAGATTCCCCCGTGAAAGGAGCCGCACGGGTCTGCTCCCCGGGGAGGGGTCGAACCTCCGTTGACGGATTCAAAGTCCGCTGTCCTGCCACTAGACGACCGGGGAAGGGAACGTTGCGGTGTTGAACTCTAGAACGTCCCGAATCGATTCCCTTGACGGGATTACCTACGGTACCGTAACCTACGGGTCCGTAGGTAGTTGTCGGTACGGGACGGAGCCCCTCTATGACGGCACAGATCGACGCCCCCACCACTCGTGAACGCGCCGCGATGGAGGAGCCGGTCAAGCACACGGGCCTGTCCATACGCCTCACCATCGGTGCCTTCATCGTGGTGCCTCTCCTCGCGGTCGTTGCCGCGATCCCGGTGGCCTGGGGCGGGTGGCTCGGTTGGGTCGATCTCATCCTCGCCGCCGTGTTCTATGTCATCACCGCCATGGGTGTGACCATTGGCTACCACCGCTACTTCACCCACGGCTCCTTCAAAGCACCGCGCTGGGTGACGATCTTCCTCGCCACCGCAGGATCATTGGCGCTCGAAGGCTCCATCGACCAGTGGGTGGCCAATCACCGCAAGCATCACAAGTACTCCGATGAAGTGGGCGACCCGCATTCCCCGTGGCGTTTTGGCACATCACGTCGCGCGGTAGCCAAGGGGCTCTACTTCGCGCACATGGGCTGGCTCGTTAACGACAACAACGCGCCCGTGGATCGCTACGCCCCCGATATCGCGCGTGACCCCTACCTGCGAGCCCTCTCGCGCTGGTTCCCCGCCGTCGTCCTCACCACCTTGTTCCTGCCCGCACTCCTCGGTGGACTCATCACGTGGTCCTGGACTGGTGCCCTGACCGCGTTCTTCTGGGCGGGGCTCGTCCGCATCGCCCTCGTCCATCACGTGACCTGGTCGATCAACTCGGTTTGCCACGTCTTCGGGACCCGACCCTTCGATTCGCGTGATCTCTCCGCCAACGTCTGGTGGCTCGCAGTGCCTTCGCTGGGCGAGTCGTGGCATAACCTCCACCACGTCGAGCCCACCGCCGCGCGCCACGGCGTTCTCACTCGGCAGTTTGATCTCAGCGCGGAAATCCTGCGGGTGTGGGAGCGCCTGGGCATCATCCACGACGTTCGTTGGCCCAAGCCGGAGCGCATCGTGGCCAAACTCGAAGATCCTTCGCTCGCGTATCGCGTGCGCGGCTATCGGCCGCCCGTCCAATCGACGCCATGACCTCCAACGACGCCGTCGATCTCGAAGAGTCCCCGTCGGTCAGTGAGTTGGTCGTACGCCAGCGCACGCCGCGCCGGCCGGAGAAGCGCGAGCGCATCCGCATGAGCGGGCAGGAGCGCCGCGAACAGTTGCTGGACATCGGCCGTCGTCTCTTTGCCAAGAAGGGATTCGAGGCGGTGTCGGTCGAAGAAATCGCCGCCAAGGCGGGGGTGTCCAAGCCCGTGGTCTACGAGCACTTTGGCGGCAAAGAGGGCCTCTACGCCGTCGTGGTCGACCGAGAGATGGGCTACCTGCTCGACTCGATCACCGGAGCCCTGTCCTCCCCGCCGGACGCTCCCGAACACCTTCATCCGCGCGAGCTACTCGAGCGTGCGGGCATGGCGCTGTTCGACTTCATCGACCGGGATCCTGATGGCTTCCGCATCCTCGTCCGCGATACCCCGATCACCAGAGCCGCCGATACCAGTGACGCCACTCCCCCGGGCACCTTCGCCGGACTGCTGGTCGACGTGGCCGAACAGGTCGACAACCTCCTTGCCGTCCAGTTCAAGGCGTTTGGCGTTCCGCCGAAGTGGGCACCGCTCTACTCCCAGATGTTGGTCGGCATGGTTGCCCAAACCGGCCAATGGTGGCTGGATGTGCGCAAGCCCAAGAAGGACGAGGTGGTCGCCCACTTGGTCAACCTCGCCTGGAATGGCCTCGCTCACCTCGAAGCGAAGCCTCAGCCCACCCGCGGGTGATCCCGTCGCCTAGCCTGAGCGGGTGAGCGCAGGAGGGGACAGCGTCGACGCCATCGTGGCCGCATGGTCGCGCGAGCGCCCTGACCTCGATGTCTCTCCGCTCACCGTCCTGTCGCGCGTCTCCCGCCTGGCCCGACACCTGGACCTCGCCCGACGCGACGTCTTCGCCCGACACGGACTTGATCCGGGCGAGTTCGACGTCCTCGCCGCACTCCGGCGCAGTGGCGCGCCCTACGAGATGTCGCCCGGGGCTCTGGCGGAGGAGACGCTTGTCACGAGCGGCACGATGACCAACCGCGTCGATCGACTGCAAAGTGCCGGTCTCATTGACCGACAGCGGGCCGTTGACGACCGCCGGGGGGTGCGGGTCCGTCTCACCGATGCCGGTCGTGAGCGCGTGGATGCCGCACTCGTGGATCTGCTCGAGGTGGAGCAGAGTCTGCTCGCCGAGCTCACCCCTGCACAGTCGGCCGACCTCGCCGCTCACCTACGCGTGCTCGTCGCACCGATCGAGCGGTCACGGGATCAGATGCGCACCACGGACCGGGCCGAACGCGTGTCGGACTCCGCGCACGAGGCCTGATCCGGCGAGTTCTGCCGCGAGTCCAATCGCGTGCTCTCGATCGGCCGCCAGGAAGATGCACGTTGGTCCGCTTCCCGACACCAGCCCGGCCAGGGCCCCCACATCGGTGCCGGCCGCCAAGACGGCCGCGAGAGACGGACGCAAGGACAGCGCAGCCGGCTGCAGATCGTTGACCAAACACGGTGCGAGATCCCGCGCAGACCCCGCCCGCAGTGCCGCCATGAGTGCGCTGTCGTCACCGGGGGCGGGCTCACTGAGCCCACAACTGCGCAGGCGGTCACACTCGGCGAACACCTGCGGGGTGGACAACTCCCCATCGTTCAGGGCGACCACCCAGTGCCACTCACCGGTGGCGAGAACCGGCACGAGGATGTCACCGCGTCCCGTCCCCTGTGCGGTGCCTCCCTGGAGGGCGAACGGCACATCGGAACCGAGATCCGCAGCCACGCGATGGAGTTCCTCGTCGGCGATCTCGGTGTCCCATAGCGCGCGGCAGGCCATCAGCGTGGCGGCCGCGTCCGCGCTCCCGCCGGCCATTCCGCCCGCGACGGGAATCGCCTTGTCGATGTCAATGTGCACGTCGGGGTCAGGTTGCCCCACCGCTTCTGCCAGGGCAATTGCCGCGCGAGCCGCGAGGTTGCGATCGTCCCGCGGAACCCCGTCGACGCGCTCGCCCGCCACGCTGATGGTGCGACCGGAACCGATCGGTGACGCACGCACCTGAATGTCATCGAAGAGGGAGATCGCCTGGAAGACGGTGGAGAGGTCGTGGAAGCCATCAGGGCGGCGAGCGCCCACGCGCAAACTGAGATTGATCTTCGCGGCCACGCGGACCCGGACGCCACTCACCCCGCGACAGTACCGGTCAGACCCTCAGGTCTGCTGCGCTCGAGCACTCGCGATCCGGGCGAAGGCGACCACGTCGAGCGCCTCACCCCGAGCCGACGGATCGACCCCCGCGCTGAGCAGCACCTGCTCGGCCGCCGAGGCTGATCCCGCCCATCCCGCCAGCGCCGCACGGAGCGTCTTGCGACGTTGGGCGAAGGCCGCATCGATGCAGGCGAAAACTTCCGCCCGTGTCGCCGTGCTCTGCGGAGCGGGGTGGCGCTCAAAGGACACGAGTCCGGACTCGACCCGGGGGACGGGCCAAAACACGCTGGCCGGCACGGAACCCGCTCGCTCACCTCGCGCGTACCAGGCGAACTTCACCGAGGGCACCCCGTAGGTGCGACTGCCCGGCGGTGCGACGAGGCGATCAGCGACCTCCGCCTGAACCATGACAAGGCCACGCTGAATGGAGGGGAAAGCCTGCAGCAGGTGCAGGACGATCGGTACCGCCACGTTGTAGGGCAGGTTGGCGATCAGGGCGGTGGGTTCATCGGGTAGCGCGGTGACGCGCAGGGCATCGGCCGCCAGGACGGTGAGCCGATCGGCATCCGCGGGTCGATGGGCCGTCACCGTGCGTGGCAGTGCTGCCGCCAAGACCGGATCAATCTCCACAGCGACTACCCGGGCGCCTGCCGCGAGGAGTCCCAGGGTCAAACTGCCGAGGCCAGGACCGACCTCAAGGACGACGTCGTTGTCGGAAACGCCCGCGAGGCGCACGATACGGCGCACCGTATTGGCGTCCACAACGAAGTTCTGGCCCCACTGCTTGGTCGGTCGGACGTCCAGGCGGGTGGCGAGTTCGCGCACGTCTGCCGGACCGAGCAGGCCGTCGGCCATGATCTAGAAGGCCCCGAAGGCGCGGTGGGAGTTGTCCCAGAGGTCATGGCACAGCTGCTCGACGTCCGCCCCGCGCACCTCCGCCATCGCGCGCACCGTGTGCGGGATGAGGTAGGACGCGTTGACCTTGCCCCGATGTGGCACCGGGGTGAGGTACGGCGCATCCGTCTCCACGAGAATCGACTCCCGCGGCAGGACCCGAAGCGCCTCGCGCAGGTCCTCCGCGTTCTTGTAGGTCACGACCCCCGCGAACGAGCACCACCAGCCCTGATCGGCGCAGTACCGTGCCATGGCCGCGTCACCGGAGAAGCAGTGGAAGACCACCCGGTCCGGCGCCCCCTCCTCCGCCAGGATTCGCAGGATGTCGTCGTGAGCGTCTCGGTCGTGGACCACCAACGTGCGATCGAATCGTTTCGCCAGATCGATGTGGCGCCGGAAGGAGTCGTGCTGGACAGCCTGGGCCGCTGCCTCCCGCGTGCGGTAGTAGTCCAGTCCGGTCTCCCCCACCGCGCGCACGTCGTCGCGCTGGGCCAGCGTTTCGATGACGCCCAGGGCTTCGTCGAGTGCGTCCTGGCCGCCTCGCTCGACCAGTCGCGGCACCTCATTGGGGTGCAGCGCCACCGCAGCGACGACATCGTCCCGCTCTGCGGCGAAGTCGGCAGCCCATTGTGAGGACGTGACATCGCAACCCACCTGCACCACTCGGGTGATTCCGGCCTCGCGGGCAAGCGCCAGTGCCTGCACCGGGTCAAGGGTGTCGCCGAGATGTCGATCAGTGACGTCGAGGTGACAGTGCGAATCCACCACCGGAGCCGGAAGCGGCGTGGTCTCCTCAGGTCGCTCCTTCACTCGGCGGGATCCTCAAGACGGGGGAAGAGGACCGCACCCTTGGTGATGGCGAGACCGGCCGGCAGTTGACCCCACCGTGCCACGTCACCGATGCGCTGATCAGCGATCGGCCCCAGGGCCGCCTCCGCCCCCAGGTCTCCCCACAACTGCCCCATGGCCTTCGGCATCACGGCGTTGTAGAGCACTGCGATCGCGCGAAGCGACTCACACACGGTGTAGAGCACGGTGTCGAGCCGGGCCGCTTGCGCCTCGTCCTTGGCGAGGACCCACGGCTCCTGCTCGGTGACGTAGAGGTTGACCGCGTCGATGAATCGGCGTACCTCGCCGATCCCTCCGGAGAAATCGAGCGCGGACATCGCGGCGTCAGCGCGGGGCGCCACCTCGGCGAGGAGGTCGACGAGCGACTGCTCCGCCGACGTGATGGTTCCTCCACCGGGGAGTGCCCCATCGCGGTATCGCTGCACCATCGCCGTGGCGCGAGAGGCGAGGTTGCCGAGTCCGTTGGCGAGTTCGGCGGTGTAGCGCGCGGACATGTCCTCCCACGAGAAGGAGCCATCCTGGCCGAACTGGATCGCGCGCATGAAGTAGTAGCGGAAAGCGTCCGAGCCGAAGTGGTCGGTGATCTGCTCGGGCGCGATGCCGGTGAGACGGGTCTTGCTCATCTTCTCCCCGCCAACCAGCAGCCAGCCGTGCGCGAAGACCTTGCCCGGCAGGGGCAGACCCGCCGCAAGGAGCATCGCGGGCCAGTACACAGCGTGGAAGCGCAGGATGTCCTTGCCGACGAGGTGCACGTCGGCGGGCCAGGCACGCTCGAACAGTTCCGCATCGGGTGTGCCCGCGGGCGAGCCGTAGCCGACCGCCGTGGCGTAGTTGAGCAACGCGTCGAACCACACGTAGATGACCTGGCGTTCATCCCACGGCAGGCTGATCCCCCAGGCAACACTCGACCGGGACATCGAGATGTCCACAAGACCACCGCGCAGGAAAGACATGACCTCGTTGTAGGCGCTCACCGGCTCGATCGCGTCCGGGTGCGCCTCGTAGTGAGCGATGAGCGCATCGGTGAAGGCAGAGAGTTGGAAGAACCAATTCTTCTCCTTGACCATCTCGACCGGACGTCCATGCACGGGACAGAGCGGATCACCGCCATCCTCCGGCACCTGGAGATCACCGGGGAGCTTGAACTCCTCGCAGCCGACGCAGTAAGGCCCCTCGTAGTCCGCCTCGTAGACGTAGCCGTTGTCACGCACGACCTCCCAGAAGCGCTGGACGCGTTCGGTGTGACGTGGCTCTGTCGTGCGAATGAAGTCGTCGTTCGCCGCATCAATGGTCTCGAGCACGGGACGCCAGGAGTCGCGGACCAGCCGATCCACCCACTCCTGGGGTGTCACACCTCCGGCCTCGGCAGCCCGCTGCACCTTGGTGCCGTGCTCATCAACCCCGGTGAGGAAGAGCACGTCGTCTCCGCGCTGTCGCCGCCAGCGGGTCAGCACGTCCCCCGCCGTCGTCGTGTAAGCGTGCCCGATGTGCGGCGCGTCGTTGACGTAGTAGATGGGCGTCGTCACGTAGTAGGCCGCCATGAGGCGCGATCTTACTTTCGCTCGCGGCTGGCCTTGACGGCGACGTACGCGTCGTAGACATCGCGGCGGTGCGCCCGGTACTCGGCGGCGACGGCAGCGATGGCCGACTTCGAGTCGCTGCCCTGTTCGACACGGGTGAGTACGGCCGCCCCCCAGGCCTGCGCATCCCCTCGTGGCCCGGCCTCCACGGCCCCCCCGACCACGAGGGTGATTTCGCCGAGGGGCTCGCCCAGATGCTCCCTTAACTCCGCCAGGGTGCCTCGCCGGACCTCCTCGTAGGTCTTCGTCAACTCTCGGCACAGAGCAGCGACACGATCGTCACCGAAGGCGGCCGCAAGGTCAGCAAGAGCGTCACCGACACGGTGCGGCGCCTCGAAGAAGACCATCGTGCGCGGCTCATCAGCCAGCGCGGCGACCCGGCGCCGACGCTCACCCGCGCGGCGAGGGAGGAAACCTTCGAAGCAGAAGCGATCCACGGGCAGCCCCGACACCACCAAGGCCGCGAGGACCGCACTGGGACCGGGGAGCACGCCCACCTGCAGTCCCTCGTCGAGACAGGCGCGCACGACGCGGTAGCCCGGGTCGCTGATCGCTGGCATGCCGGCATCGCTGACGACCAGGACCGTGTCCCCCGAACGAATCGCCGCGAGGAGGGCTTCGGTGCGCGCGGCTTCGACCGAGTCATGCAAGGACATCACGCGGCCCCGCGGTGTCACGCCGAGGTCGCGCGCCAGACGATGAAAACGCCGCGTGTCCTCCGCTGCGATGACATCCGCGGTCGCCATGGCCTCGGCGAGGCGCAGCGAGGCGTCCTGGGGATTGCCCAGGGGTGTGCCCGCAAGAACCAGTCGCCCCGTGCCCCTCATCGGGCCATCCTGTCAGGAGCACGTCCGATGCGGGCACCACCTACGATGGCGCGGTGGCCGACCCAACCAAGCCTGCGGCGCCGCCCGCGCTCGGCACGACCGCGGCCACGCTCTTCCCTTCCTTCCGCCTCACCGGGTGGAAGAGCTGGATCGGGCCTCTCGCCGTCATGGCCTTCGGCGGGATCCTGCGCTTCGTCAACCTCAGTTGGCCCCATGCCTTTGCCTTCGATGAGACCTACTACGCCAAGGACGCACTGTCCCTGCTGCGCTTCGGGCACGAGATGCAGTTCGACGACAGTGTCAACGACATCATCTTGGCCTCGGACGGCAACTGGCGAACGATCGACATCTTCAAAGACGACCCCTCCTTCGTCGTCCACCCGCCGTTCGGCAAGTGGGTCATCGCGACAGGCGAGTGGCTCTTCGGCCTCAACCCCTTCGGTTGGCGCTTCGCCGTCGCAGTGCTGGGCACCCTGGCCATCCTCATGACGGCGCGCATCGCGCGGCGCCTCACCCGGTCGGACCTCATCGGAGTCGTCGCGGGTCTCCTCCTCGCCGTGGACGGCATGCACCTGGTGACCAGCCGCTCGGCCGTCCTGGACATGGTCATCTCCTTCACCTGCCTGAGCGCCTTTGGATTCCTCCTGTTGGACCGGGACCAGGTCCGCAAGAGATTCGCTGACAAGGTCCCCCTGCCCCCGAGCGAGTGGGGCCCACGCCTTGGGCCGCGCCCCTACCGCTGGGCTGCCGGAGCCGCACTCGGTCTTGCCATCGGCGTCAAGTGGTCGGGCCTGTGGTACCTCGCCTTCTTCGGACTCCTCACCGTCCTGTGGGACATCTCGCTACGCCGACAACTCGCCGTCCGGCAACCGTGGACCGCAACCTTCGTGCGCAGCGCACCGACGGCATTCATCGCCATGGTGGGCACCGCGGCGGTCACCTACCTGGCGACCTGGACCGGTTGGCTACGCGGAGACTCCGGCTGGGGTCGCACGTGGGCGGACAGCATGGACTCCACGTTGCCAATACCGGCCGCCCTGCGCTCGCTGTGGCACTACCACGCGGAGGCGTGGAAGTTCCATGTCGGCCTCACGGGTGATCACTCCTACCAATCCAATCCGCTCAGTTGGTTTGTGCAGACGCGACCGGTCGCGTTCTATTGGCGGAGCCTGGAAGCTGGAGACGGCGGGTGCGAGGTCCAAAAGTGTGCGGCCGAGGTTCTCGCGGTCGGCAATCCAGTGATCTGGTGGATCGGTTCGATTGCGCTGATCTATCTCATCTGGCGGTGGGCGGCGCGACGGGATTGGCGAGCCGGGGCCGTTCTTGTCGGGGTTCTTGCCGGCTGGGTGCCGTGGGTGCTCTATCTCGATCGGACGATCTTTAGCTTCTATTCCGTCATCTTCGTGCCGTACATCGCTATCGCCCTGGCGATGATGCTCGGGGCCGTCCTCGGTCCGGCCAACGCCACACCTGACCGACGCCGATGGGGCGCCATCGTCGCTGGTGGAGTCGTGCTGTTGGCCGTGGTCCTGGGCTGGTGGTTCTACCCGGTATGGACCGGGGAGACCCTGCCCTATGTGCAGTGGACATGGCGCATGTGGATGCCCACCTGGATCTAGCGGGCGTGACGTCTCGGGTGTCTTAGCGGCGCGGGCACCAGTCGGTAGCGTCCTCGGGCATAAGGCATACGCCGTACTTCACCGTGGTCTTTCGATAGGCGTACGGCGTGCCATCGTCGAGTTCGCCCTCGGTGGCCGGCAACGTCAACCGCAACCGTGTGACGGCGTTCTCCGACAGGAGGTCCGCGGGAACGCGGATCCGCGTGCGGTACGGGAAATCCTCGCTGCACTGAGCGGACCGGCTGCTCTTGACGGGCAGATCGCGCGTCTTCTTCCACGGCGAACCGGTCACCTTGGTGCTCACATAGGCTCGGGACGACGGCGGCATGGACCAGCACTCATCAACGTCGACGTACTCGATCCCCTCGGCTGGATCGGTGCAGTCGTAGGTCTGCGTGTATTCGGAGTCAATCCACTGGCAGGCCATCAGGGGTGCCGCCTGCGCCACACCGGCTCCACCGACGAGTGTCGCGCCGACGAGGGCGGTCGCCCCCACCGCGGACGCCAGACGGGCCAGGGCACGACGTTGACTGCTCATGGGCTCCCACCGTACGGGCGGGTCGGTCCGGAGTCGACCCGACACGGGGCATTTCGGGCACGGTCCGCCGGAATTCCCAGGAAATGGGTGCCACCACAACGAAGTCCCGGGACATCCTTCGGATGACCCGGGACAGCCCGACGCGGGCGGCTTGGCCGACCCGCCGGGCGCTGACCGGAGTGGAGCTGAGGGGATTTGAACCCCTGACCCCCTCGATGCGAACGAGGTGCGCTACCGGACTGCGCTACAGCCCCGGAGCCCAGCAGAGATGGCCTCCCTGGACAGGCCGTGAGACTACCAGCGCGGCGCAGGATCCCTCACGCCGACTGGTCGAAGACCTCATCCCAACTCGCCTGCGGCACGCGTGGTCGTCGCGGCGCAGCAGTGACGTGACGTTGATCATTGAACTCACGTGCGGGATCGGTCGTGGGCATCGCTGCCGGCACCGCCTCGGCAGACAGAGCCTCCTCGGCGATGTCCTCTGGTGCCACAATCGGTACGGCCGCCGCAGCACGTTCGGCACCTCGGCGAGCCGCGAGACCAGCAAGCGGGGCGTAGACGACGACCGGGATCACCCCCACCGCCATGAGGGTCGTCGGCACAACCCCGAGGAGCCAGCCGCCGACACCGAGGATCGCGGGAACCGCGAGGACGGCCAGCAGCGTCCGGCGACGACGAGCCGCGGCCCGCGCCGCAGCCGTCTGCGGAGCACTGAAACTCGCGAGCGTGCCCATCGCGGAGCGATGCCGATCCAGCCGGCGCGCCTGGTCATCGTCATGACGACGCAGCCACATGGGGATCAGCACCGCGGCCCACAGGGCGACAATCGCCACATAGACCAGACCCGTCATATTCAGACCGTAGATCGCGCAGCGCCGAAGTTGAGGGAACCAGGCCGCCAAAGGACCCCGTGTCGCGCGGAGGGCCCCGCCGCTAACTCTGACGGACCGACCGCCAGCGCACCAGGAGTCCCTCGGGCACCTCATCAGCGCACAGGGCAAAGGTCAGGTGATCGCGCCAGGCTCCGTTGATGTGCAGATAGCGCTCACGTAGACCCTCGGAGCGAAAGCCCAACTTCTCCACGACGCGCAACGATGCCGCATTCTCCGGACGGATGTTGATCTCCACCCGGTGCAGACCCGCTCCCGTGAAGCAGTGATCGGTGGCGAGAGCGACGGCCGTAGGCGTGATTCCTCGACCCGCGAACCGCTGATCAACCCAGTAGCCGATGTACGCGCTCAACAACGATCCGCGGGCGATTCCGCCGACGGTGACCTGACCGACGAAGCTGCCCTCATAGGTCACGGCGAAGGGCATCGTACGCCCGTCCCGCGCCTCGGCGCGGAGCCGTCGAACCATGGCGCCGTACGTCGACGGAACGTCGTGTTCAGATATGGGCGTCGTCGCCTCCCACGGACGGAGCCATTGGGCGTTGCGACTACGTACCTCTCGCCACGCTCCCGCATCGCGCAACCGCAGTGGGCGTAGTTCGACCGGGCCTTCACGCAAGCGCGCGGGCCAGCCAGGCGTCATTCGGGCCTCCGCCACTCCCCGCGTTTGCCGCCCGACTTCGTCTCGAGTTGCACATCGGTGATGACCGCGGCGGGATCGACGGCCTTGACCATGTCGATCATGGCGAGACCCGCCACGGCAACGCAGGTCAGGGCCTCCATCTCCACACCCGTCCGATCAGCCGTCCGCACGGTGGCTTCAATCGCCACGTGGTCATCGAGCACGGAGAGTCGTACGTCGACCCCGTGGATGGCGAGGGGATGACACAGTGGCACGAGATCCGGTGTGCGCTTTGCCGCCTGAATCCCTGCAATGCGCGCAACGGCGAGGGCATCGCCCTTGGGCACTCCCTCGCCACGCAGCAATTCGACCACGCGTGCGGACACGAGAACTCGACCGGACGCTGTCGCGGTGCGCACGGTGATGTCCTTGCCGCTGACATCGACCATGCGTGCGGCCCCGCGATCATCGAGATGGGTGAAACCGTCGCTCACGATGACCTGCCCTCCGCGGCCAGAAGGTCGATGACGACGAGTTCTTGGCCCTCCTGAACCTCGGTCGTCTCCGGCGGCACGATCGCCAAGCCGTTGGCGCGGGACAGACCGCCGATGATGTGCGATCCCTGTCCGCCCTCGGGCTCGGCCACGAGGAGCCCGTCGCGGGTGCCGAGTCGGACCCGCGCGAACTGAGTCTTGTGTGCGGGAGACGGGAAAGCACGAGTGCAGATGGCGTGGACCCGAGGGCGGTCGATATCGACGTGGCCGAGGAGGCGTCGAATGAGCGGACGCACGAAGACCTCGAAGGACACGTAGGAACTCACCGGGTTGCCGGGCAGCGTCACGATTCGAGTGCCGTCCACCGTGCCGCAGCCCTGCGGCATCCCGGGCTGCATCGCGACTTTGACGAACTCAACGCCGCCGAGGTCACTGAGCACCGCCTTCACCGTGTCGTACGCGCCCATGCTCACCCCGCCCGACGTGAGGATGACATCGCATCGTGCGGCCTCTTCGGCGAGAACGCGCGCCAACGTCGCATCGTCGTCGGGTACCGGCCCGACACGGCGGGCCGTTGCCCCCGCCTCGCGTGCCGCCGCCGTCAGCATGTAGCTGTTGGAATCCACGATCTGACCGAATCCCGGGTCCGTCCCCGGATCCACCAACTCGTCGCCCGTGGAGATCACCGTCACCCGCGGTCGCGGATGTACGAGCACCGACCCGCGGCCCACGGCGGCCAGCATCGCGACCACCCGTGCCGTGATCACCGTGCCCGCCGTGACGACGATCGACCCGGTGTCGACGTCTTCCCCGGCTCGACGAATATGGGCCCCGGGGTCGGGGGCAAGGGTGATGGTGACCGTTTCAGTACCACCATCGGTCCACTCCACCGGCACGACGGCGTCGGCACCGGGTGGGACCGGCGCGCCGGTCATGATGCGTATTGCCGTGCCCGCGAGGAGGGGGTCATCAGCGGACTGACCCGCGGCGATATCCCCGCGCACCGGCAGGGTGACCGGCGATTCCACCGCGGCGTCCGCGACGTCCGCGACCAGGACTGCGTAGCCATCCATGGAACTGTTGTCGAAGGACGGGAGCGGCCAGGCTGCGGTGACGTCCTCGGCCAACACCAGGCCCTCGGCGTCAGTGAGTTCCAGTCTCACCGCGGGGAGTGGTGCCGCCCCGGCAAGGACGGCGGCGACGTGGTCGGCCACCGGGCGCAGGCTGGTCATGGGGTCTCCTTCGTCGCTGGAGCCGCAAGGACGCTAGGGAGCCAGTCACGCAGGGCAGGTCCGAGATCATCGCGCTCGAGGGCCAGACGGATAACCGCCTGGAGATAGCTGAGCCGGTCCCCGGTGTCGTAGCGGCGACCCCGGAAGGCCACACCGTAGACGGCACCGCCGTGCGCCAACTCGCGGAGCGCATCGGTGAGTTGGATCTCGCCGCCACGGCCCGGTGTCGTCCGCTTCAGCACCGCGAAGATGCCGGGGTCGAGCACGTAGCGTCCGATGACGGCCCAGTTCGAGGGTGCCTCATCGGCGGCCGGCTTCTCGATGAGATCCGTGACGAGCACTAGTCCGTCGGTCGCCGTGGGTTCGACAGCGGCGCAGCCGTAGAGCGAGATCTGCTCTCGGGGCACCTCCATCAAGCACAGGATGGATCCCCCCACGGCTTCACGCGCCGCGATCATGTCGGGGAGAACCTCGTCGCGCGGGTCGATGAGATCGTCGCCGAGCAGGACAGCGAACGGTTCATCGCCCACATGGCGCTCCGCCATGGATACCGCATGGCCGAGCCCCAGCGCCTCACCCTGCCGGACGTAGTGGATGCGCGCGAGGTCATTGGACGCGGTGATGCCGGCGAGGCGCTCACGATCGCCCTTCTCGGCTAGGACCGTCTCGAGTTCCAGATTGCGATCGAAGTGATCCTCGAGTGCGCGCTTGCTCCGGCCGGTGATGAACAGGACGTCGTCGATACCCGCGGATACGGCCTCCTCGACGACGTATTGGATGGCCGGTTTGTCGACCACGGGCAGCATCTCCTTGGGAGTCGCCTTGGTCGCCGGGAGGAAGCGGGTCCCCAGACCGGCCGCCGGAATCACTGCTTTGCTCACGCGCACAAGGCACACCCTAGAAGAATGCGGGACGTGGCAGGAGCGGATGGCAAGGCCCAGGCTCGCGGGCGAGCCCGGGCGACTCGCCGAGCGATGCCGTTGCCGGATGCCGGGGCGCTGGCACAGCGCGCACTCGACCTCCTCACCAGCCTGGACGGGCCCCCGCGGACGACCTGCTACGTCTCCTACGGAATGGAGCCGCCCACCGGGCCCACCGTTGAGCTGCTCGAGGCGGCCGGATTCGACGTCCTGCTGCCCCGAGTGGTCGGTGCGGACCTCGAATGGGTCGAATCTCGCGGGCCACGCGAGACATCCGCCATGGGGATCGACGAACCGATGGGGCCTGCGGTGCCCCTCCTTCCCCTGCGAGCCATGCTCATTCCCGCCCTCGCGGTCACTACCGGGGGTGAGCGCCTCGGCAAGGGCGGTGGTTTCTACGACCGAGTCCTGGCCTCGCTCCCCGACGGCGTTCCGGTGATTGCCATGGTCGGCGACCACGACGTCGTTGCCTCGGTACCGGTCGAGGCACACGATCGGCCGGTCGATGCGGTCATCACACCCACCCGAACGCTGTGGGTGCGGCCCCGCTGATCCATCCGCCCAGCACCAGCCCGACCAGGAGCGCGAGCAGCCCCGCAAGAATCGATCCGACCGCGTATGCGGCCGCCGCTGGTCGACGGCCCGCCTGGATGAGCATGAGGACGTCCGCGGCGAAGGACGAGAAGGTCGTGAGACCGCCGCAGAATCCGACCCCGATGAACAGCAGGGGCAACCCGTCCGCCAGCACCAGCGCGATGCCGAGGACGACGGAGCCGAGCACGTTGGCGGCGAAAGTGGCCCACGGCCAGTTCGGCGTCCGTCGCGCCTGCGCCCACCGAGCCAGGCCGTATCGGCCCAGCGCGCCGAGAGCGCCACCGAGACCCACGAGGAGGAGCGCGGTCACGTCAGCCTCCGGCGGGCGACCCACTCCCCGATCAGCACGCCGGCCAGACACGTCGCCACACTGCCGAGCAGATAGGCGCCGGCGGCGACCACGGATGAGCGGGACAGTTCGACGATGTCGGCTCCGAAGGTCGAGAAGGTCGTGAACGCTCCGAGGACTCCGAACCCGAGGAAGGCACGCCACCGCGGTCGACGCACTACCGACACTCGCGCAAGCAGGACACCCATGAGTGCGCAGCCGATGACGTTGACGCTGAAGGTGGCCCACCAGAAGGGCAGGTCAGCCGCCGATACGAACTCCATGGCGCCGAAACGTGCCACGGCGCCCAGGAAGCCACCGAGGGCGACGAGCACCGCGAGGACAGCGGCCTCACGGCCGGGGGTTGCCGAGGTCGCGGGGTTGCTCACGCGTCGCGGCGTAGGAAGAGGATCCAGGCTGGGATAGCGAGCACGAGGAACCAGCCGAAGAAGACCGCCATGTGCCCCCATGCCTCCGCACCGCCGACCACGAGCGCCGCCTGACCACCGGAGAACGGCAGCACCCAGTCGATCCATGTCCAGAACTGACTCATGGCGATGAGTCCCACGATGGGCTCGACCAAGAACATAAGCACGATGGGCGCGATGATGCCCAGGGGTTGATTGCGGGTGAGTGCGGTGATGGCGAAGGCGATGAGGACGAAGGTCACCACGTAGAGCAGGCCCAAGATTCCGGTCGATCCGAGCACGTCGGTATTCCACCCGGTCGACGTCGCTGCGATGACCCCGCCGATGTATTCGGCGACCACCACCGCGGCGATTGCCACGGCGGCGGTGACCGCAATGACGAGAATCACCATGGCGAGTTTTGCGAGGAAGACCGGGGTACGCCGCGGGAACACCGCCAGGGTGACGCGGATCAATTCATGTCGGTACTCCTGGCCGAAGGCCGCCGCCCCAATCGTGCACAGAATCGCCGCCGACAGGGGTAGGAAGGCCGCGAGTCCGCTCGCACTTCCATCGTTGGGCGGTCCCCCACCCTGGCCATCCGATATCGAGGCAAGCCAGGCAACAAGGAGCGCGAAGCCGGCTGGCACCAGGATGCCGAGGACGATGAGGAGCCACGTTGAGCGCACGGTGCTGATCCGTCGCCACTCGTAGCGCAAGGTCCCGGTCATGACGCCTCCCCGAAGGCAAATTCCTGGCCGTCGCCGGTGAGCCGCATGAAGGTCTCCTCGAGGCTCGCGCGCCGCTGTGCGAGTTCCCACACGGCAATGCCCGCATCGAAGGCCGCGCGACCCACCTCATCGGTCGTCATTCCGGTGACGGCGAGTCCACCGTTGCTCTCGGGGATGGCCGTGGCGCCGGCCGACGTCAGGGCAGCTGCCAGAGTGGTCGCGTCGCTGCTGCGTACGAAGACGTCCGAACTCGACGCGGATAACTCCTCGATCGACCCATCCGCAATAAGTTTGCCCCGGGCGATGACGACGACGTGATCGGCCATCTGCTGCATCTCGCTGAGGAGATGACTGGACACGAGAACGGCGTTGCCCGCCTCGGCGTAGTGGCGCAGGAACTCACGCAGCCACGCGATGGATTGTGGATCGAGACCGTTCGCCGGCTCATCAAGCATGAGCGCGCGAGGCTTGGCGAGGATGGCTCCGGCCAGGCCGAGCCGCTGTGCCATCCCCAGGGAAAACGTCTTGGGTCGGCGTCGAGCCACCTCCGTCAAACCCACCGTGGCAAGCACCTCGTCGACGCGGGCGTTGCTCACCCCGGAGTCTGCCGCCAGCATGCGCAGGTGGTCCCGAGCGGTGCGCCCGGGCAGGAAGGGCCGTGCATCGAGATGGGTTCCGACGACTTCGCTGGCGTGGGCATGCTCAGCGAGCGGCCGGCCATCGAACAGCGTGCGCCCCTGCCCGCGGTCCAGGCCGAGCATCAGGCGCATGGTCGTGGACTTGCCAGCGCCGTTGGGTCCGAGGAATCCGGTGACCTTGCCGTCGGGGACCGTGAAGCTCAAGTCGTCGACCGCGCGCACCGAACCGAAGGTCTTGCTCACCGATTCGACGTCAATACTCACTCGGCGGACACTACCGTCCACCTGCGATCGATCCGGCGCTAATCCACAGCCAAGGATTTAGCACTCGTGATATCGGAGTGCTAATATCGGCCGCTCACCCAAGGAGGTTCCGTGCCGACGTATCAGTACGCCTGCACCGCGTGTCATCACCAACTCGAGGCGGTCCAATCCTTCACCGATGACGCCCTGACCGAGTGCCCCGAGTGCGGAGGTCGCCTCCGCAAGCTCTTCGGCAACGTCGGCGTGGTCTTCAAGGGGTCAGGCTTCTACCGCAACGACGCGCGTTCGACGGGTTCGTCCGGGAGCGACTCGGGCGGCGACACGGCGAAGTCGGACTCCGCCAAGACCACGGACTCCTCCACCAACAAGGCCAGCGGTGCCAGCGGGTCTTCGAGCGGCACAAGCGGTTCGTCCGGCCCGAGCAGTTCCCCCGCATCCAGCGGCACCTCGAGTAGCGCCTCGTAATCACCGTCCGCCGAAGCGACTTCGGCCGACAAGCCGTCCTGTGGATGAGCAACAACGTTGATCAGGAGTTCGACCTAACGTCGGGCCATGATCTCCCGCGTTGGCACCGCACGCCTGCACCGACTCCTTCATCGTTGGCGACGACCCCTCGCGGCCGTTCTCATCGGCCTCGCTGTCCTGCTCGCACTGGGAATTCTTCGCCCATCACCACCGCCCACCGTGCCCGTCGTCGTCTCCGCACGTGACCTGCCACCCGGGATCACCCTGACGACCGAGGACGTCCGGGTCGTCGACGTGCCCGCGGCCATCGCACCGTCGGGTTTCGCCCGTCCCGACGACGTCGTGGGGCGCCTCCTCGCCCTCGGCATCGGCGCCGGTGAACTCATCACCGCCTCACGATTCGCCACCGGTGTTGGGTCCGGCGCGCTCGATGTCGGGGAGGTCGCCGTTCCCGTGCGCCTGGGCGACCGATCACTTGCGGAGTTCCTCCAGCCCGGAGACGTCATCGACCTGGTGGCCGCGCCCAACCGACAGGGCGAGTTGGTGGCACCGTCGGTCCGGGTGATCACGGTTCCCCGTCAGACATCGGAGGGATTCCTCGGTGGCTCAGCAGCGCGCGCCGATAGCCTCGTCCTGGTCGCCGTCCCACGTCGAATGGCGACGCAGGTGGCAGCATCGGCACTGGCCGGACCCCTCGCCGCCGTCATCCGAGCGACAGGAGCGTGAACGTGATCAAGGGGTTCAAGGAATTCGTCCTGCGCGGCAACGTCATCGAACTCGCGGTCGCGGTGGCCGTGGGCACCGCGCTCGCGGCCCTCGTCGGAGCGGTCACCGCCTCACTCATCGAGCCCATCGTGGGTTGGCTACTCAGCCTGCTGTCGGGCGGCGGCACCATCGGTGGAACAGTCACTTTGACTGAGGGCTACGAACTTGACTTCACCACACTCATCGCCGCCTTCATCACGTTCTTCGTCACGCTGGCGGCCATCTACTTCATCTTCGTCGCACCGATGAACAAGTACCGCGAACTCGCTAAAGGCGCAGACGCTACGCCGGCAGCGCCAAGCGACATCGAACTGCTCACCGAGATCCGCGACCTGCTGCGCGCGCAGGGCGGGAGCGGCCCCGACCATGAGGCGCGCGAAGCCCGCCGCGATCAGCCGTGATGCGGCGGCCGGTCCCGCAGATAGTGATCGTCGTCGAAGGCATCGACTCCTTCATCCGACGTGATCTGTGGAAGCAGGTCCGGTTCCTCGTGGCCCACCGCGATCGGCGTGCGGGCGACCCCGCCCGCATCCTTAATCGCGGCATCGATTGCGCCCGCCAAGTCGGCGATGTCCTGCTCGGTCACGACGAACGGCGGTGAGATCTGAAGGGCGCCGGAGGCCAGCAACCGCGTGAGGACGCCGCGCTGGCGAAGGCCCGCGAGGACACGCGCAGGCACTCCGTGAGCGAGGGCCTCGGGAGCGAAGTCCACCGCCGTGAGGAGGCCCACGCCTGTGCGCACCTCCGCAACGACGTCGTACGTTGACAGCGGCGCGAGCCCTCGACCGAGGACATGCTGCAGGTGATCCACCCGCACCACGAGGTTCTCTCGTTCCAGGATGTCCAGGTTGGCCATCGCTGCCGCGGCAGCCCCCGCATGGCCGGAGTAGGTGTAGCCGTGCCGCCACAGGACCGGATGCGACTGAGGTGTCCAGAAGGGTCCAGCGACGCGGCCCGCCACGACGACGGCACCCATGGGCACATAGCCCGAGGTGAGTCCCTTGGCCGTCAGCATGATGTCGGGGTCGAGGTTCCAGCGCTCACTAGCGAACATCGCGCCGGTTCGGCCGTAGCCAGTGATGACCTCATCGGCGACGAAGAGCACGTCGTGACGACGGCACGAATCTCGGACCGCAGCGAGATAGCCCTCGGGCGGTGCATAGACGCCACCGGCACCGATAACGGGCTCACAGAAGAAGGCACCGATGTCGTCGCGTTCACTCAGCACTCGCTCAAGCGCCTCAGCGTCATTCCACGGCACCACGACGACCGCCGGATCAAGCGAACCGTGACTGGCCTGATTTGCGGGGATGCCGGCCAGACTCGTCCCCGCAAGATGCATGCCGTGATAAGCGTGCTCGCGCGTGATGATGACCTGCCGCTGGGGCTGGCCCAACTCGCTCCAGTAGCGCCGTACCAACTTCACCGCGGTGTCGACCGAATCACTCCCGCCACTCGTGAAGAAGACGCGTGCATCCGCCATCGGCGCGAGGCCAGCAAGGCGTTCGGCGAGATCAAGCGCAGGCCTGTTGGCGAGGTCGCCGAAGGTCGAGTACGACGCCAGCGTCGAGAGTTGACGCGCCGTCGCCTCGGCGATCTCCACACGACCGTGCCCAACGTTGGCGAACCACAGGCCCCCGGCGGCGTCTAGGTAGTCGCGCCCCTGCTCGTCAAAGACATGGGCGCCCTCCCCTCGCGCGAGGACAAGTTCGCCCTGGTCGGACACGGCGGCCATGTCGGCGAAGGGATGCCAGAACCTCGTGGTCGTCTTCGTCACGCGGGCAGGCTAGCGTGGCACCGTGCGAATCGTGCTACTCGGCGCCACCGGATACACCGGACGTCTCACGGCCGATGCGATGGTGCGCGCCGGCCTCGCCCCGGTCCTGGCCGGTCGCCGGCACGACGCAGTCGCGCGATTGGCCGACCGACTCGCCCCGCTGGCTCCCTCACCCGCAGCAGAACCCACGATCGCCGTGGCCGATGTCCACGACCCCGACTCGGTGCGACGACTCCTGCACTCGTCCGACGACGTCCTCGTCTCCACCGTGGGCCCATTCACCTCTCTGGGTGCCGCGGCCGTCGATGCGGCCGTCGACGCGGGCGCGGCCTACCTGGACTCCACGGGTGAATCCGGCTTCATCCGGCACGTCTTCGATGTCGATGGTCCGCGTGCTGAGGCGACGGGAGCTCGCCTCATCCCCGCGTTCGGCTACGACTACGTCCCCGGCAATCTGGCGGCGGCACTGGTCTTGCGGCGATGCCGTGACGTGGGTCGCCCGGCCGCACGCATCGATGTGGGGTACTTCGTCGACGGATCCTTCGGCATCAGTTCCGGCACCCGGGCGAGCGCAGCAGAGGTGCTCTTCGCTCCCTCCTACGCCTTCACCGGTGGCCATCTCATCGAACGACGACCCGGTACTGGAGGCACCCGCGAATTCGATCTCGGGCGGGGTCGACGGTGGCGAGGTATGGCGATGGCGGGCAGCGAACACCTGACCGTGCCACCGATCGACTCGGCCGTCACCGACGTGGGCGTCTGGCTGGGGTGGGCGGGTCGGTGGACCGCTCCGGCCTCGGTCGCGGGAGCAGCCGTGGGCGCGATCGTCAGCATCCCGGGCGTGGGCAGCGGTCTGCGCCGGGGGATTTCCCGGCGGGCCGCCAAAGTCACCGGGTCCGGTCCCGACGCATCGGCGCGCGCCGGAGCGCGCACCCTGGTGCAGGCGGATGCGACCGATGCGGTGGGGCGCCCCGTGGCCTCGGTTCGCCTCGATGGACCATCGCCGTACGACCTCACCGCCGACCTGTTGGCCTGGGGCGCCGCGATGGCCGCCACCCATGACGTCGCTCCCGGAGCACACGGCCCGGTCGAGGCCTTCGGTCTCGACAACCTTGAACGCGGGTGCGCCGACATGGGCCTCGTCGCTGTCACCTGACATCGCGAGCACCCGGCGTCGCGGGCTGCGTCACTCCGCGACGCGGACGATCACCTTCATCGCGGCGGGATCTTCACGCGAGTAGGTCAGGGCGGCTTCCACGTGATCGAGACCGAAGGTCTTCGACACCAGTGCGTCGAGATCTACGGCGCCGGACGCCACCAGCGCGACCGCCTTCGGATAGGTGTGCGCATAGCGGAAGGTGCCGGTGAGCCATAGTTCGCGACTCTGGATGACACCCACCGGCAGTTCGACCATGGCGTTCGGGGACATACCGACCAGCACGACCTTGCCTGCGGGAACGACACAACGAATCCCGTCGGCAATGGCCGATGGAGCACCGCTGCACTCGAGCAGGACATCGGCGTCAACGATCCCCGGGAGCGACTCGTCCGCCGCGTTGATCACCGTGAATCCCAACTCGGCAGCACGGGCAAGGCGCTGCGGATTGACATCGCTGATGGTCACCTCGGTGGCGCCGTTTGCTCGCGCGACGAGGCCGGCCATGACTCCGACCGGGCCTGCGCCGGTGATGAGGACTCGCGTGCCGAGTCGCACGTCGCCCTTTTCGCAGGCCCACACGCCAACGGAGAGCGGCTCGAGGAGCGCGGCCGCGTCGAAAGACACGTGATCGGGGACGGGATGGACGAAGGCACTCGGCAACGCGACGTATTCGGCAAAGGCTCCATCGACCGGCGGGGTAGCGAAGAACTGCACATCGGGGCAGAGGTTGTAGCGACCGAGGCGGCATTGCTCGCATGCGCCGCATGGCACGCCCGGCTCCATCGCCACCCGATCACCCACCGCGATGCCAGTAACGCCTTCGCCGAGGGCCACGACCTCGCCGGAGGCCTCATGGCCGAGCACAAGCGGAGACTCGACGATGAAGTCCGCGATGCGGCCGTGTTCGAAGTAGTGGATGTCGCTGCCGCATACGCCGACCGACCGCACGCGGACGAGCACCTCCCCCGGACCGGGCTCGGGGACGGGCCGTTCCT
>Ga0075460_10000017_pt1 | contig 44499 bp, 42 predicted proteins | sample DEB08_DNA_3_FD_77580 | JGI IMG/M metagenome (GOLD analysis project Ga0075460, IMG submission 77580) | Aqueous microbial communities from the Delaware River and Bay under freshwater to marine salinity gradient to study organic matter... | ecosystem: Environmental > Aquatic > Marine > Coastal ...
GGGCCCGCGCCATGCGCCAGGCCGCCGACGAGGGCGACGACCGCACCCTCGGCCAGTGGCGCCATGCAGCCCTGCTGAGCGCTTTTGGGCTCGCTCCGGTGGGTCGCGTTGGTGTGCGTCGGGCAGGCGACGAGTCCACGGCGACGGCTTTGAGCGAGCCAGCGTCTGTCGTGGACGATCCCCCGCTCACTCACCCGGATGTGCAGATCCGGGTCACCGTTCCCCTGACCACCCTCTTCGGCCTGACCGACACACCCGGTGAACTCGAGGGTTTCGGTCCACTGGACCCGGAGTTGGTGCGCGCTCTAGCCGCCGATGCACAGTGGCAGCGCTGGGTGACCGATCCGGTCGGCGACTACCTCATCGACGAGGGTCGACAGCGGTTCCCCGGTGCGCGCCTGGCTCGGTTCCTGCGTGCCCGTGAGTCGCGCTGCAAGCACCCGTCCTGCGGTGTGCGCTCTCGCAACTGCGACGCAGACCACCTGCCGGCCTTCGGTGCGGGTGGCCAGACGTCCGCCCAGGGTCTGTCCCCCACCTGCCCGCGCCACAATCGCGGCCGGGTCGCTTCCGGGTGGAGGGTTGAGGAGGATGGGCCGAAGGATCCACACGGTCCGCCCGACCCGATCTGGGTGAGCACACTAGGGCGGCGCTACGAGAACTCGATGCCCGCCGTGTTCACCGACGACTACATACCCCTCCGGAGATAAGCCTCTGCGCGGATAACCGCGTGTGACGCCAGCCCACTGTCAGTCCCCCCTGTCACAGTCGTGACATGGACACCTCCGCCCTTGCTCTCACCGTGCTCGCCACGGTCCTGTGTGTTGCCCTTACTCTTCTCGCCGGCTACGCCCTGGGGCGCTCCCGCGCGCGGTCGTCGACCGATGCACCCGATGTCATGGCGGTGGAGACAGCCCTGGATCGGCTCGGTCGGCGCCTCGATGAAGCCGAATCGCTCCGGCGCGCCGACCAGGCGGGCATGCGGGCAGAGATCGGCGAGCAGTTGCGTCACGTCGAGGCCACGGCCGAGGTGATTCGCCGGGAGACGGGATCCCTGGCCACCGCGCTGGGTCGCGTCGACGTTCGCGGCCGGTGGGGTGAGGCGCACCTACGCCGACTGGTGGAGAGCGCCGGGATGCTCGAACACGTCGACTTCGTTGAGCAGGACACCACTACCGGCGACTCCGGTGTCTCCCGGCCGGACCTGGTGGTCCACCTCGGTGCCGAGCGCGCCTTGATCGTCGACGCCAAGGTTCCCCTCGCGGCCCTGCTCGAGGCCGAGGCCAACGACGACCCGGCGGCGAGGGCCGACCTGTACGGACGGCACGCCCGCGACGTGGCCGCGCACGTGGATCGACTCGGTGCCAAGGAATATTGGCGGCGATACGACGGATCCCTCGAGGCGGTCGTCCTGTTCCTGCCCGCGGAGTCGATGCTCGGGATCGCCCTGCGCGAGGACCCCACGCTGCTCGACCGAGCCTTCTCCCGCGGGGTCATCGTGGCGACCCCAACGACGCTGCTCGCACTCTTGCGCACCGTTTCCCACGTGTGGCGACGCGAGGCGATCGCGGACAACGCTCGCGAGATCCACGCCCTCGGCCGGGAGCTCTACGAGCGTCTCGGCACCTTCCTCGACCACGTACGGAGAATGGGTAGTTCCCTCGACAGTGCGGTGAGTCACTACAACAAAGCTGTCGGTTCACTGGAGGGTCGCGTCCTGGTGTCGGCTCGCCGACTGTCCGAACTCGGCGTGGGTAGTGGCGAACTCGCCACACCGGAGCCGGTCACTCAGCGCAGCCGCACGACCGAATCACTTGGACGTTGATCTGCGCTGATATCCATCCACCGCACCACCGAGTCCTCGGCGTACATGCCCACCGCTCCCCGGCGTTCGGAATACGGCAGGTCATAGGCGACGAGGAACTCCCCGTTGACGCGGATCGTGGTCTGCGGGCCGACGCGGTCGACGGTCACCGAGCGCTTCATGCCAATGGGTGTCTTAGGTAGCGGACCGTCGTACAGGTGCCGCTGGCCACCGGGCTGCGACGGGTCGCGACGGCCCACCTCCCAGCCGTTGGGCTTGAGAACCAGGTAGGTGAAGTGGTCGTTGTCCCGGTAGTCCCATACCAGCCAACCCACCTCCCAAGGGTTCGGCGTTCCGATACGAGTCGTCCGGCTGGTGACCCACCGAGCCGACACGTGAAGGGGGTCTGCGGTGAAACGCGCACGCGAGACGACCAAGGCCGAGTACGTCTCCGCGGGATCCGTGGCCGCCCGTGGCTTCAGCCGAAGTTCTCCACCGCGGACCACCACCGACGCCCGGTCAGCATTGCCGTCGAAGACCGTCCGCCACGGACCGAACCGATCGCCGTCATCGAGAACAAGGCGTCCATACCCGCTGAACGTCTCATCAATGGACTTGCCTGAAACGGAGTTGTCTGACCGGGGATCCGCCGCGGCCTGAGCCGGAGTGGCCAGCGCGAGGGCCACCGCGCAGGCAGCGGCGAAGATCCATCGGCGGCAGTTCATGGCGTATCCGGTGTAGTCGCAATGCCTTCTCGCGCAGTCTTGGCCCAGGCTGATTTGCGGCGAATCAGGTGGTACAACCCGACGAAGGCAACGGGCCACATGAGCCAGATATAGATCTGGTACGGCGGGAGCACCCAGGCCGCTCTCAGTAGGCCCTTGATGCCATAACCCCGAGCCACGACCAGGGCGCCCGCACTCAGCGGGCCGAGCATGAGCAGGATTGCCGCGGCGAGCAACCAGGGCGCATCAAGAGGAAGGAACGGCAGCCCGAAGAAGACCGCGGCCAGGAGGGCTACCGCAACCGCCACCCCGACAAGAAGCACCAGCCCCGGCAAGAGCAGCGTGATGAGAGCATCAATGCGGCGAATCCCCGTGAGATTGTGGGCGTAGAGACGCCGCACGTCACCCAGCACCTGCAGGTTGCCCTGCATCCACCGCGCACGCTGTCGATACAGCCGGCGCAGGCTGTTCAGGCCTTGCTGATCGACGTAGGTGCCGTAGGCCTGTTCACCGGTCCAACCACGCGACAGCAACCGGAGTCCGAGTTCTTGATCCTCGGTCAGGTAGTGCGACCACGGCCCCTCCTCCGACGCGACCGATTCCAGCGCGGCGAGGCGGTTGAATTGCCCGTTGCCCCCCATGAACGCCGCCCCCCACTCGGATCGACCGCATTGGTAGAGGCCGCCGAAGATTTGGAACTCAAGGCTCTGCATGCGCGTCAGGTAGCTGATCTGGTTGTAGATGCGCACGTTGACCTGCACACCGCCGACCCGCGGCTGATCGAAGTGGGTCGCCACGTTCTCCGGAGCCTGCGGTGCCAGACGACCGTCTGCGTCGATGATGCCGATAATCACGCGGTCGGCCGACCAGCCCTGAAAGCGCTCCTGAGCGAGCAATTCCGAACGCACGAAGTGGAAGCACGCGTTGAGGGCGGCCGCCTTGCCTTGGCGCGCCTCGGGGGCCACCCGCGTGAAGACCAACAGATCAGGTCCGGCGATCGACTCCAACACCTGTGCGGTCTCATCCTCAGATCCATCGTTGATGACGATGATGGCCTTGTGGGTGGCCTCGACCGCCCGCAGGCGGGCCACACTGTCGGCGATCGTGACTGCCTCATTGAGAGCCGGGACCATGAAGACCCACAGGTAATCCGCCTCATTGCCGGGTGTTCGCCGCGCCCAGCGACGCAGGTAGCGATTCCCAGCGAGGTACAGCACGAACGTCCAGATGAATCCCGTGACGACGCTGAGCAGCGCGACGAGGTAGCCGAGCCACATCAGCCACAGCAGCGGATCCATGACAGCAGCGTAGGTTGGAGTCCGCCTAGGCGGTGGTCTCGCCGGGGATCGGTGGGGCCGGCGACTTCGGGCGCATCACGCTCCAGATGATGAGCGCGACAACGATGACGGTAACCACACTGCCGAAGACGATGAGCAACGTGGCCGTAGACGGCCCCGGCTCCGGCGGGTCGGGAACAGGAATGTTGACCAGTTGCCGGCTCGCACCGAAGACCATGACCTCCCCGGTCAGTGCCGCCCAGCCAACATCACCGGTCGCCACCTCGACGGCGAGATCCGAGGCGAGCTCGCCAGCCACCGCGCCCGCGCTCGACGTCACGTCGGTCGGCAGGGGGCCAAGCACAATCACATCGCGGCTTTCGGTGGCGAAGGCCTGCGTGATGGCCATGGGACCGACGAGTTGTCCCGCGGTGCGATCCTGCCCGTCGGCATCGCGGAGAACCGCGACAGACCCCGTGACGAGTGGTGCCCCGGACTCCATGGTGATGGCGTCGTTTGCACCCACGATCAGCACCGGTGTCTCCGCATCGAGCGCCTCGGCCATCGGGAGCACCGTGATCGTCAACTGTTCCGGTGTCATGGCCGCGAGACCAGCAACCATGTTGCCCGCCTGCTCGACCAGCCGGTCAGCGCCGCCCGACGGCCCGAAGGCGACCGGCACCGTCGCACCGAAGGCCTGCGGGAACCGGTCGAAACCCGGCGGCAGAGAGACGCCGAACGTCGGTGTGACGGTGCTCACCTTCGTGTCGATGTCGAAGCGTGCCGGCAGCGGACGCAGTTTGCACGAGCCCCCCGGCGGGTAGTAGGTCATCTGCACGGTGAGCACGTTGTCGCGCTCCATCTGCTCCGGCTCAATGACCAGTGATTGATCGAGGTCCGTCGCAGCCGTCATCTCCTGCGAGGCCACAAGTACGTCGTTCCAGAGGTAGTCGATGCGCCCAGCGCCCCCGTCCGGAAGCGGAGTCGACACACCGACCAGATCGATCGCCAGCGACTCCACCGCTGCACCGAACGCCGGAGCACCAAACGCGATGGGGATTGCCGCCGTACCCACGCCCGTGAAAGAAATCGGTCCGACGCCAAAGTCCGCCAGGGATGTCGTTGAGACCACCGGTGACCAGGAGGCGGTCCCGGCGACATTGGTGAGTTCGGACACGGTGAGCAAGGACAGACCCGGCTGATCAAGCGAAAGCACCGTGGGTACGAGCGCGGACGGGGCGGCGCTCACCGTGAGGACCCCCGAATCGTCCAAGGTGAGTGTTCCGCCAGCGCCAGGTGAGGCCGAATCATCGGCGACCACGTTCAACACACGGGTGGCCAGCCCGCCCGGAGGAGCGTCACCTACCACGAGTTGCGTTGTTGCCGGCCGCTGAATGCGGTGTTGCAGGGCCGCCACGGCATTGAGCCCGGCCACCACCACTGAGTCCGCCGGATCCGCCGGGAGCGCCACCACGTAGGTCCCGACGCCGGGACCGAAGAACTCCCCGATGGTCGTGGGCGGTGACAGATCGGCGCGATACGTCAGCAGAGCACCGACCAGGGTCGCGGTGGCTCCGTCATCGGAGCGACAGTCGTCCGTGGGCACGGGGCGAATCTTCATCCCGATGGAGGTGACGCCGTCCTCGATGGAGTCCTCCGGGATCAACGCATCAATCGGGCCGCCCTCCGTCGCCGGGACCGTCGCGATGATCTGGCTGCCCGCGGTGACGATAATGTCGCCCGCTTCGGTGTAGTTGCTCTCAATCCGCCCGGTCAACCGGATTGGAGTGGCCCCCGGTGGCAGCGTGACCGACACGATCGTCTCCCCATTGTTGCCCCGGATCGTGGGCGTGAAGGGCAAGGGCGTCGAGCCGATCGTGGTACTCGCTGCCGCGGCCAGGCTTCCAGGCGCGAAGAGCACAGCACCCACGACGCCAAGGACGAAGGCGAAGACGAGGCGACGCGGCAGCGTGTCTCGGTGAGTCCACATAGGGCTTCTCATCGCGGGCCCTGCTCTGCTCCGTATCCCGCGAATTCAAGAACTTCCCGACGGGAGAACGAAGGTCCGAACTGTTCGGGCGCCGGCCCCTCTCCGAGGAGGTGCTCGAACGCGGCCACGATGCGCTCGGCAGCATGTCCATCACCGAACGGATTGACCGCGTCGACCATCCGGGCGCGTTCTTCGGGGTGATCTAGCAACTCCAGGGCGTTCTGCTCGATCGCCTGCGGATCGGTGCCCACCAGTCGCAGAGTGCCGGCGCGCAGGCCCTCATGCCGTTCGGTGACATCCCGGCACACGAGCACCGGCGTCCCGACGCTTGGGCCCTCCTCCTGGATTCCCCCGGAGTCCGAGATAGCCAGCGTCGCCGCCTTGAGCAAGCGGGCGAATACCGCGTAGTCCAGTGGCTCGGTGATGATCACATTGGGGAGTGGATCGAGGATCGGCCGCATCTCGTGCGCCACTCGGGGATTGGGATGCAGCGGCAGGACCGCAGTGAGATCCGGCCGCGCCCGGCACACGCGCGCAACGCCCTCCGCAATGCCGGCCAGCCCCCCGCCCCAATTCTCGCGTCGATGCGCCGTGACAACGAGGAGCGGCCGTCCGTCATCAACGCCCTCAAGTCGAGCGTCGGGCCATGGTGCCTGGAGATTCGCGGCCCACTGCAAGGCATCAATGCCGGTATTGCCACTGACGAAGATGAGTTCGCCGGAGATACCTTCGCGAATCAGCGACTCCTTGTTGTCGAGTGTGGGCGCAATGTGGAAGGAGGACAGGGTCGTGAGCACTCGACGGTTCAGTTCTTCGGGGAACGGCATGAGCATGTTGTTGGAACGAAGTCCGGCCTCCAGATGGAAGACCGGTAGCCGCGCGTTCGCCGACGCGAGCCCCGCAGCCATGGCCGAAGTCGTATCGCCATGGACCAGCGTGAAACCGGGAAACGCACCCTCGCCGCCCTCGACGGCACCCTGCAATCTCGGCCGACCGCGGCGTTCGGCGACTCCACCCCGCAACTCCTTCAGCAGGTCCTCGATTGCACGCACCACGCGGTAGGTAACGCCGTTCAGGGTCTGCTCCGGCCGCGCCACGGCAAGGTCGACATCGGGCTCGACGCCTGCAAGCCTGAAGACGTCGTTCACCAAGTCCTCATGCTGACCGGTCGAAACGACCACCGGACGAATTGATTCGGAGTCACGCAAAGCGAGGATGACCGGGAGCACCTTGATCGCCTCTGGCCGGGTGCCGACGACGATCAGGCACGGTGTTTGAGGCTTTGCCATGAATTCATGTTAGGCGAACGCCGCGAACTAACGGGTGCACGATGAGGTATCGCGTAGCCTTGGCGATCGTGAGCGACGCGACCACCCCCACGGGACGCCTGTTCCGGTCGCTGCGTGCCGAAGGCTCAGCCGCCGACGACGCGGTCCCCGCCCTCTCCCTTGATGAGGTGGTCGGGTTGCGCAGCGTGAGTCTGGCCAGCACGCACACTCCTGAGCCAACCCCGGAGGTCGTGACCGAATCAGGCACGATGCCCGATCTGCCACCCGTGCCGGCGGCACCGGTCGCACCTGCCCCCGTCGACGTCCTGACCGGGGATGCCCCACCTCCTCCGCCGCCGCGCCGAGGAGGCGCCCACGCGCAGAGAGGTATCGGCGCGGGCAGCGTCTGGCTCATCGTCATCGGAGTCACCGTCGTCATGGCCTTCGCCGACGCGCTGGTCATGAGGCAGGTCGGCCTGGGGTGGCTCACCGGAGTCGCCCTCGTCGTCGCGAGCGTCTACGCAGCATTCACCGTCCGCATCGATGACGCGATCATCGCAGTCGTCGCGCCGCCACTGGCGTTCTTCCTCGCCACGTTGACCGCCGGTCAACTCACCGTGAGCACATCCGGAGACCTACTCGTCAACGAGGCCTTCATGATCGTGACGACCTTGGGCACCAACGCCCTATGGATCTTCGGGGCGACCATCGCAGCCCTCATCATCGTCCTGGTGCGTCGCGGGCTCAGCCGCCGGCAGCCTTAAGGTCCCGACGCAACTCCGGCGGAAGAGCGAACACCAAGGTTTCCTCCGCTGACGTCACTTCCTCGACATCATCAAAGCCGCGCTCCGCGAGGTAGGCCAACACACCGTCGACGAGAGTCTCCGGCACAGAGGCACCTGATGTGATACCCACGGTCTCGGCACCTGTGAGCCAGGCTTCCTCGATCTCGTCGGCGGCATCGATGCGGTACGCCGCCGTCGCGCCCGCTTCGAGTGCCACCTCGACGAGGCGCACCGAATTGGACGAGTTGCCCGACCCCACGACGATCACGAGGTCGCATTCGGGGGCAATGTCCTTCACTGCCGCCTGGCGGTTCTGGGTGGCGTAGCAGATGTCATCACTCGGGGGGCTCTGCAATTGCGGGAAGCGGCCCTTGAGCCGATCAACCGTCTCGAGGGTTTCGTCTACGGACAGTGTGGTCTGGGAGAGCCAGATGACCGGGCGCTCCGCGTCGATCGCGACCTGGTCGGCGTCATCCGGAGATTCCACGAGCGTCATGGCGTCCGGGGCCTCCCCCATCGTCCCGACAACTTCCTCGTGGCCTTCGTGCCCGATGAGCAGGATCTGCATGCCATCGCCGGCGAAGCGCTTCGCCTCGGAGTGCACCTTGGTCACCAACGGGCAGGTCGCGTCAATGGTCTTCAACTGCCGATCGGTGGCCTCCGCATGCACGGACGGGGCAACCCCGTGCGCGGAGAAGACCACGGTCGAGCCCTCGGGCACCTCGTCAAGTTCCTCGACGAAGACCGCGCCGCGCGCCTGCAATTGCTCGACGACGTAGCGGTTATGCACGATCTGCTTGCGGACGTAGACGGGGGCGCCGTAGAGGTCCAGGGCCTTTTCGACGGTGACCACAGCTCGGTCCACGCCGGCGCAGTATCCGCGGGGCGCTGCAAGGAGAACTCTCTTCGGCATTCCCCCATCGTAGGTGGAGAGGTCAGATGTGGCCTGCGGCGGCATGAGCGGCCCCGTAGCCTGCGCCCATGGGTCTGGAAACATCCGCGGAGTCACCGGCCGCCGTCCGGACGGTGTCACACCTGCTCGCGGACTGGATCGGTCGGCTCGGGTCGATCTGGATCGAGGGTCAGATCGCACAGATCAGCAGGCGTCCAGGCATGCGCACCGCGTGGGTGACCCTGCGTGATACCGACGCCGACCTGTCGCTGACGGTCGTCACCGATGTCGCCCTCCTCGGCGCGACCACCCCGCCACTCACCGAGGGCCAGCGCGTCATCGTGCATGGCAAGCCGGAGTTCTATGAGGGCCGCGGCACGCTGCAGATCCGCGCCCGCGAATTCCGAGCGGTGGGTCGGGGTGCGCTGCTGGAAGAGATCGAACGCCTCCGAGCGCTCTTCGAAGCCGAGGGCCTCTTCGCCGCCGCGCGCAAGCGTCCCCTGCCCTTCCTGCCGCGCCGGGTGGGGCTCATCAGTGGTCGAGCCAGCGCCGCCTTGACCGACGTGGTGGAGAACGCCGAACGCCGCTGGCCGGCCGTGACGTTCGAGATTCGGGAGGTTGCCGTGCAGGGCGCGAGCGCCGTGACCGCCATGGTCGCCGCCCTCGGTGACCTGAACGACGTACCCGAGGTAGATGTCATTGTCATCGCCCGCGGCGGCGGCAGTGTCGAAGATCTGCTGCCCTTCAGCAACGAGCGACTCGTGCGCGCCGTCGTGGCCTCTCGGGTGCCGGTGGTGAGCGCGATCGGTCACGAGAAGGACGTGCCGCTCATTGACCTGGTGGCCGACCTGCGCGCGTCGACCCCCACTGATGCGGCCAAGCGGATCGTCCCGGACCTCGCCGAGGAGATCGCCCTCATCGCGGGAGCGCGCGAACGCACGCGCCGAGCCGTATCCCGTCGCCTCACCGCGGAGGTCGATCTCATCGACCGCCAACGCCGCTCCCTGCATCGGTCCCTGACCTCGCGGATCACCCATGGTCGCCATGACCTTGAGCACCTGGTCGCGCGCCTCACCGCCTTGTCACCGGCGGCCACACTGGAGCGCGGGTACGCCGTCGTCCGCACCCTGGACGGCGGGGTCGTCCGCGACGTCGCCGATATCTCGTCGGGGGATCACCTCGGTGTGCGCGTCGCCCACGGCGGGTTCACCGTCCAGGTCCAGGATCTAGGGTGAGTGCTGTGAGCGATGCCACCTCCGCGGGGGACGAGCAGCCGACGTACGAGCAGGCCCGCGCGGCGCTCGCGGACATCGTCGCGAAGCTCGAGGCGGGTGACACCACCTTGGAAGAGGCGCTCGCGCTGTGGGAAGCCGGCGAGGAGTGGGCGCGCATCTGCACCGCGTGGCTTGATGGGGCCGAAGCGCGCCTCAGCCAGGAAGAGCCTCCGAACTGAGTCGATCGGCGAGGAACTGCAGCTCCTCCCAACTCGCCGTACCCCCGACGACCACCGTGACACCGCCAACGACGCGGACGAGCGAGCGTTCGATGTCCCCCTGAGCGCCCGGGCCCTCGTAGCGCTGCCATTCACCGTCGACCGACACGACCTCGCCACCGCCCGTCTGCTGAGCGATATAGGACTCCGACTCCGAGGCTGACTGACCGATCTGCGCGTAGGTGTCGGCCGGCGTAACGAATCCGACATGCCACGCCGGGTCGGGATCGGACGCTTCGGTCACCGCCCAACGTGCGCTCGTGGGGCGCCAGGCGGCATCCAGATCAGCGGGATAGAGCACCGGGTACGGTGCCTCGATGCGCGCCTGGACAAGCACGGGGGTCGGATCGACGACCTTGACGGCTTCGGGCTGCGGACGCCAGGTGAGCAGCAGCACGACGGCCACGGCGAGGAGTACCAGTGCTAGGGAGCGCACCATGTCCCAGACGGTTTGACCCAGACGCGCATTGCGACGGCCGGTCGGGCGCAACTCATCATCCTGCGGCGGCTGTGAGCGCGGTGCATCCGTGTCCGACACGGGACCATCGTCCCTGATAGTCGTCTCCCGCACATCTTCGCGACTCTCCCGTGAGAGGGTCGCCCCATGAGCAGCCCCGCACCTGAGGCCCCCGATCGCAACCTTGCCCTCGAACTCGTGCGCGTCACCGAGGCCGCGGCGATGGCCGCCGCTCGCTGGGTGGGTCGCGGAGACAAGAACGGTGCCGACGGTGCCGCCGTCAATGCCATGCGACAGCTCATCAGTGGCGTCTCGATGGACGGCGTCGTCGTCATTGGCGAGGGCGAGAAGGACGACGCCCCGATGCTCTTCAACGGGGAGGCCGTCGGTGACGGGACCGGTCCGGCCGTCGACGTGGCCGTCGATCCGATCGATGGCACGACGCTGTGCGCCAAGGGCATGTCCAACGCCATTGCCGTCCTCGCGGTGGCCGAGCGTGGCGCCATGTATGACCCGAGTGCCGTCTTTTACATGCGCAAACTCGTCACCGGTCCCGAAGCCGCCGCGGTCGTCGACATCACGGCGCCGTGCGGTGAAAACCTGCGCCGCGTCGCAGCTGCCAAGGGGATGTCGATCCACGACCTCACCGTGTGCATCCTCGATCGTCCTCGACACGATGACCTGGTCACGGAAGTGCGAGAAGCGGGCGCACGCATCAAGTTCATCAGTGACGGTGACGTGGCCGGTGCCATCATGGCGATGCGCGAGGGCACCGGCGTCGATCTGCTCATGGGCATCGGTGGCACTCCGGAAGGCATCATCACCGCGTGCGCCGTGAAATGTCTGGGCGGCACGATCCAGGGAATGCTGTGGCCGCGAGACGACGAAGAGCGCGAGCGCGCCATCGCCGCCGGCCATGACCTTGACCGCGTGCTCACCACCGACGACCTTGTGACCGGCGACAACGTGTTCTTCTGCGCCACCGGCATTACCGATGGCGAACTCGTGCGCGGCGTTCACTACACCTCACACGGCGCGCAAACCCATTCGATCGTCATGCGCAGCAAGAGCGGCACCATTCGGCAGGTGTCCAGCGAGCACCGGCTCGACAAGTTGAGCCGGTACGCCGTCGTCGACTTCAGCAGCGCCCGCTAGACCCCCTCGCCGAGTGCTACAAAGAGGCGTCGACCTCGGCGCGGGTTGGCGGTTGAGCGCCCTCCCGCGAGCACGTGATGGCAGCCGCCGCCACGGCCCGCTCCAAGATCTCGCGCACCTGATCGTCGCTGAGCGCCGACAGATCTCCCCCGAGTACGCCGGCATCACCGAGACCGACGAGCAGGGCCGCGGAGATCGTGTCACCGGCGCCGACCGTGTCCGCCACCGTCACCGAGCGCCCCGGCACCTCGATCACGTCGTGGCCGTGCCGCCAGGCCGCCACCCCATTCGGTCCCCGTGTGAGTACGACGAGTCCCGGGCCTGCCTCTATCCACCGGGCGCACATCTCCTCGGGCGTGCGATCGGGGTAGAGGTAGTGCAGGTCCTCGTCACTCACCTTCACAACGTCGCTCGCAGCAACAAACGCCTCGACGTGCGCCCGCATCTCCTCTCGCGGGATCGTGCCCGGTCGGGCATTCGGGTCATAGCTCAACGTCAGGTCACCGGCGTCGGCAGCAGCCCGCCAGGCCGCGATGAGGTCGTCGACCCCGGTCCCAAGCCAGCTCACCAGGGATCCGGTGTGCCAGGCACGAGCTCCCGCCGAGCGCGCGGCACCCAGGGCCTCGTCGAGATCAGCCGCGTTCCAGCGCAGGTCGGGTGCCGTCTCGTAGTAGAAGGCGTACTGCACCGACCCATCGGCGTTGCGGGTGCACACGGCGAGCAGGCTCGACCCGTCACGGCGCAGGATGCCCGCGGTCGGCAGGCCGTTGTCCGCAATCGCCTGGTCGAGCAGTTCGGCGAGCCCGTCGTTGGCGGAACGACCGAGCAGCACAGCCTGAGCGCCCAGACGCTGGATGCCGAGCGCCACATTGGCCGGGGATCCGCCCGCCACGGCACGGTAGGCCGCCGGGTCCTCACCGGGGACGAGGTCAACGATGCGTTCGCCGAGGACGGCGATAGCGGGAGAGGTCACGGCGCCGACCGTACCGGAGGGGGCCCGGCCTAGGCTGGCTTCATGGCTGACTTCACCTACGCCGACATGCTCCCCCTCGGACCGGATACGACGACGTACCGGCTCATCACGACCGATGGCATTCGTGTGGTCGAGGGTGCGGGGCGATCCTTCCTCGAGGTCGATCCCGAGGTACTGCGGCTGCTCACCTTCGAGGCTATCCGCGACATATCGCATCTGCTGCGGCCCGGGCACCTCGCACAACTGCGCGCGATCATCGACGACCCTGAGGCCAGCCCCAACGATCGCTTCGTCGCCCTCGATCTGCTGAAGAACGCAAACGTGTCAGCGGGTGGTGTGCTGCCGATGTGCCAGGACACCGGCACGGTGATCGTCATGGGCAAGCGCGGCCAGCACGTCCTCACCCAGGGACCGGATGAATCAGCGATCAGCCGCGGAGTCTTCGACGCGTTCGCACAACTCAACCTGCGCTACTCGCAGATGGCGCCGCTGACCATGTGGGATGAGCGCAACACCGGCACGAATCTCCCCGCACAGATTGAGCTCTATGCCGACACCAAACCAGGCCACGAAACCATCTATGAGCTGCTGTACATGGCCAAGGGGGGCGGCTCTGCGAACAAGAGTTTCCTTTTCCAAGAGACCAAGGCGCTGCTCACGCCCGAACGCTTCCGCACCTTCCTCGACACGGCCCTGCGCTCGCTCGGGACCGCGGCGTGCCCGCCGTACCACCTGGCCATCGTCGTCGGCGGCACCAGCGCGGAGTTCGCTCTCAAGACCGCGAAGTACGCCAGCGCACGCTACCTCGACTCTCTCCCCGTCCATGGGTCCATGGATGCCCACGGCTTCCGCGACCTCGAGATGGAGGCCGAGGTCCTTGAGATGACGCGACACTTCGGCATCGGCGCTCAGTTCGGCGGCAAGTACTTCTGCCACGACGTACGCGTCATCCGACTACCGCGGCACGGCGCCTCATTGCCGGTGGCCATCGCGGTTTCCTGTTCAGCCGACCGTCAGGCGCTCGCTCGCATCACTGCCGAGGGTGCCTTCCTTGAGCAACTCGAACGCGATCCCGCGCATTACCTCCCCGATGTTGAGCACGACGACGAGGCTGAAGCGATCCAGGTCGATCTCAATCGCCCGATGGACGAGATCCGCAACCAACTGTCGACCCTGCCGGTCAAGACGCGGGTCTCGCTCACCGGGCCGCTCGTTGTCGCGCGCGACATCGCGCATGCGCGGATCAAGGAGATACTCGACCGCGGCGAGCCAATGCCGGCGTACCTGCGCGATCACGCCGTCTATTACGCCGGGCCCGCGAAGACACCCGAGGGGATGCCGTCCGGGTCATTCGGCCCGACCACGGCTGGGCGAATGGATGCGTACGTCGATGAGTTCCAGAAGGCCGGTGGTTCATTCGTGATGCTGGCCAAGGGCAATCGGAGTCCGGCGGTCACCAAGGCTTGCCAGGAGAACGGCGGCTTCTACCTCGGTTCGATCGGTGGCCCGGGCGCGATTCTTGCCCAGGACAACATTCGCTCCGTCGAGGTCATCGACTTCCCCGAGCTGGGCATGGAGGCGGTGTGGAAGATCGACGTTGTCGACTTCCCGGCGTTCGTGGTGGTCGACGACAAGGGAAATGACTTCTTCGAGGACACGTTGCGACCTATGGCGCTGACGATCCCCGTCGGTCCCCCGAAGGAGTAGCGGGCTCTAATACCAGCCGTTGGACTGCCAGAAACTCCACGCCTTGGACGGTGAGCCATAGCGCTGCTTGATGTACGCCGTACCGACCCTGACCTGGATACGCGGTGACGACATGTACTGCTTCACCGTGTAGCCCTGGTCGTTGATGAAGCCGCCGGTCACCTGCGCGAGGCCGTACCAGGGGCCGTTCGGATGATTGTTGACGACCTCGTAGCGCCAATTGCTCTCGCGCCACCACATGTTCTTCAGCGCAGTGAACTCCGACCGATCCCAGCCGTACTTCTTGGCGATGTACGTGCGGGCGATCTTCTTGCTGTTGGCCGGGGTGCCGGTCGCCGCGCGGCTGGACTTCGTCGTGGAGTCCGAGGCGCCCGAATTCGATCCGGTCCGGTCGCCGGCGCTGCGCTCGAGCGCGGTGTAGTTCCAGTGGTCAGCGCTCGGCCAGCCACTCTCCTTGTTGGGTCGGTGATCGCAGTACCAATTGCCACCGGACCAGTTGGAGTAGCCCGCGCCGTTGTCGAAGATCGTCCAGAATGCGGCGTCCTGCCAGAAGCGCGGCCAGGAACTGATGCGCATGCCCGCGAGCCTGTTGAGTTGCCCCACGCCCGCGTTGCCGTAGACGGCCGAGATCTCGGGCTTGAGCCGAGTAATGATCGTGTTGGCCCAGAAGGGTCCGAACTGGTAGGCGCCCTGGTAGTAGGAGTTCAGGTCGTAGTTGCCGCCGGACTCCCGCTGAACTACACAGAGGCGGTACTGCTCGAGGCGCTTGTCGTAGTACTTGCCGGTGTAGGTGCTCAGCCGGTAGCCCTTCATGTCCTTGGCCTCGTCCGTGGTCCACGGCGCATCGCCGAGATCGGGCGGGTTGGGCACCTTGGGCTGTCGCTGGTTGGTCGGCAGCTCGGCATCGCGCTTGCTCGCCGGAGTCACGACGACGCTGGCCGATCCGCTCGTCGACTCCGCCGCGGGGGCGGCAGCGACGGCCGCCGTCGCCAAGGGCGCGACGGAGAGGGCCAGGGTCGCGGAGACTGCCAACGGCCAGGTCCAGGTACGCTTGAGCACCCCCATACGGTGCCCAACGATCGGCCAAATGTCACGCGGAGGTCACGAATATCCCAGGATTGTCATTCGCCTATATCGGGCAAATCGTACGGATTTTTGACGACCCATGGGGGCAAAAAAGTGATCTACCTCACAGTGAATTTTCGGCTCAGACGGGCAGATCTTCCAGCATCTCGGTGACCAGCGCGGCGATCGGCGAGCGCTCCGATCGGGTCAGGGTGACGTGCGCAAAGAGGGGGTGCCCCTTGAGCCGTTCGACGACCGCCACGACTCCGTCATGGCGCCCGACCCGCAGGTTGTCGCGCTGCCCGACATCGTGTGTGAGCACCACCCGGGAGTCTCGCCCGATCCGCGACAGCACAGTGAGCAGGACATTGCGCTCCAAGGACTGTGCCTCGTCGACGATGACGAACGCATCGTGCAAGGACCGGCCGCGGATGTGGGTGAGGGGCAGGACCTCGAGCATTCCGCGGTCGAGGACCTCCTCCACCACCTCGGAGGTGGTGACCGAACCGAGGGTGTCGAAGACCGCCTGGGCCCAGGGCGACATCTTCTCGTTCTCTGTGCCGGGCAAGTAGCCCAGATCCTGCCCACCCACGGCATAGAGCGGCCGGAAGACGACCACCTTGCGGTGCTGTCGGCGTTCCAGGACGGCCTCAAGGCCCGCGCACAGCGCGAGGGCGCTCTTGCCCGTGCCGGCGCGACCACCGAGAGACACGATGCCCACGTCGGGGTCGAGCAGGATGTCGAGCGCGATCCGCTGCTCAGCACTGCGGCCATGCAGTCCGAACGCCTCGCGATCCCCACGCACCAGTCGGACCCGCTTGTCCGGTGTGATTCGGCCGAGGGCACTGCCCCGGTCCGACACCATGACCAGTCCGGTGTGGCAGGGCAGGTCACGGGCCACATCGAGGTCGATGACGTTCTCGTCGTACAACTCATCGACGATCTCAGCGGCGACGTCAATCTCGCTCATCCCGGTCCAGCCGGACTCGACGACGAGTTCAGCGAGGTACTCCTCCGCCGGCAGACCGACCGCCGACGCCTTGACGCGCATCGGCAGGTCCTTGCTCACCAGGACGACATCGCAGCCTTCGGCCGCGAGATTGCGCGCCACCGCGAGGATGCGGCTGTCGTTGTCGCCGAGCTGGAAGCCGCTGGGGAGGACGGATTGATCAGTGTGGTTCAACTCCACGCGCACCGTGCCGCCGGAGTCGCCCACGGGCAGGGGTTCGTCGAGCCGGCCATGGGTGACGCGCAGGTCATCGAGCAGCCGCAATGCCGACCGGGCGAAGTAGCCGAGTTCGGGATGTGTGCGCTTGGCCTCCAATTCGGTGACCACCACTACCGGGACGACGACCTCGTGCTCATCGAAGCGCAGCAGCGCGTGCGGATCGGAAAGGAGGACGGAGGTGTCGAGGACATAGGTGCGGTGAGCGGGGCGGCGGGAACGGCTACGCGCAGCGGCCACGAAGTCTCCTAGCCGGCGCGTCGCACGGCGGCGCACCGTGTCCAGCGGGCCGACCGGGTGCCGACCCGATATCGAACGACACTAGGCGGGCGCGGGGGTCCGTCCATCGCGCCACGCCGGGACGACAGGTGAATTACCGATGACCGTGAACCGCTAATCCGTTCTTTCGTCAGATCAGCAGGCTGAGCCCGGACATGTGACGAAAGAACCCGAGCAAGCCGGCTAGACGCCGAAGCGACGCTGCCGAGCGGCGTAGGCCCGCAGCGCCCGCAGGAAGTCCACGTGCCGGAAGTCCGGCCAGTAGGCCTCGCAGAAGTAGAACTCCGAGTGGGCGCTTTGCCACAGGAGGAATCCGGACAGGCGCTGCTCCCCCGACGTCCTAATGACCAGGTCAGGGTCGGGCTGACCGCGCGTGTAGAGATGCTCACCGATGTTCTCGACGTCGATACGGGCCGCGACCTCATCCAGGGACTCACCACGTTGGGCGCTCTCCACGAGATAGGCGCGTACGGCGTCCACGACCTCACGGCGACCGCCGTAGCCGACCGCCACGTTGACCCAGATGCCGTCGACGTCCGCGGTCGACTCGGCCGCATCCTTCAGCAATCGGGCCGTGTGGTCCGGGAGTAGGTCCAGGGCTCCCATGGGGTGGATGCGCCAACTCCGGGTCTGCGCGAGATCGGTGACGGTCTGCTCGATGATGGACTGCAGTTTGGCCAATTCATCGGCGGGTCGGGACAGGTTGTCGGTCGAGAGGAGCCACAAGGTGACGACCTCGACGCCCGCCTCCTCGCACCAGCCGAGGAACTCCACGATCTTCGCGGCCCCGGCCCGATGTCCGACGTCGCTGGCCGATCCCTGGCTGGTGGCCCAGCGCCGGTTGCCATCGAGGATCACACCCACGTGGCGCGGCAGCCGGTCCGCGGGGATCTGCCGCCGAAGCCGACGCTCGTACGCGCCGTAGACAAGGTCGGACAGTCCCACGAGGCCAAGGCTAGACCGAGAGACCGGCTCATCCGGGCAGGTCAGGGCAACCGGTCACCGCGGGGGCTGGACCGCGAGCACGGCCGAGGCGACCTGCTCCTCACCGGTGACGGGGGCGTCACAGGTGAAGTGGTGGCAGACGTAGACCGCCGAACCCCCGTTAACAAGGCCGCGATCGGCTAGGAGCGGGACGGTGGACCCGGGGGTGCCGACCGCCACGGCGGCTCCTGGTGACGTCCCCATGAGGGCCACACGGTGCAGCCGGTCCCGGACCGGATCCTCGACCTCCCCGACGACGGCCACCTCTAGCGGGCCCACGATCAAGGCGGTGGCCGCCGCCAGTCCCCAGCCCACAGCGCGCGGGGCCGGGGTCGAGTACGCCGACACGATGCACAGGGCGGACTCGGCGGACTCGCGGTAGCGAGCATTGCCGGTGAGGGCCGAGGCGGTGAGCAGAGCCTGCGCGGCGGCCAGCCAGCCCGAGGGAGTGGCGGTGTCGGACGGGTCCCGTGGCCGCAGGACGAGTCGCTCGGCATCGTCGGCTGTGTCGTAGAAGCCGCCCTCACCATCCGCGAAATGATCGAGGGTCGTCTCGAGGAGCAGTTCGGCGACGGCCAACCACTCCTCCTCCCCGGTAACGGAGTAAAGGGTGAGGAGACCTTCGGCGACGTCGGCGTAATCCTCGAGGACGCCCGCGGTGTTGCCCGCACGCCCGTCACGCGATGTGCGGATGAGTCGGCCGTGGTCATCGAGGTGCACGGCGAGCAGCAGATCGGCGGCGCGACGAGCGGCATCAATCCACCGCGGTTGGTCCAGGAGCGCACCAGCCTCGGCGAGGGCGGCGATCATGAGGCCGTTCCAGGCGGCCACCACCTTGTCATCCCGGTCCGGTGGCACCCGGTGCTGGCGTGCGCCCAGCAGAGCGGCGCGCACGCGGCCGTAGCGCAGCAGGTCGTCGGGCTCCTCCAGCAACTGCAGGGTCGACGAGCCGTGCTCGAAGGTGCCGCGCTCAGTGACGGTGAAGACGCTCGCCGCCCAGCGACCGTCAGCCTCACCGAGGACCTCAGTGAGTTGCTGCGGCGTCCACACGTAGTAGCGACCCTCCTCGCCCTCGCTATCGGCGTCATAGGCCGCGGCGAATCCGCCCTCCGGCGTACTCATCTCGCGCAGACAGAACTCGGCGGTCTCGCGGACGATGCGTTCGGCCAGCGGGTGTCCGGTGAGCCGCCACCAATGGAGGTAGACGCGCAAGAGCAGCGCATTGTCGTAGAGCATCTTTTCGAAGTGCGGCACCACCCAGGCGTCGTCGACGGCGTAGCGAGCGAAGCCTCCTCCGATCTGGTCGTAGATGCCGCCGCGTGCCATGGCCTCGCAGGTACCGGCGAGCATGTTGAGCGCTTGTCCATCCGCTGTGCGCGCGGCATGGCGGGCGAGGAATTCCAACAGCATGGACGGCGGGAACTTAGGGGCGCGACCGAAGCCACCGCGTGACGCGTCATACGAAGCAGCGAGCGCAGTCACAGCAGCGTCGAGTTGCTCAGCGCTCGGCGGCGCCTCCCCCGGTTGGATCCGTCGATCACGATCGGCCAGGGCCCCGGTGATGCGCCCGGCGGCGGCATCAAGGTCGCCACGGCGATCGCGCCAGGACTCGGCAATGGCGCCGAGGATCTGCGGGAACGACGGCATGCCGTGTCGCGGTTCAGGGGGGAAGTAGGTGCCCGCATAGAAGGGGCGCCCGTCACTATCGGTGAAAACGCTCATCGGCCAGCCTCCGCGGCCGGTCAGGGCGGTCGTCGCATCCATGTAGACGGCATCGACATCCGGGCGCTCCTCGCGGTCCACCTTGATGCTGACGAAGTGGTCGTTGAGTATGGAGGCCGTCGCCGGATCCTCGAACGATTCATGTGCCATGACGTGGCACCAGTGGCAGGCGGAATACCCGACCGAGACGAAGACCGGCACGTCGCGACGACGGGCCTCGGCGAAGGCCTCCTCGCCCCACTCCCACCAGTCCACGGGGTTGTCCGCGTGCTGCTGGAGATAGGGCGAGGTCGACTGCGCCAGACGGTTCGTCACGGCACCATCCTGCCGCCGTCGGACGGCAGGCACGAGCCGAGGTCACTCGACTGTCTAGGCTCTCCCCCATGTCCGCAGCATCTGCACCGACTCGCGTCGCCTACCAGGGCGAGCCCGGTTCGAACTCCGACGCTGCCTGCCGGGCGGTCTACCCGGACTTGACGGCCGTGCCGTGCGCGACCTTTGAAGATGTCTTCTTCGCCATGGCCGAGGGCGACGTCGACCTGGCGATGATTCCGGTCGAGAACTCCATCGCCGGTCGCGTCGCCGACATCCACCACCTGCTTCCGGAGTCCGATCTCCACATCGTCGGTGAGTACTTCATGCCGATTCACTTCCAGTTGATGGCGCTCCCGGGGACCCGGGTCGAAGACATCGAGGTCGTCCGGTCCCACGCTCACGCCTTGGGCCAGTGCCGCCGACTCATCCGAGAGCATGGCTGGCGGGCGATCGTCGCGGACGACACCGCTGGGGCGGCGCGCGAGGTGGCGCAAGCCGATGACCCGAAGGTTGCTGCCCTGGCACCGCGGCTGGCTGCCGAGCTCTACGGCTTGGAGATCCTCGCGGAAGACGTGGAAGACGAACATCACAACACCACACGCTTCCTCGTGCTGTCGCGTGGTCCCGCTGATGCACCCGCCGGCAACGGCCCCGTCATTACGACGTTCGTGTTTCGCGTCCGCAACGTGCCCGCCGCGCTCTACAAGGCGATGGGTGGTTTTGCCACGAACGGCGTCAACATGACGAAGTTGGAGAGTTATCAGCTCGGCGGCACGTTCTTCGCCACGCAGTTCTACGCCGACGTCGAGGGCCACCCCGAGGATCAGCCGCTGCGTTTGGCTTTCGAGGAGCTCGCGTTCTTCTCGGCGTACCTGCGGGTTCTCGGCACCTACCCCGCCAGCCCGTTCCGTGCCGAGATTGCTGAGCCGGCGGCCAACCGCGAGTTGCGCCCCGAGTCACCCGAGTAGCCACCCCCACGGTTTCCGACTGTCATGGTTTGTTTCGTCGCGGCGGAAGCAACCATGACGGTCGGATATCGAAGGAAGTCAACAGCTATGCGCGGCCCTCACCGAGGGTGATCGCCACCACACCGACCACGACGATGGCGATCCCGCTGACGGTGAGCACCGACAGGCGCTCCTGGAAGATCAGCCAGCCGCCGATCGCCGCACCCATGGTCCCCAGCCCGGCCCAGATGGCGTACGCCGGACCGACATTGAGTGTCTTGAGGGCAAACGCCAGCAGGGTGAAGGCAACGGCATAGCCCGCCACGACACCGATCGACGGCCAAAGCTTGGAGAATCCCTCGCTCGCCTTCAGGGACAACGTGCCGACAACCTCGGCGGCAATGGCAAGGAGCAACAGCACCCAGGCCATGACGACCTACCCTTCGCGTCGCTCGATCCGCAAGGCTTGCAGGCGCGGGGGGTACTCCGGTGACATGAGCACGTCGATCCGAAGTTCCCCTTGCGCCCCCGTCATGGTCCACGAGGCATGTGCGGGACTGGTCGAGGTAAGGGATCCTCGCACGAATGGGCCGAGTGCGGTCAAGTCGCTCCACTGCGCCCGACGCTCGTGCCGAGGCTGGTCGAGATCCAGGTTCATCGCGGCAATGTCATCCAGCGCGCTGTCATCCCACTCCATAAGCAAGGACTCGGCGAGATTCATGGCGGCGATCGTCTCGGGCCAGAGAGTGCCAAGGACACTCTCGGAATCATCGGCTGCGGTCTCGCCGACGATCTCATCGAGCAGCGTGGCACAGGTCTTGCCCATGGGTGCATAGGTGCGATTGGCGAGCGCGACGATCCCCCAGCCGGACTCCGGGTGCCACCGCATGTGCGAGCCATAGCCGGGGTAGCCACCGCTGTGATGGATAAAGCGGCCGTGCTCCGAACTCTCAGCGACGTACAGGCCCATCCCATAGGACTGGGCGACGCAACCGTCAGGCCCGGACTCAAGCCGGGCGAAGGTCTGGGGTGACTGCATCTCCCGCCGTGACCAGCGATCGAGAGGTCCCTCAATGGCTTTGGATCGCCAGGCCGATGACAGGAACGTCACCCAAGCTGCCAGATCCGACACCGTGCTCCACAACCCACCCATCGGGCTGAAGGCGCCCGGCGTTGGCTCAGACTGTTCGATCTGTTCCGACGCGAGTGGGTGCCAGCCAATGGCCCGATCGCGGACCTGCCGCACGTCGTACGTCGTTCGATCGAGTCCCAACGGGGCCAGGAGAATGTCGCGGACGGCATCGACATACGCGCGACCCGTCACCCTCGCGATCACGCGGCCGAGCAACGCGTAGCCCAGGTTGGAGTACTCGAAAGCCAGTCCCGGCACTCGGCAAACACTCAGGCCAGCAGAGCCGAGCTCGTCGAACTCCTCAATCGGAAGGCCCTCCTGCCGATCCCCCCACGGATCGTCGGTGGGGAAACCCGCCGTCATCGTCAGCAGGTGACGGATCCGCAACTCCGGTCCATCGTCCGGGAGCCCAACACGCGTCAGGGATGGCAGGTATTTCGCCACCGGGTCATCGAGGGCCAGTGCGCCCCCGTCTCGCAGCGCGAGGATGGCCGCGGCGGTGAAACTCTTCGTCATTGATGCGATGCGGAAGGCGCGTCCGATTGGCGCACCACCGATCGATTCGTGCCCGACCAACTCGCGATGGTGGAGCAGACCAAATTCGATGTCACGAATGTGCTCGTTGCTAGCGAACTCCTCAAGCCGAGTCCGCACAAGAGCCCGGGCCGAGTCGACATCCACGGCGCGACGCTACCGCTCAGGCCGCCACACCACGAGAAACTGGGCGAAGTACTCCAGGGTCCACTCGCCAGCCCCTATTGTCATTTGCATCTGCAGGGCCGCGGAGCTCCTGCAGCATCTGAGGAGGCGACATGGGCTTTGGTCAAGCCGTTAAGCATGTGTTCAGCAACTACGCCAACTTTCAGGGGCGCGCGAGCCGCTCGGAGTTCTGGTGGTTCTACCTATTCATGATCATCGTGAACGTCTTGCTCTACATCATCTACGCCCTCTTGGACTTGTGGGGAGGCACCACTGAGTCACTGAGTACGCAAGACATCGTTGGATACATACTCCTAGGCACTTGGTTCCTGGCCACGATCATTCCCGTCATCGCCGTCTGGGTGCGCCGCCTCCATGACTCGGACAAGTCCGGCTGGTGGTATCTGCTCGTATTCGCCTGCGGCATCGGTGGCATCGTGCTGCTCGTGTTCGCGCTGCTCCCGGGCACCCCAGGGCCCAACAAGTACGGTGAAGGGCCCGCCACGGCCTAGTCGACTTGCACCACTTTCCCGCCATCACGCGCTAGGGTGGGGCGCAGTTGCCGCGGCAACTGCGCCCGGCCCTAATCAAGGAGGGAAAATGGGCTTCGGTCAAGCCGTCAAGCATGTCTTCAGCAACTACGCCACATTCCAGGGCCGCGCGAGCCGCTCGGAATTCTGGTGGTTCTACCTATTCATGATCATCGTGAATACCGTGCTCTACATCATCTACTTCGTCGGGCTATCGGGAAGCCAAGAAGGGTCCCTGAGCCCACTCGCCATCGTGGGAGGACTTCTCCTGGCCGTGTGGTTCTTGGCCACGATCATTCCCGTCATCGCCGTCTGGGTGCGCCGCCTCCACGATTCGGATAAGTCTGGCTGGTGGTATCTGCTCGTATTCGCCTGCGGCGTCGGTGGCATCGTGCTGCTCGTGTTCGCGCTGCTCCCGGGCACGCCCGGCCCCAACAAGTACGGCGAAGGACCCGCGACCGCCTGACCCCAACACGACGAGCGGGCATCGATCTAGGAGACTGGGTCGATGCCCGCTCGTCTTGTCATTATCGGTTCCGGAGAAACCTCACCCACCATGGTGAAGTTGCATCGAGAGTTGCTCGCAGGTGCTCCCGGGGTCGCCGCCATGCTCGACACCCCCTTCGGCTTCCAGGTCAACGCCGACGATCTCACCGACAAGATCCGCGGGTACTTCAGCGAATCGGTGGGGCGCGACATCGACGTTGCCCGCTGGCGACGTCGCGACGAGCCAGCCACCACGCGCGAGCGGGCCCTGGCGACGATGAACCGCGCGGATTGGCTGTTCGCCGGCCCGGGCAGCCCGTCGTACGCCCTGCGGCAATGGATCGACACCCCCGTCCCGACCGCCATGCTCGACATGATCGGCCGAGGTGGGACCGCTGTCGTCGGCAGCGCCGCCGCCGTGACCCTCGGCGAGTTCTCCATCCCCGTCTACGAGATCTACAAAGTCGGCGACGAGCCTCGCTGGGATGCCGGGCTCGACCTGCTCGGCAGCCTGCTCGGAATTCGCGCCGCAGTCATTCCGCACTACGACAACCGCGAGGGCGGCCGGCACGACACCCGCTTTTGCTACCTCGGTGCCGAGCGCCTGACCACCATGGAGGAGTCACTGCCCGACCAGGTCGGCGTCCTCGGTGTCGACGAGCACACCGCCATCATTCTCGAGATCGAGTCCGGGACCGCCACGGTCTTTGGCGCTGGTGGCGTCACCCTGCGCCACCGCGACCGGCAAATCGTCATCCCGGCTGGCGACTCGATCAGCCTTGAGGACCTTGCCTCCCATGTCCGCGGTGATGGTGGGACGTCGACGGCTGCGCCGATCACATCCCCGGCAACGTCGGAAAGCACCGACACTGATGTGGCGCCCGGAGCTCCCTCACTGCGCACGGTCGCACTCGCCCACCAGACAACCTTCGACGAGCGACTTGCCGCCGGGGACGCCGAAGGCGCGCTCGCCGAGGCCCTGGCGTTGGAGGAGCAGATCCACGCCTGGAGTGCTGACACCCTTCAGGGCTCCGAACTCGACAACGCCCGCACGATCCTGCGCGGCATGTTCGTCGCACTGGCCGGGGCCGCCGAGTCAGGACTGCGCGACGAGCGCGACGTCATTGCGCCGTACGTCGATGTCGCGCTCGGGATCCGCGCGCGCGCCCGCGCCGCAAAGGACTTCGCCACCAGCGATGAGGTGCGCGATGCTCTCGCCGCCGCAGGCATCGAGGTGCGCGACACCCCCGAGGGCCCGGAATGGGATCCGGTCGACGGCTGAATCACTTCAGCAGCGCGACAACCCCACTAATCGTCCCGACGTAGACCGAGCCGTCCGGCCCGAGGTAGCCGCCGGCGTAGTGGTTGTTCAGCATCGGACCCACACCCGCAAGCCGACGCCAGATCACCTCGCCGGTGCGGACATCGACCGCGGTGAACCACCAGGCATCGGTGCCGATCAGGCTGGACTCCTTGGTGTAGGTCAGCACCGCACCGTCGATCGCCACGCCCTTGGAGACCAGCGACGGAATCGGGAGGTCATCGTTCTCCCAGGCCACCGAGCATCCGGCATCATCAACATCGATCTTCGCGAAGCCGGGGACCGTCGTGCGTCCACCGGCGACGGCAAAGGCGGAGTATCCATAGTTGTTCTCCACGAAGAGGGCATCGTCCATCGCAATGAGGGCGTTCTCCCCCGCGCTCATGCCATCGGCAAAGACCGGAACGGCGCAGTGTGGACGCGGTTCAGCCCCGCTGACATCCACGACAACAACGTTCATGCGCGGCTCGGCGTTGTCCGTGATCGCGACGAATCGCCCGTCGGCGAACACCGTCGGTGTCGTCCCGGAGGCACGACTGGTCTGGCCGGGCTTGCGGCGTTCACCCCGGTCGTAGGCGAAGCGCCACGCGACCTCGGGGTTCCCGGCCACATCCTCGATACGCAGGAGGTCCTCGCCGGTGACGACATAGGCCACTCCGTCGGCCCCAAGCGCGAAGGAATTTTCGATATCGACCGGCCCGTCCCGGCCGACCAGAGTGGCCTGTGCCTGTCCGGTGGTCGTGTCCAGCAGACCCACACTGCCCTCGCGACCTACGAACCACAGGCCGGTCTCGCCGTTGGGCAGGACCGAGGTGATGCCCTCCCCCGGAAGCAGGACCTCGCCAACGGTGAACTCATCAATGGTCTGCAGGGTGCGCGCGTCGAAGCGACCAATGACACCGTTAGGCAACGGTGTGACAAGCCGCTGCTGTGCATCGATGACGGCGTACCCGCCGCCGGAGAAGTTGGTGAGTGCGTCGGCAGCCAGCGGACGATCGGCGAGTTTGCGTTCGACGCGCGATTCGAGCGTCCGCGGATCGAGGACAAACGCGCGCACCTGCGTCGGACTCACGCACACGGCGATGAGGTCACGGTCGGCATTCCACAGCAGCGAGGCGCAGTCACCACCGGCGAAGAAGGAGACGACCTCACCGCGCTCGGGATCGGGCAGCGCGACGCCACGGTAGGCATCGGTCATCCAGGCATCATTGTGAATGCTCGACCACTGGCCGGGAGCGAGTCCGAGGGATGGCGGCTCCGGCGCGGTGACGGGGACAGCAGCGGCGGACGTTACGTCGACCGCACTCACCCACGGGGGGCGGGGGAACTGAGGGAGCGAGGTGCTCGCGAGGGCATTGACCACACTCACCGCGGCGTACGTCGCCACCAGGCCGATGACGGCCGGAGCGAGGCCGGGCAGCGGCTTGGCCTCGGAATCGGACCGCCACAGGGCCACGATGTCCAGGAGCGCCGCCACCGCCAGAACGGCGGCGACGACGAGGCGGGATAGCCACGGCGCGGCTACGGCAGGCCAGGCACCAGAGGCGAGAACCACGAGCAGGATCCCGAGCGCGATAAGCGCGACGATCGGTGGCCGTCGTCGGCCTCGGTATATCCCGGGGATGCTCACCCACAGCGCCACCACCACGCTGGCGATGAGCACCAGCAGGATGCCGGCCGCGATGTAGACGGGAGCGGCCGCGCGGACGCCGGAGCCGACCATCCCCGCGCCCACCCAGAGGGAGACGACCATCCCCATCGGAGTTGTGACGGCAATGGCGGCGATGAGGGTGCCGACGGCGGCGGCGATACGAATCGCTCGTGCACCCATCACGCCATCCTTGCCTATCAGGTGCCTCTAGGCTGCGGACATGGCCTACGACGTTCAGCGCCTGCGCGCCCAGGTCCCCGCTCTTGCGGCGGGCACTGCCCACTTTGACGGACCCGGTGGCACGCAGATGCCGACCCCGGTGATCGAGGCCATGGCCGAGACCTTGTCGGCCGGAGTCTCCAATCGCGGACGGCTCACCCCGGCCGAACGTCGTGCCGATGACACGGTGATCGCCGCTCGCGCGGCGATGGGTGATCTGCTCGGCGCCGATCCCCGCGGGATCGTCTTCGGCCGCAGCATGACCCAGATCACCTTCGATATCGCCCGCACCCTCGCCCAGGGCTGGGGTCCGGGTGACGAGATCGTGGTGAGCAAACTCGATCACGACGCCGATGTGCGGCCGTGGGTGATCCACGCCGAACGTGTCGGCGCCACCGTGCGCTGGGCGGAGTTCGATCCCGCCACCGCCGAGATGTCACCGGAGGATGTCCTGCGCCACGTCGGCGACCGAACCCGACTCGTGGCGCTGACCGGTGCCTCCAATCTCATCGGCACCCGGCCCGATCTCGCGGCGGTCGCTCGCGGTGTCCACGATGCCGGTGCGCTGTTCTACGTCGACGGCGTCCACCTCACCGCGCATGCACCGATCGACCTCGCGGCCATCGGTGCGGACTTCTACGCCTGCTCGCCGTACAAGTTCCTCGGCCCGCACCTCGGCGCTCTTGCCGCGGCTCCAGAACTGCTCGAGCAACTCCACCCGGACAAGCTCCTGCCGGCAACCAACGTGGTTCCAGAACGGTTCGAACTCGGCACGCTGCCCTACGAGTTGCTCGCCGGTGTCACCGCTGCAGTCGACACCCTCGCCGATCTCGTCCCAAGCGATGGTGATCGTCGCGCACGCGTCCTCGCCTCGATGGTGGCGCTAGAGGAGTACGAGGACGGCCTGCATGAGCACATGCGCTCAGGGTTGGAGTCGATCCCCGGGATCCGCCTCTACAGCAATGCTGCACGGCGTACGCCGACCGAGACCTTCACCATCGACGGTCACTCCAGCGAGGACATCTCCGTGGCACTCGGTCAGCGCAACGTGAGCGTGCCGGCCAGCAACTTCTACGCACTTGAGGTGTCCCGCCACCTCGGCCTCGGGGATGAGGGTGGCGTGCGCGTAGGCCTCGCGCCGTACAGCACGGTCGAGGAGATCGACCGACTCATCGAGGGCCTGCGCGACATCACGGCCTGATACCGCAGACGATTCAACCGTAGGGAGATCACATGCTCGCCGCCGCTGCCACCGCCATCGATCCGGCCGATCCGCTGGCCGGTCTGACCGTTGGGGAGATGCCTGAGCCCGAGGTGCCCGAGGGCTGGGTGCGCGTGCACGTCAAGGCGGCGAGCCTCAACCATCACGATCTATGGAGCCTGAAGGGCGTGGGCCTTCCCGCCGATCGGCTGCCGATGATCCTCGGCTGCGATGCGGCCGGCGTTCTCGACGACGGCCGCGAGGTCATCGTGCACGGAGTGATCGGCAATCCGTCGGCCGGCGGTGGCGACGAGACCCTCGATCCCAAGCGCAGCCTGCTGTCCGAGGTCTACCAGGGCACGCTCGCCGAGCAGGTCATTGTCCCCGAGCGCAATGTCATCGACAAGCCCGCCGAACTGTCCTTCGTAGAGGCCGCGTGCCTGCCGACCGCCTGGTTGACGGCGTACCGGATGCTCACGACCAAGGCCGGAGTGCAGCCAGGCCAGACCGTGCTCGTGCAGGGTGTCGGCGGCGGTGTCGCGACCGCGGCCATCGCACTCGCGCACCAACTCGGTGCACGTGTGTGGGCGACGAGTCGCGATGAGTCCAAGCGCGCGGCAGCAGTGGCACTAGGGGCGGACGAGGCTTTCGAGTCCGGTGCGCGTCTCCCCGAGCGGGTCGATGCGGTGATGGAGAGCGTGGGCGAGGCAACCTGGTCGCACTCGTTGAAGTCGCTCAAGCCCGGTGGCCGCCTGGTGGTGTGCGGCGCGACAAGCGGTCCGAATCCACCGGCCGACCTCAACCGCGTCTTCTTCCTGCAGTTGCAGGTGCTCGGCTCGACGATGGGGACACTGGAGGAGCTCATCGCGTTGACCGATCTCATGGTGAGCACCGGGCTGCGTCCGACGATCTCGGCGACGTACCCGCTGGCTCAGGCTCGCGAGGCCTTCGAGCAGCTCGCCGCCGGTGACGTCATCGGCAAGATCGTCCTCACCGTCTAACCAGAGTGAGTCGTCCCATCAGTAGTGGGAGGCGGCGGCGTCATGCACAGAGATGCGCTTGCGGAACACCCAGAATGACCACGCCTGGTAGGCGATCACCAGCGGCAGCGCGAACGCCGAGACCCATGTGATGACCGTCAGTGAGTACTCACTCGCCGCCGACCCTGCAACGGTGAGACTGTCGGCCGGGTTGAGCGAACTTGGCAGCACATTCGGGTAGAGCGCGACGAACATCTGGAGGACGAACGCCGCCACCGCGACCCCGTGCGCCCAGAAGGCGATCATCGGCTTGCGACGCCAGTTGGCCACAAGGGCGACGAACATGCCCAGGACAGCGAGGATGCCGAGGAGCAGAGCCGCGAAGTCGCTGCGGGAGAACTCCCAGTAGGTCCACACGGCGAACGCCGTCATCAGCGCGCCGGCGACGACGTCGAATCGCATCGCCCACCGCTCATTGCTCACCTGTACCGGCCCGGCCGTCTTCAACGCCAGGAACGTCGCACCATGCGCAAGGCTGAAGGTCAGCAGCGTGAGACCACCGAGCAGCGAATACACGTTGATGAAGGACCACAGACTATTTCCGACGAACTGTCCGTCAACCGTGAGCGGAATGCCGTGCACGATACCGGCCCAGAAGACCCCGAAGAGCAGCGCAAGCAGCGCCGACGAGACGGCGACCGAGGTATCCCACACCGAACGCCACCGCTCCCCCGGTCGCTTGTAGCGATACTCGATGGCGACCGCTCGCACGATGATGGCGATGATCACCAGCAGCAGCGGCAGGTACGCCGCCGGGAAGAGCGCGGCGTACCAGGCGGGGAACGCCGCGAAGATGGCGATGCCCCCGGTGATCAGCCACACCTCGTCGGCATCCCACACCGGACCGATCGCGGCGAGCATCTGCGTGCGCTCGGGCTCATTGCGGCCCAGCGTGCGCGACAGGATGCCGACCCCGAAGTCGAAGCCTTCGAGGAAGAAGAAGCCGATCCACAGCGCGGCGATGACGAAGAACCAGATCTCGGGCAGGCCCACTCAGACCACCTGCTTGGGCAGATCGGCTGCCGGTTCACCGGCCATCGGTTTGTCGTCGGGTATCGGACCGGCGATCACGTAGCGGCGCATGAGGATGAACTCCACAATGGCGAAGGCGCCGTACAGCAGGAAGAAGATCGGCAGGCTCAAGTACAGGAACGACGGCGAGATCGACGACACCGCATCCTCGGTCTTGAGCATGTTGTAGACGACCCACGGCTGGCGACCGTTCTCGGTAAAGATCCAGCCGAACATGTTGCCGAGCCACGGGGTGAAGACGATCCAGATGGAGATCGCCCAAAAGATGCGTCCCTCCGGCAGCCGACCCTTGCGGGTGCGCCACCACGCGACGAGCATCCACGCCGCACCAACGAGACCGAAGCCCATCATGAGACGGAAGGAGTAGAACGCGATCCAGACGTTGGGCGTGTAGTCGCCGGGGCCGAACTGTTCTTCATACTGCGCCTGCAACTCATTGGCGCCGGTGACCGTGCCGTCGAGGGAGTTGGTGGCGACGATCGACAGCATGCAGGGGATGGAGATCTCCCAGATGTTCTCGCGCGCCTCCTGATCGGGGATCGCGATGATCCCCAGTGACGCGCACGGACCCTCGGTCTCCCACAGCGCTTCACCCGCGGCGATTTTCATTGGTTGGTCCTGGGTGACGAAGACGCCGAGGATGTCGCCCACGATGAGTTGCCCCATGGCGGCGATGAGACCCATCGCGATCGCAGACTTCCACGCCCAGCGCATTTCGGCCAGGTGCTGGCGACGCTTCAGGTGGTACGCCGCCACCGCAAAGACGAACACCGACGCCGCGACCAGGCCACCGAGGACTGTGTGGGCGTAGGCCCACAGGGCGAAGGGCTGGAAGAGCACCGCCCAGATGTCGGTGAGGACCGGGTAGCCGGTGAGCGGATCGAGCGCGTAGCCCACCGGATGCTGCATCCAAGAGTTGGCGACGATGATGAAGTACGCCGAAGCCCAGGTGCCCGCAACGAAGACCCAGATGGTGAGCATGTGGATCGTCCGCGGCAACCGATCGCGCCCGAAGAGCCACAGGCCGAGGAACGTCGACTCCAGGAAGAAGGCGAGCAGGCCTTCCATGGCGAGCGGGGCGCCGAAGACGTCGCCGACGAACCGGCTGAAGACCGACCAGTTCATGCCGAACTGGAATTCCTGAACGATGCCAGTGACGATGCCCATGGCGAAGTTGATGACCAGCAGCGAGCCGAAGAAGCGGGTCATGCTGCGATACACCGGATTGCCCGAGCGCCAGTACAGCGTCTCCAGCATGGCCACGAAGGGCGCCAGGCCGAGCGTGAGCGGCACGAAGAGGTAGTGGTAAAGCGTCGTCGTCGCGAACTGCAGGCGCGACAGGTCAACGAGCAGGCTGTCGTCCATGCGGGCCATCTAACCGTGTTCTCTACGGCCGTGTGGGAGCCTGGGCGAATGCGCCTCGTGGACGCCTTGACCTACGGTGCCGTCTCGGTGACGGTCACCTCCCTGGAGATGGTGGCACCCCCGGACGACGCCGTCGATCCCCCTCCCGGGGTTGCGCTCCGGGTCATGGCCGAGCCCCGCCCCGACCTCTCGCGGGACTTCTATGCCCGAGTGGGTGCCGACTGGCACTGGGTGGATCGCCTGGAGTGGTCTGATGACCAGTGGCTCGCTTGGGTCGATCGCCCCGAGCACCACCTGCTCGTGTGCGAAATGGACGGCGTACCTGCTGGCTATGCCGAGCTCGAGGAGCAACCTGGGGGCGCGGTCGAGATCGCCTACTTCGGACTCCTGCCCGAAGCGTTGGGGCGCGGCCTGGGGCGCTGGTGGCTCGCTGCCGTCATCGAGCACGCCTGGTCCCTCCCCGACGCCTCGCGGGTGTGGGTTCACACGTGCGAGTTGGATTCTCCGGCAGCGCTGCCGAACTACCTGGCCCGCGGATTCACCGAGTGTGATCGCCGGATCGAATGGCGCCTGCCGGACTAGGGTGGAACCGTGAGCGAGGACAACGAAACACCGCGGCCCGAGGACCCAGCGACGTCGGGGGCCGACGTGGGGCCGCCCCTGGGCCAGCCGCTTCCCCCGCCTGGGGCACCGATGGCGCCACCTCCTCCGCCTCCTCCGCCCCCTCCACCCCCTCCCTCCGCCTACCCGACTCCGCCCCCGGCGTACCCGACGCCACCTCCGGCGTATCCGACGCCGCCGCCCGCCTATCCCGCACCCCCGGCACAGCCCTACGCGGGCTATCCGGCTCACTCACCCAAGCCAAAGACCAACGGCCTCGCCATCGCCTCGATGGTCCTCGGCATCTTGTCGGTCGTCTTCTTCTGCGCGTGGTTCTTCCCGGTCATGCCGATCCTCGCGGTGGTCTTTGGCCACATTGCGCTGAACCAGATCCGCAAGCAGGGCACCGCCGGTCGCGGCTTCGCTATCGCGGGCCTCGTCACCGGCTACATTGGTCTGGCGATCACTGTCGTGATGATCATCTTGATGATCGTCGGCACCGTCACCTCGCCGATGCCGAACTTCTAGTTCCCGACACCTTTCGTTCCACCGACATCCGAGGAGTCTTGTGTCCCGCAAGGGGTGGGGGCTGTTCCTTGCCCTGTCGGTGATCTGGGGTACGCCGTACCTCTTCATCCGCATCGCCGTCGAACACGTCGAACCCTCCGTGCTCGTGGCCCTGCGCGTCGGTCTGGCAGCCCTGTTGCTGCTCCCCATTGCTGCCGCACGCGGCCAATTCCGCGGGATTCGCCCCTACCTGCCGTGGATCGCGCTCTTCGGCGTCGTCGAAATCACCGGGCCATTCCTCATGCTCGGATATGCCGAGACCGCACTGCCCAGTTCGACGACCGCACTACTCATCGCGGGCGTCCCGATTGTGGCCGCCGGCCTCGCGCGTTCCTTCGGTCTGGACCGTCGCCTCGGCATCACCCGCATTGCCGGCCTGGCCATCGGCATCAGCGGCGTCGCCGTACTCGTCGGGCTCGACATCCCTGGTGACCAGTGGTGGGCAGTCGGCGCGGCGGGTATCACCGTTGTCGGCTACGCGCTCGGTCCCATCGTCATCTCCACCCGACTCGGGGGAGCTCCTCCGCTGGCCGTCATTAGCCTCGCCCTGGCGATGAACGCAGTGATCTACGCACCGTTCGCGTGGATCCAGCGACCCACTGAGCCGGTGCCCGCCTCGGCGTGGTGGTCGATCATCACCCTCGGCATCCTGTGCACGGCGATCGCCTTCCTCATCTTCTTCGCCCTGGTGGCCGAGGTGGGGCCGTCGCGCATGACGGTCATCACCTTCCTCAATCCGGCGGTGGCTATCACGCTGGGAGTCGTCCTGCTTGCCGAGCCGATCACCTGGGGCCTACTCATCGGCTTCCCGCTGGTGCTCCTCGGCTCCTACCTGGCGACGCGGCCCGACAGAAATCCCGCGGCCGCCGTGGAGGACACGCCCCACGCGTGATCCATCGGCTCTCCCTATCACTCTTCTAGGAATTCTGAGGTTGCCCTATCGACCAAGAGGCGAAAGGGTGGAGGCACCGCCCGTCTCGGGTGCGGCACGAACATAAGGAGAGGCAAATGGAAAGCGAAGGCAAGTGCCCGGTGATGCATGGCCATGCATCCGATGGCACGACCAATCGCGATTGGTGGCCTAATCAGGTCGACCTGCGCGTGCTGCAGCAGAACTCCCCGATGGCTGACCCCATGGGCGACGACTTCGAATACGCCGATGCCTTCGAGGGCCTTGACCTCAAGGCGGTAAAGGCCGACCTCCATGCACTGATGACCGACTCGCAGGAGTGGTGGCCCGCGGACTACGGGCACTACGGCCCGTTCTTCATCCGCATGGCATGGCACAGCGCTGGCACCTACCGCGTGAGTGACGGCCGCGGCGGTGGTGGCGCCGGCATGCAGCGCTTCGCCCCCCTCAACAGCTGGCCGGACAACGGCAACCTCGACAAGGCGCGCCGCCTGCTGTGGCCGATCAAAGCCAAGTACGGCGATGCACTCTCCTGGGCCGACCTGATGATCCTCACCGGCAACGTCGCACTGGAGTCGATGGGCTTCGACACTTTCGGCTTCGGCGGCGGTCGCGTTGACGCGTGGGAACCGGACGAGACCTACTGGGGCCCGGAGCACACCTGGCTCGGTGACGAGCGCTACACCGGTGACCGCGACCTGCAGAACCCGCTGGCTGCCGTACAGATGGGCCTGATCTACGTCAATCCCGAGGGCCCGAACGGCGTTCCCGATCCCATGGCATCGGCACGCGACATTCGCGAAACGTTCGCCCGCATGGCAATGAACGACGAGGAGACCGTCGCTCTCGTCGCCGGTGGTCACACCTTCGGCAAGACCCACGGTGCCGCCGATCCGGAGAAGTACGTCGGCCCCGAGCCCGAGGGCGCCCCCATTCAACAGATGGGCCTGGGCTGGAAGAACTCCTTCGGCACCGGGGACGGTGACGACACCATCACGTCCGGACTCGAGGGCGCGTGGACGCCCACGCCGATCACGTGGGACATGAGTTACTTCGAGACCCTCTTCGGCTACGAGTGGGAGCTCACCAAGAGTCCCGCGGGCGCCCACCAGTGGATCCCCGCTGGTGGCGCAGCGGCCGATGCCGTGCCGGACCCTCAGGATCCGGCTAAGCGGCATGCCCCCGTCATGCTCACGACGGACCTCGCCCTGCGCATGGATCCGATCTACGAGCCCATCTCGCGCCGCTTCATGGAGAACCCGGCGGAGTTCGCCGATGCTTTCGCGCGCGCGTGGTTCAAGCTCACGCACCGCGACATGGGTCCGAAGTCGCGCTACCTCGGGCCCGAGGTGCCGGCGGAAGATCTCATCTGGCAGGACCCGGTTCCGGCCCCGACTCAGCCGCTGATCAGCGACGCCGATGCGGCCACGCTGAAGCAGGGGATCCTCGATTCGGGACTCACCGTGTCGCAGTTGGCGACGACCGCGTGGGCCTCGGCATCGACGTTCCGCGGCACCGACAAGCGGGGCGGCGCCAATGGCGCACGAATCCGTCTCGCACCGCAGAACGACTGGACGGTCAACAACCCGGCCGAATTGAGCAAGGTCCTCACCGCCCTCGAGGGCATCCAGGCTGAGTTCAACGCCGCCGGTGGCGCGCAGGTGTCGCTGGCGGACCTCATCGTCCTCGGTGGCAATGCCGCGGTAGAGCAGGCCGCCAAGAATGCGGGCTTCACCGTGTCGGTGCCGTTCCACGCTGGGCGCACCGACGCCACGCAGGAGATGACGGACGTCGAGTCGTTCGCCGTTCTGGAGCCCATCGCCGATGGCTTCCGCAACTACCTCGGCAAGGGTGGCCAGCGTTCAGCCGAGCACCAGTTGGTCGATAAGGCCTGCCTGCTCACCCTCACGGCACCGGAAATGACGGTGCTCGTCGGTGGCATGCGCGCCATGAACGCCAACTACGACGGCTCAGATCTGGGCGTCCTTACCGACAAGCCTGGCGCACTCACGACCGACTACTTCACCAACCTGCTCGACATGGGCACGGTGTGGGAGCCGATCGACGACACCGAGGACACCTTCGCGGGGCGCGACCGCAACTCTGGGGCGCAGAAGTGGACGGCGTCGCGGGCCGACCTCGTCTTTGGCAGCAACTCACAGTTGCGTGCCGTGGCCGAGGTTTACGCCAGCGCCGGCAATGCGGAGAAGTTCGTCAAGGACTTCGTCGCCGCGTGGACCAAGGTGATGGAGCTCGATCGCTTCGACCTGAATCACTGATCGACCGGTAGCCGGAACCTCTCCCCGGCCCGGACATCCGATGGGGTGTCGCGTGAGTTCACTCGCGCGACACCCCATCGGCATTTCCCCCTCGCCGAGTGCACACAGGTTTTGTGCGAAATGTCAACACACACGTGCGCACTCGGGGGGCTACTCCGCGGCGATGCGGGCGTGGACGGCCTTGGCCACCAGATGGTCGGCGAAGAACGATGCGAACGGGATCGTGCCGGCGATGAGCACGGCGACCGTACGGCCCACGCTGAAGCGCATGCGGAAACTGATGTCCACGCCAGCGGCGACGTACAGCACATAGAGCCAGCCGTGCGCCTGCCAGCCGATCGCATAGATCGTGGACAAGATTCCGGTCTCCGTCAGGCCGAAGACGTACTTCAGGGGCAGAAAGACCACCGACATGACCGCGAGCAGGATGCCCGTGACCCAGGCCATGATGCGATAGCGGACGAGTGCGCCCGAAAGTCCCTTCACGTTGCCAGGCTATCGGCGTCGGCCACATCGCGCCGATCGCGGATCGCCCACATCCACCACATCACCCAGGTGAAGCCGGCGAAGACGAACCACTGCACCGTGTAGGCCGCGTTCTGCCAGGGGAACGGCACATCACCTGTGACCACCGTCGGCGTCACCGCAAGGAGTCCGGATGCAGTGGGCGGATCCTGCTCGTCAAGGACGAGCAGGAGTGAGGTGACCGGCACGCCCCACTCGGCCTCAATCTCGGGACGGGACACCACGACAAGATCGCCCTCGGGGCTGCGCGGCCGATCGGCATAGAAGGTCTCAAAGGGCTGGAGTGTGCCGCTGACCGACACCGGCCCATCGGGAACGGTGGTCGCGGCGTCGCCGCGATCCTCCACCCAACCGCGCAGGACGACGACCGTCGCCCCGTCTGTCTGCAGTGGTGTCAACACCCACCACCCGGAGCGGCCGGTGAGTTCGCGCGGGCCGATGAATATTTGCTGATCGACGTACTCGCCGCTGGCGTACGCCGACCGACCGACGGATATCGCGGGGAATCCGTCAACATCCGCCGCGTCGGTCACCGCAACCGGCGCCGCCAGTGATGCGCGCTCGAGGTCGAGAGCTTCCTGGGTCCGCTGCCATTGCCACCACCCGGCGGCGACACACAGTGCGCTCACCACGACCGCGATCACGGTGAGTGCAGCGAATCGCGACCCTGACACGGCCACGGTCAGCCCGAGCGGTCCTGCGAACCGTTCTCCTGATCCGCGCCCGCTTCCTCCGCCTGCTCGGTCAGCTCGGCGTCGTACTCGCGCTCGCGATCACCGGGGCCAGCGGGAAGGTTGGGGTCAACCTTGCTCATCTGCTTGCGCAGGGAGCGGTAGAGCAGGACGACGGCGATCACGAGGAATGCGAAGGAGACGAAGCCCAACAATCCCGGCGTGACGCGCGAGGGATCGATCGGCGGCTCTTCCGGCAGCGGACTGGGGTCCGGGCTTGCTGCCCACACCATCGCGTTCAGCAGGGTCATCACAACGTCCATCATGCCCCCCGTAGCCCGGCGAAAAGATCCGACTCCGGGGTCGGCGAGGTGATCCTGGACACGGCGAGTTCATAGTCCTCGGTGGGCCACACCTCACGCTGGACCTCCAGAGGGACGGCAAACCAGCGGCCTTCAGGGTCGATCTGTGTGCGGTGAGCCAAAAGTGCCCGGTCCCGGGTCTCGAACCAATCAGCGCACGGCACCCGCGTGGTGATGCGCTTGTCGCGCTCGTGGTCCTCCCAGCCCTCCAGCCATTCGCCGTACGGCGACTCCAGGTCGCGGTCGAGAAGGGCCTCGTGCAAGGTGCGCACACGGCCATAGGAAAACGTGAAGTGGTAGTAGACCTTCAACACCTGCCACGGCTCGCCGAGCTCGGGGTAGGCCGACGGATCCGCCGCCGCCTCGAAGGCGGCCATGGAGATCTCGTGCGTGCGGATGTGATCGGGATGCGGATAGCCACCGAGCTCGTCGTACGTCGTCATGACGTGGGGGCGGAACTCGCGGATCAGTGCCACCAACGGCTCGGTCGCGGTCTCAAGCGGAAGAGCAGCGAAGGAGCCTTCAGGCACCGGCGGCTTGGGGTCGCCCTCGGGGAAGCCGGAATCCTCGAATCCGAGCCACACCTGACGCACCCCGAGGATCGCCGCGGCATCCGCCATCTCCCGACGGCGTACCTCGGCCAGGCCGAGCGCGTCGACGTCGGCCTGGGCTGCGGCGTTGAGGACATCGCCGCGCTCGCCACCGGTACAGGTCACGACGAGGACGTCGATGCCTTCGGCCACATAGCGGGCCATCGTGGCTGCACCCTTGCTGGACTCGTCGTCGGGATGGGCGTGGACGGCCATCAGGCGCAGTTGCTCGGGCACCGGGCTAGTCTGCCAAGGTAGGCCGTTGACCGCGCTTCGGAGGTACCCGTGGGAGTGATCGACCCCCGTACGCTGTCGCCCGAGCTCCAAGCGCGCTACGGCGTCGGCCAGCGGTCGCCCTGGGCGTGGGTGTGGGGCGCCCTCGCCATCATCGTTTTCCTCGGCGCCCTCGCCTTCGTGGCCATCAATCTCGCCGCGCCCAAGATCGACGGGAAGTTGCTCGCCTGGGATGACGCCGCGCCAGACCACGTGGACGTCACCTTCGAGGTGAGCCGGCCGAATGGTGAAACGGCATACTGCGCGATCCGCGCCCAGGACTCCTCCCGTGTGGACGTCGGATATGCGGTCGCCGAGATCCCTGAGGGCGACGGCTACGTCCAGGTCACCTATCCCCTGCGCACAATCTCCCCGGCCTTCGTCGTCGATCTCCTCGGCTGCGGACCGGACAATCCGCCAGCCCGGGTGCTGCCCCCGCAGTTCCCGCCCGGCGTCGTCCCCCCCGACCAGCCCTGGACCCCGTAGGCTTGCACGATGAGCACTGAAACCACCTGGCTGACCCAGGAGGCCTACGACGGCCTGCAGGCCGAACTTGCCGACCGCAGCGGACCCCGACGCACCGAGATCACCAAGCGCATCGAGGCCGCTCGCGAGGAGGGCGACCTGAAGGAGAACGGCGGCTACCACGCGGCCAAGGAGGAGCAGGGCAAGAACGAAGCCCGTATCCGTGTGCTCAAGCACCTGCTGGAGAACGCCCAGATCGGTGCCCCGGAGGCCGCCCATGACGAGGTGTCCCACGGCAAGGTCGTCACCGTGAAGTTCGTGGAGTTCGACGAGGAAGAGACGTTCTTGCTCGGCTCACGCGAGGAAGCCGCTCACGCCTCGGTGGAGGTCTACTCCCCCACGTCACCGCTGGGTAAGGCTGTCCTGGGCAGCAAGGTTGGTGAGACCACGACCTACACGCTCGCCAATGGCAAGACCATGACGGTCGAGATCCTCAACGTCACGCCCTACACCCCGTAGGTCAGCGCGCGGTGGCCTGCCGGTAGCGGCGCACGGCCAGCGGAGCGAAGATTCCGACCAGCACCGCGCACGAAATCAGCGTGTAGAGGATCGGGTTTTGCTGCGGCCACGCGTCGCCGATGATGCCGGTCGGGTTGCCAAAGAGGTCGCGGGTTGCCAACACCAGCGACGAAATCGGATTCCACTGCGCGATCGGCTGCAACCAGTCCGGCATGGCCGTGATCGGCACGAAGGCATTCGAGAGGAAAGTCAGCGGGAACAGCCACACCAGACCAGCGGTGTTCGCCGTCTCGGGATTCGGCATGTAGAGCCCGATCCACGATCCGATCCACGCGACGGTGTAAGCGAAAAGCAGGAGCAGCGCGTAGGCGTAGATGGCGTTGAGTACGCCGTCGCTGATCCGCCAGCCGATGAGCAGACCGGTGACGCTCAGGACCGCGAGCACGAGGATCTGCCGCGCTGCGTCAGCGAAGGTCCGCCCGAAGAGCACCGCTCCCGAGGCCATCGGCAGCGATCGGAAGCGGTCGATGATGCCGCGGTGCATATCCTCAGCGAGCCCAACCGTGGACGCCGCTGACGCAAAGGCGACCGTCTGCCCGAAGATGCCCGGCATGAGGTATTGCCGGTAGACATCTGCGTCGGGAGCGGTGCTCGGATCCGCGCCCGGGATCGGAATCGCACCACCGAAGACGAATGCAAACAGCAGCACGAAGATGACCGGCTGCACGATGGAGAAGAAGAGCAACTCCGGCACTCGGATCGTCTGGATGAGGTTGCGCCGGGCGACGACGAACCCGTCATGCAGGCCCCAACCCAGCAGAGGGCGGCGGCGCGCGGGAGCCGGCGTGTACGTGGTCACTTCTCCTCCTCCGCAGCGTGCCCGGTCAGGGACAGAAAGACATCGTCAAGGGTTGGGCGCCGCAGCACCACGTCATCAATGGGGACGCCGGCCGCGTCCAATGCGCGGACCGCCTCGACCAGCACGAGCGAACCTCCGGTGACCGGCGCCGTCACCCGCCGTTCATCGACGTTGACAGTCACATCTCCGTTTGCAATAGGGGCGAGCGCCTCAGCGGCGAGGTTTGCCTGTCCCGCCTCACTGACGATGACCTCGAGTCGATCACCGCCGACCTGGTCCTTGAGGACATCCGACGTGCCCTTCGCAATCACTCGCCCGTGATCGATGACGACGATCTCCTCCGCGAGTTGGTCGGCCTCCTCGAGGTACTGGGTCGTCAGCAGGACGGTTGTCCCGTCCGCCACGAGGTCCTTGATCACTCCCCACAGCCCTAGTCGCGAGCGCGGATCCAAGCCGGTGGTGGGCTCATCGAGGAAGAGCACGCGCGGCTTCGCAATCAACGAGGCAGCCAGATCGAGGCGACGGCGCATGCCTCCCGAATAGGTCCGCAGGGATCGGTCGGCGGCATCAGTAAGGTCGAAGCGATCGAGCAACTCGGCGCTCCGCTCCTTCACGTACGCCGGCGGCAGGTGGTAGAGATCGCCGAACATCCGCAGGTTCTCGCGGCCGGTGAGGTACTCGTCCACCGCGGCGTACTGGCCGGTCAGCCCGATGACCCGGCGTACATCATTGGGCTTCTTCACCACGTCGAAGCCGTCCACCGTCGCGGAGCCGGAGTCCGGCTTCAGCAGGGTGGTAAGGATGCGCACCGTGGTGGTCTTGCCTGCACCATTGGGTCCGAGGAGGCCGTAGACGGTGCCCTCGGGCACCGTCAGATCCAGCCCGTCGAGCGCGACGACATCGCCGTAGTGCTTGACGAGACCGCGTGCTGTGATGATGTCGCTCACCTCGCGAGGCTAGTCCAGGCTCACATGACCTCGACGATCCGGTATCCGCATTCGTGGAGCCGGTCGAGTAGGCGCCCTCGATGCTCAGGCCCCCGTGTCTCGAGATCGATGGTGATCTCGACCTCGTCGACGGCAAGGCGCGGATTGGTCCGCAGATGCGAAACATCCACGACGTTGGCGTCCAACCGACCGATCTCATCCAACAACCCCGCGAGCGATCCTGGGCGATCAGGCATGTGCACAGTCACCTGGGTGAAGCGCCCACCGGCGGTGAGACCGTGGCGAATCACCCGCATGAGGATGAGCGGATCGACGTTGCCGCCGGAGAGCACCGCCACCACCGGGGCTTCGAACGCCGACGGATCGTCGACGATCGCGGCGACGGCGGCTGCTCCGGCCGGCTCGACCACAAGCTTCGATCGCTCCAGCAGCAGCAGTTGTGCCCGGGCGAGGGAATCCTCCGATACGACGCGGATCCCATCGACGTACTTCTGAATGAGCGCAAAGGGCACGTCCCCCGGACGCCCCACCGCGATGCCATCGGCCATCGTGCGCATGGACTCCAGCGGCACCGGATGTCCGGCCACCAAGGACGCCGGGTAGGCCGCCGCACCTGCCGCCTGGGCGCCGATGACTCGGACGTCCGGGCGTAGGGACTTCACGGCCAGCGCGACACCCGCGAGCAGCCCGCCACCGCCGGTGCACACCACGATGGTGCGGGCATCCGGCACCTGCTCGAGAATCTCCAATCCAAGCGTGCCCTGTCCCGCGACGATGTCGGCATGGTCGAAGGGGGAGATGAAGAGCGCGCCCGTGCGATCAGCGTGCTCGCGCGCGGCGACGATCGCCTCGTCCAAGGTGTCGCCGTGGAACTCGACCTGCGCGCCGTAGTCACGCGTCGCTGACACCTTCGGCATGCTCGCCGACCGGGGCATGTAGATCTTCGAGGCAATACCGAGCAGTTGCGCGGCCAGTGCCACACCCTGGGCATGATTGCCCGCCGAGGCCGCAACCACACCGCGGGCCCGCTCATCGTCGGTGAGTTGCGCGAGTCGATTGAAGGCACCGCGAATCTTGAAGGAGCCTGCCCGCTGCAAGTTCTCCGGGACAAGATACGCCGGACCACCGACCCGATCGGATAGCCAGCGTGCGGAATGCACCGGCAACTCGCGTACGACGTCCTGAAGGCGCAGGGATGCCGCCTCGATATCGGCCAGGGTCACGGCGTCAGTCACGGCGCCGATCCTCGCAGAGTCGGCCGCCCGCGTGCGTCGATTCCCCGACGCGGGTCACACTGGAGACATGACCACCCTCGAGCCCGACATCGATCTGCGCGCCGCCGCTCGAGCTGCCCAGGCGCGCGTCGCCCACAGCGATGTGGCGGTCCCCCGGGATCGGCGCCGGGACGTCTCGCGGCCGCCCGGCCCACGCCCACTCGCCACCCTGCGCGGCCTTACCTCGGTCTCCGCGCCGGAGTTCCTCGCCTCGATCGAGCGCGACTACCAGCCGATGGCCCACACCCGCCTCGGCCGCGAGCACGCCTACATCCTCACGGCACCATCGGCGATCGTCGACGTCTTCATCGGACACGGACGACAAACGATGAAGGGTCGCGGCCTGCAGGGCGCCAAAGCCATCCTGGGCAACGGCCTACTCACCAGCGAGGGCGACGTCCACCTGCGCAATCGCCGTCTGGTGCAGCCGGCCTTCCATCGCGACAGGATCGCCGGCTACTCCAAGGACATGGTGCGTCTGGCGCAAATCCACGCGGATGGCTGGCGTGAAGGCGCCGAGGTCGACATGCAGGCGGACATGTCAGCGCTCACCCTTGCCATTGTGGGGACAACCCTCTTCGGTGCCGACCTCACCGGGGAAGCCCGCGAGATTGGCGAGTCTCTCGAGGACCTGCTGCAGGGGATGGGGAGTCGACTCTTCCTCGGGCCGGCAGCGTTACGCATCCCCACACCAGCGCGTCAGCGCGGGCTCGAGGCGATCTCACGGATTGACCTCATCGTGCAACGCATGATCGACGATCATCGCGCTGCGGGAGACACCGGCGACATGCTCAGCATGCTCATCGCCGCTGAAGAGGAGGGCGATGTCTTCGACGATGCGCAGGTGCGCGACGAAGCGATGACCCTCGTACTTGCCGGCCACGAGACAACCGCGATGACACTCACCTGGACCTGGCTACTCCAGAGTCGCAACCCAGCGGCCGCCGAGTGGTTGCACGAGGAACTCGATGACGTGCTTGCCGGTCGTACGCCGACCATGACCGACATGGCGAGCCTGCCCCGCACCCGCGCGATCGTCGCTGAGGCGATCCGGCTCTATCCCCCCGCCTGGATTCAGGGCCGACGACTGCTCGACGACATCGAGGTGGACGGCTGGACGATGCCCGCTGGGGCCCTGGTCCTGGCCTCGCAGTACGCGCTCCATCGCAGCCCGCGGTGGTGGACCTCCGCGCAGTCGTTCCGGCCGCAGCGCTGGATCACGCCCGAAGGCACCTTCAGTGAGGACGCCCCCGGACAGCCGCGCGGGGCGTGGTTCCCCTTCGGCTGGGGCAATCGTCGATGCATCGGCGAACAGTTCGCGTGGACCGAGGCCACGCTGGTGCTCGCCACTTTGGCCCAGCAGTGGCGGCCCGAGTTTGTGCCCGGGACCGTCGTCACGCCGCGACCCGCGGTGACGCTGCGCACGCGGAACGGCGTACCGATGCGACTCGTGCGACGCTAGGCGCTGAGCCCGGGACCTTTGCCACCCACAGCACGGGCGCTCGACAGACGCGCCCGCGTCGCCGCCTCAGCACCGGCCCGCGATGCGTGGCCGGCACGACGCGACACGCCACCGGAGTAGCCGCCCCACCGTCCGCGCGCGGAAGACTCTCCGCGGTAGAACGTTTTCACCTCGGCCTCCTTGCTGCGCAAAACCAGAGCTCCGGTCGTGGCGATCGCCGCACCACCTTCGACGTCAGCGGGTAGGTCGACCCGCTGCCGCTCGGCCTCGGCCAACACTTCCTCGCGCGCCGTGGTCAGACGGTCGCCGATGCGATCGATGAACGCTCGATAGAACGCCGCGCGCGCCGTCTGGGCGGTGTGCGGCTTGCGCCAGCCATCGCGGGAAATGTAGTGATCGTCGCGCCACTCCCCCAGCGACAGCCAGGTCGTCGCGGACGACGTCATCTGGGTCGCGAGGGA
>Ga0075460_10000019_pt1 | contig 44157 bp, 61 predicted proteins | sample DEB08_DNA_3_FD_77580 | JGI IMG/M metagenome (GOLD analysis project Ga0075460, IMG submission 77580) | Aqueous microbial communities from the Delaware River and Bay under freshwater to marine salinity gradient to study organic matter... | ecosystem: Environmental > Aquatic > Marine > Coastal ...
GAATATATTTCTTATCGTTGTGGTCATACATGGGTGTATGCACTTTTGCTAGAAACTTCATATGTTTCTATTACGGTATATGAGAATTAAAACTATAAGCACTAAAAGTGTCATTGACATAACTTGTGTGAGGAGGAGAGGGTTCAAAGGTTCCCGAGTTCCAAAGCATTTATGACTGAGGGACCTAGACACCTCCACAGCCGCCTCAATACTGGAATAAGGTGTGTTTCTAGGAGACATCATACCACACATCGCGACGTTGGGGCACTTTCCGAAGAAGGGGAGTTGTCCATGGAGGCTTAGGACCCCCGAGGATTGGGAGAATTGCCAACGCTCACCATCCCAATTTGCACCCCACCCAAACCTCATCTCCCTAGGTAAAGGTACGTCAAGTTCACCGAGTATGAGGGTCCTCAGCTCTTCTGGTGGTGTCGTGAGAATCTCTTCTGTTAGGTCACAAATGACACATGAAACTGTCTTATCATCTGAAAGAACGACTGGTTGGAGGTTTAATTTTGTTGTCGCGGCAATTTCCAAATCATCCTTAAGTTCTATGGGTTCATCAAAATCTAACAGGAGATTTATACAGCCGTAGGTACTCTCACGAACCTTCTTTTCAGCCTCGGGACCCCAGTTGTCCCCCAAAAGTTTTAGGGCTGGACTGTTGTCCAAACACAAGAATAACATTCCATCACCGATTGTAGTTCTATCGGAGAATTCGGCTGTGTATCCATCATCCATGTACTCAACATTGGCCAACTCCTTTTCAAACTCAAACTCCACCCCAACATCTTCTAAAGCTTTCTGCATCGCGTCACACATGACCTTACCAGAAACCCTCTGTGTATACTGCTTGGAAAGAGCCACATGATCAAAACTCTTGACAAACTCCCAAGCAGACATGACATCCCAAGTGACACCATCCATGATGAGGGGGAGATGCTCTAATAGGCGCTGTCCACCCTCACTCAATGGACCTAGGGCTTCTTTGAGGGAGACACCCTTGTACTTTTGGGGTTTAGTGAGTACTCTAGCAGATAGAGATGTCAAGGCCCCGTAGTCTTTTAGGGACAGCGAACGAAACAGGAATCCGTAGATATTTTTTTGAACTGGTTCAAAGATGTGATCCCACCTGATACCCATTTCCCCAAAGAGACTTTGGGTATTGACAAACGCTTTGTCAAACACTATGCGATGTGCATGAAGATCCCTCACTTCTTCAGTTGGTTCCCACCATGATCCACCCGCTGAAGACTTCCTATCATAGATTGTAATATCGTGGTCACCTGACCTGAGTATTTCCCAAGCGAGGGACATCCCGGTTGGGCCAGCTCCAACTATATGAACTTTCATTCTACTTTTAGCCGATATATAATTTTTCATGGGTGAACGTGTAAAACGTGAGAAGGGCCAGGGTTAACCATAATTGTGTATTCATGAATTTCATACCTCTATAGATGACAAACAGGACTAGGAAGAGATGCATGGGGATCGTCTCCCTTCCATATTTGAGGTAAAACCCAGCTGTCGCTGCACCAGTCATGGAGAGAGCACCCACAAAACTTGTCATACTCGGTTTGTAAAGAAACCACGAGACAAAGAGTAGTGCTACATAGGAAATGAAGATTGACCTCCTTCCAAACTCTGTCAGACTTTCAACGATTCTGAGTTTTTCACCTTTTATGAGTCGTGTTTCCCAATGTGGGCCTAAGATGAGATAAGACAAATACAAAATTATGAAGGTTTGCCACATTTAAATTAGACTTAGATCATTTTTCTCATCGCATTTGGAACCATTTGTTTAACGACAGTTGGACCAGCCTCAGAGAGGAGTTCGAGAACACCCAAAATGAGAACAGATTGCTGAACCATGACTACCATCTTAGCCATTGGACTGATGGGGTAGATGTCACCAAAACCAACTGTGGACTGGACGGTGAAGGCAAAGTAGAGATGATCCAAGAAGCTGGATTCCTTATCCAATCCATTAAATTGTTCACCACCCGCCTTGGAGATGGTAAAGTACATGAGTGTGAAAAGTAGAATAGCCACAAAATTGAGACTCAGAGTTTTCGCAAGTGCCATTTATAATTGGGAAATATTTTAAATGAAACCCTGAGTCTTGCGCTCCTCTGGAGTCTTTATGGCATACATGATTGTCAGGAAAACCATCGTTGATATGAGTGCATACTCAATATCTTGTGTCGCACTGAACGCGATAGCCATGAGAGATACAAACTTGAATATCTTACTGTTAAAGAGGATTCTGAGATTTTCAGGGATTTTGATAGCATTACCAGAGAAGAGACCTTGGTACAAAATGATTAGGGTAAAGAGAATTGGTTGACTTCTGATAGTCTTCTCGGTTTGATTACTCAAGGGCGCTAGAAAACTTGAAAGCTTTTTCATTAAAGTAAGTTAAGAAAAAATTAAAAAATAAGGGTAAGGTAGGATGTTATGTATAGCACAACATAGCCCGGTTGTACCAATCAATCGTAAAGTAAAAACATGGAAGTTTGCAGCCAAATTCTTATGGAAAAACTCCACTGTACAAAACAAATCTGAACTTGGTAAATGGACAAGGGAGGAACTTCTCGAACTCGGTCCAACGTTTGTAAAATTAGGTCAAATCGCTTCCACGAGAGCGGATCTCTACCCGCCTGAATTTACAAGGGAGTTGGAATCACTTCAGGATAATGTTCCTCCCGTGGAAATGGATGCCGATGTAAACCATGATATTTTTAAAGAATTTGACCCTGTACCATTTAAATCTGCGAGTATTGGCCAAGTCCATATGGCCGTACTCCATAACGGTCAAAAAGTTGTTGTAAAATTAAAACGTCCAGGAATCCTGGATATCATGAAGGAGGATACAGATAATATTCGGGAAATTGTACATTTGTTGGAACGAGTTGGTATTGATACAGGGAACAGTTCCGGTTCAGTTCTCAATGAGTCTATAGAGTACCTCTTAGGGGAGGCGGATTACAAACAGGAAATTGATAATGCCATCAAGTTCCGGAAAAGTATGAAAGATGTTGAATGGGTAAAGGTCCCGAGAGTATACAAAAAGTACTCCAATGATGTGATGATCGTCATGGAATATGTACCCTCCACCAAATTGACTGAAATCACTGACAAGAGGGTGAACAAGAAGAAGATATGCGAAGCCCTAATTAACTCATATGTTATTCAGACTATGGATAATGGTCTCTTCCACGCCGACCCACACCCCGGGAACTTGGGATTTTCATCCAAGGGGAAACTTGTATTTTATGATTTTGGTCTACTCGTACCCCTCTCTGAAGAACTTAGGGATGGGTTCACAAAACTATTTGGATTTATAATCATGCGGGATACAGCTGGTATAGTTGATACCCTAGTCAAATTAGGTGTAATCGTTCCAACGTCTTCAGATGTCTCAGATATCGAACTCTTCTTCGAAACTATACTGGGATACCTGGAAACCCTAGATGGTTCTGGAATTGTGAATGATGACCTAGCGGCACAACTCGCCGTGGAAAAACCATTCGTCGTACCCAGTAGTTTCGTGTACCTCGCCAAAGCCTTTTCCACCATAGAGGGTATATGTCTCAAATTAGATCCAGACTTTAACTACTTCACATACCTAGAACCCCTCATCCAACAACAGATAATTGAATCCGTTGACGTTGGTGATATATTCATGAAGACGACAGAGATACCTGGAACAATCGGTAAAATAAGTACAGCCGTCACAGGTCTTCAAAAGTCTAGAGGGTCTATGAAACGTACGATGGTCAAAACGCAACAGGAAATTAAGCTCGTCCAATACAGCGTAGTGTGCGCTCTATTGGCTGAGAGATTTGGGGACAACCCACCCCTGGCTATGTTTTTTGTTTTTTGTACCCTATGGCTTACTTTTCGTAAAAGTCAATAGACTTCTTACCACTCTTCTTAGGTTTATCATCCTTCTTGATCAACCTGTTATGTTCCTCAAAGTATCCCTTCAAACGACTCTGTTCATCACGGATAATATCAGAGAACTTCTCTTTGATCTTACCCACGTCAGTGTTACGTTCCTTCTGGATTTTCTTACTCAATCTCTTGAACCCCTTGTTCTTCTTTTCGGCAGCGAAGACAGTGAGTGTATTTATAATGGCAAGCATTTTACTTTGTATTGTAATGACATTTAATTTTTAAGTTTCTTCATTCTCGCCACGGCGCGAGGACGGCGCGCAGCCTCCATTTTAGCACAAGCTGTATCTTCATACTTCAATTCATTGGGGATGTACTTAATAGTATCTGTAATGTGAGATTTCGCTTCAATCTCACAGGCTGTATGGGACCCCCTGGACAATTCCAGGTCAAGAGAGTTCTTGTGTACGGGGGAGGTGCAAATTTTGGTGATAGTAGTCATACTCATTTTTATAAAGTACTTATCATTGACATTTTATTTTTAAGCGCTTTAATTTTTCTTCAAATTCCCTCTTCTCACCTGGACTCTCTATAGGTTTCCCTTCGGCGATCGCCTCAATCTCTGGACCCGTCAATTGCATAGCATTTACCCTGAAGTCTTGGAACGCCTCCATGGATAGAGGTACTAGGGGTTGAATCAATTCGTAAATAGCCGTGGCATAGTCTCTAATCTCCTTCTGTGCATGATGATCCATTCTCAGTTGGAGGAAATGCATGAGGTTATGGAGGTCCATCTTCCATACAAATGAGGTATAAGTGGATTGGGGTAGAACACCTCGCGCCTGTTCCCTGCACACACCCTTCTCGAGTAACTGCTCGTACAATTTAAACGCGTGTTTGTACTGTTCGGAAAGAGTCTGGTTCAATTCATCATCTAGTTCCACAATACCCTCGGATCCCTGATGATTTACAGCAGACTGTCCACGAAGGACTTCTGGTTCGTAATACTCCTCATCAACGATGGAATAACGAGCAGACATCTCATTCACCGAGGCTGTTCGGTGCCTCAACCACTGCCGAGCGATGTATAGGGGTGCCTTGATACGAAACTTGAAAACCACTAATTCTAGGGGTGAGGTATGCCAGTTGCGGATGAGGTAACGAATAAGACCCCTGTCACCGCGAGTGGTCTTGGTACCCGTCTGATAACTCACACGGGCACCATCAACAATAGCCTTATCTAGATTCTCTCTAGGCATGTGGTCTACGAGTTCAACAAATCCATGATCCAATACTTTCTTCATTATAACAATCTATCCGTTCTAATCTTTAATAATCACAACTCTCATCGAAAGGTACTTCTCCACAAAAATCGTACAACTCATAAAGTTTCTCTTGTGTCTTTTCAATTTCAATCGTAGTATCATTCATGGCATCAATGGCGTTATCTATGAGATCCAAAAATGAATCAAGTTGATCAATTGCTACACGATGATGTTTCCTATTCGTTTTTGAAGAATGCACTGCAGCCCTAAGACGCTTATTACTCTTGATAATCTTATCAATGTTGGGTTTGTTGGTAGCAGCGGACATTCGGATAGTGAGGCTCATTGTATATAATGTACTCACTTCAATTCCTTAATTTACTTCATGAGGATACCATAAAATCCTGAACGGACGGGTTCACCTGTTTTTATGTCGTACACTATAGCAATTTCATGACATATATCCCTGTACATATGCATATTATCTAATACATGTTTTATCAAATGTGTATCGTAATCAAACTTGGATAAGAAGTATAGAAACTCCTCAACTTTTAATCCGAAATACATAATGAATATTTGATCTTTGAACTTATTGAAAATACAAAGATCTTTTGCAGAGTAATGATCTAAATAAGAATGAAACTTGTGAACGTTTTTACCAAACCCCAATTTTCTAGTGTATTTTATGAAATTTTCTTTGAACCGCTGTTTGTTATCTATGACGAAAACACTTTCCGGTTCATCTTCATTTTTGTATCCATGACCAAAAAATGGAAAACCCATATTTCCATTGTCGCATGTGTAGATATGATCTTCATCTCCTATAACACCCGGTGTATCATATACATCTTTGGATGTTACAACGATACTCTTATCTGTAAGTAAAGGTGAACATATGGATGAATCATTAATGTCAAATTGGTATTGATACACTTCCCATCTCATGCGATTTCCTTCTTTTTTACACCCCCATACACTCTTATCAGGTACATTCTGTATCTCTCTCATAATATTACTTCTATACTTTGCATTGTGTAGAGATTCGTGCAGGAGTCTTGAAGAAGGTAAAGCATTTTTTAATTCTCGTTCTAAATGCAACAGATTGTATTCAACTCTATAAGGTTTTGTTTTAGCCCAATCTGGTATTACGTTATATGGGTGAAGATATGAAGAATTATGGGGAGGGTAGAGGGTTATATACTTTTTACCTTTTAGGACTGATAATATTCCAGCGTTATCATCATAATGTAATCCTGTATCGTGTTTTCCAGATGAAATGAATAAATTTGATTCAATGTCTTTGTCTTTAAAATGAGGGGGGTTTGATATAAAATCTTTTACATGGTCTAATAGCGGTACATTTAGTCGTTCTTTGCTATCACCATAACCAGGAACAGTTATGACATAATTGTACCCCTTATCTGTTTTAATTGTACCCGGCATTTGTTTATCTATATAACTATTCCAAACCGTTAAAGGTCCATTATATGTATTAATTTTATTAGCAATTAGATCCTTGTTAACGATTTCAAAACGCAACATACGAGGTTCTGTGAAAGCTTCATAGTTGTCTAAACACCACGAATTAATCGCTATAGACTTTTCACTTCTAATCCAATGCCACCAATTTGCTGGAATATATAAAGAATCTCCTTCGTTTAAGATGAAGTGTCTTGGAGAAGCCAATAATAATTCTGGATACACGAAAAAGTTTTTGTTGTTAATCTTACTGAAGTGTGCAAAATTGTTAGTATTATCTAGATGTCTTACACTGTTACTGTTTTGCAACACCCTGTAAAAGTAGAGTGATAACAATAATACATAAAGTATCATTTAGAATTGTGTATAAATTATTTTGTGTTAATTTCCTTCACCAAATCATCAATATCACGATAGTACCTCTTGAGATCCTTCATAAACCTCTTGTTGTTCTCAAGAACTTCACATTCCACTTTATTGAGATAGATCCATGCCAAGTTTGATTTTGAATACTTTGTTCTCTTCTGATTCTCATTGGGTTTACGAGCTACCAACTTTGTACTCTTTTTCTTTTTTGCTGATGCGGGTGTGACCTCCACTCTGTTCACGAAGCTTAGGGCTTGCATGACAGTGTCTGCTAGGTCATCCTTCTTCTTGGACTTGAGGAAGGTGTCTAACCAGTGTGCATTGGTGGGTCCACTCCGAATAAAAGCTTCACACCTCTCTATGGCAGCCTTCTTCCTTTTATTGTATTGCGCCTTACCAGGTCCCGCGACATCGGGGATCTTGTGACGAGCGTCATATAGTATCGTCTCAGCTTGAGGGCACTTAATGATGAAGTATGCATGTAGGAAGTGCATCACTGAGATCATCTTCTTGTTGCGGTCGGGTTGCTTCTCGATGAGGATTGTCTTGGCTCCGAGGACCCAAGGTCTATCATCTAAGTGTTTTCGGAGAGAGACGTAGACACCGTCATTGTGTTCAGGTGGGACACCGGAGACATCCCATTCCCTAACGAGGTTACCGTTGTCCTCATCAAGTAAACACATAGCAAGATTCCTTATACCAACATCAATACTCAGAATCATTAGATAAATCTTTAAATATACCTTTAAGTTAATGAAGTGTATAGCCCATCGTGGATATTCCCGGAAGTACAAGGACAACACCATTGAAGCTATAAGGGAAGCTATTCATAGGGAATACGATGGTGTTGAAATTGATGTACAACTTTGTGAGACTGGTGAGCTCGTCTTGTTCCATGATGTATACACTCAAGGTAAGTTCATTTCGGATATGAGTTTAGGTGAGGTAAAGAAACTTGGAATAATAACACTTCAACAGGTTTATGAAGAAATACCCCAATTAAGACGAACACTTCTAATCCTTGATATAAAGGGTGCAGATTTGGGGGTGGTCAAAGCCCTCGTGAAGTTTTATGAGAAGGAATCTACCGAGAATGTCCTGTTTTGTAGCTTCAATAGAAAAATAGTTTACAGATTACCAAAAGAATTCAAAATAGGTTCAACTTTTGAGACAACCTTCCACAAGAGTGAATATCCTCTCATCGCGATGGGTCTCAACGCGGTTGTACTCCATTGGACATGTCTAGACCACGAGTTCATAACTCACTGCAAAAATGAAGATATTAGGGTTTATACGTATACACATAAAGAAGACGAAGAGTTGGAATATATGTATAGGTATGGTGTTGATGGAATTATTACAAATGGATTTTAGAAGCGACGACCACCAAGGCGGGAAGCACCGGCGGCACCAAGGTTCTTGGTAGCGGACTGACCAGCAGGGGAGAGACCCATAACGACAACGAGAACCACAATCATACAACAGCACACCACAGAGGCGATCATCGCGTACTTCATGGGACCGGTAAGACCATCAAAGAACGTACCAATAATATCAGCGATACCCTTGTTCTCGGACTTTGCAGCTGCATCCGCGGCGGCTTGGAGTTGATTCAAGACATCACTTTGTGCGATAGCATCTGTGAGGTTTTTAGTGACTATATTCGCAACAACTTGGGCTGTAATATCCTGGCTATAGTTAATTTCACCACCTAGAGTGCAATCGTAACCATCAATGGTGTACACGCCATCTTGAATGGTCACTTGTTCCGCTATAGCATTGTTGATATTTTCGGTGATGACGCTATTTGAAATAATGTTTTGAACTTCCAGAACGAGTTCCTGATTCACATTCTGTTCGTCACCAAACTGAAAGTTACCAGCCTCTGTAACCTTATCAACTTGCGCCTGAACTGCAGCCTGCATTTCGGTGGTGATAGCATTCTTAATCGCGGTTGTTTGGGTGTTATCGAGTGTAGAACTTGCACTTGCACTAGCATCAACAGTCTGAGTTATGTTGGTTGTACAAGCAACTATATTTTTTAGGTGAATTTCCATACTCTGTATGTTAGCCTGTGCTGCCATAGATGAGTTTGAGTTTATCGTGGTCTGTTCATAAATACTCTTGCTGATGGCAGACATATCGAAGGTTTGATTGATCGTTTGTGATCCTCCTCCTCCCATGTTATATTAAAATGTACTGAGAAAAAAATGTTACCGAAATGTATAATGAAACTCAACCTCAAAAAGATTAAACCCAATCAGGTCATTCTGATTGCGGCTATCATAGCTATCGTGGGTTGGTTGGCGATGCGATCCAGGCGAGTTGAGAACATGGAGGGTGCCGCGACTTCTTCGGACATCGTCCTTTACGTAGAGAACCGCCAAGACCCCAACCCATTCATCGTCTATGGTATGGCTAAGAAGATGACCGATGATGATGCCAAACTCGAGAAGATCCTGGCGCTCGCGACTGAGGCCAAGAAGGCTGAACTTTTAGAACTTGTGAAGACTCTGTAAATAGCGTAAAAATTTATGTACCCAATTTTATTAAAGTTGACCGGACGTTTAATAAAATCTTAGTAGATAGTAGATTTAAAACATCATGGGAGGAGGAAATCCAGCTACAGATTGGCTTTCATATACACCCGTTGGTGTTATAGTTGATGTAGCTACTGGTCAGCCAACAGCATATGAAGAAGCTTTCAATCCTCCTTCACCAACACCGACACCAACACAACCTCCAGCCTGTTCCACTTACCAATCGGGTACGAGTGAATTGGAACTGAGAGGATTCAATCCAGACCAAGAAGGTTCCCGTTGTAATAACGAATTGACATTATGGTTAGAAAATCAGAGAAATACATTCTGTGCAGATATCAATAATTTTACAAAGAATCCTGGTGGCACTAATTGCATAGAACGGAATGCTGGTCTGGCCCTGGCTAGAACCTATTGTGGTACGGGTGATAGGATACGAACATCCGCTGCGTGTACGAGGGAATATCTAGGTCCAGACGCGTGGGTGCAACTCGCGACTACATATTGTGTAAGTGAAACAGGTAAAGTAGAACCGTGGTGTTCATGTTTCAATGTGATGAATGGGGTGTGTGACGATGATCCAAATGCTGCAGGGTGTGCAGCAAAGGCTTTAACATATGATGCCCTGGTTGCGAAAACACCTGACGCTTTTAAACCTGAATGGGCTGGTCGTGAAGCGTGTTATGGTCTAGTGTGCCAGGAAGAGGCGGATGCCCCCAAGTGGATTCTTGAAAATTCAAATCAAAATTGCGCGTCACCCGTTCAGATTTGTGGGTACACGATAAATGCTGAAAACTTAACTGAGTCTAACATCGATGCAAAATGTAATATAGGAGGCAAAGAATACGACCAGGATGGTAACTTAACAAACCCTGGAAATCCCGTTGCAAATTTAGTAGCAAATCTTCCAGGGGGTATAGGTCAGTATATTCCCCTTTCTTTCGGTGATATCACTGGGGAAGACACAAACAAAAAGATTGGCGCAGGGGGGTCATCTGCCTCTTCTGTCATGTCATGTGTTTGTATCCTAGTATTGATATTACTTGTAAGTTCAGGTGGTGGCAACTCTGGATCATCTAGGTTCAGACGATGATAAAAATATTCACAACTAGTAGAGTGCCATGGCTTTATTACTGGGTGCCGGGTGTGCCTTTGGGTACATAGATTGTGATATTGGTGGTAATAATTTATCCGCCGTTCCCATAGAAATTGATCAATGTGAGGAAACTGATAAACAACTCAAGGCCGAGTACGGTGATGACTATCTCACAAACCGCCAAAAGATGCCCTTAACATCATACGGACTTCAGTACATCAAAAGTATTGGGTGTGAGGATACTTTTAATTGGGATGATTTAGCCGATGAGTTTTGTCAATCCCTCGGCAACTATACAGAACAAATCGGGGGTGGTCAAACATGTGAGGATAGAGATCGGACAAATGTTTTGAGGTCTCGGTGGTGTCTCAATGAGGATGGCCCAAACACAACGACAATTAATGGTATTCTCATAGGTGATGATGCGGAAAATCGTATGAAAAGTGACGGTAGATGTACCAGGGATAAATTGTTAACGAAATACGATGAAACATGGGTAAAGTACTGTCGGGCTAAACCAGACGACCTCCACTGTACGTGTTACAATATGAAGAATAACGTGTGTGATACCAATCCAGATGCGGCTGGGTGTATGTATTATGAAATCCTCGAGGAAAATAAGAATGCTTTCAGTACAAAAGAGGAGAGGGCTGAACTTAAAGCTGCAGCTGTTGCTGCGGGTAAAGATGAAGATGAAGTAGAAGATCCTGAGTCGTACACTATCCTCAAAACCAAGGGACATTGTAGACCTAGGTCGTGTGATAGTGGCTACATTCCACCAAATGTAAAGAGTGACTGTGCAGCCACTTACCCAATATGTGGTGAGGATATAGACATCCGTACAAACACAAATAATAACATCGCGGTCAAATGCAATTATGACCCGGATAAACTGGCTACATTCCCAGATTGGTGGTCCGAAGAGACTGACAGGAGTTTCATGGATGCAGCTTTAGCCAGAGCTAGAGCGAGACAACCACCTTTTGACAAATGGCCTTTAAATCTTCTCCCAATCACTCGTTTCCCTAGACGTTTTATCTGGAAAGATAAGAATGTTCAGTATCTCACATATGGTGGTGTGGGTTCGGTGTCACTTTGTTCTCTCTGTATGTTCATAATAATGTTAGTTTTTAGTGGTTCTAAGAGAAGATAGTAGTTAAAGAAAAAATTAATTTTAAATGTATGTGGTGTTGGTGGTGTTGTCACTCCTTCGAGGGAACACCTTTAAGTATGCCATACAAATACGATGATCGTAGAAACAAGTTTTACACGGCTGGCAATTACTGTTCATGGAGTTGTGTAAAGTCCCACGCAATAGATAAATATGGCTGTACAATAGGTAGTCGTGTTTGTGGAAACGTAGTGATGATGCGTAAAAAAATGTTTAATCAAATTGGTCCAGTAAAACCTGCACCAAATAGATTCGTTCTAAAAGAATTTGGTGGTGACATGACTATAGAAGAGTTTCGGGAAAACCAAACGAGGGATGTTGACGAGCCTAAGAAGATTGAAAGTGCACCCGTAATAAATAAGGTGATACCCATTATTTCAAACACAAAGAAGATGGATGAAATAAAGAATGCTTCGTCATCTAATAACGCACTAAAACTAAAGAGAACTAAACCACTAAAACGAAGTCACAATAACTTGGAATCCGCGTTAGGTCTTATTATCACTCCCAAAACCTAATAATCTCTTTTGTTTAGCAGTCGGTAGCGAAAGTGGTAATTCTTCTGATTTTCTGCTATGAACCCATTTAGAACCATCATGTGCTGTCCAGCATATGTCATACCGCTCTATCATTTTCCTGCATAAAACACATGGTAATGATATAGCGTCTCCGTGGACGTTTGCTCTAAATATAATCAAGTGACCATATTTTCGGTGCAGCCATTCGGTAAATTGGTGGGGTTTATAACCTTTTTTTAAACATTCGCGGTAAAGCCGACGAATGAGTTGTCTCTCTGCACACATATGATTATTACTTATAAACTCGGGCCCTCTAGACATGTAACTTTTTACGGTACAATACTTCATACCGGGCAGTTGTTACACGTAGATCCTGGAAACACAAAAGCACACTTTTCACACTCGTTAAGTACACTTAGGTTCTTCTTCTTCGGGACAAGTCCTTTAGAAAATCGCTGTAACTCTTTTACAGTATAGATTCCGTACTGTATCATAACCTCCAGAGGAGGAAACTTCATACTACTTCGTTAACAATCCAAATCCTTAATTTGGTTTCATACAGCACGAAAACACGTCGGCGACCGCCTTCTTAGCTTTAAGCATACCAGCAAACCCATCAATGATAGGTGGAACCATGGTCTTGAGGACGGTTTCAAACTCGGAATCCTTTTCACCTTCATCAATCTCCTCGATGAGGTGGTAGAGGAGGGCGATCACGAGCTTCTTCTTCTGAGGGCCCTCGAGCCCCCTGAACTTGGCGGCGTTCATCATCAGCTTCGCGACGATTGGGGGGATGTCCTCCTTCTGGAGACCGTCACCGAGGTATTCCCTTTTGATCTCTTCAACCATTGTGATAACTTCCCTGGCATCTATCTTGCCAGTAAACTTTTCGATGATAGCGTCCATTTTATATTCTTGCCATAGATTAAAAATGAACACCGATAACGTACTTGCCGCGATCGCCTTCGGTATTGGATTCATTCAGATGCATCAGGACTTTAAGAAATCTGAAGAAGTTGACGAAAAGTCTAAGAATGCTGTGATGTTGAGTATTCTCGCGAGCTCTCTATGGCTCATTTACCAATCTAGGAAGTATGGTATGAACTTCACCGTCGGGTACACCGGTGTTGGTTTACTACTCCAACTGTACATCTTGAATAAGATTCTCATCAAGGAGAACAAACAAGCTTAAGGATTGCTTACGTCATCAATGTAGAAATGAGCCTTATCATTCGTGCGCAATTTAAGCCAACTATCAAATCCAAGGTAGTTTCCAAGAAAAGTACACCTTCTATCCGGGGACCCGTGCTTAAGCCGGTTGAGCGTCCCAATGATTTCCTTTCTGTAGCCGAGCGTGTAAATGGTCGTGCTGCGATGATTGGTTTTACCTCTGCCGTGATTGATGAGATCATGACTGGTAACTCTATCAGTACCCAGTTTAGTGAGAACATCGGTCTCTCTGTCGCTGTTGCCAGTTTGGCGTTCCTCGGAACAGCGGCGAATCCTAAGGATGAGGGCTACATTCAGGGATTTTGGAAGCCTGAGACAGAGCTAGTAAACGGCCGACTTGCGATGGTTGGCATCGCATCGCTTCTCCTAACAGAGTCACTCCACCCTCATGTTCCTCTATTCTAGAGTCGGGGTTGACTGCCATATAACTCAAAAAGTCAATCATTTTTATTTTTTCATTCATAGTAAATGTTCCTGCCCTCCGCATCACGTAGGCCATGAACATCGTGAGAATATATACATTTACAGCTATGGGTTTCATTCTCTATTGTACATATTTATAATGTTTTAGAGCCAAATCCCATACCCAAGCCACGCGAAAGTGTCATTTTCTTAGGCCTCATCACGTAGAAGGACGCGAGTAGGGTAATGGTGAAGAGGACAACACTGAACGCGGAATATCCCTTCTCAGCCTCCTTGGCATCTGGACAATTGAGGGTCCAGTTGAGAGCCGCGGCTCCACCAATGAGACCCATGAGGGAATAGATGATCATGAAGACACCCGCCTCATTCTTAGCAAGCTTGGTCACAAGGAGGGTAAAGGGGATGGTGAGCGCGATGGTAAGGGTAGCCGCCAGGTACTTGTTGAGGTTCTCCTGGACAGGCTTACCCTTCATGGCATCACACCTAGAGAAGACACCGATACCGATGGAGGCCGTAACCATATAGAAGAAACCGAGGAGGAGAATACCACCAACGGTACCCCACGAAACCTCAAGGTCAACCTTACCAGAGGCAATCGCCTTGGCGTTGTTGTACATCCTGGATGCTCGCATAGTAGAAGTAATGTCAGACATTTATTATACTTATAGAAATTAAAACAGATTCACATATATGAAGATACCCAAAGTTGCATTCATTAAGCACTGTCCCAACCTTGCACCTGAGAGAAAGGTTTTTCTAGAGGAACACTTGAAGGAGAGGGTACACATCCAAGATGTTCGTTGGATTGAGGATTATAACCACGACCACCCCTTCGTACAATGGCTTAATGTTAAGTTAAATCTTCCATATGGCCCCAAATTGACGAGTAACTTTGTAAAAACGATCATGGCGATGAAACAAATGGTTGATGAAAATATTGAGTGTGCTCTTCACATCGATGATGATGCCGTTTTTTACAGGGATTGGGATAAGATCCTAGAAAGTATCCCTGATGAAGTTGAAAACAATGGATACATAAACATGGGTACATCACCCTTTTTTAATCTTCAACCCAAAATTAGACAGGTGTATCAATTACCAAATAATGGGGGCAGTGAAGTTTTTTGGTCCTCCCTCGGGTTTGCGACAGCTTTTCTAACAAATTTAAATATGAATGAGGCTATCGATATCGTTTTTCATGGTGTATTGATGTCTACAAACAAACCCATTCTTAACATTCCAATTGCACACCAAACTTCCGACATTGAACGCCAAAGCACCATTGATCATGAGACTAGAAAACCTTCGAACTGGATGGCATATGTTCAAAACTACAAGAATTTGGATAAGATTGACTTCAATAAACTTCTCGAGGATTTCAAAAAGTTTGAAGAAAAGAAGAAGACGGTTGAAGAAAAGTTTTACGAACTCTACGGAAAGAAGGTGGACATTAAGAATGTCAAGTACATTCTAAATGAGGATCAGGATCACCGTCTAAACATTTTAGATTTTAAACTAATTGAAGACAAAATGGATGTTTGATCTTCCATATGCTCCTGCACTATAACCAAATGTTGAAAGGTCAGTGAGATCTTGATTACCTGCAGTGATGTATAACTCCTTACATTTTGAAAGTAAGAACCAATCAATGTAGCACGCGAGTCTTTGTTCCCTCGTGACATCATAGTTCTTGAGTGTGTCACATTTGTATGTGAGTACAATGTCATGCTCAAGAGTTACAATCTTATCCGGAAAACGCGTCTTAAACATATCCTTGATTTCTCGGCTATCGCTCGCTAAGAATATTTTACCATCCGTCTCTTCAACAATGTTGATAAACTTTTCTAGGGCACTGTCTTTCGCGAAGTAAGCCTTCTTAATATCACCATTTTCGTCTGTACCATGACACCCCACATCTTCGGAGTCTCTAGAACACGCTCCACGCCGAATGTGCAAACCCCGTGCCAACCCATGTGATTGATTATCAATAATACTCTGCAGCTCTTTTGTAGGTTTGATAATTTTATTGAGATTTGAATGAACGTGGTGAAAATATGTGGGATTGATCGCTATACGTGGTTCAAATTTATCTTCATTTGGGTCTTCAGTAATTTCAAAACCATGGAACTCAACACCCCTATCAACGTCTAAGAGACTCTTGTAGGCCCTTGGGTTGGGAGACCTGTGTACTAAATCAGATAAACATAGAGCGACATTACCCCATCCCATTGAATCTGGGAGGTAGAATGTCATTATATGGTTATGATTGATGTATTCTTTAATCATTTAGGAACTTGATGAGATCTTCTCTACCCTTCTTTTGTGACCACCCCAATTCCTTTAGTTTTTTTGCGCAGATATGGTATCTGGTATCATTAAATGGTCGGTCATCAACGTATGTGATCCATTCATCGTACTCCTCGGTACCCAAAATGGTTTTTATCATCAACTTTGTAACTTCCATGACAGATATTTCGTCATCGGATGCTATGTTGTAGATTTCACCCGTAGCACCTTTATTCCATACGACATCAACGGCATCAATGACATCTTCAACGTGCATAAAAGCTCTCTTAACTTGGGCACTGCGTGTTCCGTGGATGGTACACTTTTTACCTTCCCTCAAAAGTCTTTTAAACTTTGGTATGAGTTTTTCTGGATACTGATTAGGACCGTACACGTTATTACATCTAATAATCTTGATGTCCATATTGAACGATTGAATATACGACCGAACAAACATCTCAGCTGCAGCCTTGGAAGCTGAATATGGGTTTGTGGGTTTAAGTACACCCGTAGACTCCGTGAAAGGAACGTCGGTCAGAGATTCACCATAAACTTCGTCGGTGCTGAAATGAATAATCTGGGCATCGGGTATATACTTCCTACACATCTCAATAAGTACATGGGTCCCATATGTATTATCCATTGTGAAGCTGATAGGGTCAATAAATGAATTATCCACGTGACTCTGTGCGGCGAAGTGAAATACATAGTCAAATTTATAAAAGTTTATGACACTTTCAACAAACTCTGGATTACATAAAGAACCCTGGAACAGTACAGATGCACCTTCGCTAACATTTTTAACGTTGGAACAGTAATCAAGTTTATCAATATTCACAAACGTGATATCGGGATACCGTTTATGCATGATATTTATGAAATTGGATGCGATGAATCCACATCCACCTGTCACCAATGCATTAGGCATTTACTTTAGTAGCCGCAAATGTTTTAAGCAGATTACACACACGATCAACATCCTCAATGTCTAGACCATGGTGGGCACCCAAGAGGAATCCATCCTTCATGATCTTATCCGCGTTTTCAAACTCATCCAAGTACTCACGGAATGCTGGATGTCTCGTGATGTTACCCGCGAATGTCACTCTCGTCTGAACATCATTCTCTTCCAAAAACTTTACAATCTCTAGGCGATCTGGGCATTGGAGTGGGATTGCGAGCCAGTTTGGAATTTGAGAATCATCGGGGAGTGTGTAATACGGACAGTCCTTAAGGTTTTCCAAGTACCTCTTGACATTATCACGTCTCTTCCTTAGGAATCCTTCCAGCTTATCCAATTGGACGAGACCGAAAGCTGCGTTCATTTCACAAGCCTTAAGGTGGTAGCCGGCCACACCATAGAGAAACTTCCAATCGTATGGGATACCATCTACCGAATGGTTGAAACGTTCACTGGGTTCCTCAATGTTGTCACCGATGCGTCCCCAGTCCCTAAACATGAGAGACCTCTTGAGATGCCCGTCATCGTTAAACATTACCATACCACCACACCCACCAGCTGTAATCACATGACTCGCGTAGAAACTAGTGGTACTCACATCTGTGCATGGGGTGTGGGTAATAGTATCCGCCGAATCCTCAAAGAGAATTAGATCTGGGAAAGCCTCTCTGATGGCTGGCCAACCTGGGATATTACCGATGAGGTTTGGAATGAGAAGGCACTTGGTCTCCGATGTGACAACCTTTTTGAGATCCTCAACACTTGGTACATAGGTATCAAGGCCAACGTCACAGAAAACAGGTTTGAGACCTAGTTGCATGAGAGGTGCCACGGTTGTCGCGAAACCACAAGCAGGTGTAACAACCTCCGAACCCTTTGGGAGATCTAGAGCGCAAAGACCTAGGAGGATGGCACTACTTCCAGAGTTTACGAAGAGACCATGCTTCTTTCCGAAGAGGTCTGCCACCCTCTTCTCAAACTCCACAGTGCGATCACCAAAGCCAGCGAGCCAGCCATCGCGCAAGCAAGCCTCAACGGCTTTAATCTCTTCCTCCCCATATGACTCAAATTTGTTGGGTGCATACCAAACTTTTTTAGGCATTTGTTTAAAGACTACAGTAATCTTTAAACTATATGAAAGTCTGTGTACTTGGTTCAGCTGGTTTTATAGGCAAAAATATATTAAGTGGGACAGATTGGACTGGTGTGACAAGATATGACTTAGATCTTTTAAAACAGGATGAAGTTGAAGAATACTTTAAAAGACATAAGTACGACGTGGTTATACATTGCGCGGCAAGTATAGATCAAAGTAGTCAGAATACGACATACAACAATATACTCATGTTTGAAAACGTTGTTAGAGTTTTCAAAGGCAAACTGTTATATTTCTCAAGTGGTGCAGCTTTGAGAGGAAGTCCACCAGAAGATCCTTATGGTCTTTCAAAATGGATCATAGATCAGAGGATCAAAACACTACCAAATGTGTACTCTCTCCGTGTATGGGGATGCTACGGACCTGGTGAACTCCCGACAAGGTTCAGTGCTGTATGTAGGAGGGATGGTCATGTCGTTATAGATAAGGATAGATATTTTGACTTTGTGAGTATAGGAATTGTGCGAGAGATTGTACAACAATATGTAACAAGCAAAAAGAAACTTGTTAAATACTGCAATTTAGTGGAACGCCCAAAATCCAGAAAGATGTTACTTTCTGAATGGGCTCATTTTTTTGGTGCTACATATGAAATTCGTGATACATCTAGTTTAGGTGAGCCATATATCAATTCCACCCCAACTTCTTTTTAGGCGGAACGGGGACAATCATGTCCTTCTCAAAGTCAATGTAAGGGGTCATATTTTCAAGGGAGTTTCCAAACTCCAATTTAGGATAAATCTTTTGTGTCTCTGGTATGGGAATATCTTGTAGAGTTTTCACACCATAGGCTTCTGCAATTTTTACAAAATCAACTTCATCCCCAAATACATCATTTTTAGATGTTGCGACGTATTTTGAATCAAAGTAACTATCTTGGAATTGTTTGATGATTCCATACCCACTGTTGTTTAGAATGATAATTTCAATAGGAAGATCATACTTCTTGACGGTTAGGAGTTCCTGAATATTCATCTGAAAACCACCATCTCCATCAATACAGTACACTTTCTTACCAGAGCCAATCGCTGCACCTATGGCACATGGGAGTGCAAAGCCCATTGAAGAGTTTCCAAAGTTGGTGAAAAGCTTTTGCCCCTCCTTGAGTTTGGCGGATTGCATTGTCCAAACAAGGTTTCCACCTTGATCTGGAATGACGATACAGTCATCTGGGAGATCCTTGAAAAAATCATCTAGATAATCGTAAACAGCTGAATCACCTTCGCGCGTCTTCTCTTCACCGTACACTTGTTTCCACTGGTTAATTCTACTGACCCATAATTCAATACGAGTCCCCATCGTGTCATCGTCGCTATATCCATCTACGATAACACTATCAAAAAAGTTCTTAGCGTCGCTCACTATACCGAGATCAATTTTAACATCCTTTTCGGGCATCTTATTGATTTCCTCAATATCAACATCTACCATAATCTTCTTCGAGTATGGAGAAAACATGGGTCCACTTCCACCAATTTGACGACTGTCAAGCCGACTTCCCACAGATACAATTAGATCTGCATTCTGAATAACGTAGTTTGATACCCGATCACCGTATACACCTGGAGAACCTACCCGAAGTGGGTGATCACTAGCACATAGGTCAAATGCACCCCAGGAAACGAGAAAGGGTATACCCGTCTTTTCAATAAACTTCATAGCCTCTTTCTCAGCACCTGCCAATTTTACACCATGACCAAAAACTACAACAGGTCTCTTACTTTTGTAGAGATACTCCGAAATATCATAGCACGGGGTTACCCGGCGACTATGTGTGATGAGATTGATGTCAACGTTTTCAATTGAAGACATCTGAAGGTTCACGGGTAAATCCATAAGAACTGGACCATACCTAGGTGTTTTGAGTTCTGTCAGTAACTCCTTAAGAGCACCTTCAAGTTGAGAAAGTTCTGGAACATGTAGAGACTTCTTCGTAACATCCTCAAACATCTTAGCTACAGGCATCTCCTGAAACCCGGTCTGTCTAGGTTTAGATTTGAAGTTGGAGAGATCCTCCTTTGTATTCACCTGTCCACTAATGAAAAAGGCTGGAACGGAATCATACCAACATCCACATACACCATTTAGAATGTTTTGAACACCCGGTCCACTGGTGACCACCACACCGGCTGTCTTACCAGAGGCTCGGTAGTATCCTTCTGCAGCCATAGCAGCGGATTGTTCATGTTGAAAGCAGTAATACTTAACCTTAGGATTTCTGGAAATTGCGTTTATAAATGGAACGATAGCTCCACCTGTTATTACAAAATACGTGTCTATACCATTGAGGTAGAGAGTCTCTATAATGTAATCACAAGTGTTCATTCTGGTAGTTTATGGAGCTAAAACTTTAATCATATTTCCACGAACTCCCCGACATTCCGAGAAGTTTATCCAATTCTTCTTGTTTCATGTTGTAACTATGTTCATCATCTGGAAACTTTTCAGTGTGAACTTCATTTGCATATTCATTTATAGCGTTATGAAACATCTGTTCTCCATTTATATACTGTTTAATAAACTTTGGTTTGAAATCCCAAAATAGTCCCAAAATGTCATGTGAAATAACCAATTGGCCATCTACACATGGACCCGCCCCGATACCATACACGGGAATCTTAAGTTCATCCCTCACAATTTTAGATACTTCTTTTGGAACTGCCTCCAATAGGAGAAGAGAAGCGCCACTCTCTTCTACATCTTTAGCCTGCCCCACTAGTTTTTCAACTTCATCATGGGTTTTCGCTTGAATCCTGTACCCACCCAATCTAGCCTGTGTCTGTGGTGTAAGACCTAAATGTCCCATAACAACTGTACCCGAATCCACAATTGATTTGATCCTATCTGGGAAATACCCCTCAACCTTCACGGCATCCATACCAACCTTCACAAACTCACCCGCATTTTCAATGGCAACTTTATCCGAGGGTTGATAGGACATGTAGGGCATATCCCCAATTAGAAATTGATTTTGAGAGCCCCGCTTTACAGCTTGACAATGGGTTAACATCATACTCATAGGAACTTCATTTAAATTCTTAATTCCGTGGACAGTTGAACCAACCGTGTCACCAACTACAATAAAATCAACATTGCAGTTGTTGATTATACGCGAAGTTGGATAATCGTAAGAAGTTATACCAATACTCCGTGTTTTGTTAAGTTTATTTCTGAACAGGTTCAAAATTGTTCTTTTCATGCTAATTTATGAACCAATGTAATCTTTAAGTTAAAGACGTGCGGGCCACGTATTATAGAACATGATAGCCGTTGTATCTGTACATGATGAAAAATACGAACCACTTGCAGAGTGGACCCTACACAAGAACAAGAAACAGTATTGTGAAAAGCATGGATACAAACTACACTACGCAAGTGATGGCGGGGCTTCTATAGCCGGGAAGCCAATGATGGCTAAACCTCAGCCACCTATACCAGACACCCACATTCCCATGGGTTGGGCTAAAATCTTTGTGATTCGGAAGATTATGCAGCAACACCCCGAAGTTGAATGGATTTTTAACACAGATACAGATGTCATGATTACAAACATGGACATTAAACTTGAGGATATCATCAAGGAACATGCACCCTCCAATATCCATATCCTTATTCCAGCTGACTGTAACGGTATCAATTGTGGTAACATGCTCATCAGAAACAACGCGATTGGTAAGGCATTCATAAACACGATTATTGCTGGTATGCCCGTGTACAGACATTGGTACCTCTATGAGAATCAACTCATCCAAGATATGTTTGTGGGAAGTCATCTACGTGAAAGCGGTATCACATCCGGTGGAACCATATGGGCGAGTGTGGGAAAGGTGCTTCCACAAAGGGTTATGAACTCTTATGATTATTCTAATTTACCGCTTCTCAAGAATAGATCTGAATACAAAGATATTCTTGGGACCGATGGACAATGGAAAGAAGGTGATTTTTTAATTCAGTGGCCTTCTACAGACCTTGAGTATAGGATTAAGGTTGCTAAAGAGACTCATAATAAGCTCTTTGGCGATCCTGGCGCTCAACAGTCTTGATGTGCCACAAAGCGATGAGGGGTTTAGCTTCTAGCATAGCCACTTTGTCGGGATTGGGACCTTCAAGTTTCTCATGAAGGTCGTTAGACCATTTGATTTCCCCATTATTCTTATAGTACCTACCTTGATAATCTGGCCAATTAACCCACCCCATTTCATTAAGGTTGAACTTGTAATCAGTGATCCAATCAGCTGTGTACCCGGGACAGATGTTAACCCGTGGGACATACATGATATCTCCTTCGAATGTTTTGATGTTAGTGATGAGAGCTTCTTGGGGCATCTCGTCGGCATCAATCGCAAAGATGTAGTCACCCTTACACTTTGTAGCGTGATAGTTCCTATGATCAGAAAACTTTCCATCGAACGCCCGCTCGTTGACGACAATCTTGTCATCATAGGATTTCAATACCTCTCTAACTTCGGGTGTCACATTCGTGGAATCAACGAGGATGTTAATTTCATCTTCCTCATCCTTAACTTTAAGGAGAAAGTTGACGAGTGAATTTAGCTCTCGGTCTTCGTTGCAGACACAAATGGCGTATGAAATCTTCACCATTTGTAAGTTAAAGTAAACACCCCTTTAAATAACAATGAAGTATATCACATACTCTTTATGGGGTGATAATAAAGTCTACACATACGGAATCATCGAAAATGTTTTGGATGCGAAAAAGTTCTATGAGGGTTGGATTGTTAGGGTTCACTACAACGATACTGTACCCCAGAATATTGTGGATTGGTTGAAGGGACAGAATAACGTTGAAGTCATTCACCACCCAGGTACGAAAACAAAAGCTTCAAACACTCTATGGCGCTTAGAGGATCTCTTCATAAAAGATGCTACAGTCTTGTCTCGTGACGCTGATTCTAGATTTTCGGAGAGAGAAGTAAAACTCGTGAATGAATGGTTGGAATCTAACAAAGATTTTCACATCATACGCGATCACAAACACCACATGGTTCCAATTCTCGCTGGAACCTTCGGGTGCCGAAATAACTGTTTAGAATACGTGGGTATACCCGGTCCACTTCGTAATATCAACAGTGTACCAACGAAATACGTTCGTGGAAATGAATTATTGGATGAGTTTACGAAAACGTATACGGGTGATCGCGACGCATATTTGATTGACCAGATATTTTTAGCCTATTATGTTTACAACTTTATAAATTGTAACGCATTGATTCATTGTAGCCACAATGCCTATGAACCGTTTGCCATTTCAGTTGATTCAGTTGAACATGGATTTGTTGGTGAAGTCGTCACAGAATGTCCAAGAGCTGCTAAAATTATGGGAGATAAAGATACTTCTTTTGAACGCGTTGGAGCATATTAAAAAATAAAACACTACAGTATGGTAAGTATGGAATCCCATGCTGAATTAAAAGACAAGTGTGATGGACTCGAAACTCGGTTAGACGAAATCGCTGCCGATATTCGGGACCTCCCATTTAACTATAAACTGGTTGAAAAATATCACAATATAGACGAAGATGTTCAAAAATTATATGAATGGTACGACGGAATGAAGACACTTTTTAAACGGTACTCCCAAGAAAAACACATCGTAGAAAATAAGCTGGAAGAACTGAATACAAAAACAAAATTTCTCAATAATGAAGTTCAGACTCTCAAATTACGAGAGTTTTCTCGTGACCGACACGGAGGCTCGTATTCACAATTACATCGTACCCAGCATCTTTGAGATTCTTACAGAATGCTACATCTTCTGAGCACATATCCCTCAGTATCTTCCCATCTTTAGTTTCTATCTCCATGAGTGGATAACTAAAGTATGGATACTTGAGATTTTCAATGACACCCTTGCGACACGCAAAGAAACCCATTCCGTTATAGGCAACCTTCATATACTTTTTCGAAGTATCCATTCCATCTACTTTTAGGAACTCAAAGGTTCCATGCTTTTTAAAATATTCTATGTCCCATTCTTTCACACATGCGTAGTGTTTAAGATCTGTCATCCTGTATAGACCCGACACAACCGGATACTTATCCGTATCCTCTATGAGTTCAATAACTTGCTCGGGGGTGAAAAATATATCAGAATCTATGGTGAGCCATACATCATAGTTAAACTTTCCATCAAATGGAACCTGTGTAGCACCACGTGTGACATCCAGACCCAGGGTTTTCATCCTGGAAAAGGATACAAAACTCGAATATTCATTAACCATGGTTACTTTGTACCCCTTTTGAGTAAGCACCATGAGTGTCTCAGACCAGTTTTTAAGAAAATTACCCGAATATTCACGACCGGGGAGAGCAACGATTACTTTCTTCATACTTTGTTATCATACATTCAAGACTTTAAGTACTTCATTTACAGCTGGATGTCTGACAATATCACTCTCATCCATCTCCACATGTTTGATATAGTCATATTCCATACCATGGAGTTTATATGTGAGGAATGCGAGACCGTTGTCTTTACCGAGATCTGACTGTTCTAGGTCCCCAGTGACAATTAACTTTGTATTGTAACCGATACGAGTCAAAAGCATCTTCATCTGGTTCGGTGTGGCGTTTTGCATCTCATCTGCAATGATGACTGTGTTGTCAAATGTACGACCTCGCATGTAGCCTAGAGGTTCAATAGTGATACAACGATCCATCTGGTTATGGGAAAGATACTTTTCAAATATGTCAAACATTGGGCGCGTCCAGGGTTCCATTTTACGCTCCATATCTCCCGGGAGATACCCCATATCTTCATCCGCTGCTACGATTGGCCGCGTTAGAATAACCTTACCCCTAAAAGACTCCTGGATGTGCTCAATACCTATCTGACAGGCTAACATCGTCTTACCTGTACCTGCTGGTCCTGTACCAATAATGATTGGTTTGGGAGAGCGAAGAGCGAGCATATATCGGCATTGACCAGCTGTCTGGGGAAAGTTCATATATATTAGTTAAAGTTTATTTCCTTATATATTTTATATGGAGTACCACTTTGTAAAATTAAATGTAAATGGTACGTATCTCAGTCTTGTGGATCCGACACAAAAATCAAGATTCATGTGTTTCCGTGATAAAAAGATTGCTGATAAGTGTATAGAATATGTATCATCATTTAGAGCGAGACGTGGGGTTTGGCCGTCATTTGACATGTCCACTGGAATGAAAAAGATAGAAGATTCTACTGTAAAATTACGGACCCCTGAACAAGTGATGCGTTATTTAGAAATAGAGACTTATGATTTTGAGACAATTGATCAAATTGCGGCACGGACAAATACATCGTTTTATTGTGTCTTGAGATTTCATAGTGCTTTGGTTGATAACATAGAATCACTTGATATGTCTGGACAGGAAATGGATCCAATAGTTGATGAAGCTGCGTACAGGGATCTATTAGAGTATAAATTAAAGTGTGAATGAAGTAGTTTCTATTGAGGTTTATGCGCGTCAAATTTTTCTTTAGCATTTTTAACATTTAAAGTGATTGTACTGGGTTTTTCTACACCAGCCGCTTTCATGGCTAAGAGAAGATTTAAAAAATATATACTTGGGAGTGGAGAATCGGATATCTTAAACTCGTCACCGGCTGCAATAGTAATATTACCGGTCATATTGAGAGTATCTTTAGTTACCAACTTCCCATTTTTGAATTCCATTTTACTAAGTAAATCCGATACCATGGGAGAATTCATATCCAATTTGTCATCCCAGATATCATCAGTTAATTTATCTAATAAAGATTCTCCGTTTTTATTGACTACCCCAATCATGGTACCCTCACTGTCATATTTTTCTATAAACCAACAATCGTGGCCCCCTCCTGGACACTCGGTGTACTCTGGCGTTGTAATGTCAGATAGACTCAAATCGTACACATACGCAAAACCATTGGTGACAGTACCCTCATATGAGGGACAATAAGACTTTTCGTTATCACGACCACAAGAATATACCTCAGGCATCTCAATATAAGCTTCACTTTTTGGCATAATTCTATAACCTTCTGTGAGAGTAGTGCCATTTTCTGTAATAGTGAGGGTTGATCCCTGAGAGGGTTCACCCTGTATCTGTGTAAAATAGTAATACGCAAGAGGAACAACTATGCAAATTACTAGTAATACAAATGCGATCACGTAACCAATCATCTTTGTTGTATACTTACAAAAAAAACAGATACTTAAAACCAATAACACTTGTACAATAAATATGTGTGGCATCTTAGCCCTCTTCGGTGAGGATGTAGAGGTATCTTCATACCTACTTACTCACCGAGGTCCCGATGATTATCGCACAAAAACTCTAGGTAAATGCCGAATGGACTTTTATCGCCTCGCGATCAATGACTTGACCGATGCGGGTATGCAACCCTTCAGACAGGGTGATCACATGTTGGTATGTAACGGTGAGATTTACAACTACCGTGAACATCTTACTGGTCATGAAGCGAGTAAGAGTGACTGTGAAGTTCTCATCCCTCTCATCAAGTACTACGGTATAATGGGTGCTATGGATCAGATTAATGGCGACTTTTCCCTCGTCTACACGGATGGTAAGAGGGTCATCGCTGCCCGTGACCCAGTTGGTGTGAGGCCTCTATTCTACACACGTTATGATAAGGATTCAATTGCCTTTGCGAGTGAGGCTAAAGCTCTTCTTTTTCTCAACTCTAAGATTGAGATCTTTCCACCTGGTCATATTTATGATTCATACATCAATGACTTTGTATGTTACCATACGGGATATTGGAGGGTTTTCAAACATTTGAATATTGAGTACCGTGATACACTGAGAACGACTTTAGAACATGCTGTTCATGAGCGTATAAACAACACAGAGCGTGACATCGGATTCTTATTGTCCGGTGGTCTTGATAGTAGTTTGATTTGTTCTATCGCAGCTAGGAAGTTGGGGAAGATTAAGACGTTCTCCATCGGTTTAGAGGGAAGTCCTGATTTGGAAGCTGCCCGAAAAGTTGCAAAGTACCTGGATACGGATCATACAGAAGTGAAGTTTACTATTAGAGAGGGTCTCGCTCACCTCAATGACGTGATTCATTCCCTGGAATCCTATGACACGACGACAGTTAGGGCGAGTACACCTATGTGGCTTCTATGCAAGTACATCAAACAACACACCCCGTGTCGGTACATCTTCTCGGGTGAGGGGAGTGACGAGATTTTGGGTGGATACCTCTATTTCCATAACGCACCAAATGTGGATGAGTTTGCCTGTGAAAATATGCGCAGACTTCGGTTGATTCATCAGTTTGACGGGTTGAGGGCGGATAGATGTGCGGGTGCCCACGGTCTAGATTTGATTGTTCCATTCCTTGATAAGAACTTCATAGACCTTTGTATGAGCATCAACCAGAATGATAAGAGGGGGGACATTGAGAAGAAAATCCTACGAGAAGCATTTACAGGATATCTCCCAGATGATATTCTATGGCGACAGAAAGATGGGATGAGTGACGCAGTAGGAACAAACTGGGTGGATGAGATCAAGAAGTACGCCGAAGACAACGTGGACGATATATGTTTAAGAGACACAAAGAAAATGACCCATGGTCATAACACCCCTATCACGAAGGAAGAGGCTATGTACAGAAACATCTTTTGGAAGATGTATGGAAAGGACAACGATCATCTCATCTCTGAGATCTGGAGACCCAAATGGACAAAAATTACTGATCCAAGTGCGCGTCTACTTATAGAAAAGAATCCTAAGTAACATATAAACATGGCCGAGCTATTTGTTAGAAACTTTGATTGCAAGAATGAGAAGCACGTCATGTGGCTCAAGGAAGTCGGCGCGGGTATGGCAAAGGTTTCAACTGGGGAGAAGTACGACATTTCCAGGACTGTCAACAACAACCCTTTACCCGGAAACCCAAAGATGAGCAACCCCATGGATTGGGCTTACATTCACTTTCAGTTGGCCATGAAGTACACTAATGCTGTACTAAACTGTGATGCTTTCATCCCCTCTAACAAAACCGAGGTACTCTTCGAGGGTGAAGTCTCTCGGGTCTGAGTTCTCATCCATACGAACTAGTAATATGGGTCCGTATACTTCTTCGGTTTTGAATGGGGTCGGTAAAGTATTTTGGTTTAAACTTTCTCCACATGTAGACTTCATAATTACCACATCAAGGTCGGGCCATTGCCCTATAAAGGTTGCGGGTCCACCCAATCTCAAAAAAATTTCATTTTTACTTGGTTCAATATCCAGGTCTATCTCTTGTATGTCCCCGAATTGTTCTTTTATCAGTACAGCCACAGTCATCTTGAATTCCCACAATAAAAAAATATCATTAGAATGTAAATGAACAATACAAAGATACTCATGGTGGCCGTCGCGGTTATCGTCGTTTACATGATGATGAAATGTAGAGAGAGATACATACCTGATCAATCTGCGTACAGGTATGGTTTCGTTGACACTAACCCCGCGCGTCGTACTGCTGGATTTTTTGATACCTGCTCCCCTGAAAATATGGCTGACTGCAAGCGAAATAATCCCTATGAAGGATTACCACTCCCCTAAGTCGCTTAAAAACGTAGTTAAATATTAAGTTAAGAATGGAGAACTCAACTCGTCAGTACGTGGTTGACCGCATTTCGGCTCTCCTCGAGATTCCTAAAGATGATACAATCTGTATAAATCTCGAGAAGAACATTTTGAACCATGCCATGGATCGGGCTCGCGCCATTAATGAACAACCCGCATGGGACAATCATAAATATTCGAGTATTTATAAACAAAAGTTTCTCCAAATTCAATCTAACTTGAAGAAGTCTCCTGTTCTGAAAGGATGGATTCTTGAGAAGAAGATCAAGACCAAAGATGTGATAGATATGCGTCCAGAGGACTTGTGGCCCGATGGACCTTACGCGAAATTGATGGAAGAAAGAATCATCAAAGAAATGCGGAAGCAGTATGTTGAAAAGGAAGCTCGCGATAATCTAGTGGGTCTTTTTACATGCGCGCGGTGTAAGTCCAAGAAGACGACATATTACCAGCTTCAAACAAGATCAGCCGATGAACCCATGACAACTTTTGTGAGTTGTCTCAATTGTGATAAGAACTGGAAGTGTTGATGTAGTATTTAGAATCTGTCCAATCCGTTGGCATATCACCGACGGACAGAATGAAGTTGTAGCCTAGCCTCTTTTTCATAATAGTTTTTGTTTGTGCACTCGTAAATCCCAAATAATCGTACACAATCCCATGATCCTTCAATTGTTTGATTGTCAGCTTTACCCCTATTTCAACCCCAGGTCTAGCTGTGATGATCACGATGCGGTACCCAAGAGCTTTCATTCTATGTAGTAATTGAATAATTGGTGTATTAGGTCGTCCACTTGTCCATATCAACGTATCATCTATGTCAAACATAACCGCATCATTTGGGCCAGCTGGACCTATCATGTTAATATTATTAAAGATTTAAATACTGCGTTATATAGACATGATCGTTGACGTTCATTGCGAAGATGACACTATACAAATTGCACGTATAGTTGACGAACATAGTGATTCGTACTCTATTACCTTTCTAGAACCAAAAGGACACGGTGTATATAATTTTTCTTCTGAAACGGAACTCGTTCCAAAGGAATCTATTTCCGGGTTTTATGATACAGACACTTTAGAAGATACCGATTTGTACATGAAGGTTCAAGGTGGATATATGTTGATGGATGACAGTGAAGATGAGGATTTTGTATGTCCCGAATCAGAGGATTCTGAATCCGAGAGTGAATCTCTATGTGAGGAAGGTACAGATGAAGAGGAGGCTTAAATAATACAAACATTACATAATCATGGAATGTCCGGTGTGTTATAAAACACATACGGAATGTAAACTAACATGTGGACATTCATTTTGTTATCAATGTATTACCCATTGGTACCAAGAGTGTGAAAATAACACATGCCCGATGTGTCGTAAAGAGATATCATTTGAAGTTCATGAAGAGGTGCGTGAAGTTCATATACAATGCAACCAGTGTGCCACTATAGATGATTATGTAGTTTTTTATGACTTGTTGGACAGGTACATGGGTCTAGACATAAAGGATGTTGAGTACCTAAGAAGACAGCATTGGGTTAAATGGGTAATGGAACATAGAGCTAAGAAACAATCTTCTACTAAATATATATTCCATGGACTTCAAGGAACCGAAAAAGCGTGTTACGAAAAACGACAAGAGACATCAAAAGCAAGTATTTTCACAAAAGTGTATACGTCTTAAAACTCAACTTTTGGAAAAGAAGTTAGAGGAGGAACACCGAAAGAAACCTACATAAGGATTTGATCTTAATAGTGAATAAGAAACTGAAGAGATGGCTCCTTACCAACCCCCCAGCGCGCATTACTCCCAGATGGATGTCAGTGGCTATACCGAGGATCACATCTTCTCTTTCATCGGTAGGACTGGGAAGCGTTTCTATTGGCTGACCAAGTTTCTTGGACTTGATTATCTTTGGTATGACAAGGAGAGGAAAGTCATTGAGATCTGGGGACCTTATCACACACATCTCAACAAGCAATCTGAACATGTCATCCGATGTGAATTGGATTTTTTCAAACCTAAGTTAGAGGGGAGTTCCCCCATTTCTCAAGATGAGCATGTACAAGCGACCATTGCCCCGTGTTAGGAATACTCAGAGGACTCACTCTTCGGTGAAGATCCCTGAAGGGACCTTTTTACATGGTCTACTCAATCCCAGTCCACCCAGGGTATATAAATATGTACCAGCTCCAGTTTATGAACAGAAGGCGTACCTAACCGCCCTTGAAAAGCATTACAAGCAGTGTGGTATACCTTTCAAAGATCCACAACTCCCAGACCCTGTAAAAATTGCGATACCTGAACCAACAAAGGAGCCAGGGTTGGTTTTTGCTGATCAGGTGTATCTAAAAATGAGGATTCTCAAGAGTGGTATTGTTCGTATAAAGTTGGATGCGTCAATTGCAACTCTACATGAAAAATATTACAAAAAAGCTTTGAGACCACCTGTGAAAAGTGTTTTACAGGCGTATAAGTCTATGGGATTTAGTCCTCAATTTTTGGAAAAAATTAAAAAAAGATTTGAATGGAAACTTAAGGAGCAAAAGAGAATTGAAAAGGTCATAGATAAGATCTTCAATAAGGAACCGGTGAAAAAAGTCAAAAAGAAAAAGAAGGAAGAGGAGGAAGAAATTGTTGAAGAACCACCTGAAGAGGATGAGGAAGAGAAGGATGACGCACCTGAAGAGGATGAAGGTTTGGATGTTGAACCCGATGCTGATGAAGATGTTGAGGAGCCTGTGGATGAAGAAGAATACCTCTCTGATTAGTTTCTTCTCATCGGTGGAAGACGAACCCCGAGAGACCGAAGTGAATGCCGTTTTTCTCTAGAAACTTCTGTATCTGGGTCTTTTTGATACTCTAACCATATGAATAGATCTGGTGTTCCATCTATTTCCGAGAGTATATTGAGATGTCTATGGGTTCTATGAAAGTTGTTTAATCTGGTAAACATTGTGAGCCATTGATCTTCCGATGGACATACCCATTCGTCTTTGTGTGATGGATCTTCTAGATAGCCAATAGCGCGTTTTAAGAATATGTCATAATATTCATTATAATCAAAATCCCTAACTTCCTCTACCGGTGGATCCACTAATAGTTCCAACTCTATTAATTCCACTGGAAAAGCCCATTGTATCATTTCAATTGCATCCGTACTTGACATGATATACCGTATCATACCCGCAGTAAGCAAACTTCGTTCCCTTTTCTTTTTATTCTTGTTATGCTTCTTGCGATTTGCATTGAGATATTCTTCCCTGCAAAGTTCGAATGAATTTTCAATGACGATCTCTTGAAGTTCAACAGGCAACGCATCCCACAGCGATTGTTGACTCATCTCCCTTAAATTTCCTCTAGATAAAATTTCTGACAACCTAAGTCGTAAACTACCTATACTATTTCCACTTTAAAATGTTCATCACCCACATCGTCGTCGGTAACGCTGTTCTTGAAAGATCTGTTTTCTGGGATCTCAAAAAAGCTGTAAAATACGGACAGGAAGCGACGACCCACAAAGTTTGGGAAATTGGTGACGGACAGTTCTACTACGGAAACGTTGACGCTCGTATCTACCGACCTAAACTCCGAGTAACTTCTGACCACATCGATGAACATATTCTTTCTATCTCTCATTCCCACGGAAATCGCTGAGATGTCATGTGATCAACATGTTGTAAAGATACAACTTGAGATTACACAGATGCTTTACATGGCTTGGCATTTCGCGCAGCAACAAGACTATGTTGCAGAGAATGCACCCCTAACCAAAGATGGGTCACGACGTGGGTACAGACCCGCACACCCCAAACACCCCATGACGATGTGGGTTGCTTCAAGCCCCGAAAACTATATGTACGCGTGTAAGATTGGCATCGCCCTGACTCTGGAATACACGCGCAGATATGGAAAAGTGCACACATGTGCCAAGCATCTCATGTGGCTTTGGGACCATCACCCTTCCCATTTTGAAGAGAGGCGCAGTGAGACTGCATATTATTCTGACGAAGGCATTCCCGAGTGTATGCCCGAGCCATATAGGCGGAAAGGAATTGTAGAAGCATATCAACTTTACTATATGGTAGAAAAGATGTCATTCGCTAGATATAAAAATGTTGTAAAATAGAAATGATTATTGGTACAAGTTTTTTCAATCATCCTCATATATCTGGTATCATCGAGTTCATAGAGAGGGGTACCAAAGTGTTGATTAAGGGTACCCTCACGTCAAACAAGTACAAAAATAGTACCCATGGTATTCACATCCACGAAGCTGGTGATCTCACAGACGGATGTATGGGTGCATGTGGTCATTTCAATCCATACAATAAAAAGCATGGAGGACCCACATCTAAAGAGAGACACGTGGGTGACCTAGGTAACATTCGTTTTGATTCAAAAGGTGTTGCTAAGATTAACGTGGTTGACCCACTCGTTAAATTGAGAGGTACAAAGGCTAACGTGATTGGGAGATCACTGGTTATCCACGACAGTCCAGATGATTTGGGTCTTGGTGGACACAAAGATAGTCTAACTACTGGACACGCGGGTAAGAGAATCACGTGTGCGGTAATAGGGTATTCAAAAAAAATGTGTAAGAAATAGTAATGCCTTCCGGGGGTTGTCCACATGGTTTTGCATATGTTCAATGCAAGGATTGTAACGGTGGTCCTATATGCATACATGGAGACATAAGAGCTATATGTTTAACATGTAAATACTCAGAACTTTGTGTACACAATAGAAGATTAACCAGATGCGCTATATGTTCTGGGGCTGGGGAAAAGAAACATTTTCTCGGGTCTTTCAATTGGATCCATGGTATAACCAAGTTCTTTAAGAAATGAAGGTACTTTACTTCCTTCGTAGTCAATCAATTCCACTAACAGCGTTGGTAGATGGTTCGTTATGACATTTCTCGCACCCTCTAGAACTTGTAGTTCATGCCCCTCTACATCAAGTTTTATGAATGAAACTGTGCCCTTGTATATATCATCCAAGCGACGACATTCCACCTTTGTTTCACTTGAATGGTCTGTACCTTCATCCGTATAGATAGAAGTTCCTCCATAGTTTCTAAGACCTGTACTTTTGACTTCGTTTGCAAGATACATATTCACGGGTTCTGAATTATTTGAGAGTGCTACGGGTACCGAATACATTTTATGCTTCAATTTGTTATTTTCAATATTCAATTCCACAATCTTATGAAATATAGGTTCAAATGCGTATACAGGACCATAATCTGAAAACATTAACGAATTGTATCCAATATTTGCACCGATGTCAAGTATTTCTGTACCTGGGACGTAATATTTTTCAACATCTTCGCGCATCCATCCATCCCACTCAAACCCTCTCTGTATAGCAGGTCCGATATATTCGTCACCCACGATTGTAAATACATTGTATCTCCCATTATGTGTACATTTGACAGTGAGATTAATTTTACTCATGTGTTAAAAGTCGGTTAAAACTTTAAACTGTATATAACAAAAGATGTTTAGTCTCTCAGCTAAATTACCTGTGGCTCCATCTGTTACCGTTGAGAAACGGGAACAGGAACGTGTATACCACCCGAGAACGTATAGTGATTTTGTAAAGGGTCTCAAGAACAATGAACTTCCCCAAGTTGTTATAAAACCTAATCAAAACCTCGCGATCTACGATGACGACGAGGGTAATTACGGAGACACGCGAATTGTTCAGACGGAACAACTTTGGCAAACCCTCACTGAGAGTGAAGCGAATGTTATGATTGACACAACTGTACCAACATCCATGACTGATTATCTTTCTACCTTTTTCCTGTTTTCACTCGCTTTTTTCTTGTTCCGTGGTATTTTTTCTGGTGGGGGTGGAGGTGCGGGACCCATGGGTAATCCTTTCCTAAAGAGCAAGGAGTTTAAGGCTGAGGAGGGTATTGAGACTCGCTTCAGTGATGTTGAGGGTATTGATGCAGCCAAGGATGAACTAGAGGAGATTGTTGATTTTCTTAAGAAGCCCGAACGTTATTTTGGGAGCGGGGCCAGGATCCCCCGTGGAGCTCTTCTTGCTGGTAAGCCTGGTACAGGTAAGACTCTGCTTGCTCGTGCTATCGCAGGTGAATCTAATGTTCCATTCATACAATGTTCTGCGGCAAACTTTATTGAAATGTTCGTCGGTGTTGGAGCTAAACGAGTACGAGATCTCTTTGAGGTTGCTCGCGAAAACCAACCTTGCATTGTCTTCATTGATGAGATTGATGCCGTCGGTAAACAACGCGGTTCGGGTGGCATGCCGTCTAACGACGAGAGAGAACAAACCATTAATCAACTCCTCACAGAGATGGATGGATTTGATAATGAGACTGGTATCGTTGTCATTGCAGCTACTAACCGAATTGATATCCTTGATGATGCATTGCTTCGGCCAGGTCGTTTTGACCGTAAGATTCAAGTTGGTCTCCCTAGTGTCAGAGGTCGTAAGAAGATTTTGGATGTACATGCACGCGATAAAAAGCTCGCGGATGATATCAACCTTGACAGCATCGCTAAGCAAACTACGGGGTTTTCTGGGGCTGAACTGGCAAACCTTCTCAACGAGTGCGCTATCCGTGCTGTCCGCGACGGTGACGGGACAATTACTGCGGATATCGTGGAGAATGTATATCAACGCGTCGTCGTGGGTGCGAAAGGTGATACGAAATTTTCTCCAAAGAAGAAGGAGCTCGTAGCCTATCACGAGGCTGGCCACGCCATTGTGGGTGCTATCCTCCCAGACTATGACACTGTTCGTAAGGTCTCAATCATTCCCCGTGGTGGTGCGGGTGGTGTGACATTCTTCCAACCCTCAGAGGAAAATGCTGAGTCCGCTATGTACACGAAGCAATACCTCATTTGTCAAATTATCGTGGCTCTTGGTGGTAGAGCCGCCGAGGAAGTCATCTATGGTAAATCTCTTGTAACAACTGGTGCTTCCAGTGACTATGCACAGGTGTATATGATTGCCCGAGAGATGCTTACCACATATGGCTTCAGTAAGTACAAGTTTGATTATCGCAACATGTCCAGTGAGGCTTCCAAACTTGTTGATCTAGAGATTAACAGCCTTGTTGACAATTGTTACAGAGAAGCTGTGAGTATCATTAAGGAAAATCGTGATAAGCTTGAAGAACTCAAGATCAAACTTATCGAAGATGAGATTGTTGATGGTGATTTGGTCTATGACCTAGTCGGTCGTGAGAAGTTTGATTAAAATGTTACCATATTTTAGATATGAGTTCTCGTCCCCAGAGAGAAAGGAAGGCTCCCAGTAAACTCGCGAATAATCAGGCTAGAAATGCGGAGGTGGCAGCCGCGAGAGCTGCGGCCAGACCCAAAAGGAGACGAACGGTTGAACCAAATACAGCTGTACCAAAAAGACGTAAAACACCTAGTAATGTAAAAGTCAATCCAAAAAGTAAACTTTTGAATACATTAGCAAAACTTCGGAACGAAGAAGCTCCAAGTAATGGATTAAATCGTTATGGATATACATTTCTTGCAAGTTTATACCGTAATCATCCAGCTGAACAACTAAAGAAATACGCATTTAATTGGTCAAATGATAAGCAAATAGAATTCATGAAAAAACAACACAGAACACTGGTAAAAAACACAAGTAGACTAAACGCTCCAAGTGAAACGGTTAACATTCCAATGAGTGACGAAAAAATGCACGATTTATTGGTTATGTTATGGATGGATATGAGCCATGATAAGTTATTTAATGGTTCATTTAATACGTTTCTCACTAGTTCTATAAAAAATGAAATTACAACGAAAGAAATACGACCAAAAACGACAGGATTGGTCAATAAACTCCTCCAATTTAAAATTTTAAAAATAAGTAATGGTGCTATAGTTTTAATGTCTGATATAGAAAGAAAGCAGAAAAAATTCATGCACGAAATCTGGGGAGATCCATCTTATCCACCTAAAATTGTTAAGAAAACAGCGGCCATATTGTCTGTTGTGAAAAATAGGAGTAAACCTATTTATGTTTCTTATGATGCTGAAAATGCCGACTATATAACAGAACTTCTTGCTAAAAGTAGAATGAAGGATGGTACATATTATCTTAAACGTATTTTCACAGTGGCTAATCTAATGGACCCTGGCCGAGGTGCTTCTACAAATGTAGGTGGATACGGAAGGGCTGGTGGTTCGGTTAATAAACTTATCAATCGTCTTTTTGATGAACAGAATACATCCACACCATTCAAATTCAACTACCAGATGTTTAAGTTTAACTTTGGAGACTATTTTACAATTGAGATTGTACCCGATGGATCTAAGTTTAATGCAAAATTAAATGGTAAAATGCTCAACATGCAAGTTAAGAGAACAGAGGCTCTCAATGGAAATGCGTTAAATAGAATATCAAAAACCTTCGGTGATTTTATTCAAATAATAACAGTTGCACATATGCGTAAATCCGGAATAAATATTGTATCGTCTACACAAGATGGTGGGTTTGTTGGTATGACGGGTTACGTACAAAGCATTTTATTTGGAATTGAACCAGCATTGATTAGTGATTCTGCAACCGTTATAGGAACGGGTAATAGAACTGAAACTGGAATAAAGTTTTACGGATTACAAAACTATTTAAGATATAATGTGGAGCCAGAACGATCTGGTGTGACTACACGAGTAAACAACAATAACAATGTGAGTAGCAACAATCGGAGTATGAACACAAACACACGTAACAATGTCAGTCAACCTAACACAAATCGTAACAAATTGATTCAAAACTTGAAGAAAAGGAATCTTCCTAACTTTGTGATAAATGGTCTCATGAAGAGTTACGATAACAAAACCAAAACAGCCAATCGGATTATACGAGATGCAAACAACTTCGGTAAAACATTTGCAGCGGGTAGAACTGCTCAAAGAATTGGAACCCTCAGAGCTCGTTAAACCAGTAACTTAAAGTTAATACCCCTATTATACACAGGATGTTTGCTATCTCTGCTAAACCTGTTCGTGTGTATAATTCGGTTGAGAAGAAGTCTGAGGATGCACCCAGGCGCAACCCAAAGCGACACTGGAGACAGCACGCGATTAATCCTAGGATGCCAACGGTGGATCGTAGTCAAAATGTAAGAGTTAGAGAACTTGAACAAAAGCTTGAAAAGTATGAAAATGCTGGTGAAAAGTTGAAGAGGTTGGCGGGTTGGAATCTACGTTCCACAAAGTCGGCCCTAAAGGATGTCCAGGAAATACTGGAAACGTTGGAGGATCTATATGGAGACGAAGCAACACCTAAGTAGATGGAAACTGGTATAAAAACTAAACAAATGAACACTCTAGTTGAGGCTTGCCAAAACGTTATCGTAATCTTGGGTCTCCAGTGGAGTGTAGGAAAAATCTATGACAATGTTCGCCGCTAAATGTCCAACCCTTCGTGTGCCTTCTTTCACCTATAAAAAGAAGTCAATTCAAAGAAAAGTTCGTTGTTACTATTCACTTGACAATCTAAACAGTAAACGTCTTGATGACGTTGAACATGACGGTCTGTTCCACGTTTTGGCTTTCATCAAGGATGGTGACTATGGTATCTATTCAGTAAAGCTACTTGATGATGAGGCTATTGTTAAGGATGATATTGTCGCTTTTACAAATTTTGAAGATGCATTTCGCTACAAGACCCTTTTAGAAGCTGAGATGGATCACAGACCCTATGTGCAATTTGCTTCAAGATTTGAACTTGAACATACTTGTAATGTTGGTGGTTATCGTTGTAGAGTTGTGAACGAGGGTGCTCTTGTCACCCCACCTAATCAAACCCTAAAGATTACTGATTGGGAGAGACGTTCATCCCTTCTAAAAGGTAGATGGTCTGTTAAAGATACCAAAGAAGATCCTCCATTTGAATGGCCTTAAAAAATACAAGTGAGAGTGAGTTATGACTATAGTACTGGACCGTGTAATTCGTATGTTAAGGCATGATAAATATCTACCCCTAAAATGCTACGCTTCTTCACGACAACTTTCAAATAAGTTTAACTTTTGTGAATGTATCATACAATGTAAGTACCCCCCTAATCACCGCGGATCAACACCGACTCAAGACTATCAGTACTTGGAATTGGAGAAAGACCGTATATCGCAGAAGTAGATCGTGCACATGTATGTTCCCCCATATCGGCGACGGTATTGAATGTTACATAACATTTATTACAACGAACAGTCCCATAACCCCGTGAAATTCTATAGTTTATTTGATCGGTACTGTGTCCACCCATATGTGTGATTAACTTTTCCATGTTTTCATAGTTGTTCCCACATATGTCACAAGAACATTCAAAGAGTTTGTGAAAGTTGCGAGATCTTGATTTTCTATACGAAAAGAATGGAAAGCACATCCTTATATAACCTAAGTGATATAAAGTTTTAAACCTTTTCAAATTTAACATGAGTTGCATGCAATACATTGCATTTGACTTTGAGACTAGTGGACTCCCCACTGGTCGTCGTAATGTTGAAGTTACCTCAGAAACCCTAAAGAACTTTGATGACTGTCGTGCAGTTTCTCTATCCGCGGCACGTTTTTCATCGAAGGGTCGTCTCGTTGATACATTTGATGCTATCGTCCAACCAGATAACTTCCAGATTGGTGAGAGGTCTATTGAAGTTCACGGTATCACACAGGAAATGGCTGAACGTAATGGACGACCATTCACAGAAGTATTCACAGACTTTATCAAGTTTATTGGACCCCGAACGACCACACTTGTTGCACACAATGCACAGTTTGATAAGAGTGTTCTCCGTTCAGAAGTGATCCGTCACGGTTTAAACGAAGCTCTACTTGATAAGTTTAACTTTGTGTGTACCCTTCAGATCTACAAGGAACGTTTCCTGAAGCCAATTAAGCTGGGGGTACTCTACAATGAACTGTTTGGTGAAGACTTTGAGAACGCCCATAATTCCCTAGCCGACTGTATCGCATGTGGTCGGGTGTATCCTTTCCTGATGGGACAAACGGAAAGGCAGCTCAAAAAGATTGGTGTACCCAAGGTTATCATCGGTGCTTCATCTGTCGCGTCAGCAATTGGCAAGAGTCAATTTAAGAAGCAACCTGAGCTCATTTCTGAGTTGTGGAAGAAGTACAGTCCTCAAACTTTCAAGGGACAAACCCTAGAAGAGGAAGCCCTACTTGTTCTTAACTCATTGGAGACGACTAAGAAGATTCTTAACGAGGCTGAGAACTTCAAGTCTAATACAAGTGATGATGTTAAGCAGGAGACGCGTAAGCTTTTCCACCAGATTGAACATTCGGGCCTCCTTCCACAAGATATGTTGAAGGCCAAGGAGCATATTAGGAAGACTCTAGCTACAAACCACGGGACAAGGAATGAGGGAAAGACTGCAAAGCTTGATAAGTTGGCGGCAAAACTGACCGAAGATGACACCTACTATACCTATGACATTTGTGAGATTGAGGGTACCCTTTACCAAGTTGTTGGGAGGGTGGATCGTGTTCAAAATAATGAGGATGGGTCTCGTATCCTTGTTGAGATTAAGAATCGGGCAAATGGATTCTTCAATCGCGTCAGGGACTACGAGGAAATCCAGTGTCAGACCTACATGCAGATGATGAGGGATATTGACTTCTGCCGCCTTGTGGAGACGTACAATGGTGAGAGTAAGTCCTACCTCATTCAAAAGAATGATGAGATGTGGACCTCGGAGATTGTTCCCAAGCTTCAGAATTTTTGTGAGCATTTTCACAGTATGTTGAGCGAGAGCACCTAAGTCGCCTAGCTAAGTTGTAAATATATAAAATGAAGTTAATACCGATTAAGCTGTTAAAAGATGAAAATATCAAAAATACCCTTTTGAATCTCACACAAGATAATTGCGAGATTGACAAGGATGATTATGTTGAGTCTAAAATGCTAACAGATCTCAGATCAAGGCAATTGATGGCTATTGAAGATGCAAGTGAAATGGCAAAATTGTATCTTCATAGACCTGGTATATTTGAAAAAATTGCACGGGACATACGGTATGAATCTGGTGAAGACTTTGGGTTTCAGTGCAGTCGCACAGATGAAATGGAACTCAACCCGAAATACCCTTTTGAATACATTATGATGGAAGTTTCATATGATGAAAACTCGGGACACTATGGAATGGCGCGAATTGACCACAAAGAGAAGACGGCTAAGTTTTACGATTCTATGACAAAGGCTGAGTCAGACTTCAAGACACCTCTTGAAAATCTGTTAACAGACCAATACACTCTAACCATGTCCAAGAACCATCCTCAGCCAACAGGTGGATTTGTTTCTAAAACATTTGAGGATTTCAAAGACCCAAATTATTCCGGTGGAGTTCCAAAAGCTTTATTGAAGAGAGCTTTTGAATTGTCTCAATATGATGAACTTTCTCAACACCACTTTTGTTATGTTGAATCCCTACTTACCATAATGAATGATCTGGGTTTGTGTCACCCGGGACCAGGTGATCCGAGAGATCGTCTCATCTTCATCAAGCGAGTAGTTTGGGGTCTTATTCACAAATATATTCCAAAGAGAGACACCGTACAATGGAAGTATTTTGAAACAAACTTTAGATATATTGTTGAGACAAGGTCCCAATTGGGTAAACGTTTAAAAATGGTTCGTGGGTACATACAGGTACCAGGTAACGGTGATAACATTACCTTGAAGACTTTGTATTTTCGCGATGATATTGATGCGAGTTGGACAGTGAAAAAAATAGTTGATTGGGCGGCACAAATAATGTAGATGTAATATAAGATGTCTAACAGGCGGAATAATGCATCACCTATGAACATTAACCAGGGTAACAGAAATGTTAATTTAAACCGAATAATCCCACCTAACATGATGAACATCAACACAGTTCGCCCAGCAATGTTGGGAAAGCGTAGGCGTGTGAACAACCGTAACAATGTTTCAAACAGACCTCGTAAGAGAAGTGATTTGTCAATGATTGCTGAGATTGGTAAAGTCACCCCAGATAAGATTAACATCAAGTTACCTCGTCGTATTGTCAGTGAATTGAGGGATCTAAACAAGAAGTCTTCAAGAAATAGGTGGGAATATGCTGGTAAGATAGAGTTCAGACCCAATCCCAATGGAACTATGGTGAAGTTCAATAACCCACAAAGACTTACATCTCAATTGAGAGGTGCAATTGTTGCGGAAACGTATCAACTACTATACAACTCTTACATTGCTTATCATACTCATCCAACTGCATACACACCAAACAATTTGAAAAACAATACTTCTATGAATTTGAATAATAACACTCGTAAAATATTGGTGACACTCCCAAGTGGTGCTGATATGGAGGCTTACATTGGTACCTACCCAAATATGCAGGCCAATATGATTTCGGATGAGAATGGATACTACGTTATTGACTTGATTGAGACATCTGGTAGAGAAAAACCAAATGCTGTGGAGGTCAATAGAACTATGGAATGGTTACGGACACAAGATTTTTTCAAGAGTAGGGAGAGGGTGTATGGTGGATATGAATACTTTGAGACGACCCTCACAGATTGGAAGAGAGCTATTAATCAGGAGTTAAACCCCTTCTTACAGAGAGTTTTTGGAATTTCCATCAAGTATTATGGATACAATGATGAACCTGCGATTATAACGTTGGCGCGCACTTAAAAAAAACATTGTTTTATAACAAATGTCTCAGGCTGCTATTATAGGTGCAACAGTAGCTGCAGTCTGTTCATCTTCAGTTTCTGCTGGTGCACTTTTGTTACCAACTGGTCCAACTGGTCCAACTGGTCCAACTGGTCCAACTGGTCCAACTGGTCCAACTGGTCCAACCACTCCAACTGGTCCAACCACTCCAACTGGTCCAACCACTCCCACTACTCCCACTACTCCAACTACTCCAACTACTCCAACTACTCCAACTACTCCAGATGATTTAACAGATGCTCAGGCTCAATGTTATTTAAATAAATACCAAGATTTAAGAGCTGCATTTGGATACAACAACATAGCAGCTGCTAAAAGCCATTGGAAAAACCACGGTAAAAGTGAGGGTAGGGACTTTACATGTGACAACGATCCAGGGAAACAATTTGATACTATATCCGACGGTAGGGCTATTAGGTGTCAAAGTGGAACAGGTAACTCGGCCACATATAGGTATGTGGGAGATAAGACTATAAGAGGGTATCCCAGTCAAGGAGTTGCCTCTTCTTGGGACCCTAATTGGGGTAGTCAATATACTGAAGTTGACTGTAGAGACTTTACAATCGGTGGTAATATGAAAACCAAACCTAACGTGGGTGACTCGGTCAAGTGTAGTGCCGATTCAGGTACCGTTCTTAGAGTAATGAGTGATAACCTGTTAAGAGGGTATCCAAACCCTCAAATTGCCGCGTCTTGGAACTCCAATTGGAGTTCTGACATCAAAGACATTGAATGTGGTCTTTACACAATGGGTGAGGCTTTGGGTAGGAATCCAGACTATAAACCCAATGATTTAACGGATGCTCAGGCTCAGTGTTATTTAAATAAATACCAGGATTTAAGAGCTGCATTTGGATACAATAACATAGCGGCTGCTAAAAAACACTGGAAAGACCATGGTAAAGGTGAAAATAGAGATCCTTTCTGTGATAATGACCCGGGAAAGCAATTTGATACTATACCTAACGGTAGGGCTATTAGGTGTCAAAGTGGAACAGGTAACTCGGCCACATATAGGTATGTGGGAGATAAGACTATAAGAGGGTATCCCAGTCAAGGAGTTGCTTCTTCTTGGGACCCTAATTGGGGTAGTCAATATACTGAAGTTGACTGTAGAGACTTTACAATCGGTGGTAATATGAAAACCAAGCCCAATGTAGGTGACTCGGTCAAGTGTAGTGCTGATTCAGGTGCTATTCTTAGAGTAATGAGTGATAACTTGTTAAGAGGGTATCCAAACCCTGATATTGCCACGTCTTGGAACTCTAATTGGAGTTCTGACATCAAAGATATTGAATGTGGTCTTTATACGACGGGTGAGGCTTTGGGTAGGAATCCAGACTATAAACCCAATGATTTAACAGATGCTCAAGCTCAATGTTATCTAAATAAAAATAAGGATTTAAGAGCTGCATTTGGATACAACAACATAG
>Ga0075460_10000022_pt1 | contig 40544 bp, 69 predicted proteins | sample DEB08_DNA_3_FD_77580 | JGI IMG/M metagenome (GOLD analysis project Ga0075460, IMG submission 77580) | Aqueous microbial communities from the Delaware River and Bay under freshwater to marine salinity gradient to study organic matter... | ecosystem: Environmental > Aquatic > Marine > Coastal ...
GCTCGATCAATTCGCTGAACGAGGCGGACAAATCCGACCGCTACTCCGGCGGCGTGCTGCAGATCCGCTCCGCCACGGGCAATCCCTGATGGCGGTCCTCTTCGCAGAATGGCGCCCCGATCTCCCGGCCCTCGGCAACGGCGCCACGGTCGCCAAGAACGTGTTCCCGTCCGGGGCCTCGTATCGGCAGGTTCTCTCATTCACCAACGCCATCACGGCGCTTGCCGCAAGGGTGCAGGGCGCGACCTCGGCCCGTGCGGCTGACGGCATCACCTACAACTACGCGGGCACGGAAACGAAGCTCTACGAGCTTTCGGCGTCGTCCTCGACATGGACGGATCGCTCGGGAGCGACCTATTCCTGCGGTGCGGTGGAGTTCTGGCAGTTCGCGAAGTTCGGCAACTACATGGTCGCCGCGAACATCGACGACCCGATCCAGTACACGACCATCGGGGCCGGCTCGAACTTCGGCAACCTCTCGGCCTCTGCGCCTCAGTGCCGGCATCTAGCGGTGGTTCGGGACTTCCTGATTGCCGGGAACACTTGGGACGCGACGGACGGCTTCAAGCCGAACCGGCTGTGGTGGCCGGCAATCGACGACATCACCTCCTGGCCGACGCCCGGCTCGACCGCCGCCGCCAGCGTCCAGTCGGACTATCAGGATCTTGCCGAGGGCGGATCGATCACCGGCATCACCGGCGGCCAGTCCGGCGTCGTTGTGTGCGAGCGGTCGGTCTACACGATCAACTACATCGGCTCGCCCCTGGTGTTCGATATCCAGCGGGTAGAGAAGGAGCGCGGGTCGCTCTATGCGGGATCGGTGATCGGCGACGGCCGGTATACCTACTTCCTCGGCAATGACGGCTTCTATCGCTTCGACGGCGTGTCGTGCGTGCCCATCGGGGCGGACAAGGTCGATAACTGGTTCCTGGCCGACCTGGCGCCGAACACGTCGCCGCGCATCTGCGCCGCGCTCGACCCGGTCAACAAGATCGTCATGTGGGCCTATGCCTCGCTCAATTCGGGCGCGGGCACGCCGGACAAGATCATCTGCTTTCATACCCCCTCGGGTAAGTGGTCGATCATCGAGCAGTCGGTCGAGTGGCTGGCGTCGATCTCCTACACCTTGGGCTACACGCTCGACGGCCTCGACGCGGTGTCGTCGTCGCTGGATGCGCTGCCCTACAGCCTCGACAGCTACGTGTGGCAGGGCGGCGCGGCGATCCTCGGCGCCTTCGATACCTCGCACCGCTTCGGCTACTTCAACGGCTCGGCGATGACGGCGACGGTCACGACCGGGGAGGTGCAGCCGATTGCCGGCAAGCGCTCCCTGGTGACGGAGGTTCGCCCGCTGATCCAGACGGTTGGCGGCACGCCGACCATCACCCCCATCACCCGCAATCGCCTGATCGACAACTTCACGACGGGCACGGCCTCTTCGGTGAATGCGGTCGGCGTGTGCCCGATGCTCGTGGACGCGCGGTACTTCCGATATCAGGCGACGATCCCCGGCGGCTTCGAGCACGCCATGGGGGTCGAAGACAACGCTGTTGATAGTGGGTCGATATGAGCATCGCCCCCGTCCAGCCCTTCATTGCCGACAAGACGACGTGGCTCGACCGGATCACGCGCACGCTCAACGGCGTGCTCGACGGCCGGCACAACGCCTATGGGTCGTTCACGCTCGCGACTTCGACGGTGACGACGGAAGTCATCGACATGCGCGCGGGCATTTCCAGCGTGCCGGTGTGGACGCCCACGAGCGCAAGGGGGGCGGCGGCGATGACCGCGCTTTACCTGTCGCAGCGCAAGCAGGGCTCGTTCGTGCTGACCCACGACAGCCAGACCTACACGGACAGGACGTTCATCTACCAGATCGGGGGCGCGTGATGGGCCTTATCGACGCCGGCAATCCGCGTGCCTTCAAGTCGCGCCGCGGCATCCTTGCCGATGAGACGACCGCCACGCCGACGACCGATACCGGGGTTATCGGCGGCGAGACGAACATGGGCGACCCGCGCGCCGCCGGGATCGATCAGGAGCCGTTCAACGGGGAGAAGTTCTCCCGCGATCTGGGCAAGCTGTTCGACATGGCGATGGGCGTGTCGCCGTCCGTGAGCGCCTTCAACATGGCGACCGGCGGGTATGCCGGCATGGGGCCGCAGATGCCCTCGTTCGGCATCAACGACGCCGTTGCGGACGAAATCGGCAGCGCGGCGATGGGGTCCGGCGGTGGACTTGCGAGCATCGACGTTGAGCCGTCCGCGCCCGGCCTGTTCGCGAAGGGCGGCAAGGTCGGCCGCAAGGGGTTGCTCGACGGCGACCCGCCCGGCCCGGACAACGTCATCATTGGCGCCAAAACCGGCGAGCGCATCCTGAACGAGAAGCAGTTCGGCGCCCTCTCGAAAGAGGCGCAGGCCGAGGTCGAGCGCGTCCTGAAGGCGAAGGGCAAATGAGGGCCGTCGTCGCCATCAACCCGATGCAGGTGGGCCATGTCTGGCCGGCGGCCGAGCCGTTGGTCGAGGCTGCGCTCGCCTCGGGCGACGGCGGATATACGGCGGCTGACGTGCTGCGCCAGGTCCGCGACCGTATGGCGGTCTTGTGGCTCGGTTACGCCGGGGGCGCCGTCGAAATGGCGGCCGTTACTGAGGCGGTACAGCGGCCCCAAAAGAAGGTCGCGCGGGTCATGACGCTCGGTGGCCGGAACCTCCGAGCATGGCTCCGGGCGGGAATGCCGACCCTCGACGCATGGGCGCGGGCGGAAGGGTGCGAAGCGTGGGAGATGCAGACGAAGCGCGACGGCTTCGCCCGCGTCTTGCGTGACTGGACGCCAATCGGCGTCGTGATGCGGAGGTCCCTATGAGCGGCGGCGGCGGTCAGACGACTACTCAGCGGAGCGAACCCTGGGACGGTCAGAGGTCCTATATCACCGAGGGCTACAGGGAGGCGCAGGACCTTTTCAACAAGGGGCCGTCGACCTATTACCCCGGCTCCACCGTCGCGGATCAGTCCGACACGACGCGCAACGCGCTCAGCGCGATCGAGCAGCGCGGCATGTCCGGCGCCGATGGTCGCTCCCGCCAGCAGTATGCTTTGAACCAATTCGGCGAGGGCAACCTTGGCGACTGGGGCACGGTTCAGCAGATGCGAAATCTCGGCGGCGGGAACTCCTACCTCAAGAACCCCGCCGTCTCGGGGCTCTCGGGCATGGCGGCCGATGGCAGTGGGCTCGGTGTCGGCGCGGCGAAGCGCGTCGGTGACATCTCCGCTGCCGGCGCGAACAGCCTCGCCCAGTACCGGGGAGATGTTGGCGACATCATCACGGGCTACGCCCAGTCCCTCAACCCTGCGCTGGCGCCGATCATGGCGACGGCGGGAGGTGGGTATCTTGCGGGCTCCCCCTACCTCGATGCGATGTACGGGAAGGCCGCTTCCGGCCTGACCCGTCAGTTCGCAGAGGGTGTTTCTCCGGGCCTCGACAGCGCCGCCTCCCGTGCGGGCCGGTACGGCTCGGGCATGCACGCGAACGTTAAGGATGCGGCCGGGGAGAGCTTCGGGCGTCAGCTTGGCGACCTCGCAACCGGGATCTACGGTCAGAACTACGAGGCCGAGCGTCAGCGCCAGGAAGCGGCGACCGCGAACGCCTCGAACATCTACCAGCAGGGCCTCGCCCTTCGTGCCAACACGGCGGCGACCTCCGCCGGCCAGGGCGCCACGGATGCCAACCTCCGTCTCGCCGCGTCCGGTCAGATCGGCCAGGGACAGGCGCAGGACGCCGCGAACCAGCTTGCCGCGAACGAGCAGCTTTCCCGCGCCTACGAGAGCGGGGCGGATCGCCAGTTGCAGTCTCTTGTCGCGGGGAACAACGCCTACAACCAGCAGCGTGCCCAGCAGCTCCAGGCGCTCGGCCTGCAGCCCGCCTATCAGCAGATGGACTACACCGACCTCAACAACGCTTCGGCCGCGGGACAGGCGCGCGATCAGTATTCGCAGCAGCTCATCAATGCCGACATCGCCCGCCACGACTTCGGGCAGAACGCGGAGTGGCAGAACCTCTCGCGCTATCTCGCCGCGATCAACGGCGGGTCTCCGGGCGCGTCGGTCACGACCACGGGCGGCGGTGGCGGCCTCGGGGGCCTCGGTTCGATCTTTGCCGGCCTTGGGGGCCTGGGACAGCTCGTGACCGGCACCCGCGGCCTTCTCGGGTGAGGTGAAACATGGGCCTCCTGGACATCTTCAACGATCCCTACCAGCCCTCCGCATCGAGCGGCACGGCGGGCCTCCTGTCGCCTGAAGACAAGCTGATGGCGCTGTTCTCCGGGCTCTCGGGCGCCGGCATGGCGATGGCGCAGCCGGGCATGAGCAAGGGCCAGGCGCTTGCGATGGGCCTCGGCGGTCTCGGGCAGGGCATCGCGCACGGTCGCCAGTCGGCGCTGCAGCAGCGGCTTCTTGAGGAGCGGTTCGCGGATAGCAGGGCGAAGAAATTGGCGCAAGAGCGCTTCGCAACCATGCTTGCCGGCGGCGCCAACGGCCCCCGCGCTGACGTTGGCGGCGGTATTAATCCCGAGCATCGTCAGGTGATGGCGGCGCTGGCATCCATTGATCCCGGGGCGGCGGCGACGATGTATGGCAAGGCGATGGAGGGGAACAAGCCGAAGGACCAGCTTATCGAGGTCAACGGCAAGCTCTTTAATGTGTCCGATCCTAGTCGCCCCGTGCAGGTGGCGAACGCTCAGAGGCCCCAGCAGAACCTTGGGCAACTGCTTGAGGAGCAAAAGGCGTATGCGCCAGGGTCGCCGGAATACAACGCCTATCAGTCCGCAATTCAGCAAGTGCAGATTAAGGACGGTTTCCGGGTTGGCGCAGATGGGGGAATGTCGTCTGTAAGGGGCGGCCCCGCCGACCCGAGGTATCTCGGGACCAAGGCGGGCGCGGAAGCGTGGGGGCGCGCGCCGGCCACCGTCGCAATCAACAATGCCCAAGATTACACGCTTGGCGAGGGACAGACCCGCATGCGTGGATCTCCGCTCGGTCTTATGCCCGGCTACGGGCTTCCTCCCAGTGCGCCCCGCGTTGGCGCTCAATCGTCTTCGGCGCCGCCGGCTCCCGCAGCATCGCAGCCGCCGGGCGTGCCGCCCGGGGCAATCGCCTCAATTCCGAAGCCGGCATCCGATGGAGAGAGGAAGTGGCGCGAGGAACTGAAGTCGCCGATCAATCAGGCGACCGACCTCGTCACACAGAACAACATCATCAAGACGGCGCTCGCCAAGGGCGACGGCACGGGCGATATCGCCGCCATCGTTGCCTTTAACAAGTTGCTCGATCCGGGCGCTGTGGTGCGCGAAGCAGATGTGCAACTGACGTTGGCTGCACAGGGGCTTGCTGATCGAATTGCCGTCTGGGCACAGAACAAGCGAGAGGGTGACATCCTTCCGCCGGCTCTGCGTCAAAAGATGGCGGAGCTTTCCGACCAAATTTACAGGACAAGCGCGGAAACTATCAAAGCGCGCGTGATGCCCTATCAGTCGGTTATCGAAGGACAGGGCGGCGCATTCGGGAATGTCGTGCCGGAAGATTTGCAGCGAGCCCTGGGCTGGCTTGCTCCGTCTCAACCTGACCCGAACGCTTGGCGCCCCGTCACCGTGCCGCCCAACATGATGCGTCCGAAACAGTCGGGCTACACCATCACGCCGGTGCCGGGCTGATGCCTGACTTCATCATCACAGCGCCAGACGGGAAAAAGTTCCAGGTGAGCGCGCCAGAAGGGGCGACTGCGGACGATGCCATGAAGCATTTCATGGACAATCATGCCGCCAAGGAGTTCCGCAACGGGCCGCTCGGCTTCATGGACAACATGGGGCGTCGGCTCGCGGGCGGGGCGTCGTTCGGTTTCGCGGACGAAATCGCCGCCGGCATGGACGCCTTGACGCACCCGTTGCTCGGGCGCGGATCTTCGGCCCCGACCATCGGGGAACGATACGACGCCAACCTTCAGGGCGAGCGCGGGATCGATCGGGCGTTCGAGAGGCGCGCACCTGTCCTGTCTGCGGTCGGCGATGTCACCGGCATGATCGGCGGCACGATTGCCGCGCCGCTGCTCGCGCCCGGCAAGGTCGCAGGGATGATCCCGGCGCCCACTTCCATGCTCGGCAAGATGGCTCTCGGCGGAACCGCTGGCGGGGCCGTTGGCGCTGTCGAAGGCTTTGGGACGGGCGAGGGGGGCTTTACCAATCGGGCCGAGAATGCGGCGACGCATGGCGCGGTCGGAGCGGGAACGGGGGCGCTCATTCCTCCCATGCTCGCGGGCGTCGGCAAGCTCGCCGGCCCGGTGCTCGATAAGCTCGGCCTTCGCAACGCCGACAAGGCCGCGCTGAACCAGACGCTCCGGGCATTCGAGCGTGACGGCATCTCGCCTGAAGATGCGCTTGCCAAGCTGAGGGAGTGGCGCGCTGCCGGATCGAAGCCGGAGGCCCTGGTCGACCTCGGCGGCGAAAACGTCCGGGCGCTCGCGTCGACGGCGGCGAACCTGCCCGGCAAGTCGCGTCAAGCGGCGATGGATCTTGTCGAAGCTCGCAAGGGCGGAGCGTCCGAGCGCGTCGGCGCCGACGTTGCCCGCGCGATCAGCCCGAGCACGAACTACGCAGGCACGATCGACGACCTGATGACGGCTCGTCAAGCGACCGCTCAGCCGCTCTACGACAAGGCATACGAGGCGAGCGCGTGGAGTCCCAGGCTTCAGGAGTTCATCGCCGACCCCATCATGAAGGACGGACTGAAGCGCGGCATGAACATGCTGCGGCTGGAGGCTGTGGCCGCCGGAAAGCCGTTTAATCCGACCGCGCTCGGCGTGGAGATCGACGCCGCAGGCGACGTGATCCTCCGGGATGTGCCTAACATGCGCGTTCTCGACGCGGCCAAGCGTGGGCTGGACGACATCCTGGAGAAGTATCGCGACGGCACCACGGGGAAGCTGAACCTCACGCCCGAAGGCCGTGCGATCGATCAGTTTCGCCGCTCTTACCTGAACGTGTTGGACGATCTCAACCCGGATTACAAGACGGCCCGCGCTGCGTGGGCCGGGCCGACCCAAAGCCGAGAGGCGATGACGCTCGGCCGATCGATCCTGAGCGAGGACGCGGACATCACCGCCAAGAAAATCGCCTCGCTTGACCCAGGCGACAAGGAGTTCTTCCGAGCCGGTGTGGTCAAGGCCATTCAGGACAAGATCGAAAACACCGCTGACGGCCGGAACGTCGTCGCCTCGTTCTTCAACAAGCCCGCGCTCCGCAACAAGCTGCAGGCGGCCTTCGACAGCCCGCAAGAGTTCGCCCGTTTCGAGGCTGCAATGAAGCGCGAAATGGACATGGCGGCGACGAACAACATGATTTCGCCGCGCGCGGGCTCGCAGACCATGCGGCTTCTGTCCGGGGCCGAGGACATGAAGACGGACCCGCACGTAGGGCCAATCGCCAATCTGCTTAACCTGCAATTCGGGACGGCGGCAAAGCAGGCGCTGACCTCGATGCTTCGCCCGACTTCGCAGAGCATGAACAGCAACACCGCCGACGCGCTGGCTCCGCTGCTGTTCCAGCAGACGCCGGAAGAGACGGCGCGAGTGCTGCGCGGGTTGATCGCGGCCCAAGGCAGCCATCAGGCGGTCGGAGCCGGACGGGCGCAGATGATGCCCGGACTGCTCGGCGGTGCCGCAAATGCTCCGATGGGCCTGCTCGGCCCCTATCGCCGCCAATGATCAACCGCGATCACCAGAAGGACGATTACGGCGACCGTCGCGAGGTTAGCTGCGATCTGTCCGAGCATGGCCGCATTCTATCAGGAGTAGCCCATGGCTAACAATGTCAGGGCGTGGTCTACCACGGCCGCCAGCAACGGCACGGCCGACAGCGACATCAACGCGGCGGAGGGCTGCCCTCCCTCGGCGGTGAACGACGCCGAGCGCCAGATCATGGCGAAGGTCAAGAACACCCTGATGGGGATCGAATACCTCGATCACGGGTACACCGCGACCTTCGCGACCACGACCACCTTCGCCTCTCCAGGAGACCTGACGGCGATCTACCTTGCCGGCCGCCGTCTCAAGTTCGACTGCAGCACGACGCTGTACGGCACCGTCCGCTCGGCTTCCTACGTCGCTTCCAACACCACCGTGACGATGGTGATGGACAGCTCGACGACGCTCTCCTCGTCCCTGTCGGCGGTCTACATCGGGTCTCTCGCGCCGACCAATCCCTCGATCCCGCCGAACTTCCTCAAGTTCAACGGGGCGACCACAAGCGGCACGTCCACCGCGTACACGGCGACCTTCACCCCGGGCATTCCCGCCCTGGAAACGGGCGTCGAGGTGGTCATCAATTTTCATACGGCCAACGGCGCCGCCCCGACTTTCGCGCCGGACGGGCTGACCGCCAAGGCGATGACCAAGAACGGCGGGACCGACCTCGCCTCGGGCGACTTCTCGACCGGGGCGTGGGGGCGGTTCCGCTACGACGCGACCCTCAAGAGCGCTGCCGGTGCGTGGGAGGCGGTGGGCTCCGTCGCGGCGTCCGGCGCGGGCTCCGCGTGGTCGATCAAGACCGCCGACTATACCGCCGTCGCTGGCGACAAGATCCTTGCCGACTGCACCAACGGGACGTGGACGCTGACGCTGCCTGCGTCTCCTGCAAATACCGACAGCCCGATCGCGGTCAAGAAGATCGGCTCGTATCAGCTCACCATCGGGCTCAACAGCAAGAACATCCGCCTTCGCGACAACTCCGTTTCGAGCAGCAATCCCACAATCGATTTTCCCGACCAGTTCGACTTCGCCTATCGCGGCACGGACGCGGCGGGACAGACGAACGTTTGGGTCTACTAGGAGCATCGACCGATGGTCAGTCTCACGCCGGGCTCTGTTTTCCAGAAGTCTATCGACTGGTGGCCGATCAAGTCTGTGGTCGCGTCCACCATGGGCACGCCCTCGACCGCCGGCAACGCCGCCGGGTTTTTTACCGGGGATAGCTACTCCATGGACCGGCAGGGCGCCCAGGATGACACGAACTGGACGGCCGACACCTACAAGACCATCGTCAACCTGACCGCCACAAAGAGCGGTTTGCTCACCGGCTTCATCGGCCCGACGCTTCCCACGGCCGCCGACACCTGCACGATCCGGGTCACTGTCGACGGCGTCGCGGCCACGCTGGTGGGCACGGCGCAGGAGAACGCGGCGCGCATCATCTTCGGCCCGCTGCCCTCCATCGAAACCGTGTTTACGACCGCCAATCGTCTGATCGCCTCGATGGGCGCCGCGCCTTCGGACGGCATCACGCTTCGGGGTAACGCCGGCACCGTCATAGGCCCAATGGACGCGCTTTTCTACGGCTGCCCGGTCATTCGCTTCAACGCCTCCCTGCTGATCGAGGCGAAGATCAGCGTGAACCTCACGACGACGACCAACGTCGAGCGCCGCTGCGGCGCGTACTACCTGCGGAACACCTAGGAGCATCCGATGACGAGCTTTTCCGTTCCCGCCGGCGTCGTGGTCCTGACCGGCTTCGGCGGCGCTCCGCGCGATCCACAGCCCGCCTCGATCACAATCGAGGATGCCGGCAACGGCGTCGTCGGCCGCTGGCCGGACGGCACCGAGAAGAACATCAACGCACCGGACGAGGCCCCGGCACCGAAGCCGCGCATGCTGACGCCGAACCAGGTCGTCGACCTGATGCTTGCGGTTCTCGGAGCTTCTGGCTTCGCGGCGTGTGTGCGCTCGGACCTCGATGCGATGGTGACGTGGCGCTACAAGCTGAATATTGCCCGCGACATCGCCAAGGATCAGGCGGCGCAGGGGCTTTCGATCATCGTCGCGGCCGGGCTCATGACTGCCGATCAACGCACTGCGATCCTTTCGAGCTGGCCGACGATCTGACGAGCGGCCGAGGCGGTTCGTTGCGCGTCCCGCCCCGGCCATCCACACCAACGGAGGGTTAGTCCGATGGCGCAGACGGGCGAAAGGCTGACACGGGGCACGGCCGGGAGTCGATGGGCTGCACCCCTAGTTTTCTTGGCGGTGCTCTGCTTTGCAGGGCTTTCGCATGCCCATGAGGACTACCCCTGGGTGCGAAATCCTCAGTACCGCACCGCCTCCGGGGCTCACTGTTGTGAAGAGACTCATTGCCAGCCGGCCGCGGCGGGCGAGATGACGCCTACGCCTACGGGGTGGCGCCACAACCCCACGGGGACGGAAATCACCGCCGACAAGCCGGGCATCTACCAGACCGAGGATAAGGCCGGGCGGGTCTTCCGCTGCGTGATGGGCGGCAAGCTCGTCTGCGTGTTCGAGGGAGCGGGCACATGAAAGCGGCCCTTCTGATCGTCGGCGTCCTGATCCTGGGGCTCTTGACCGTGAGGAGCTTCAACTACTCGGCCATGGTGGAGAGCCCGATGTTCCGGGGCGTCTTCCAGGGCCAGCTTGCGGTGGGCTTCTGATGACCGGGGAGATGCAACGCGACCTCGGCCGCGCCGAAGGGCGCCTGTCGGCGCTTGAGCACAACATCGACGACATCAAGGACAGCCTGGAAAGCCAGGGCGAGCGCCTGGGTCGGATCGAGCGGATGCTGTCCGAGACAAAGGGCTCGTGGCGAGCCTTGTTGGCGGTTGCGGGGCTGGCCGGCACCATCGGCGCCGCGCTCGCCAAGATCGTCCCCTTTATCCCGTTCGGTCGCTAGATGCCGCCCCGGGGTATATCCGACGACGAACTCCACCGCACCATCGAGGCGTGGTGGACCGCCGACCGCAACCGTGCCGTCGCAGCCCGGAAGCTCGGCCTGTCAGTCGCCGGCCTCGACAAGCGCATGTCGATCGCCACGTCGCGCGGCATGATCGACCACGCGCCGAACGGCCAGCCAAGGCCCGCCGACCTGTCGCTCAGGAACTTCAAGGTCGACACACTCCCAGACGAAGACGCGCCGGTTGACGAGATATTGAAGCGCCGGACGCGCGAGTTCGAGCGCCGCAGCCGGGCCAACGATGCGCGAAAGCTCGTGCATGTCCGGGTGGCCGACAAGGGGCCGATCGGCATCGCCATCTTCGGCGACCTGCACATCGACTCCCCCGGCTGCAATCTGCCGCTTCTTCGTTCTCATATCGAGCTGGTCAAGAAGACACCGGGCCTCTACGCCGGGTGCATCGGCGACCTGCAAGACGGGTGGGTCGGCAGGCTCGCGCGGCTCTGGGCAACCCAGGGCGTCACCGCGAAGGAAAGCCTCAAGCTGGTCCGCTGGTACATGGAGCAGTTGCAGGACAAGCTCCTCTTCGTCGTCGAGGGCAATCATGACTGTCTCGATATGGAGACGGAGGCCCTGACGACGCGCGGCTGGATGTCATATGACCAGATCCGAGATGACGATCTGGTCTACTCCATAGACCCGGAGACCGGAACCGGACATTGGGACCGCATCAACGGTCGTATTCGGCGACCCGCTCGCGAGGGCGAGCTTGTTTCTATCGAGACGCGGTCTCTCTCGCTTCGCTGTACCCCCAAGCATCGCGTGCTCGTTCAGGGGAAGACCGGCCAAAGGCGCGGGTGGCGATTTACCACGGCAGACAAGCTGCCGCCTTACGTGACGGTTCCGGCTTCCGCGCAATGCCTCAACCCGGACTTGGACGGCATCTCTGACGACATGCTCAGGCTTGTCGGCTGGATTTTGACCGACGGGATGATCCATCAGGCTGAGCGGGGCACCCCCACTATCGCCATATACCAGAGCAAGGACGGCTCGGAGATCGAGCGGACCCTCGGTAGCCTTGGTTTGCGTCATTCCAAGCACACGCGGCAGCGCAACATCACGGCCGTTTGTGGTAGGCCGCTGGTCAAGCCATCGCGGCCCGAGGTTCAGTATCGTCTTTCGTCCGAGGCTGCTCGGCAGGTTCTCCCGTGGCTGCCGGACAAGTCGCGCCTGCCGGAATGGGTCGCTAAGCTAAGCGCCCGTCAGTTTGACGTGTTTCTTGGCGCCATCATTGCCGGAGACGGCTCATGGGTCGGTAAGCGTGATGGCCGGTGCGCCGTCATCCATGGCCGCAAGAAGTTCCTCGATGAGGTTCAGGCCGCTGCGGTGACGCATGGCTGGTCGGCCTTTTTGAGCGTCGCTCGCGAGAAGGACTGGCGCCTGAATCTCTCCCGGCGACCCCGTCATACGCTCTGGCGGGACGAAAGGGTGAGCCGCGAAACCTACCAGGGCGATGTCTGGTGCTTGACCGTGCCGCTGAGCAATTTCCTCGTTCGTCGGAACGGGAAGGTGCATTTCACCGGAAACTGCTGGGCCAACGGGGTCAACGGCATCAGCCCTATCGAATGGATCGCCGCGCATACGGGGACGCTGACGCAATCGGATGGCGTGCGGCTGTCGGTCGACCTCGGCGGCGAAAGCTGGGTCATGAACGCCCGTCACGACTTCCGGGGCCGCTCGCAATGGAACGCCGCGCATGGCGGGACCAAGGCGGCGATGATGGGCTGGCGCGACGACATCATGGTCGCCGGGCATACCCACGAGAGCGGGTACAACATCATCAAAGACCCGAAGACGGGGATGGTGACGCACGTTCTCCGGGTCGCCTCGTACAAGCATATCGACGCCTACGCCAAGACCGAGGGCTTCCCCGACAACAACAGCTTCGAGTGTCCTGTCGTTATCCTCAGACCGCGCGTTGCGGATGACAGGTTCCGCACGCAGACGATCACCGATCCTTTCCTGGCGGCGAAGTGCCTCGGTGTGCTGAGGCGGGAGGCGAGCCGTGGCTGACAAACCGAGGTCAATGCCCATTGTCCAGGTCGACTGGCTCGACGCCGCTGCCGCCTCTGCGGGGTGGGAGTCGCTTCAGTCGGTCGCCCGCGAGGAGCCTCACCTTATTCACTCGTGGGGCGCGCTGCTCAAGAAGACGAAGAAGGAAATAGTCATCATCACCGACCACGACCCGCGCATGGCGGCGGTCAATGGCGGGACGGTCATCCCGCTCGGCATGGTGAAGAAGATCATCCGCCTCGGCGTATGGAAGGCGAAATGAGTGATAACCGAAATCCGCTGGTGGCCGATCCGAAAGCGGTTGCCGAAGGGCTGGCGGGAGAATGGGGAAGACCGGACCTCGCATCACCACCAGTATCAAAGGCTGATCGTCCGCGATACGCCCTCGCTTGGCTCCGGCACCACGAGGAAGTCGTCGAGCTGTGCGTCCAGCCCAGAGACGGGAACCTGCAAGTCTACTCGATCAGCCCGAACGCGGCCGGCGGGCTCCTCCGCTCGGCGGCGGAAGTCGTGACGAGGCGGCGATGACCCGCTCCGCCCTCCTAGCCATGCTGGAACAGGACGAGGGGCGCCGTAGGTTCGTCTATGACGACGCCACCGGAGAGCCGATCAAGAAGGGCTCGGTGGTCAAGGGCAACCCTACGATCGGGATCGGGTGCGAGCTTTCCATGACCGGCCTCACGGATGAGGAAATCGATTACCTCGCGGAGAACCGGGTGGGCCGATGCGAAGCCGAGTTGGACCGCCGCTGGCCGTGGTGGCGAAGACTCTCAGAGGCTCGCCAGCGGGTGCTTGTCTCGATGGTGTTCCAGATGGGCGGCACTGGCGTAAGCCGCTTCCCGAAGTTCCTGGCGGCCCTGCAGAGGGGGGATTACGCGGAGGCCGCGGCGGAGATGGAGTCCTCAGCGTGGGCCAAGCAGACGCCGGCACGGTGCGAGCGTTTGGCTCGGCTCATGGAGCAGGGCTAATGGTCGGAAATTCCGAGTAACTGACCCCGCCGTCGGGTGGACGGCTTTCTGACGTGAGGTAACACCATGACTTGGGAAATGACCGCCGGCATCCTCCGGCACGTTCTGACCGCTGCCGGGGGCATCCTGGCGAGCAAGGGCTTCATCGGGGCGTCCGATGTCGAGATCCTGACCGGCGCCGTCATCGCCATCGGTGGCGTTGTGTGGTCTGTCGTCGCCAAGAAGAAGGCTGCGGCGTGACCACTGTTGCCGTCGTCATCGTCCTGGTCGCGTGCTTCGGGCTCGTCCTATGGGCGGCGCTCCGAAGTGCGCGGGCGGTCGGTGGCGCTGAGGCCCGAGCAGAGGAGGCCCAACATGCTGTCGAGAACGCCGAGCGGATCACGGCTGCGAGGGATGCTGCCCCTGCTGACGTTGGCGCCCTTGCTAAGCGGGTGCTTGACGATGGGAAGCCCCTGTAAGCTTCTCCCCTTGGTCGAGTACGACCGCGAGCGATCGGCTGTCATCGTCCGGCAGATCCAGGCATCCCCTCCCGAGTTGCAGCGCTTCGCCTTGGATGCCGTCGAACTCCGCGACGCGGTACGCGCATGTCGAGGATGAAACCCGCCGTCCTGACTGCGCTGATCACCGCTGCCCTGAGCATCGGCGCCAGCGTCTTCACCTTCGGCGAGCGCCTTGGGAGGGCCGAGGCTGAGGCTTCCTACTGGTATCGCTACGCTGAGGGGCTTATGAAGCGGCCGGAGTGTCGGTAGGGACGCATCTCGCCGATACGCAGTGCTTCCGGAGAAGACGCGGGCAGAGTTCAGCGCGTAAATCACTGCCGCCCCCATCCTCATTCCTCCATCTGGTCAGGCTGACGGTAGCCAAAGTGTCGGATGCCTGTCGCCGTTAAACTCGATCGGTTGCCAGCCGCCGTTCTTCCAGAGCGCGTGGTAGGGCGCCCACCAGCCCTTCCGCACCTTGATGATCGTCCCATCCTTCGGCGCCGATGCGATATCACGCCACTCAGACATGCGAGCCTCCGAAACGGCTCGTGAACATCTTCCCCCAGTCTTTCCCCCAGTTGGCTGTCATGTTCTGTCCTCGTTCATGCAGATTTGGCCGGTGTCGGCCATTCGCAAAGCGCGGGAAATGGCCGGTTTCCTTGGGGTTTCCGCTCTTTCGCATCTTAGGTCCGCTGCCCTCGTAGGGCCGAAACAGTATAGCAAAATCAGTGGCCATTTGCTCGTTTCCCCCGCTTGTCCCCCTAACCTTTCAGCTTCGCCATCTTCCGCTTCGCCTCGCGGACCTCGCGGATGCCGGCTGACTGATAGCGGAGAGACGATGACGCGCTGGCGTGCCCGAGGGCTTCCATGATCGTCTTCAAGCCCGCTCCCGACTCGTTGAGCCAGGTGCCGACCGAATGGCGGGCCATGTGCGGGGTGAACTCGACGCCGAGCCTCTTGGCGAGCGGCCAGAGCCACTTGTAGACGCTCGACCGATCGGACCAGGGCCACAGGGGCTTCGCCTGATCCTCGTTCGCCAGCGCCGCCACCAAGGCGTCGTCCAAGGGGAAGGTTTTCCATTCCTGGGTCTTGCTGACCCAGACCTTCACCGTGGCCTGCCGAAGGTCGATCTGCGGCCACTCGATACGCAGGGTCTCGGTGATCCGCGTGCCCTGGCCGAACAGCCACAGGATGAGCAGGCGCTTCTTCCCCTCGGTGTTGGCCAAGAGGAGCTTTCTGACGGACCTGGAGGCCGCCCTGGTGGTCGGCCTCGGCTCCTTGAAGAGTTTGACCCGGAGCCAGTCGCGCCACTTGTTCTCCGCCGCGTAGTGCAGGATTGCCGCTGCGGGCTTGATGACGCCGCGGTTCTTCGTGGCGTTCTTCTTCCCCGCGTACAGGGCGTTGGCGGCCTCGACCAGATCCGCGTGCACCATCCTGGCGACCACCTTCCCGCCCATATGCAGGATGAGCTTGTCGATGCGCAGGCGGTCGGCCTTCGAAGGGTTCCGCCAGCCGATGTAGCGCTGAGCGGCTTCCTCGAACGTCAGGGTTTCTGCATCGGGACCACGTTCCCGCTGGGCTTGGGCGAGAAGTCGGACGCTGAGGTCCGCTGCAAATCGTTCCGCAGCGCCCTTGTCTGCCGTCTGCGTAGACATCTCAATGCGTCTGCCGCCGACCGTCCCCCGGACGATGTAGTAACGATTGTCTTTCCGTCTTCCTGGGGCAACGAGTTTGAGGGGCATGGCGGCCTCAGAGCCTCCTTGAGCCTTGCATAGGCGGGTTCATCGAAGAGATAGGAGCGGCCCAGTTTGATCGGCCGCACTTCCGGGTGCTCGGCAAGACGACGGCGTAGGGTGCGCGTCGAAGTGTGCAGCCGCGCCGCCACGTCCTCAAGCGTCATTTCCCTGGCCTGCGTCACCTACTGTGCCCCGTCAGATCTCGGTGTGAGTGTCGGTCATGTCACTCGGGCTCCTTGAGTGCGCGGATGGCTCTAGCGCTGTCGTGATCCCCGTTTTCTCCTGCGAGGCACGCCGCCATCTCTATCCCCTCGTTCCTCGCCCTGACGCGATCAGCCTCGCGCTCATCGTCATGGACGTGCAGCCAAGCGACCTTCTCGTCTGCATCCGCGCACGCCTTCTCGATGCCGTGCTCGCCAAGATAATGACCGCCGTCTCGATGGATGCGCGCGAGCAGATTGAACAGTCGGTTATCAGCAGCCTCGCGCGACTGAGAGAGGGCTTCGAGCATGGCGGCGGCTTCGGTGATTGTTGCGTACATCTCGCGGCCACCGGGCATCCCAATGATGAAAGCAGCTTCTTTCTCCAGCCTCTTCACCATCTCGGCCACGTCGCCGCCGACGACGGGCGGGAGGGCGGAGAGGTAGGCGGTGATACACTTGGCAAGCCAGTCTTCACGATGATCTTTGCACGACCGAAGCATGTCACGTGCCGCCTCCAGCGCCTTCATATCGAGGTCAGCCACGGTGATCTCCTTTGCGTGTGCGTGCCGTCTTCATGGTCATGACTGGTTCACCTCTGAGAGAAGAGGATTAGGGGCTGAACTGCTAACGAGCTTCATCGGAGGGGCTTCCTGTCGGGACAAGCGAGTCATTGCTTTTCCCACGGCGCCTCGACCGTCCAGGGCGTCCACGGCATTCGCCATGAGACGTTGAAGAACCAGAAGCCAAAGCTGTCGTGCGGGCCGTCGTAGTAGAACCACTCGCGGCCCCAATATCGGTTCTCCACCGGCAGCCAATTGAACGGATAGAAGTAGTAGGGCCAGCGCACCCATTCGATGCCGCCGTTTTTGAATTCGAGCGGCCCAATCTTCATCGTCCCTTCCCATGTTCAGCCCGGTACCTGCGGCCATGTGGTGAAAGCTGCCAGTTGGCAGCCGCAGCCTTGTCCAGATCGCACCTGTGCTTCGTCTGGAAGGTGACGGCACCCACGGTGTGAAGCTGGCGATGATGGAAGGCGCAGAGGGCCACCACGTCGTCGTCGCCGGGCTTGAGCCCCGTGCCAGCGTTACCGTTCTCCCGGACGTGATGGGCTTCCATGTTGCCCGAGCATTCGGCGTTCTCGACAAGGCAGCGGTTGCCCCTCGTCCAGGCGAGATGCCCTGAGCACCGCACCCGCTCGGACTCCCTCACCCCCATCTTCTGGCGAACACGGCGCTTGGGGATCATCGGCGGCGCTCCGGAAACTGGCCCGTGTCTTCAAGGAACCGGGTTTCGAGGTCGAGCCACTTCTTGGCAGCCTCGGTGCCCGGAAGGATTTCGGCACGGGACTTGACGTGGCACCACCCGCGCACAGCCCCCGCCGTTTCCTCGGCCGAGGTCGCTGCGGCGGGCCAGCCTACATATTCTGCGGTCCACTTCTGAAATCGCTTGTCCGCGCACCGCATCCCGACCTTCTCCGGCAGCGTCTTCTCTCGTTTGGCCCCACCCGGAGCCGCAGACCTTTCAGGAGGAGGGGGGTGGTCTGCTGCGGCCGACCCGATAGCCGCTCCCGTCGTCGCTCCGGGTGGGATGGGGTTGCCGTCGTCCCCGATCTTCGCCACCGCCACCATGTAGCGCGTGCCGAGAGGAGCGACGGCGAAGTCTGCATTCACGTCATTGGGATGCACCACGAACGAGACAACGATCCCGTCCTGCACCTGCCTGTAGCTGTGCTTCTTGGCCTCGAAGTGGATGGCGGGGACGGTCATCAGCCGAACGGATCAGGCTCGGGCTGCGCCTTCTCAGCGCTGCGCTCGTCTTCCATGCGGAGGCTGAGGAACTTGTCTTTCCCGCCTTCCCCGCCCTTGAGCCATGCGGCAAGCCGAAGCTTCTCGCCCTTCTTGATGTCCCGGTGAGCGGTGATGTCGCCGGTATAGGCAGGCGACTTGTCGCTGGTGCCCTTGGTGTTCTTGAACAAAGTCCCGTCGCCGGGCTTAGGTGTGTAGGCCATCGTCGGTCCCTTATGCTGCGAGTACGTTGGTCCGCTTGCGAGCGGCGGTGAGGGCGGTCTGGACTTCCTTCCACGATGCCGGCGCCTGGTTGTTCAGCGCGGCGATGTGGTCGCGGTTGTCCTCCTCCAGCTTGAGGAGCTGGTCGGCGTGCCACGCGAGGCCGGCGGCCTTCACGAGCTTGTCGGCGATCTGCAGGAGGTCGTTACCGGGGAACTCGTAGCTGTCGCGCTGGAAGAACTTGGCGATGGCGGGATCGATGCCCGTGGGGGCGCCGGGGGCTCGGGGCGGCGCTGGCGCAGCATCCTCGACGTGCTCTTGGTCTTTGTCGTAGAGCGCCAGGCCGAAGGGCCAGCCGAAGGTCATGAGGGCGCGCTTCGTGGCGTCCGTCTCGGCCTCCTTGACGGCCTTTTCGTGCGCCGCGCCTTCCGTCCGATCGATCCCGTGGCCGGCGCCGGTTCCCTCGCGGGCGACTCCGCAGACCGTGACGCGCACCTTGGCGGTGTAGGTGACGGCCGGCTTCCCGTTGACCTCGCCGCGCCACACCAGCGCCATGCTTACGGTCTCTCGCGTCCAGGCGTCATGCCCGAAGATGCGATTAGCCTCGGCAACGGCGTGCCAACCCTCGATGTAGCTGAGGGTCTGGCCGGACTGCGTGCGCGACTTGACCGCGCCAGCCTTCAGGTCGGCGTTCAGCGACGCCTTCTGTGCCTCGGTAAATCCGGTCATTTCCGCCTCACGCTCAGGGTGACGCCGCCGTTGGAGAGCATCGCGCCGGGAACGTCCTTCTTGGCCTTCAGGGCAGCGCTGATGCCCGCCTTGTCCAGCTTGGGGTCCTGCGGCTTCCAGTAGTCGGCAGGGATGGCCTTCTCGTCGGTGACGATCACGGCGGCCGGGGTGGCCTGCACCGAGACGGTGAAGTCCGGGGCCTCAATCCTCTTCAGGCAGGCCCGCTCCATCGTGTGCTGGACAAGGGCTTCCTTCGCCTCGATCCGGCGCTCGATGCGCTTCTTGCGCTCGTTCAGTTCCTCGACGCGGGCCTTGATGCCGGCGACCAGAAGCCCGTCCTCGTCCGCCGATCGCAGGACGGCGATAAGCAGGGCGTCCAGATTGCTTTCGCCTTCCAGCGTGTCGGCGAGCGTGTCCTCATCTGCGGTCGGGAAAGCTAACCTCAGCTGATCGCGTAAGTATTCGTGATGGGCGAGCGCCACCTGAATTGCATGTGCGTTAGACATGGCTCCACACCCTCTTGGTTCGAATAGCGTAGACGTGAGAGCGATTAAGCCCGTATTTACGGGCGAGCTTCGTCAGTCCCAAGGTGCTTTGACGGATGGTCAGAACATCGTCGGCTGAGAGCTTCGCCCGCCCATTCTCTTCTCCTGCCGTGATCCCGCGACGACGCCCCTTGTTAGCCATGTCGGTCATGTTGTCCTCGTTTGTTCCGAGGAAAAGATGATCCGGGTTGACGCAGCACCGCACATCGCAGCGATGCAGGACGAAGAGGCCGTCCGGGACTGTGCCCCGGTGCAATTCATATGAATGTCGGTGAGCCAAGACACTTCTGGCACCATTCCAAAAGTGGCCGTATCCACTCGTTGTCAGACCGCCAAGCCAAAGCCAGCAGCCACTATTGGGCTCGGGCGTGTAGCGAGTGGGGAAGCGCGTCGCCAGCGGAAGCCTGCGCCTGATGTATTTACGCGGCATCTTTGAACTCCCTCGCCACGGTCCCTTCAGGGAGGTGGCCTTTGTTCGGTTGCGTGAGCCTGACCATCCGCTCGGCGAGTTCCTTGAACTCCTCCGCTCCGGGGCCGGTCATGTAGTGGCCCAACATCTCCCTCTCCAGGTCGGTGACAGACTGGCGTATCCGCTCCAGGGCGGAGGTGATGTAGCCGATGGAGGGGGTCATCGCAGCGCGCTCTTTCCGCTGGTTGCGTTCAGGATCGAAACGGCGATCAGCCGCGCTGCGAGCGTGTCGGGCGAGCGACGGAACAGGCGCAGGAACCAGGTCATCCGACTTCCTCCATGATCCCGGACTCAATCGCCCCGATGACGCACAGGTGTGTGTAGGCTGCCTGCCTGATGCGCTCGGAAGCCGCTGGTGACGTGGCGAGGCCCCAGAGGTGCGCCTGAGCGATGCTGGCGAACTGCTGGACCGGATGACGTGCCGTGTGAGCGTTGCGCCAGAAACTCATCGCCATCCCGGCGAGCGGGCCGCTGCAGACGGGGGAGGAGGGGGTCATGCGGTCACCCGACCGGCGAGGCCGCAGCCGCCCTTGGGAAGACGTTCCCAGACGTTCGTGAGCGGGTTGTGGTGGCCCGCGTCGCCCCATTTCCACGCCATGCACTGAGAGCCTTCACACTGACGACGAGTGATGTTGCTACCGAAAGTGCTCCCAGCCCACGGGCCGCCGACGCACCACCTCCGCTTCGCCTCTTCTTCGGTCATCAGCATGTCCGTCACTCCGCAGCAGCTAGCTTGTGAACATCGAGCCGGCGCATCTCAGCAGCGCTCTCCCGGGCGTAGGCATCGGCTCCCCGCCAGTCCTCAAGGCACAGGGCCTCAAGGTCGGGGATCATTGCTTCGATGGCGTACTGAGACAGCAGCGGGTGCTTCTCGCCGTTGACCAGCGCATACACGCTGCCGACCTCGACGTGCTCGGGCTCGCTCGGCTCTGACCGGCCGCAGTTGAACGCCTTCCGGTGCCAGTATTCGACCACCACGGGGAACGTCTTCTCGTACCCGCCGACGGTGACGGTCAGGTCGGTGGTGAGGCGGTTCATAGTGTCAGTCCTCGACAGTGTTCTGATCTGGCTTCGCCTGAGGGCGATGGGGCGCGACCAGCACCCCCGGAAATCTTCTGCATCTCTATGCCCCCGTGGCCTTGGCGATGGCGGCGCGGGCGAGCCCGTCGATCTCTTGCGAAAGGGCGCGCGTCTTCTTGTCCCAAGACATCCGATTGGCGATGCCGCGAATGCTCTGCAGGGCGGCATAAAGTTCAGGAGCCGCCGCGATCAGCCGGGCATTGGCGTGAACCTCGGAAGGGGCGCGCATGTTGCTGACGACCGCCGCCACCGCAAGGGCGTCCCCGTTATGCAGAATGTTGAAGTCGCCGAACTCATCCGGCCCATCTGCGCGATACGGTCCCGGCGTAAACTTCTGCATCCCTCATCTCCTCCTGTTGCACCCCGCCTCAGGGCTGCGGGGACCGGCGCCCTCCCGGGGGGATTGGGAGGAGCGCCGGCACGTTGCCGCCCGGGTGGGGTCTGGGGCGGGCCAGCGAGGGGCTGACGAGGGAGACATTACACCCGTTGTAAGTTACACCGCAAGCAAAATATTCACGGGGTGTAAATTCACTCAGTGAGCGAACATTTACGGAATTTTTAGAGAATTGTTAACAGAAAATGACGGAGCGTTTAGGCGGCGTCGGAGGTCGAGGTTTCCTGCAGCGCGCGGATCAGCCGGATGGCTTGGGCGCGGATGTGCGGCGGGAGACTCTTCAGGAGGTCGCCAAGCTCGTCTGGCGCGTCTTTGGGGTCCTTGGCCAGCAGGTCGGCCGGGGAGCATCGCAGGGCGCCCGCCAAGGCTTCTAGGGTGCCTTGGTTGTAGGGCTGCTGGCTGCGCTCGATACGGGAGAGACTCGCCGTCGTGAGGTCGCCGACCAGCTCGACCACCTTTTCGAGCGTCAGCTTCCTATGCTTGCGCCAGGCCCGGATGTAGTGAGGTCCGTACGCCATTAGCCAATGTCCGCCGCATGAGGGCCGGCGTCCACGCGCCCCGGTGAAAAATTACTTGCCTTGTAATTACAGCCCGTGTAATTTTCAGGCATGGATTTGCGCGCCTACCTCGATCGCGAGGGCCTGACCCTCGAAGCCTTCGCCAAGCGGGTCGACCTCAGCACGGCCAGCGTGAGCCGCTTGGTTCGCGGGCTGCAGCGTCCGGACTGGGACACGATGACGAAGATCGCGCGGGAGACGGCGGGCGAGGTCACGCCGAACGACTTCCTGCCCGAGGAAGCCGCATGAGCGGGCGCCCCCATCTGGAGACGCCCGCGCTGCTGTCAGCGGGGGTAGGAGCCGATCGCGCTGACCGTCGACAGGTCGGCCTCCAGGTATACCCAGAACGTCTTTCCGCTGGCGCAGTTCGCCGCGACCACGCCGAGCGCGTAGGTGGATTGCGTGATCATCGCCTCGCCCGTGGTGGCGAGCGCTGCGATGAACTCGTTTCCCTGGTAGATGCCGGCGATGCAGACCCCCATGGAATAGCTGTTCCAGCCGGCCTTGGCGGCGGTGGCGACGCCGGGGTCCATGAGGGCCATGGGCTTGTTCTGAGGGCCTCCCGCGGGCTTGTCGGCGGCCATCTGCGGGGCGTTGAGCCTCGCGGCCAGTCCCTCGATCTGGGGCATGTCCTTGTAGGGCTGGGCCATCGCCGGAAGGGCGAAGATGAGGGCAAGCAAGGTCAGTACGCGCATTCGGTTTCTCCTTTCGGTGGTGTGTTCGCTTTGGCTGTCGAGGCTGGCAAGCGGATCGCCGCTGCCCGCCTGCATCTGGCCGAGGGCCTTCGCCTTGTCGACGACGCGCGCCGCGTATTTTCCAACCCAATCGCCAGCATTCATCTCCCGGCGGGAAGGCACCGCTGCGCTGGCGCAAACTGCCCGGAGGCCGTTACCAGCGGCTCTCCGGGCTTTTCCTTTGGACGACTGCCAGTCGTTTTCCATGACCGCAATCATGGAGACGATCGATGGAACATTCCGCCCGTAAAGATGGGCGAAAACCCGTGAGCATTTGCGCTGCATTGTCATCCGAGAGCGTTGCGGAGGCCGTTGCGGTGGCCCTGCGGCGTGCCTTTGGAGGCAATGCCAAGGCCGTTGCCCGCGCGTCCGGTGCGAACGTCGAGACCGCCCGGCATTGGCTCGAAGCGCGTAACGCGCCGTCGCTGACCATGTTCCTGCGTTTGGCGCAGGGATGTCCCGAGTTGAAGGCCGAGGTCAGGCGGTGGCTTGACCTTGATGCCGCAACCGACCCGGAAACCGACCGGCTGCTGACGGCTTTGGCCGATCAGCTCGTCCGTCACCGGGCACTGACGATCAAGCATGAGGGGGAAACATGAAAGTAAAGGCGCGCTGGCTGCGGCGGTTCTGCCGATGGATCGCTGGCCGGCACCTTTTGCGATCCGCTTGGCACATGGACCGCGCGGCGCGGTGGCTCGGGCGGACGGATTAGACCCCGCCGCCGTTCCGGGGACAGAGAGCGGCAAAGGAGTGCACATGACTTTGAAGACCAAGGTGACCAAAAGCATCCCCGCCCCAACCGCCACATCGCGCAACTCGGAGGGTTTGCGAGACACGCTGTTCGAGGAACTGGACATGCTTCGCGCGGGACACTCGACGCCGCTTCGGGCATCCGCAGTGTCCAAGATTGCGGCGCAGGTGATCGAGGCCGCCCGTCTCGATCTGGATTTCATGCGCGCCACGTCCGCTAGCAAGCGCGCCAGCATTCCCAAGGTCCGCCTCGGCCGATGAGGCAGGCGATCACCATTGGAGGGAACGAGGAACGGCTTCGCTTTGGCGACGCCGTTCGTCTTCTCAAGTCAATGCGGGCCTTCCGGTATGAGCCGGTCGCACGGATACGACGCGCGCTTTGGCGCTTCGCATCGGAGCGCCCGGTGATTGATGGGCACGCCCCCGCGCCGAGCTATCGGCGAGTTATTCAGTGGGACATCCAGCGGATTGTCGCGCAGGGGCGGCGTGCGGAGTGCGGCGTCCGAACCGTTTACGCGCTACGGGGGCGGTCTCCCGATTATATCCCCGAAGACTTGGTTTGGGCCGTCGTCAACAGACGACATTGCGGGATGCCCGAAGAGTGGCGGTACTACAGCCGCAAGGACCGCAAGAGGACGGTGTTAAGGCCACGCTGCGCGATCTGCCCGTCTTTCTTGGAAGTGCAGAATCGAGAAAGGCCCGTGATTTATGCCGATCACCCTCTCCCCGGGGTCTTCTTTGCGTATGACTCGCTCTGCCACACTTGCGCGCGAAAGTTTAGGACAAGCGACCCAACTGAGGCGGCGCTGCGCTTTTTGAAGAAGGCCGCCGCATGACGCCCGCGATCAAATACCTACAGCAGCGCGTCGAGCTATCCGCCCTCGCTCTGAAGAAGGCCAAGGGCTCTCGCATCAAGGGGGCGATCCCAAAGGCGCAGAGGACATACCGCCTTGCCGTGGCGAAGCTCGCTGCTGCGAGGCCGGTGGCGTGAGCAAGTACAAGGCCAAGCCTACGGTGATCGACGGCATCCGCTTTGCCAGCAAGGCCGAGGCGAGGCGGTACTGCGACCTGAAGCTACTGGAGCGCAAGGGAACGATTGCCGATCTCAAGACGCAGGTTGCGTACCCCATCCACGTCGCCGGCATCAAGGTTGGGAAGTACCTCGCCGACTTCGTTTACACCGAGGGCGGGGAGATGAAGGTCGAGGACGTGAAGGGCGTCCGCACGTCGCTCTACAGGTTCAAGAAGCGGTGCGTCGAGGCCGAGCACAAGATCACGATCATTGAGGTGGCCGCATGACCTTCCGCTACATCAACGCTGCTCAGGTCGCCGTGGTGAGGTCGGTCGAGCAGGCCATCGACCCGCTCAAGGAGTGGGGTGCGCCGATCAGGGGGAGGATCGCCGCTTGAATGCCGACGCATATCTCTCGTTCCTCGCGTCCAAGGTGGCCCACGCTCCGATGCGTGGGCTTGATAATGTGCCGACGCTTGCGGGGCACCTTTTCCCGTTTCAGGCGCACTGCGTCGACTTTGCGTTACGCGCCGGTTCGGCTGGCATTTTCCTGGATACGGGGCTCGGCAAGACGGCGGTTGAGTTGGAGTGGTGCCACCACGCCGCCGCCGCGACGAACGGCCGCGCGTTGATCCTGACCCCGCTTGCGGTGGCGCGTCAGATCGAGGCGGAGGCGAAGCGGTGGGGCTACGAGGCGCGCGTCATTCGCGAGCAAGCCGACGCCGGGCCAGGGATAAACATTTGCAACTATGACCGGCTCGACAAGCTCAACGCCGCTACGTTCGGCGCGGTCGCATTGGATGAAGCGTCGATCCTCAAGAGCTTTGGCGGCAAGACGAGCCGAGCGCTGATCGAGATGTTTCGGGATCACAATTATCGGCTTGCCGCGACGGCCACGCCCGCGCCGAACGATCATATGGAATTAGGCCAGTACGCTGAGTTTTTGGGGATTATGTCGTCTCAAGAGATGCTTTCACGGTGGTTTATCAACGATACATCGACGGCATCGCAAGAGTGGCGGCTTAAGGGTCACGCCGAATCCGATTTCTGGGACTGGATGGCATCATGGGCTCGGATGGCTGAAAAGCCCGCTGATCTAGGCGACGCTTCGATTTCGTTCGATCTGCCGCCGCTGAACGTCTCTCGGCATCGAGCTAAGGAAACCGATCTTCGCGGCGGTGACGGGTTATTCGCAACGGTCGAGATGTCAGCGACGCGGATGCACGAGGTTAAGCGCCAGACGATCGACGCGCGGGCCGACGCTCTGGCGAGGCTGGTCGAAGCGGAAGCCGAGGAAACCTGGGTTATTTGGGTGGACACGGACTATGAGGCGGAAGCGATCAAGGCCGCGATTCCTTCGGCCGCCGAGGTTCGCGGGTCTCAATCGATCGAGACGAAAGAGGCAACGCTTGCGGCGTTTGCGGCCGGCGAAGTGCGATATCTGATAACCAAGCCGTCGCTTACGGGCTTTGGTCTTAACTGGCAGCATTGCGCCCGCGTCGCCTATGTCGGCCGCTCGTTCTCGTACGAGACCTATTATCAGTCCGTGCGCCGATGCTGGCGTTTCGGTCAGAAGCGGCCCGTCGAGGTCCATCTGATCGTGGCGGAAGGCGAGGCCGAGATTGGCCGGGTTATTGATCGAAAGGCCGCCGGCCACGCTTCAATGAAGGCTTCCATGCGCCAGGCAATGATCCGCGCGCAAGGGAAGAAATCAGAAATAAAAACTCCTTACACGCCAACACATAACGGGAGGATTCCATCGTGGCTATCCGCTGCCTGAACGACGCGCACGGCGCAAGTTTTGCCGCGTATCACGGGGATTGTGTGGACGTGGTCCGCCAGTTACCGGACGCGAGTCTTGGTTTCAGCGTCTACAGCCCTCCGTTCGGCTCGCTTTTTGTCTATTCAGAGAGCGTCGCCGACATGGGCAATAGTGCGACGGATGGAGAGTTTGAGGAGCATTATCGGTTTCTTGTCGCGGAGAAGTTCCGCGCGACAAAGCCAGGGCGTTTGACTGCCGTGCATTGTTCCGATCTGCCGCTGACGAAATGGCGAGACGGCGTCGTCGGCATCAAGGATTTCAGCGGCCAGATCATCCGCATTCACGAGGATGCAGGATGGGTGTTGCACGGGCGCCGGACCATCTGGAAATGTCCGGTGGTCGAAATGACGCGGACCAAGCACGTCGGGCTTTTATACAAGCAACTCCAGAAAGATAGCGCCAAATCACGCGGCGGAATGCCAGATTATCTGTTGACGTTCATCAAGCCCGGCGAGAATGCAGAGCCGATCGCGCACACGCCAGAGACTTTCAGTCTGCCGCAATGGCAAGAATGGGCTTCTCCGGTGTGGATGTCCGTCAATCAAACCAACGTGCTCAACGTCAAGAGCGCGAAAGAGGCGCAGGACGAGCGCCACCTTTGCCCGCTCCAATTGGACGTGATCGAGCGTGCCCTTGTGCTGTGGAGCAATTCGGGCGACGTGGTTTTGAGCCCGTTCATGGGCATCGGCAGTGAAGGCTATCAGGCGCTTAAACTCGGCCGAAAGTTCGTCGGCGTCGAGTTGAAGGAAAGCTACTTTCGGCAGGCGGTAAAGAATCTCGAAAGCGTGGATCGTCAACCCGATCTGCTGGCCGGGGCCGCATGACCTCCCGATCCTCCACCCTCGCCAAGCGCAAGGGCGGGTACGAGCTTCGCGAGATCGGCGGCAACATCCTCCTGACCGTGCGCGCTCCTCGTGACGGGATGAACCGGAACACGTCCGCCAGTGACCTGACCATCCTGTTTCAACCGGGCGAGTTCAACGCCTTCACGAACGAGTGCATCTGGCTGAATGCGGGGTTGAAGCGATGAAAGTATTTCTCACGCCGTCGCAGCGGGCCGTCTACGACCGGGTGGTCGAGCTGACCGACAACGGCAAGCGGTCGCACACCGGGGCGATCCACATTGCCGGCATTCCCGGCTCCACCATCCGCCACACGGTCACGCAATGCGCGATCCTGGGGCTGCTCAAGACCGAGGCGGTAGGCAGGGACCGGCGCCTCACCCTCCTGATCGGTCCCAAGGGCGTGGAAACTGTCGCTTCCGACAAGATCATGTCGCAGCGCATGTCCGGCCGAGTGCTCAAGGAGGACAAGCCGCCGGCTCGCGATACGGGCTTGTTCAGCGAGGCGTTTGAGGCGGCATTCGGCAAGCATGGTTATCCGTCGCTCAAGATGAAGCGCGATGTCCCGTTCAGGGGCGCACTTCGGCCGGATGCGAGGGCACTGTGAGGGACTGGATCATCCTCCCCGGCAGTCAAGCGCTCTGGGACAGACACACGAATGCCAAGGAACGCGCGACGGTCGAGCGCTGCCTGAACGATGCCGCGTTGGCTCACGGCGTCTCTGTCGCGGCGATGCTCTCCCCAGACCGAAGGCGGGCCTACGTCTGCGCCAGGTGGGATGCCATGGCCGCAATGCGCGATGCCGGTCTTTCACTCCCCGCAATCGCCCGTGTTTTCAAGCGGGACCACACATCGGTCATGCACGGCCTGCGGCAGCGGTCCTACTTCTTAAACGGGGGGAACAACAAGGCGCTCGTCTATCGGTTCCGGGGTGAGTATCTGAAAAACGCGCAACCGATGGAGCGCGCATGACGGAACGCCCCGATACCTGGATGCCGATGTACTGGGCCGACTACTTCGCCGACACGGGCGAGCTGTCGGTGATCGAGCATGGCGCCTATCTGTTGCTGATCGGTCACTACTGGCGCAAGGGCGCGCTGCCTGACGACGACGAGCGGCTGGCCCGCATTGCCCGATGCACGCCAGCGGAGTGGCGGCGCGTCCGCCCCGCCGTCGCCGGCTTCTTCACCGTCGCCGATGGGACCTGGACGCATGGCAGGATTGAGCGGGAGTGGGAGCGGGCCGCCAACATCACCGCCAAGAGAGCGGCAGCGGGGAGGGCATCGGCCGAGCAACGGAAGGGGCAACAAAAGACTCAGCAAACGGGCAACACATGTTCAACACATGTTGGAGAAGTGTTGCAACAAAACGCCAGACCTTCACCTTCACCTTCACATTCTCATCCTTCGGATGAGAGGGAGAGCGCGTCGCCGTTGGCGCCGCCACCCGCCCCCCCGAAGGCGAAAGGCACTCGTTTGCCGAGCGATTGGGAGCTTCCTCCCGACTGGCGAACCTGGGCAACCGACGAGCTTTTGCCGCTCGGATGCGGCCTTGGGCCGACGCTGGCATGGGTTGACCGCGCTGCCCTGCGTTTCCGCGACCACTGGCTCGCGAAAACCGGGAAGGACGGCGCGAAAGCCGACTGGCAGGCGACGTGGCGCAACTGGGTCCGACGCGACATCGACGAGGGCCGGGTACCCCGTGGCACCGAGCCAGCCGAGCCCGCTGCCAATCGCGAGCTACCGCCCGAGGAATGCTACCGCGAGGCGACGCCTGACGAGCAGGAGCTTGCCCGCCGGCTGCGAAAATTCTGCGGGCGCCAGGTCACTGACGCCCAGGTGGCCGAGTGGCGAAGGCTCGAACAGACGAGGGCCGCATGAGCACCATCATCCCGATCGACAAGGGCATCCCCTGTCCGCCGTGGCGGGTCAAGGCGAAGGGCAAGAAGCTCGGCCCTCGCAAGATCCGGCAATGGTCGCGGATGGAGGTCGGCGATAGCTTCTTCGAGCCATGCAAGGCCGCCGAAGCGCATCGCCTTCGCACCAGCGTCTCGGCCGGCGCCTCCGCTGCTGGCGCGCGTCTCGGCCGTCGCTTCGAGACCCGCATCGTCCCCGGCGGCGTGCGCTGCTGGCGAACTAAATAGTCTGTTGTCGTCACGCCCCGGCAGGTCGCCATCCCAGGGTATCTTGCGGCAAACCACTATATCCGTGGGGTGCCGTGTTCTCTCTCCCGACCAGATCCCGGCCGCACAATCTCGCCCGCTTCATCGAGGCGTATCGCGAGACCGAGGCATCGCATCCCGTGTGGCTGCGCCTCGACGACTGCGACCCGAGCCTCGCCGACTACGACGCCATCCCGCTCCCCGATCACTGGCTCAAGACCGTAGGCCCCCGTCTTCCGAACCGCTGCAACGGCGCGGTCGCGGAGATGTTCAACCTCTTCCCTGCCGAGCCCGTCTACGGCCTTCTCGCCGACGACCTGATCCCCCGCACGAAGCACTGGGACCGAAAGCTCATCGAGGCGGCCGGCGACTCCCGCCTTGCCTACGGTGACGACGGCTTCATGGGCGAGGGCCTTGCCACTCATCCGGTGATCGGCGGCGAGCTCGCCCGCGCGATTGGCTGGCTTGTCCTCCCCGGCGTGCTGCACAGCTTCGTCGACACCGCCCTCTTCACCATCGCCTTGCGTGCCAAGCGCCTCGTCTACCTCCCCGAGGTCAAGGTCGAGCACATGCACCCGCTCGCCAAGAAGGCGCCCGAGGACGAGGTCTACCGCTTCCGCGAGACCTACGTCCCGGACCAGGCGGTTTTCTACAAGTGGCAGGGCACCGAGCTTCGCCCCATCGTCGACCGGGTGAGGGCGCGGTTCGAGCAGAAGGCCGCGGCATAATCGTGTCGGACGCTCAAGAGGATGTGGCGAATAAACCACAGCGCCAGAACGGGGGGCGTCCTCCTGCCCGCAAGTGCCTGACCGACGCGCTTCGCATCGCCGTCAATGAGCCGGCCGAGGGGGGCGAGAAGAAGGTCCGCCTGATCGCTAACAAGCTCGTAGAGAAGGCGCTTTCCGGGGACCTGGAGGCCACCAAGATCGTCTTCGACCGCCTGGAGGGCAAGGCGCCGCAGCCGGTGGTGGGCGAGGAAGACAGCCCCATCGTCCATGCCCTGAAGGTCCGCTTTGTCTGAGCTTGAGGCACAGATCCCGAAGGCGTTCCGCGAGCTGTTCCAGCCGGCGCGGTACAAGGCCTATCACGGAGGCCGAGGCTCTGCGAAGTCGCACAGCTTCGCGACGGCCCTGATCATCATGGCGATGCAGCGGAAGATGCGCATCGTCTGCGCCCGCGAAATCCAGAAGTCGATCCGCGAGAGCGTCAAGGAACTGATCGAGAGCAAGATCCACGATCTAGGCTTTGCCGACGCATTCGAGTGTCTGGACTTCGAGACACGCTGCAAGGCGACGGGGTCGGTGTTCCTCTACATCGGCATGTGGCGCAACCCCACGGCGGTCAAGTCGCTCGAAGGCGCCGATATCTTTTGGGGCGAGGAGGCCGCGGCATTCAGCGCCAAGAGCCTCAAGATCATCCGCCCGACCGTCCGCGCGCCGGGGTCCGAGCTGTGGTTCTCGTGGAACCCGGAATACGACCACGACCCCATCGAGAAGCTTTTCCGTGGAAAGGACGGCCCTCCGCCGGGATCGATCGTCCGCGAGGTCAGCTATCGGGACAATCCCTTCTTCGACCAGACCGAACTCCGTAAGGACATGGAGTACGACTACGAGCACGACCCGGACGGGGCCGAGCACGTCTGGGGCGGCGCCTACGTCAAGGCGGTCGAGGGCGCCTACTACGCCAAGCAGATCCGCAAGGCCCGCGAGGATGGGCGTATCGGTGTCGTCCAGCCCGATCCGCTCATGTCAAAGCGGGTATTCTGGGACATTGGCGGCCCCGGCAAGAAGTCCGACGCTATGGCCCTGTGGGTCGCGCAGTTCGTCGACAGCGAGATCCGCGTGCTGTCGTACCTGGAGGGGCAGGGGCAGACGCTCGGCTACTACGTCAACGAGCTTCGCAACCGAGACTGCGGCTCCGCCCTGATGGTGCTGCCGCACGACGCGGCGCAGACCCACGGTGACAACCCGACCGGCCTGGATTTCGAGGCGCAGCTTCGGAACGCCAACTTCAAGACCCAGGTGGTTCGCAACCAGGGGGGCGGCGCCGTGATGCAGCGCATCGACGCGACCCGCAAGCTGTTCCCCCGCATCTGGATCAACGAGGACGAGTGCCGAGACGGCCTGAAGGCCCTTGGTCACTACCACGAGCGGCGGGATGAGGAGCGCAACGCCGGCCTCGGCCCCGAGCACGACTGGTCGAGCCACGCCGCCGACGCGTTCGGGCTGATGTGCGTGGCCTACGAGCCGCCGTCGAACAGCTGGTCCGCCCCGGTCAAGTACCGCGACACGAGGGCTTACATATGACCTTCGCCGAGCGCGAGCAGATCGCCGCTGCTACCGAGAACTGCCGCAAGCTGGCCGAGGAAATCGCGCGCCTCAACGGCATCCTTAACGACCTGCGCGCACACGCCGACGCGGAGACCGAGCGCCGCATGGACCTATCGCAGCGCGTGACGGCCCTTGAAAACAAGAAGCCGTCCACGCTGACCCTGGGAGGCCGCCGTGGCTAAGATGTCCAACGACACCCTCAAGGCCGTCGTGGCCGGCGAGGTCCGCCGCTCCATCGGCTACATGGGCGGGACCATCGCCAACGAGCGGATGAAGGCCCTCGACTACTACCTCGGCCGACCGTTCGGGAACGAGATCGAAGGCCGGTCGTCCGTCGTCTCGACCGACGTTTGCGACGTGATCGAGAGCATCCTGCCGTCGCTGCTCAAGATCTTCACCTCGGGCGATACCGTGGTGAAGTTCGAGCCGCAGGGGCCGGAGGATGAGGAAGTCGCCCAGCAGGCGACCGATTACTGCAACTGGATCTTCAACCGCGACAATCCCGGCTTCACCATCCTCTACGACTGGATGAAGGACGCCCTTCTTCAGAAGATGGGCGTGGTCAAAATCTGGTGGGACGAGCGCGAGGACGAGACCGAAGAGACCTATGAGAATCTGACCGACGACGAGCTGCAGCAGCTTCTCGCGGACGAGGAAGTCGAGCCCATCGAGCACACGGCAAGGCCAGATCCCATGGCGCCGTTGATGGGCATGATGGACCCGGGGGTTATGCCCCCGGTAGCGCCGGGGCAGCCTATGGCCCCCGCTGGCGCGCCCCCGCCTGCGGCTCCGTCCCTTCCGGGTGCCCAGGCGGGGATGCCCCCCATGGGACACAACGGCGGCCCCCCGCCGATGCTTCACGATGTCAAGGTGAAGCGCGTCAAGAAGATCGGGCGCGTCAAGCTCGCCGCGGTTCCCCCGGAAGAGTTCCTGCTATCGCCGGGCACGCGCGACAACGAGTCCTGCATCCTCATGGCGCACCGCCGCCGCACGACCCGCTCGGCCCTGATCAAGGAGGGCTTCGACAAGAAGCTGGTCGACGCCATCCCGGCCTACGACATCACGGAAGACACGGGCGAGTCCGCCGCGCGATGGGCCGACCAGGAGATGTGGAACCAGGCCGGCGACGGGCTGGACCCGGCGGCCGACTGCGTGTGGCGCACCGAATGCTACATGCAGGTGGACTATGACGGGGACGGCAAGACCGAACTCCGCAAGATCACCGTCGCCGGGGCAGGGGATGGCGGGGAGATCCTCGAGAACGAGCCGATCGAGCAGCGCCCGTTCTTCTTCCTCTCGCCCGTCCGCACGCCGCACGTCCTGATCGGCCGCTCCATCGCGGATCTGGTCATGGACATCCAGTTGATCCAGTCGACGCTGCTCCGTGGCGGGCTGGACAATATGTACAACGTCAACTCGCCTCAGACCGCCATCGTTGATGGTCAGGTCAATCTCGACGACCTGCTGACCCGCCGGGCCGGGGGCGTGATCCGCACCAAGTCGCTCGATGCTCTCAAGCCGCTGACGACGCCCAACGTGTTGCCGGCGACGCTGCAGGCGCTCGAATACATGAACAGCGTTCGCGAGACCCGCACGGGCGTGACCCGGTACAACCAGGGCCTTGAGGCGGACAGCCTAAACAAGACCGCCTCGGGCGTGAACCAGATCATGAACGCGGCGCAGCAGCGGATCGAGTTGATCGCGCGCATCTTCGCCGAGACGGGCGTTAAGGACCTGTTCCGGGGAATGCTCCGGCTCGTGTCGAAGCACCAGCAGAAGGCCCGGATGATCCGGCTCCGCCAGCAGTGGGTCGCGATGGACCCGCGCGAGTGGAACACGTCGATGGACATGGTGACGAACGTCGGCCTGGGCACGGGGTCGAAGGACCAGATGCTCGCCCACGTCATGACCATCCTGCAGCTTCAGGAGAAGATCGCGACTTCGGGCAACCCCGGCGGCATGGTGACGCCGAAGAAGGTTTACAACGCGCTTGAGAAGGTGGTCGAGAACGCCGGCCTAAAGTCGATCGATCCCTATTTCAACGACCCCGACAAGGTGCAGAAAGAGCAGCAGCAGTCGGGCCAACCCCCGCAACCGCCGCCTCCGTCGCCCGAGCAGATCAAGTCGCAGTCCGAGATGGCGCAGGCGCAGGCCGATGAGCAGGCCCGGCAGAGGCAGGCGGCCGTGGACGACGCGAAGGCCCAGGCCGAGCTTGAGCAGATCGCGATGGACCGCCAGCTTGCCCAGGCGAAGTTCCAGGCGGAGATGACGAAGGTGATGGCAGCGATGAACGCGCCGGCAGACGTGGCGGGGGCGCCGGTATGAAGTGGATCAAGACGAGCCTGACGCCGAGGGCTATCGCCGCGCTCAAGAAGGACTGGCGCGCGAGCGTTCTGTTCAAGGTCTGTCCCGTGGCGCAGCGAAAGAGCGACTTCGCCTACTTCCTCGTCAAGCGGATGCAGCGGAACGCAAGCGATGCCTACATTCGGGAGCATCGCAAGCAGCCCCCGAGTCTGACCGTAAAGCGGATCCGCTTCGATAATGGCACCGTCACGACCTATTGGGCCGCCGCATGACCGACCAGAAGGAACTCGACCGACAGCGCGGCATCAACGCGCGCCTGCTGCTGGAAACGCCCCTTCTCGTGGAAGCCTTCGACGAGACCCGCAAGGAATACATTGCAGCATGGGAGAAGACGCCCGTGCGGGATCACGAGGGCAGGGAGAAGCTGTGGCTCATGGTCCGCACACTCGACAAGGTGAGGGGCCACCTCCTGACCGTCATGGAAGGCGGGAAGCTGGCGGAGCACGACCTGGCGGCGCTTGAGGCGAGGAAGAGGTGGAAGGTGTTCGGATGACTGTCGTTATCTCGCCAGTGCTCAAGTGGTCGATCATCGTCATTTGCTGGGGGCAACTCGTGATCGCCGTGGCGGCGGTCGCTAGCCTCATCATGAAGGGGCTGTAATGGACGGCGGGTCTCAACGCATCTCCCTCAAGGGCTTCGCCTACCAGCCCGTCTCCCGCTTCGGCGTCGAGGTGTGGCAGGGCATGACGGCGGATCGCCTCAGCCCATCAATCGCGCCCGATTACCTCTGGGACCCCGCCGGCCCAGAGGCCAAGCCGCACACGGACGGCTACGACCAGTTCGGCTGGCTGCATCAGGACCGCCGGCTCGTCACGCCCAAGCCCGCCGTGGTCAAGCTCACCGGGGCATCGGTGCTCCGCCGCTCGCTCGGCCGCAACCGCTATCACATCGTGCTCGACGAGGGGGTCTGCGCCCGCGACAGCTACCATGACGGCCTTTGGCTCGGCCCGCATATCGGCGAGACGGTGGCCCTTGAAACGACCGGCGGCCCTCGCCTTACGGTCAATCTCATGGACGACGTGCCGATCGACGCGCGGGTCAAGCAGCCGGCCATCCTCATTTCGCACTTCTGGGCCGAGAACTACGCGCACACGCTCCTTGAGACGGCTTCCCGCTTCTGGCCGGTCGAAAGCGCCGACACGCTGAACGATCTCCCCGTCGTCTGGGACACGCCGAACCGCTGGCAGCGCGAGATCGGCGAAATCCTGGCGCCTGGCCGGGTGAAGGCCCTCCCTCACAACCACGTCCTGTTCGATACGCTCTACGTCCCGTCGTTCGGCATCTCCCGCGCCTCGGTCAGGTGGCTCCGCAAGCGCTTCGGGGCGCCTGAGAAGTCCGGGAAGCGCCGGATCTACGTCTCGCGCGCCGATGCGACAGAACGGCGGGTCGTCAACGAGAACGAAATCCTCGACGTGCTCCGGCCGAGGGGCTTCGAGACCGTCATGCTGACCGGAATGACGGTCGCGGAGCAGCGGGATTTATTCCGAGAAGCCGAGGCCGTCGTCGCGCCCCACGGGGCGGGCTGCGCGAACATGATTTTTGCGGCTCCGGGGACAAAGTTCATCGAGTTCGTCCCAAAATCCTATCCGCACCATATGTTCGGGCATATTGCTGAGTGGTCAGGTCAATGGTACGGCCGAATAGTCTGTGATGACGGGGAAAATAAGGATATGGCCGTCGACCCCGTGGTGTTATCTAGTGCACTAGAGGCGGCAGGACTCTAAGTCCTTCGCCTTCTGGAGCGTCGTGAGACGCCCCGTCCCTTAGATGGAGAACGATCCGCATGTCGGATGCCCCGAACACGCCAGCACCGCCGGCCTCGGGCGAATTGTCGTTGAGCGAAGCGGCCTCGCGCATCGAGGGACTTCTTGGCCCGGCCCCCGCCGACACGCCGAAGCCCGAGGAAGAGACCGCCGGGGCCGATGAGCCCCAGACCGCTGCCCCCGAAGACGACGCCGCCACGCAGCCGGCCGAGACCGAGGGTGCAGCCGAAGATCAACCGTCTGACGGTGAGACCGACGACGGCGAGACCCCTGCAGATCAGAAGCCCCCTCAGACTTTCGAAGTCGCCCTCCCGGACGGCACGAAGGCCAAGGTCACGGCTGACGAACTGACGAAGGGATACCTCCGCCGCGAGGACTACACCCGGAAGACGCAGGACCTCTCTGCGAACGTCAGGGCTTTCGAGGCCCAGGTTCAGCAGCATGGTCAGCTTGTCAAGCAGCGCCTCGACACGCTCGTGGCCGAGCTCGACAAGCTCGTCGTCGATGAGAGCAAGATCGACTGGGACAAGTTCTACGCCGAAAACCCGACCGAAGCGGCCCGCTGGGATCGCCACTATCGCGACCTGAAGGCCAAGCGCGACGCCCATCGCGCGGACAGCGAGCGCATTGCCGCCGCCAACCGTGAACAGGCCGAGCGCGTTCAGGCGGAACTCCTGCAGCGAGAGGCTGGACTGCTGAAGCAGAAGCTCCCCGTGTTCGCCGACGCGGCGAAGGCGGACGGAGCCAAAGCCGAGCTTCGTTCCTTCCTCGCCAAGTCCGGGTTCACCCCGGAGGAGATGCAGGGGCTTTCCGACCATCGGCTCGCAATCGTCGCGTGGAAGGCCGCCCAGTTCGACAAAACGCAGGCTGCCAAGCCGCCAATCGCAAAGCGTGTCGTGGGACTGCCCAAGGTGCAGAAGCCCGGCGCCGCGGTCGATGGCGACAGCGTCTCGCGCCAGAAAGTCACTGCTCTCGACATGAAGCTGCGGAAGTCCGGTCGCGTCGAGGATGCCGCCGCGCTCCTCCTCGCGCGCATGAACTGAGGATTTTCCAATGGCCGTACCCAACACAACCGCGCAGACCTATGTCGCCATCGGCATGCGCGAAGACCTGTCGGACATGATCTACAACATCAGCCCGACTGAGACCCCCTTCGTCTCCGCCATCGGCAAGGGCTCCAAGGCCACTGCCACCCTGCACGAATGGCAGACCGACTCGCTCTCGAACGCTGGCGCGAATGCCCAGATCGAAGGCGACGACATGAACTCGATGACGGCGACGCCGACCGTGCGCCTGCAGAACTACCTGCAGATCAGCACGAAGGGCGTCATCTCGTCGGGCACCATGGAGGCGGTGCTGAAGGCCGGCCGCAAGTCCGAGCTGGCCTACCAGATCGCCAAGCGCGGCAAAGAACTCAAGCGCGACATCGAGTACACGGTCACGCAGAACCAGGCCGGTTTCGCCGGCTCGGCGACGACCGCGCGCAAGCTCCGCGCCCTTGAGAACTGGCTCGGCACCAACTCGGTCGGCGGGACCAACTTCGTCACCGCCACGGGCATCACCGCGACCGTCACGGACGGCACGCAGCGGGCCTTTACCGAGTCCCTGCTGAAGACCGTGCTCAAGAACTGCTTCACCTCGGGCGGCGAGCCCACGATGCTCATGGTGGGGCCGTACAACAAGCAGGTCGTTTCGACCTTCACCGGCAACGCGACCCGGATGGACAAGTCCGAGGACAAGAAGCTCTACGCCGCGATCGACGTGTATGCGTCGGACTACGGCGAGCTGAAGGTCGTTCCGAACCGCTTCCAGCGCGACCGCACCGCCTTCGTGCTCGACACCGAGTATTGGGCGCAGTCGGTGCTCCGCCCGATCACCATCGAGGACATCGCCAAGACCGGCGACTCCGAGAAGAAGATGATCGTGACGGAGTACACGCTGGAGAGCCGCAACGAGGCCGCGAGCGGCGCCATCGCCGACCTGACCACCTCGTAACCGATAGGGGCCGGGCCTTGATGGCTCGGCCCCATCCTTTCAAGGAGGCCAGACAATGGCAGTCAATATCGTACAGAACGTCGATGGTTCTGTGTCGCTCAAGAACGAGATCGACGGCAGGGAAGTCCTGCGCTCGGGCGGCGTTCCTGTCGGCAGCACCGTCAACGCATCCGCCTCGGTGGACGGCACTTATGCCTTCCGTACGACCAAGTGGGCAATCATGCCGCTGGTTGCGACGGCGGGCGTCGGCGCGGCCATCGCCTCGTTCAAGAACACCGAGCCGAACGATGTCTACATCACCGACTACGTGATCGACATCCAGACGGGCTCGACCGCGTCCTGCACCTTCTCGGTGGGCGTGGGAAGCCTCGCCACCTCGTCTTCGGCGATCCTGTTCTCGGCGATGGACCTGTCGTCGGTGACGATCCTCTCGGCCGGTTCGGACGGCGTGGCGGGCAAGAAGCGCGCCAAGCTGACGACTAACCAGTATTGCAACATGATCATGGTGTCCGGCAGCGCGACCGGCCTCGTTGGCCGCGCGATGATCGGGTACGTGTCCGTCGCATGAGCAAGTTCCCCGACGACGCGATTGCGGCGGGGTTCTCGAAGCGCCTGGTGGCGGGGAACGTCGTTACGACGGCGTCCCTGCCGACCACGCGCGACGGCGTCACCGCATCGTGTGTCCAGATCGCGGCAAGCGTCGCAACCTGGGTCCGCTTCGGCACGGCGGCGAGCCTCACCTGCTCGACCTCGACCGACATCCTCATTTCTCCCAATCACCCGCACCGCTTCAAGGTCGCCGGCTACGGCTTCCTCGGTGTGCTCAACGACGTGACCGGCTACCTCAGCGTGACGGCGGTGGAGATCGGCTGATGCTCCGCGACTGGCGCATCGATGAGAACGGCATCCTGGAAGAGACCTTCCTGGATGGCGACGACATGCACATACGCCGGTCGCAGGACGTGGAAGCGATCCTCGATGAGAACAAGCGCCTCGCGAGCCTGAACGACGGCTACTCGCCGTCCCGCGACATGCGCCGCGTCGCATCGATCCCGATGACCGTGATTGAGCAGTGGATGAAGGAGGGTATCAACATCTTCGACAGGAATTGCGCCGAAGCGATCCGCCGGAAGCTCAACAGCCCGGAATGGCGATACCTCCGCACCGCGCCGGGGAGGGTCTGATGACTGAGGATCGCAACCTTCGCCTTGCCCTGCTGAACATTCTCGGGGACGCGGAAGACGCAAAGCGCGCCTACGAGTGGTTGCACCAAGGTCCGCGGCCCGATCAGGAGGCGTTCTTCGACCGCGCCTTCAGCAATTGGGCGCGTGCCGGCAACCCCATTTCGGTGCACTGACATGGCCAAGATCGGCGTCTGCATCCCCTCGGGCGACACCTGGAAGGCGGGCTTCGGGCTCGACCTCGCCGTCATGCTCGGCACGTTCACCTCGGTCCACCCGAAGTCCGAGCATCAGATTGAGGTCGTCAATACGCAGCTCTCCGTGCTGCCGAAGTCCCGGATGATGCTGGCACAGCAGGCCCTCGAATGGGGCTGCACGCATCTGATGTGGCTCGACAGCGACGCGCGTTTCTCCAAGGACACGCTCGACCGGCTTCTCGGGCATGACCTCGACTTCGTCGCCTGTAACGCCGTCCGCCGGGCGCTTCCCTGTACCCCCACAAGCTCGAACGGGCCGGGAATGCCGATCTGGACCTCGCCCGACAGCTTCGGGCTTGAGGAGGTCCACGACCACGTCGGCCTTCATACCGCGCTTATCAAGGCGGACGTGTTCAAGAAGGTTGAGCAACCGTGGTTCATGACCCCGTGGCTGGTCCGTCAGCAGGAATACCAGGGCGAGGACGTGTGGTTTTGCCACCGCGCGATCGATGCCGGTTTCCGCATCTGGATCGACCACGACCTGAGCCTGAACAACCGGCACTCCGGGAACTTCGACTACTCGCATCAGTTGGCCGACCTCGGCCGGGCCGAGTACGAGGCCGAAGCGGCGGCGGTGAAGGCGAAGAAGGAAGCCGAAGCCAAGGCGCACCTGCAGGCCCTTGAGAACGGAGACGTGGAGTACGTCGAGCCGGCGCGCTCCCCGGCCGTCCTCGAACTGGCGACGCTGTAACCCATGGCGATTACGACCTACGCGGAGTTGAGGACTGCGGTCTCCAACTGGCCGGTGCGGTCGGATGCCACGTTCACCGACCGCGTCCCGGAATACATCACCATGGCCGAGGGCTGGATTGCCTACGGCCTGGACCTGGGGGGCATCAAGGTCCCGCCGCTCCGCGTGCGCGCGATGGAGACCACCGCCACGCCCTCGATGGTGGCCGGCACCAGCACGGTTTCGCTTCCGACGCGCTACGTCGCGATGCGGAATATTTACGTCAACACCAATCCCATGCGGAAGCTGTCGCCGGTCTCACCGGAGCAGCGGATTTTCGAGCGGCCGTTCACCACGGGGGGCACGCCCGAGTTCTATTCCATCGAGGGCGACAGCATCGTTCTCGGGCCGATCCCGTCCACGAGCGACGCACTGTCGATCCTGTATTACCAGCGCTTCGCGGCGTTCTCGGCCGATGCCGATACTAACTGGCTCCTGACCAACGCGCCGCAGGTCTACCTGTTCGGGGCGCTCTATGCGTCTTCGACGATGACCACGAACAAGATGGGGGCGCAGTGGCTCGCGAACTTCGCGGGCTCGATCAATTCGCTGAACGAGGCGGACAAATCCGACCGCTACTCCGGCGGCGTGCTGCAGATCCGCTCTGCCACGGGCAATCCCTGATGGGCCTTCTTGACAGC
>Ga0075460_10000024_pt1 | contig 40032 bp, 36 predicted proteins | sample DEB08_DNA_3_FD_77580 | JGI IMG/M metagenome (GOLD analysis project Ga0075460, IMG submission 77580) | Aqueous microbial communities from the Delaware River and Bay under freshwater to marine salinity gradient to study organic matter... | ecosystem: Environmental > Aquatic > Marine > Coastal ...
GAGATCAACACGGTCAAGGGCAATCGCAATTGGATGCGGGCGCGTGAAGCGCTGCTCGAGTCCAGCCTCATCCCCGGTGACTTCGAGCGTCTCTTCCCGATCTGCACCCCGGGTGGCTCGGACTCGGCCAGCTTCGATGAGGTTCTCGAACTGCTGCACCTCGGCGGGCGCAGCCTTCCGCACGCCGTCCTCATGATGATTCCGGAGGCCTGGGAGAACGACCTCGACATGGATCCCGCGCGGCGGGCGTTCTACGAGTACCACTCCACGCTTATGGAAGCCTGGGATGGCCCGGCCAACGTGTCCTTCACCGACGGCACAGTCATCGGCGCAGTCCTAGATCGCAACGGATTGCGTCCGGGCCGCTTTTGGGTGACGGAGGAGGGTCTGGTCGTCCTCGCTTCTGAGGCCGGCGTGCTCGAGCTCGATCCGGCGACCATCGTGCGCAAGGGCCGACTCCAGCCCGGGCACATGTTCCTCGTCGACACCGCGGCCGGCTGCATCGTCGAGGACGACGAGATCAAGTCCGAACTCGCCGCGGCCGCACCCTATGCCGACTGGCTTCACGGTGGTCTGGTCCACATCGACACGCTGCCCGAGCGCGAGCACATCGTGCACACCGCGGCCTCGGTCGCGCGTCGCCAGCAGATGTTCGGCTACACGGAGGAGGAACTGCGGATCATCCTGTCGCCGATGGCGATCCACGGTGCCGAGCCGATTGGGTCCATGGGGACGGATACGCCGATCGCGACATTGTCGAACCGCCCCCGATTGCTCTTCGACTACTTCACGCAGGCGTTCGCGCAGGTGACGAACCCACCACTCGACGCCATCCGCGAGGAAATCGTCACGTCCCTATCGACGATCACCGGACCCGAGTGCAACCTCCTCGACGCCACGCCTTCCCACGCGCGCCAGGTCGTCCTGCCGTTCCCGATCATCGACAACGACGAACTCGCCAAGATCTTGCACATCAACTCCGACGGCGACTTCCCCGGATTCGCTGCAGCCAAGATCATGGGCTTGTACGACGTCGATGGGGGAGCAGCGGCCCTGGAGGCTCGCCTCGAGGAGATCTTCGCTGAGATCGACGCAATGATCGAGGCGGGCACCCGTTTCGTGGTGCTGTCCGATCGTGACGCCACGACGGACCTGGCTCCGATTCCCTCCCTGCTGCTGTGCGCAGCCGTGCACCACCACCTGGTGCGGCAAAAGACACGCACCCAGGTGGGTCTCATCGTGGAGGCCGGCGACGTGCGCGAGGTGCACCACGCCGCCCTCCTCATCGGCTACGGCGCCGCCGCCATCAACCCCTATCTCGCCATGGAGTCGGTCGAAGATCTCGTCTACCGCGGCATCATCACCGATGTCTCCGCCGAGAAAGCCGTGCGCAACCTGGTCAAGGCACTCGGCAAGGGTGTCTTGAAGGTGATGTCCAAGATGGGCGTCTCAACCGTCGGCTCCTACCGCGGCGCCCAGATCTTCGAGGCGATCGGCCTGTCGCATGAACTCGTCGAGCGCTACTTCACCGGCACCGTGAGCCGCCTGGGCGGCATCGGTCTCGATGTCATCCACGAGGAGGTCCTGGCCCGTCACGACGTGGCGTACCCGCCGTCCGGCGTCGCGCCGGCCCATCGCACGCTCGAGGTCGGTGGCGAATACCAGTGGCGGCGCGAGGGCGAGCAGCATCTGTTCGATCCCGAGACGGTCTTCCGGCTCCAGCATGCGACCCGGGAGAAGCGCTACGACATCTTCCGCCAGTACACCGATCGCGTCGATGATCAGACCCGCCGCCTCATGACGTTGCGTGGACTTTTCGGCCTACGGGAGGGTGTGCGCCCGCCCGTCCCCCTCGACGAGGTCGAGCCGGTCAGCGACATCGTCAAGCGCTTCTCCACCGGCGCTATGTCCTATGGCTCGATTTCGGCCGAGGCACACGAGACTCTCGCGATCGCGATGAACCGCATCGGTGGCAAGTCCAACACCGGCGAGGGCGGTGAGGATCCCGAACGCTTCCTGGTCATGTCGAACGGCGACTCGAAGCGATCGGCGATCAAGCAGGTGGCGTCCGGCCGCTTCGGTGTGACGAGCGAATACCTGGTCAACAGCGACGACATCCAGATCAAGATGGCCCAGGGTGCCAAGCCCGGTGAGGGTGGTCAACTACCCGGTCACAAGGTCTATCCGTGGGTCGCCAAGACTCGGCACTCCACGCCGGGTGTGGGCCTCATCTCGCCGCCGCCGCACCACGACATCTACTCGATCGAGGATCTTGCTCAACTCATCCACGACTTAAAGAACGCCAACCCACAGGCCCGTATCCACGTCAAGCTTGTCGCGGAGGCCGGTGTCGGCACCGTCGCGGCCGGTGTGGCCAAGGCGCACGCCGACGTCGTGCTCATCTCCGGGCACGACGGTGGCACCGGGGCGTCGCCGCTCACCTCTCTCAAGCACGCCGGCACGCCCTGGGAGCTGGGTCTGGCGGAGACTCAGCAAACGCTCATGCTCAATGGCCTACGTGACCGGATCGTCGTGCAGACGGACGGGCAGTTGAAGACGGGCCGAGACGTCATCATGGCCGCCCTCCTCGGTGCCGAGGAGTTCGGGTTCGCGACAGCCCCCCTGGTCGTCATGGGGTGCGTCATGATGCGCGTGTGTCACCTCGACACATGCCCAGTCGGCGTGGCGACGCAAAACCCGGAGCTCCGGGCGCGCTTCACCGGCTCCCCGGAGTTCGTCGTGAACTTCTTCGAGTTCATCGCCGAGCAGGTGCGGGAGTACCTCGCGATGCTCGGCTTCCGCAGCCTGGACGAGGCGATTGGGCACGCGGAACTCATCGATGCCAGCGCCGCTGTCAACCACTGGAAGGCCAGCGGTCTGGACCTGAGCCCGATCGTGCATGTCCCCGCGACCGACTCGCCCCGACGCCGCATGACCGTGCAGGACCACGGACTCGATCGGGCTCTGGACCGCGAGCTCATCGAGCTGTGCGCACCGGCTCTCGAGGCGGGCGAACCGATCCGCGCTCGGGTGCCGATCCGCAACGTCAACCGCACGGTGGGCACGATGCTCGGCTCAGAGGTGACCCGGCGGCACGGCGGCAAGGGACTTCCCGATGGCACCATTGACCTCACCCTGGTGGGCTCGGCCGGGCAGTCCTTCGGCGCCTTCGTGCCGGCAGGGGTGACCTTGCGGCTCGAGGGTGATGGCAACGACTACGTCGGCAAGGGTCTGTCCGGTGGCCGCATCGTCGTACGCCCCCACCGGGAGGCGACTTTCGTCGCCGAGGACAACATCATCACCGGCAACGTGATCGGCTACGGAGCGACGGGCGGCGAGATCTTCATCCGCGGCAAGGCGGGTGAGCGGTTCGGCGTACGCAACTCCGGCGCCACGATGGTGGTGGAAGGAGTCGGTGACCACGGCTGCGAGTACATGACCGGGGGTCGCGTGCTCGTCCTTGGGCGCACCGGACGCAACTTTGCGGCGGGGATGAGCGGCGGTATCGCCTACATCCTCGACCTGGCGCCGGAGCGGGTGAACACCGAGATGGTCGATCTGGAGCTCCTGGCAGAGGACGACGTCGAGTTCGTTCGCGATGCCCTGCGCCGGCACGCCGAGGAGACCGGATCGCCGGTTGCGGCGGCACTGTTGGAGCAGTGGGATCCGGCGCGCTTCACCAAGGTGATGCCGCGCGACTACCGGCGCGTGCTCCAGGCGGAGCGTCGTGCGATCGAAGAAGGCCTTGACCCGGCCGAGGCAGTGATGGAGGCGGCTCGTGGCTGACCCACGTGGATTCTTGAAGGCGGGGCGAGAGCTCCCGGAGCGTCGTCCCGTCGATGTGCGCATCTCGGATTGGAAAGAGGTCTACGAGGATTTTGCGGCTGCGCGGCTGGGGACTCAGGCCGGTCGGTGCATGGACTGCGGAATTCCCTTCTGCCACAACGGGTGTCCGCTAGGCAACCTGATCCCGGAGTGGAACGACCTGGTGTGGCGTGATGATTGGCGCGCGGCGTCGGAGCGACTGCACGCCACCAACAACTTCCCTGAGTTCACCGGTCGACTGTGCCCGGCCCCGTGCGAGACCTCATGTGTGCTCGGCATCAACTCCGATCCGGTCACGATCAAGCAGGTGGAGGTTTCCATCATCGATCGCGCCTGGGATTCGGGCTGGGTGACCCCGCAGCCGCCCGAGCGGTCCACCGGCAAGGCGGTCGCGGTTATCGGCTCGGGTCCCGCGGGTCTCGCGGCGGCGCAGCAATTGGCGCGCGCGGGGCATACGGTCGCGGTCTTCGAACGAGCTGATCGCATTGGCGGTCTGCTGCGCTACGGCATCCCCGAGTTCAAGATGGAAAAGGCGCACCTCGACCGTCGACTGCGCCAAATGGCCCAGGAGGGCGTGAAGTTCCGGCCCGGCGTCGAGGTTGGTGTCGACATCACCGGATCCGATCTGCGCAAGCGATACGACGCGGTCGTCCTCGCCATCGGTGCGACGCGGTGGCGCGACCTGCCGGTGCCGGGACGTGAGCTCAACGGGGTCCATCAGGCGATGGAGTACCTGCCGGGCGCGAACCGTGTCCAGGAGGGCGACTTCGATGAGGCGCCTATCGATGCAGCGGGCAAGCACGTCGTCATCATCGGCGGCGGCGACACCGGCGCGGACTGCCTCGGCACGGCCATTCGACAGGGAGCGGCCTCCGTGACGCAGTTGGAGATCATGCCGACGCCTCCACAGGCACGCCCGTCCGCCCAGCCGTGGCCGACGTACCCGATGGTGTTCCGCGTCTCCAGCGCCCATGAAGAGGGCGGTGATCGGATGTTTGCCGTGTCGACCGAATGCTTCCTCGGCGACGACGGCCGGGTAACGGCCCTTCGGCTGAGCGATGTCGAGTTCGTCGATGGCCGGTTCGTGCCCGTCGAGGGCACCTCCCGGGATATCCCCGCCGACCTGGTCTTCTTGGCCATGGGCTTCACCGGTCCGGAGCCCGAGGGGCTGGTGGCCGATCTCGGTCTGGCGGTCAACGAGCGCGGCTCGATCGTGCGCGATGACGACTACGCGACCTCCCTCCAGGGAGTGTTCGTGGCCGGGGACGCCGGACGTGGTCAGTCCCTCATCGTCTGGGCGATTGCCGAGGGCCGTGCGGCGGCAGCGGCGGTCGATCGGTACCTCACCGGCGACACGAATTTGCCATCCCCTATCCCTGCCTCCGCGCGACCCCTTACCGTGTAACCGGTTTCGTAACCCCCGGACGGAAGGCGGACATGCGTCGCGCAAAGATCGTGGCCACCCTGGGGCCGGCAACGGCCTCGTACGAGAGCATCTTGGAGTTGGTGCAGTCGGGCATGGATGTGGCCCGACTCAACCTGAGCCACGGCAGTTACGAGGACCACACCCGGTCCTACGAGCGGATCCGGCGGGCCAGCGATGAGACCGGGCGCGGCGTAGGCATCCTCGTCGACCTGCAGGGACCCAAGATTCGGCTCGGCACCTTCGATGCCGGACCGGTGCTGCTCGAGGCGGGTGCGACCTTCACGATCACGACCGAGGACGTGCCCGGTGACGCCGAGATCGCGTCGACCACGTACGCCGGCCTGCCCGGCGACGTGCGGTCCGGCGACATGATCCTCATCGACGACGGCCGCGTGGCCTTGGAAGCGGTGTCGGTCGAGGGCCCTCGGGTCGTCACTCGCGTCGTCGAGGGCGGACGCATCTCGGACAACAAGGGCATCAATCTGCCCGGTGTCGCGGTGAGCGTGCCCGCGATGTCGGAGAAGGACATCGACGACCTGCGCTGGGCTCTGCGTACCGGCGCAGACCTCATCGCCCTGTCATTCGTCCGTTCAGCCGACGACATCGTCGACGTCCACCGCATCATGGATGAGGAGGGCGTTCGTCTGCCGGTGCTCGCCAAGGTCGAGAAGCCGCAGGCGGTGGATAACATCGACGGCATCATCGCGGCCTTCGACGGCATCATGGTGGCCCGCGGCGACCTTGGCGTCGAACTTCCCCTGGAGATGGTGCCCCTCACTCAAAAGCGCGCCATCGAGAAGTGCAGAGCTGCCGCGAAGCCGGTCATCGTGGCGACCCAGATGCTGGACTCGATGATTACCGCGACGCGCCCGACACGGGCGGAGGCCAGCGACGTGGCGAATGCGGTGCTCGACGGAGCCGATGCCGTCATGCTCTCCGGAGAGACGAGCGTGGGCAAGCATCCGTCGTTGGTCGTCGAAACGATGAGTCGCATCATCATGCACATCGAGGACCACGCACTGGATCGGATGCCGGCGCCGGAAAACGACAAGCCTGGCTCCACGGCACGGGCCTTGACCGAGGCGGCGGTCAACGTCGCCCGATCCGTGGGTGCGGCCAGTCTGATCCCGTTCACCGAAACCGGATCGAGCGCGCGAATGATCTCGCGCTGGCGTCCGGCGACGCCGATCCTCGCCTTCACGCCCAACCCACGCACCCGAAGCCAATTGGCGCTCGTGTGGGGAGTGGAGACCTTCCTGGTGTCACCGGTCGTGCACACCGACGACATGGTTGTGCAGGTGGACAAGGCGCTACTCGACATCGGGCGGGTCACCTACGGGGAGCGTGTGGTCATCGTGGCCGGCGTCCCTCCGGGGATTCCCGGGACGACCAACGGCATGCGCGTGCACCTCATCGGCAGTGGGGGACGCGGCGGCGGCGTCTAGGCCCGTCCGGCACGTCTTCCAGCTCGAATCGGGTAGGGTCAGTCTCGGCATCCTTTAACGACCCGTCCGGCGAGGCGGGGAAGGGAGTCCGTCCATGGTGCCTGCCAGCGCACGTGTGCTCGACGCAGCGGATATCGCCCGCAGCGTGAGTCGTCTATCCCACGAGATCCTCGAACGCTCGCACGGTTCGCGTGATCTTGTCCTCCTCGGTATCCAGACCCGCGGCGTGCCGCTGGCCCACCGCATCGCCGGTCGGATGGCCGAGATCGAATCCACCACTGTCCCGTGTGGTGCCCTCGACATCACCATGTATCGCGACGATTTACGACTGCGGGGTGCCCGCCCCCTGGACGTCACCGAACTGCCGGAGGGCGGGGTCGACGATCGTGTCGTGGTCCTTGTCGACGATGTCCTCTATTCCGGACGCACCATCCGGGCGGCGCTGGATGCGATCAGCGATCTGGGTCGCCCGCGCGCGGTCCAACTCGCGGTCCTCGTCGACCGTGGGCACCGCGAACTGCCGATCCGCGCGGATTATGTCGGCAAAAACATCCCCACCTCCCGCGAGCAAGCGGTGCGGGTGCGGCTTGCCGAGGTCGACGGCATCGACGAAGTGGTGGTCGAGGGATGATCCGCCACCTGCTCAGCGCGGGGGACCTGGACCGCGACGAGGCCATCGCGATCTTGGACACGGCGGGCGAACTGGCTCGTGCGACCGGGCGGTCGGTGAAGAAGTTGCCCACGCTTCGGGGCCGGACCGTCGTCAACCTCTTCTACGAGGACTCCACCCGCACTCGTATCTCCTTCGAGGCGGCCGCCAAGCGACTGTCCGCGGACGTCATCACCTTCAGTGCCAAGGGTTCAAGCGTGTCCAAGGGGGAGAGCCTCAAGGACACCGCGCTGACACTGGAGGCCATGGGCGCCGATGCCGTCGTCGTGCGCCACTCCGCATCGGGTGCGGCTCATCGGCTCGCGATGTCGGGATGGACAGACTGCGTCGTCGTCAACGCCGGTGACGGCACCCACGAACACCCCACCCAGGCACTTCTCGACGCGTACACCCTGCGCCATCACCTCAGCGACGGGGCGGGGGATCTTCAGGGGCGACGCGTCGTCATCGTGGGAGACATCCTGCACAGCCGCGTCGCTCGCTCCAACGTGCTGCTGCTCGAGACGCTCGGTGCCGAGGTCACGGTGGTCGGACCGCCGACCCTGCTCCCGGTCGGGGTGGAGGGTTGGCCCTGCTCGGTCTCCTACGACCTCGATAACGCACTCACCGGGGCCGATGCGGTCATGATGTTGCGCGTTCAGAACGAGCGGATGAACGCCGCCTACTTCCCCTCCGCGCGTGAATACTCGCGGCGCTACGGCCTCGATCGACATCGCGCTGAACTCCTCGCACCCGACGGCATTGTCCTGCACCCCGGACCGATGAACCGGGGGATGGAGATCACGGCGGAGGTGGCCGATGGTCCACGCTCGGTCGTGGTGGAGCAGGTGACGAACGGCGTCCACGTGCGCATGGCGGTGCTCTACCGCCTCATGGGTGCACTTCCCGAACTCGAGTCGGAGGCTGGGTCATGAGCATGGTCATTCGCGAGGTCGCGCCCCACGGCGAGGAGGCCGTCGACATGACCATCGACGACGGACGGATCGCCCGCATCGATCCGGCAGGATCGGCGCCCGCGGGGGAGCGGGAGATTGACGCGTCCGGTCTCATCGTGCTGCCGGGGTTGGTGGACCTCCACACCCATCTGCGCGAACCCGGTCGCGAGGATGCCGAGACGATCGAATCCGGCACGGCGGCGGCGGCCCTCGGGGGGTTCACCGCCGTCCACGCGATGGCCAACACCCAGCCGGTCGCAGACACCGCGGGCGTGGTCGAGCAGGTGTGGCGTCGTGGTCAGGAGGCGGGCTACTGCGATGTGCATCCCGTGGGTGCCGTCACCGTGGGACTCGCTGGTGAGCGGCTTGCCGAGTTGGGTGCCATGGCTGATTCAGCGGCCCGCGTTCGCGTGTTCAGCGACGATGGCATCTGCGTGAGCGACGCCGTCCTTATGCGCCGCGCCCTGGAGTACGTCAAGGCCTTCGACGGAGTCATCGCCCAGCACGCGCAAGAGCCGCGACTGACCGAAGGCGCGCAAATGAACGAGGGCGAACTCTCGGGCGTCCTCGGCTTGCGTGGCTGGCCACCGGTTGCCGAGGAGGCGATCATCGCGCGGGATGTGTTGCTCGCCGAGCATGTGGGCTCCCGTGTGCACATCTGCCACCTGAGCACGCGGGGCTCGGTGGACATCATCCGCTGGGCGAAGCAACGTGGCATCGATGTCACGGCGGAGGTGACACCGCACCACTTGATTCTCACCGAGGAACTCGCGACGACGTACGACCCGCGGTACAAGGTCAACCCACCCTTGCGCACCGCGGATGATGTGGCAGCGGTGCGTGAGGGTCTCGCCGACGGCACGATTGACATCGTCGCGACCGACCATGCCCCCCATGCCCACGAGGACAAGGACTGTGAATGGGGTGCGGGCGCCTTCGGGATGCTCGGCCTGCAGACGGCACTCAGCGTTGTCATCGAGACGATGGTGGAGACTGGTCGCCTGTCCTGGCGCGAGGTGGCCGACCGTATGTCGACCGCTCCCGCGATCATTGGCCGCGTGGAATCGCAGGGGCGCCCCCTGGAGGTGGGCGAGCCGGCCAACCTGGTGCTTGTCGATCCGCGGGCGCGGTGGCATGTCAACGCGGATGCCTTGGCCTCCCGCAGTCGCAATACCCCCTTCGAGGGTCGCGAGATGTCGGGCCGAGTCGTCGCCACCTTCCTTCGCGGTCGTCCCACCGTGTTGGAGGGCCGGCTCGCATGAGCGATGTCCTCGTCCGAACGCTGTGGGTGCTCGTCGTTATTGCCGCTATCGCGGCCACGCTCTGGGCGATGCGGCGCGGTTGGATTCATCGCCAGCAGCGCCAGGCCGACGTGGCGGCCCCTCAGGACCTGCCGACCGATCTCGGGGCTATTCATCTGGGCCCGGTGACCGGTCGATTCGTCGGCTCGGTCAACGCCGGTGACTGGCTCGATCGCATCGCGGTGCACGATCTCGGCGTGCGCAGCCCTGCGCGATGTGAGGTCACCGATGCCGGCCTGGTGTTCTGGCGCGATGGTGCGTGCGACGTATTCATCCCGCGCGCCGACATCCGCGGTGTTCGGGCGGACCGGGGTATCGCCGGGCGGGTCCAGGAGCGAGGTGGGGTGCTCGTCGTCACGTGGGACCTAGGTGGCAGGCTGATCGACAGCGGGTTCCGAGCGGATGTGGGTGACGATCAAGAAGCCCTGGTCGCCGCGGTCGAATCTGTCATTGCCGAAGAATGGACCTCATGAGCGCGCGCATGTCCGGTGAACCGGCAGTCCTGATCCTCGAGGATGGCCGAAGCTTTCGCGGGCGCTCCTTCGGCGCGGTGGGCACGACGGTCGGTGAAGCGGTCTTCAACACGGGCATGACGGGCTACCAGGAGACGCTGACCGACCCGTCCTATCAGGGTCAGGTCGTCGTCATGACGGCTCCGCATGTTGGCAATACCGGCATGAACGACGAGGACCCCGAATCGCGACAGATCTGGGTAGCTGGCTACGTCGTACGCGACCCATCCCCGATCGCCTCGAACTGGCGCTCGCGCGGCTCACTCGACGAGGCGCTCGTCACCGCCGGAGTTGTCGGCATCCGCGACATCGACACGCGCGCCCTGACGCGCCACCTGCGTGATCGCGGTGCGATGCGCGTGGGCATCTTCAGCGGTGAGGCGGCCACGACCGACACTGACGAACTTCTCGCCCGGGTGCGTCGCGCACCCGAAATGGCCGGATGCAGTCTCACCGACGACGTCACCACCGATGAGCCCTACGTTGTCCCCGCGCTCGGGGAAGAGCGCTACGTCGTGGCGGCGGTAGATCTGGGGATCAAGTCGATGACGCCGCATCGCATGGCTGAGCGCGGCATGACCGTGCACGTGGTCCCCGCCGACATTGACACCGACACCCTGCTCGAACTCGGTCGTGACGGCATCTTCTTGTCGAACGGCCCTGGGGATCCCGCCACGGCTGATCACGCGGTCGCGTTGGTCCAAGCCGCCCTCGCCGCGCGTCGTCCCCTCTTCGGCATCTGCTTCGGCCACCAGATGCTCGGCCGCGCACTTGGCTTCGGCACCTACAAGCTCCGCTTCGGCCACCGCGGGGTGAACCAGCCGGTCCAGGACCTGCGCACCGGCCGCGTCGCGATCACCGCGCACAATCACGGTTTCGCCGTCGACGCTGCGGTGGGAGAGGAACTCTCCACCCCGTTCGGGCGCGTGGAGGTGAGCCATGTGTGCCTCAACGACAACGTGGTCGAGGGCCTGCGCTGCCTTGATGTTCCGGCCTTCAGTGTGCAGTACCACCCTGAGGCGGCGGCGGGTCCGCACGATGCTGCTGACCTTTTTGACGAATTCGCCGCCCTCATGGATGGAGCCCGCTGATGCCGCGCCGCGACGACATTGCGTCGGTACTCGTGATCGGCTCGGGCCCCATCGTCATCGGTCAGGCGTGCGAATTCGACTACTCCGGCACTCAGGCCTGTCGAGTGCTGCGCGCCGAGGGCATCCGTGTCATCCTCGTCAACTCCAATCCGGCGACGATCATGACCGACCCTGAGTTCGCGGATGCGACGTACATCGAGCCCATCACTCCGGAGTTCGTCGAACGCATCATTGCGCGGGAGCGGCCTGATGCCCTCCTGCCGACGCTCGGCGGACAGACAGCACTCAACACCGCGATTGCCCTGCATAACAGTGGAGTCCTAGAGCGTTACAACGTTGAACTGATCGGCGCCGACGTTGATGCCATCGAGCGGGGCGAGAACCGCGAGATCTTCCGGAGGATCGTGGCGGAGATCGGCGGAGAGAGTGCGCGATCGGTGATCTGCCACACGCTGGAGGAGTGCCTCGGGGCAGTCGAGCAACTCGGCTACCCCGTTGTCGTGCGCCCGTCCTTCACGATGGGCGGGGCCGGATCGGGCATGGCCTACGACGAGTCCGACCTCCGCCGCATCGCCGGCAACGGACTGCAGGCGAGTCCCACCACCGAGGTCCTCCTCGAAGAGTCGATCCTTGGCTGGAAGGAGTACGAACTCGAACTCATGCGGGACCGCCACGACAACGTCGTGGTCATCTGTTCCATTGAGAACCTCGACCCCATGGGTGTGCACACCGGGGACTCGATCACTGTGGCGCCCGCCCTGACGCTCACCGACCGCGAGTATCAGAGGATGCGCAATCAGGCCATCGACATCATTCGCGCCGTCGGCGTTGACACCGGTGGCTGCAACATCCAGTTCGCGGTCAACCCTGACGACGGTCGACTGATCGTGATCGAGATGAATCCGCGCGTCTCACGGTCGTCTGCGCTCGCGTCGAAAGCCACGGGCTTCCCCATCGCCAAAATCGCCGCCAAACTCGCCGTGGGCTACACCCTGGACGAAATTCCCAACGACATTACGGCGGAGACGCCGGCGTCGTTCGAGCCCACCTTGGACTACATCGTGGTCAAGATCCCACGTTTTGCCTTCGAGAAGTTCCCCCAGGCAGATCCGGTCCTCACCACCACAATGAAGTCGGTGGGGGAGGCCATGGCCATCGGCCGCAACTTCACCGAGGCGCTGCAAAAGGCACTGCGCTCCATGGAACGCGGCGACGCTGTCTTCGCCTGGCCGGACAGTCGCGCTGATGTCGACCTCGAGAATCTGCTGGAGTCCGTGCGCACGCCCCACGATGGGCGACTTCGTGAGGTGCAGCAGGCGCTGTGGGCCGGGGCCACCGTCGAGCAGATGCACGAGCTCACCGATATCGATCCGTGGTTCCTCGAACAGATCATGATGATCAACGACATCGCCGATGAGCTGCGGGCCGTCCCCGAACTCGACGTCGACCTCCTACGCGAGGCGAAGCGTCACGGCTTCTCTGATGTGCAGATCGCACGCCTTCGCGGCACGGACGAGGCGAGCATTCGTGCGTATCGCCATGACCGCGGACTGCGGCCGGTGTACAAGACCGTGGACACCTGCGCCGCCGAATTCGCTGCCCGGACGCCTTACCACTACTCGGCGTACGACGAGGAGACAGAGGTTGAGCCCGGCCACGCCCCGAAGGTCATCATCTTGGGCTCCGGGCCCAATCGCATCGGGCAGGGCATCGAGTTCGACTACTCCTGTGTCCACGCGTCCATGACCCTGCGCGAGGCCGGGTTCGAGACGGTGATGGTCAACTGCAACCCCGAGACCGTCTCCACCGACTACGACACCTCTGATCGCCTCTACTTCGAGCCGCTGACCCTTGAAGATGTCCTCGAAGTGGTACACGCGGAGTCCCAGGCGGGCGAGATCGCCGGTGTCGTCGTTCAACTCGGCGGGCAGACCCCACTCGGTCTTGCGCGGGCCCTCAAGGAGGCGGGAGTCCCCATCGTCGGAACCTCACCGGAATCCATCCATCTCGCCGAGGATCGTGGTGCCTTCGGCGCCCTGCTCACAGAGGCTGGACTCCCGGCGCCACGTTTCGGCACGGCCTTCTCCTTTGAAGAGGCGCGCAGCATCGCTGACGAGATTGGTTACCCGGTCCTTGTCCGACCCTCCTATGTGCTTGGCGGCCGCGGGATGGAGATCGTCTACGACGACGACATGTTGCGTGGCTATCTCGAGCGGGCGACACAGATCAACCCCGAGCATCCCGTCCTCGTGGATCGCTTCCTCGACGATGCGCTGGAGATTGACGTCGACGCGCTGTATGACGGCACCGATCTATTTCTTGGTGGGGTCATGGAACACATCGAAGAGGCCGGAATTCATTCTGGTGACTCGGCGTGCGCTCTGCCGCCGGTGTCCCTGGGCCTGCAGGAGATCGAACGTATTCGCGAATCGACACGACTGCTCGCTGAGGGGATCGGCGTCCGTGGGCTGATGAATGTTCAGTACGCCTTGGCCGGGGGTGTGTTGCACGTCCTCGAAGCCAACCCGCGTGCTTCGCGCACCGTGCCGTTCGTGTCCAAGGCCATCGGGATCCCGCTGGCCAAGGCGGCCGCCCGCATCATGCTCGGAGCAACCATCGCGGACTTACGCGCGGAGGGCATGCTGCCGACCGTCGGTGACGGAGGCACCCTGCCGGCCGGGGGGCCGGTCGCGGTCAAGGAGGCGGTGCTGCCCTTCGGCCGCTTCCACGGAGTCGACACCGTCCTCGGTCCCGAGATGCGCTCCACGGGTGAAGTCATGGGGATTGATGCCCACTTCGGTACGGCCTTCGCTAAATCGCAGGCCGCGACCTATGCTCGCGGATTGCCCACGTCGGGCAGCGTCTTTGTCTCGGTCGCTGATCGTGACAAACGGTCGATGATTTTCCCCGTCAAGCGACTGGCCGATCTCGGCTTCACGATCCTCGCGACGGACGGCACCGCGGAGGTCCTGCGCCGGTACGGGCTCAAGGTGGACCTGCTACGCAAAGCGCGATTCGGCACCGGTCCCGCGGGTGAACCCACTACGGTCGACGCCATCATGGCCGGCGACGTCGATCTCATCATCAACACGCCCTTCGGAGTCGGCCCGCGCCTGGACGGCTACGAGATCCGCACGGCAGCGGTGATCAAGGGCGTCCCGTGCATCACGACAGTCCAGGGACTGGCGGCCACCGTCCTCGGTATCGAGGCACTTGTCGCGAGCGTTGGTGGCGAACCGATCGGCGTGCGGTCCATCCAGGAGTACGCCGCCGATCTCACGGCCCTGCGCGATGCCCAAGCGGCAAGCCAATCCCAGGAGGGAAGCGCCTGATGCCCATCCAGACACGCGGCGAAGTTGTCACGGTTCGCCGAGCCGGGGCGTACTCGGTACTGACGATCACCGCCCCGGGAGTCCCCGAACTCACGCGGCCGGGTCACTTTGCCGCGTTGGCGATCGGGGACCTCAACACGAGCGGACTGCTGCTGCGACGGGCGTTTTCGATCCATGGCGTGCAGTCGCGTGGCATCTACGGCGGAACGATCGACCTGGTGATCTCCGACGTCGGGGAGGGCACGCACTGGTTGTTGCAGCGTCGCCGCGGGGACGCCGTCGACATCATTGCCCCCTTGGGTCGGCCCTTCGCACTTCCGCGGGAGCCGGTGTCGTGCACGCTGGTGGGTGGGGGATACGGCTCTGCCCCGCTCTTCATGCTCGCCGAGCAACTGCGGGAGCGCGGCTGCCGCGTAGACATCGTGCTCGGAGCCGCCACCGAGCAGCGACTCTTCGGTGTGCTCGAGGCCAAGCGCAGCGCCACAACCGTGACGATCACAACGGAGGATGGTTCCGCCGGCGAGCGTGGCCGCGTGACCGACCAGCTCGAGATGGTCATGGAGCGCGCCGGTTCTGAGGTTGTCTACGCCTGTGGCCCGATGGGCATGCTGGCCGCGGTGTCCGAGCTTGCGCAGGTACGCGGGGCGTATAGCCAGTGCGCCGTGGAGGAGTCCATGGCCTGCGGTATCGGTGTGTGCATGAGCTGTGTCATTCCCGTTATCGGGGACGACGGCATTACTCGCATGGTTCGCTCCTGCGTTGAGGGTCCGGTGTTTCGCGGGGAGCGAGTTCGATGGGATGACATCGGGACTGTTCCGGCCGACACGCTCGGTGCGCCGACGGCGGGGGGGCACTGATGACACGGGCCGTGGTGCGCTTCGACACCGGCGGTGATCTCCCCGCGCCGAACGTCGACATGACCGCAACACTGAGCACCTTCGAGATGCCCAGTCCTATCCTCACCGCGTCCGGGTGTGCGGCCGCGGGCCGCGAACTCGACCAATTCTTCGACATCACGCGGCTCGGTGCCATGGTCACCAAGAGCATCATGATGGAGCCGCGCTCGGGTCGGGCAACTCCCCGCATCGCGGAGACGCCGAGCGGGATGCTCAACTCCATTGGCTTGCAGGGCCCCGGCGTGCACGCTTTCTTGGAGCAGGACCTCGCCTGGCTGCGTGAGCGAGGGGCCCGTGTGATCGTGTCCATCGCCGGGGGCACCACACAGGAGTACGAGGACCTCGCCAAGATCCTGCGGACCCAGGAGGGGATCGACGCGATCGAGGTCAATATTTCCTGCCCCAATGTGGCTGATCGCGGCCAGGTCTTCGCCTGCCGCGCTGATTCCGCGGCCGGGGTGGTCGCCAGCGTGCGCCGATCCAGCGATCCGAGCATCCCCATCCTCGCCAAGTTGTCGCCTGATGTGACCGACCTCGCGACGATCGCGGTGGCCTGTGAGCGCGCGGGCGCCGATGGGCTGACTCTGATCAACACCACCCTGGGCGTGGTGGTTGACACGGACACCATGCGGCCTGCCCTCGCTGGAATCACCGGTGGACTGTCCGGTCCGGCGATTAAGCCCATCGCCGTGCGGTGCATTTGGCAGGTACGCGAGGTTCTGCCCGACATTCCGATCCTCGGTGTCGGTGGAGTACGCAGCGGGCTCGATGCCTTGGAATTGATCCTCGCCGGCGCCAACGCCGTCTCTGTCGGCACGACGGTCTTTCGTGACCCGAGTGCTCCTCTTCGCATCCACACCGAGCTCGCCGTGGCCCTGGCGGCCCGCGGATTCGAGCGGCTTTCCGATGCCGTGTCCTTCGCGCATCGCGAGCCAGATCTGGACGCTGTCGAGGTGGATGAACCTGAGGTCCCCGAATGGCTGTGACCGCCGCACCCATAGCTGTCGCGCTCGATGCACCCGACCTGGCGACCCTGGAAGCGTGGGCGACGGCGGTGGGTCCGCACGTGTCCACGGTGAAGGTGGGGCTGGAGACCTTCCTGCGTGATGGTGAAGCTGCTGCGGCGGCCGCCCGCCGTGGCGCTCCGGAGGCGGCACTGTTCTTGGACCTCAAACTCCATGACATTCCGGCGACCGTGGGCGGTGCCGCCCGGGCCGTGAGCGCCCTGCGGCCGGATTTCCTCACCGTGCACGCGTCGGGGGGTGCGGCCATGATCGCGGCCGCCGCCGAGGCGGTGCCCGACACCCGAATCGTCGCCGTCACGATCCTCACCTCGCTGACCTCGGATGATCTCGTGGCCATGGGACTACTCCCGCATGGTGCAAACGCCGATGACGTCCGTGAGCTCGCTGTCCGACTCGCGGTCGAGGCCACGGCCGCGGGTGCGCGTGCTGTGGTGTGTTCGCCGGAGGAGGTCGCTGATATTCGGGCCGGACTCCTCGCCGCCGACCGACGCGACGTCGTCCTCATCACACCGGGTGTCCGGCCCGCAGGGGCCGCCCTCGGCGATCAGCGCCGAGTGGCGACACCCGCCGAAGCCCTGGCGCGCGGCGCGGACCTCCTCGTGATCGGCCGCCCCATCACCGCGGCAGCGGACCCGGGTGCGGCTGCCGCGGCCATCGCCGCCGAGATCGCGAACGGCGATGCCTGACGAACTCCCGCGCCTTGATGACAATGCGCGGGCCCGCGGGCGCGAGCAGGCTCTCATCGCGCGACGTGCACGGGCGCAGATCAAGGCTGATTTGGCAGACGGGCGACGCACGCCCGCGGATGTCATTGCCGCGCGCCTGGACGATCCGATCGTCGGACGCATGAAGGTGCGGGACTTCCTCCACGCATTGCCCGGCGTCGGCGATGTGCGCACCGATCAGATCATGGCTGAGTGCGCGATCGCCGATTCGCGACGAATGCGCGGGTTGGGCGAGCACCAGGAGCGCTGCCTCTTGCGCTGCGTCTCGGGGCCGAGTCGGCCACGAGGGCGCCTGCTCGTGCTGTCCGGTCCGTCCGGAGCAGGCAAGTCCAGCGTCGTCAGCCTGCTGAGGGAACGTCACCCGGAAATCGTGTTCTCGGTCTCGGTGACGACCCGCCGACCGAGGCCCGGTGAGGTGGACGGCGTGCACTACCACTTCATCGACGAGACGACCTTTGCGCGGATGATTGAGGAGGGCCAACTCCTCGAATGGGCGGAGTTCGCCGGCAATCGCTACGGCACGCCCGCGGCACCCGTCGACGATCTCCTCCAAGCCGGGCGTCCGGTGCTGCTCGAGATCGAACTGCAGGGGGCCCGCCAGGTTCGGCTTAGCGCCCCCGAGGCGGTCTTCGTCTTCTTGGCCCCACCCTCCTGGGAAACCCTCGTGGACCGGCTGGAGGGACGACGTACCGAGGCTCCGGAGGTGATTGCCCAGCGACTGGCCACGGCCAAGGTCGAACTCGCCGCGGAGCCCGAATTCGACCGGACGGTCGTCAACGACGTCGTGGCGCGTGCTGCCGACGAGATCGCCGGACTTCTCGGGGTGGGCACCTCGGCCACCTCCTAGCGGTCCCCGGTGGCCAGGCGGGCGAATCGCCGTACGGACCGCCCCTCGGGTAGACTCACCACTCGGCCCGCAGCTCGCGCGGCCGAACGTCCAGGAGTTCCTCGCGAAAGGCCGTCCCATGTCTTCTTCCACGCGCCCCGAGGGCATCACCTACCCCCCGATCGATGATCTGTTGGACAAGACCGACTCTAAGTACTCGCTGGTCATCTACGCCGCCAAGCGCGCGCGTCAGATCAACGCCTACTACAGCCAGCTCGGCGAGGGCCTCCTGGAATACGTCGGACCGCTGGTGGAGACCCACGTGCAGGAGAAGCCGCTTTCCATCGCCATGCGGGAGATCGACGCCGGCCTGCTCACCTCCGAGCCCTACGATCCCGCCGCTGAGCCGGCGGTGGTCGAGGTCATCGTGGACGAGGATCTTTCCTGACCGCACGCATCCTCCTCGGCGTCTCAGGAGGCATCGCCGCCTACAAGGCGTGCACCCTCCTGAGGTTGCTGCGCGAGTCGGGCCATGACGTTCGGGTCGTGCCCACGGAGTCGGCCCTGAAGTTCGTGGGTGCCCCCACCTGGGAGGCCCTCTCCGGTCATCCGGTGCACACCGGTGTGTGGGATGACGTCAATCAGGTGCCCCACGTCTCGCTTGGCCGCTGGGCCGACCTGGTTGTGGTGGCACCGGCGACGGCGAACCTGTTGGCGCGGGCCGCGGTCGGACTCGCGGATGATCTGCTCACCAACACGCTGCTCACGGCCACCTGCCCCGTGCTACTCGCCCCGGCCATGCACACGGAGATGTGGCTCCATCCCGCGACCCAGGCCAACGTCGCGACCCTTCGCTCACGGGGCATCGAGGTCATCGAACCGGCCGTGGGGCGCCTGACCGGCGCCGACTCCGGTCCCGGCCGCCTGCCCGAGCCCGAGGATCTCTTCGCTCGAGTGCTGGCGGTGCTCGCCGCAGGGCCTTTGGCCGGGCGCCGCGTGATCGTGTCGGCCGGTGGCACGCGGGAACCGCTGGACCCGGTGCGCTACCTCGGCAACCGCTCCAGTGGTCGGCAGGGCTACGCCATCGCCGAGGTGGCCGCCGACATGGGGGCAGACGTCACGGTGGTGTCGGCGCATGTCGGCATCCCGGTGCCGCATGGCGTTGATGTCGTCGAGGCGGGCACCGCGGCCGACATGCTCGACGCGATGCGCACGGCGAGCGTCGGCGCCGACGTGGTCATCATGACGGCGGCGGTCGCCGACTTCCGTCCGGACGCCGTACGCGAGACCAAGATCAAGAAGGTCGACTTAGCGGACCCCGAGCCCATCACTCTGATTCGTAATCCGGACATCCTCGTGGACTTGGTGGATCGGCGGCGCCCGGGACAGGTCATCGTGGGCTTCGCGGCGGAGACCGCCGCCGACGAGGACGCCCTGCTCGAGCTGGCCCGCGCCAAGGTTGCGCGCAAGGGCTGCGACCTGCTGGTGGCTAACGATGTTGGGGGAGAGCGCGTCTTCGGTGCAGACACGACCCGGGCCTTGATCCTGGATGGCTCGGGTGTGGTTCTCGCCGATGTTGCGGGTACCAAGGCGGACCTGGCTCGGCGGCTCTTGGAGGCCGTGGCCGATCGCCTCGACGACCGCTGACCTTGTAAGGTAGCCCGGTCAAGAGCGCCAGCATTAAGCCCCGGCTCGCTGGCCGGCAACCCTCGGCAACCGCGGTGGGGTGCCCCGGGTGAGGACTAGGTCCGCAGCAGCGGGCAAGCGCGGGTCGATCGACCCCGACGAAGGGATGCTTGTGTCACGTCGCCTGTTCACCTCCGAATCCGTCACCGAAGGTCATCCGGACAAGATGGCCGATCAGATCAGCGACGCGATCCTCGACAGCCTGCTCGAGCAAGATCCGCACAGTCGTGTTGCGGTGGAGACCCTGCTGACGACAGGCCAGGTGCACGTGGCGGGGGAGGTGACCACGGATGGCTATGCGGATGTGATGAACATCGTCCGTGACGTCGTCCTTGAGATCGGCTACGACCACTCCGAGAAGGGATTCGATGGTGAGTCCTGCGGTGTGTCGGTGTCCATCGGTGCCCAGTCCCCGGATATCGCGCAAGGCGTGAACGACGCGATCGAGGAGCGCGAGGGACACAGTGTGGATCCCCTCGACCGGCAGGGCGCTGGCGATCAGGGACTGATGTTCGGCTATGCCACGACGGACACGCCGACCCTCATGCCGCTGCCGATTTCGCTGGCACATCGCCTTGCGGAGCAGCTCACCGCCGTGCGCAAGGACGGCACGATGGGCTATCTCCGCCCCGACGGCAAGACCCAGGTGACGATCGAGTACGACGAGCAGGACAAGCCGCTGCGTATTGACACGATCGTCGTGTCGAGCCAGCACGCCAAGAACGTTGACCTGGACGGCACCTTGGCTCCGGAGATCCGCAAGCACGTCGTGGAGCCCATCCTGGCCCAGGTCGACCTGCCCAGTGACGACTTCCGCCTCCTGGTGAATCCCACCGGCCGCTTCGAGGTGGGTGGGCCGATGGGTGACGCGGGCCTCACCGGACGCAAGATCATCGTGGACACCTACGGCGGCATGGCCCGACATGGCGGCGGCGCGTTCAGCGGCAAGGATCCGTCGAAGGTGGATCGCTCGGCGGCCTACGCCATGCGGTGGGTTGCCAAGAACGTTGTGGCAGCCGGTCTTGCAGATCGATGCGAGGTGCAGGTGGCCTACGCGATCGGCAAGGCGCATCCCGTAGGTGTGTTCGTCGAGACGTTCGGCACCGGTGTGCTGCCGGACGAGCGGATTCAGGAGGCCGTGCTTGAGGTGTTTGATCTGCGTCCCGCCGCGATTATCCGGGACCTCGACCTGCTGCGGCCGATCTACCGCCCGACCGCGGCATACGGGCACTTCGGCCGGGAGTTGCCGGAGTTCACCTGGGAGCGGACCGATCGCTCCGACGCGCTGAAGGCGGCTGCCGCCGCGAAAGGCTAGGCCGGGAGCGCGGGACGCGCTGAGGCGCGGGCGATGAGTTCGTCTGCGCTCACCGTCGCTGGGTCGGCATCAATCACGTGCAAGGACAGGTGGATCGTGCGCTTGCCGAGCGCAACGCCGGAGTCATCGAATGCGCCACGCACCTGGTCGGGCAGGGCGAACTGATCGAGGGTTCCGATCCCCACGGCCGCAAAAGCTCCGGCGGTCCATCGGGCCACGAGGGCCCCTTCGGGCAGCGCCGTGCGCAGGGCTCGGAAGGTCGCGGTGAGGACCTCGTCGCCGTATCCGATTCCGTAGCGATCGTTGATCTCCCACAGGTCATCGACGATGGCGACGACTCCGTAGACCGGCAGGTGTGAGTACGTGGCGGCATTCCAGGCTGAGGGAGCCAGATCGTTGAGACCGCGGCGCGACAGGGCGCCGGTGAGGGGGTCGGAGGTGAGCAGGGTGGCGATGCGGGCTTGCTCGGCGGCGATGCGGTCGGTGCCGATGAGCCGAAGTTGGAGCAGGATCGCGCCGACAGCCAATGCCGTGAGCGCGGCGAGTGCCCATCCGGTCGTTTGGGCTGTCTCGATGAGGAAGCCTCCGGTGAGGATTGCTGCCAAGGCGATGGCGCCGCCGAAAATCCCGGCGGCCCACGACATCGCGATAGGGATCAAGCCCACGAGGATGACAAGCGTGTAGGCGAGGGTGACCGGGTTGTCCTCTTCGACGGCCTGCCATGTCACAAAGGCGACCACCCCGCCCATTCCCACGGCCCACAGCCAGGGCAGTACCCCCGGTGGGATGGCTCGGCGACCTGCGACCTGGGCCAGGATCAGGACCACCATCGCAAAGAGTGCCCCGGCGATATCCGAGACGACGGAGGACTGAGGTTGGGTGAAGACCGTGACCAACGTCAAGACAATCGCTACGGCACCGCTGAGAGTCAACGCAATGGGGATCGTCTGGTAGGCGGTTTCCAGGCGCAGTCGCGATGCCGGATCATTCAATTGGCGAAGCGCAGGGGCTGGGTCGCTCACGGTGACCTCCTCCGGGTCGGGCTCCTCGAATAGGGGCGCAAGGCGGTGTGCCTGGACGGGGCGCGGCCACGGGACAAGACGTCCCGCGGTGAGCCCGAGGTAGACGAGTGTGTTGATGCCGACAAAGATCAAGAAGATGCGAAAGCCCGTTGAGTTGAGCAGGCTTTCGGGTAGAAGCAGGCCGGTCGGCATCATGTCGCCGCCTCCTGCCCGACGTGATTCCAGGTGGCCTCGCGGTTCGCGCCGATGCGCCAGAGGCTGTTGACGAAGACCGCCTGCAGGAACAGGTCATAGGCCAACTCGGGGAAGAGCGCGGCGGCGAGCAATCGGGCGCGCCACCCGCCCTTCCATGCGGTGACGACGCGTTCCAACCAAAAGACCGAACCGATCGTCAGCCAGAAGGGGAACCACACCCACTGGTTCAGCGCCAGAGCGGTGATTCCCATGAGGGTCAGGGCGCTGACGAGCGCGACGGTGCCGTAGCCGATGCCGAACTGCTGTCCCCAGTACCGCAGGGTGGCCGCACGAAATCCGTAGGCTCCGAGGTTTTCGAGGGCGCCGCGCTGCCACCGCTGTCGCTGCCGCCAGAGGTCACCCCAGGTGGGCATGAGTTCGGTGGTGACCGTGCACTCGCGGGGTGACAGCATCGGCGCGCCGAGCACCTTGAGGGCGAGGGTGAGTTCATTGTCCTCGGTGAGGGCGGCGGTGTCGTAGACCTGGCCGGGTGGGCCGGGGAGGAAGACCCCCCGCGCGGCGGCCACATCGAGCAGCAGGGTGGCGCGGAACATCGACGCCGTACCGGTCAGCACGAAGACGCGACCTCTGCGTTGGCGGATCTGCGTGCCGTAGCGGGTGTACTCGTTGCGCTGGAACTTCCCCAGGATGCCGTGCCCTGGCTCACCGGAGAACAGCCCGCCGATGGCGCCGAGTTCGGTGTCGTTCTCCAGTCGCTGGGCCCCGATCTCGATGAACTGTTCGCCGAGCGTGGTGTCTGCGTCCATGACAAGGACGAGGTCCTCACCACCCATGACCGGAAGGAGCCGATCCAGGGCCTGATTGAGGGCTCCGCCCTTTTTCTCGGTGTTGTTCTTGGTCTCGAAGACTTCGTGGCCGTACTCGCGTGCGATCTCAGCGGTCCGATCGGTGCAGTTGTCGGCGACGATGATGACGCGGTCCGGTCCGCGCGATTGCCCCTTCAGCGCGTCGAGTGTGGCGGAGATGCGGTCCTCTTCGTTGTGCGCCGGGATGAGGACAGTGACGCGAAGCCGGCGTCCAGGCTTGGGCGGCCGCTCGTCTCCGCGCAACAGTTCCAGGTAGCGGCGGTAGGGGCTCAGCGCCGACAGTGTCGATAGGGCTTCGAGAAGGATGGTGATGACGATGATGGTGCCGAGGGCCACCAGTGCTCCGGTAATCACCTGGCTGGGTGGTTGTGCGTCGGAGATGAGGACCGACCATGGCCCGATCTGGGTCTTCTCGATCGATGCGGGGGTCTCCAGAGGTTCGAGCAGTCGAGCGACCGTCAAGGCGATGACCGCCACCGCGGCAATCGCGACGAGGACAAACACGACGACGAGGCGGACGTAGAACTCCGGTCGGAGGGTCAGGGGCGATGGGGGTGGGAGCGGCGGTGCGCCGATGTCGCTGGGATCCCCCGGGGTCACGCGGCCATTTTGGCACTTCTGGCCCGCAACCCGGGCACCGTCCGGGGTCTGTCAGGGTCGGCTGACACCATCGGGGCATGACGACGGGCGTGGGAGGGGAGCAGATGCCGGTCGCCCGGGTGCTCGTCGATGTGCCGCTAGCGCACCTGGACCGGCCCTTCGACTACGCCGTCCCCGACGAGATGAGCGCCGACGCGGTCCCCGGTGCCCGAGTGCGCGTCCGATTCGCCGGCCGACTCGTCAACGGATTCATCCTGGAGCGCATCGGTGCGAGCGAGCATGCTCGACTCCAACCCCTGCAGCGGGTCGTGTCATCGGTCCCGGTGCTGTCTCCGGAGATCGCGTCCCTTGCCCGGGCCGTTGCCGATCGCTACGCCGGCACCATGTCTGACGTGCTGCGCACTGCGGTGCCGCCGCGACATGCACGCGCCGAGGGCCAGGTGCTGGCCGAGCCCGCACAGCCAGAACCCCTCGCGGATCCGCCGACACCGGAGGCGGTCACGGCCTGGTCGATCTACACCGGCGGTGATGCTTTCTTGCACCGTCTGACGGACGGGGCGCGTGGATTGCGGGCGGTGTGGGACGCGGCTCCCGGAGGCGGCCAGGGGGAGTCAGGCGAATGGTTCAGCCGACTGGCCGACCTCGTGGCCGCCGCCCAGCCGCACGGCGGCGTGATCATCGTTGCGCCCGATGCTCGGGATGTCGCCCGACTCGATGCGGCCCTGCGTGAACGAATCGGGGCGGATGCCTTCGTCACGTTGACGGCTCAGTTGGGTCCACAGCGGCGCTACGCCAACTTCCTCCGGGCTGCGACCGGTCGCGTGCGGGTCGTCCTCGGCACTCGCGCGGCGGCTTTCGCCCCGATCGTTGATCCCGCACTGCTCATCCTCTGGGATGACGGCGACGACTCCCTCGACGAGCCGCACGCGCCGTACTGGCACGCCCGCGAGGTGCTGGCCCTTCGGGCTCACCAATCTGGTGCGTCCCTGCTGTGCGGCGGCTTCGCTCGATCCGTGGAGACGCAGGCGTGGATCGAGTCTGGCTGGGCCAAGCCGATCAGCCCCAAACGAGAGATTCTGCGGGCACTCGCTCCCCGGGTGACGGCCGATGATGCGCACGATGAGCAAGGTCCGGCGCGACTCCCATCCAGGGCCTGGCAGATCGCACGCACGGCTCTGGAGTCGGGCCCGGTCCTCGTCCAGGTCTCGCGTCGCGGCTACGTTCCGGGCCTGGCCTGTCAACGCTGTCGCACGCCGGCCCGGTGCTTGGAGTGCGCCGGCCCGCTGTCCTTGCCGCATGCGGGAGGCGCGCCCGTGTGCCGGTGGTGCGCCACTCCCGCGCCGCACTGGCGTTGCTCCGCCTGCGACGGGGACCGACTGCGTGCCATGAGCGTGGGCAGCGCGCGCACGGCTGAGGAACTCGGACGAGCGTTCCCCGGGGTTCGCATCCTGGCTTCGAGCGGCGATCACATCCTCGACGACGTCGAGGGGGTCGGTCTGGTGGTAGCCACTCCGGGGGCAGAGCCGCACGCGGAGAGCGGCTATGCGGCCGTCCTGATCCTCGACGCGCATACACACCTTTCCCGCGCCGCGTTGCGGGCGGGGGAGGAGACCGCCCGCCGGTGGTTCACCGCCGCCGCCCAAGCCCGTCCCGGTGCTCCCGTGGTGGTGACGGCACCACCGGGAGTGCCGGCCGTTCAGGCGCTCGTGCGCTGGGATCCCGCGGGCTACGCCGCGCGCGAACTCGCTGAGCGTGTCGACCTCGGTCTGCCCCCCGCGGTGCGGTGCGCCAGCATCGTGGGTGACCCCGCTGCGGTCAGTGAGGTAGCGGATGTCCTGCCCGAGTCGGTCCGCCGCCTTGGCCCTCACGACGTACCCGCGCAGGCGCGGGCAATCATGAGGCTGAGCGACGATGCCCCCGCTCGGCTGTCCCAGCTACTCGTCACGGCGCCGCGCACCGACGGCGCGGCCATGGCATCGAGCCTGCGCGAGATCCAGGTTCAGCGATCCGCACGCAAAGACCCGCGCGCGCTGTCGATCCACCTCGATCCCCTCACCTGGGGGAGCGATCTCGCGTGAGCCGCGAGGCCGGTCCGTAGACTGGCGTCCATCACTGCAGGCCACGGCAACATCGCCGAAGGCCACGGCCACAGGGAGTAGATGTGACGGTTCAGCCGATTAGGCTCTTCGGCGACCCGGTGCTGCGAACCCCTGCGGCACCGGTCGAGACCTTTGACAAGGAACTCCGCAAACTCGTGGCCGATCTCACCGAGACGATGAAGGAGGCGCCGGGCAGCGGACTGGCCGCACCACAGATCGGCGTCTCGTTGCGCGTTTTTACCTGGTGGGTCGACGACGAACTTGGGCATCTGTGCAACCCCGTCCTCGATCTGTCCGATGAGATCCAGGAGGGGGACGAGGGCTGCCTGTCCATTCCCGACCTCGCCTTCGACACCAAGCGGGCGCGGCGGGTGGTGGCCAAGGGTATGAACATGCACGGCGAACCCATCGTGGTCGAGGGCAGCGATCTGCTCGCGCGCGCGCTCCAGCACGAGACCGATCACCTGGATGGCATCTTGTTCATCGATCGTCTGGATCCTGAACTGCGCAAGGAAGCCATGAAGGCCATCCGCGACTCGGAGTGGTTCGGTGAGCAGCCGCCGGAGGTGCGGGTGAGCCCGCACACCATTTCCGCCAAGTGGCTCTAGACCGTGCGCCTCCTCTTCGCCGGAACCCCCGACGTTGCCCTCCCGAGCCTGAACGCGCTGATCGATTCCGACCATGACGTGGTCGGTGTCCTGACGCGTCCACCGGCGGCTGCGGGTCGGGGGCGTGGTGAACGCCGCAGCGCGGTTCACGACAGGGCAGTCGAACTCGGCCTGCCGGTGCTGACCCCGCGGTCGCTCCGGGATCCGGAGACGCTCCACACCCTGCGTGCCCTAGCGCCGGACTGCTGCCCGGTCGTGGCCTACGGCGCTCTGGTCCCTCCGGATGCCCTCGCCATCCCGCCGAACGGCTGGGTCAACCTGCACTTCTCGCTGCTCCCCTCATGGCGCGGTGCCGCACCCGTTCAGCACGCGATTCGGGCCGGTGACGAGATCTCCGGGGCGACGACGTTCCTGCTCGATGAGGGACTCGACACAGGTCCCATCCTGGGGCAGATGACGACGGCCATCGGGCCGCGGGAGACGGCCGGTGAACTGTTGGCGCGCTTGGCGCAGACAGGGGCCGATCTTCTGAAACTTACGATCGACGCGCTTGCCGCCGGCGACATCGATCCTCGACCGCAGAGCGACGAGGGTGTCAGCCTGGCACCGCGCATTGAGGTTGAGGACGCGCGCGTCGACTGGACCCTCACCGCCCGGGCAATCGACCGCACGATTCGCGCTGTCACCCCGGCGCCCGGTGCGTGGACGATGATGCGCGACCAGCGCGTCAAGGTTGGGCCGGTGCTGCTCACCAATGACGGGACGCTCGCGCCGGGTGAAATCTCGGCGGGGCGTCAGGAGGTACGTGTCGGTACCGGGCGCGGTGACGTCGTACTCAACCTCGTACAGCCGCAGGGCAAGCGAGAGATGCCAGCATTGGACTGGCTGCGCGGTGTGCGGCTGCAGCCCGGGGAGCGGTTCACATGAGCCGGCCGCCCCAGACGCAGCGCGGCGCTCCGGACCGACGTGTGCGTGTGCCGCGTGGTGCCCGGGGCGCGGCGTACGACCTGCTGCATGCGGTGGCGGCTGACGATGCCTATGCCAATCTCGTGTGGCCAACGATCCTCACCGAGGCGCGCCTCGACGCTCGTGATGCGGGCTTTGCCACGGAACTTGCATACGGGACTCTGCGCTGGCGCGGACTGTACGACGCCATCCTCGCCGAGTGCGTCGACCGTCCGCTGGACAAGCTCGACGGGCGCGTCCTTGATCTGTTGCGTCTCGGCGTCCATCAACTTCTTTCTATGCGCGTGCCCGAACACGCGGCCGTGGGGGAGACCGTTTCGCTGGCTCGCCAGGTAGCCGGCGACGGGCCCTCCAAGTTGGTCAATGCCGTCCTTCGCAAGGTAATTGCCGGGGGCGATAGGGATCAGTGGATCGCGCGCGTCGCGCCCGGCGACGACATCGAATCGCTGGCGATCGCGACATCCCATCCGCGATGGATCGTCGGGGCGCTCGGACAAGCACTGTCGGTCCATCGCGGCGGACCTGATCCGCAAGGACTTCGGGATGTGCTCGATGCCGACAATGAGCCGGCGCGGCCAACCCTGGTCGCGCGCGACATCAGTCCGGACGAGTTGCGGTCGCTGCCCGGGGTGGGTCCGACCCGGTGGTCACCGGTGGCCGGTGTCCTTGAGCAGGGGCGGCCGGAGGACCTGGCCGTCGTGCGGTCCGGAGCGGTGGGTGTTCAAGACGAGGGCAGCCAACTGGTAGCACTGGCCCTGGCGAATGCGGAGGTCGATGGGGACCACGGAACCTGGGTTGACCTGGCCGCCGGACCCGGCGGCAAGGCGGCTCTCCTGGCGCGCGAGGCAGCGAGACGCGGAGGCCGACTCATCGCCGTCGAACCGCACGCTCACCGCGCCGACCTGGTGCGCCGATCCCTGCCGCCCGGCGATCATGAGGTGCGGGTGGCCGATGGGCGTACGGCGCTGCTGCCGGCGAGCGCCGACCGCGTCCTGCTGGACGCACCGTGCACGGGACTCGGGGCTCTGCGGAGAAGGCCCGAGGCGCGGTGGCGGCGCAGTGCCGCAGATCTCGCCAGCCTCGGACCGCTGCAACGGGAATTGCTTAGTGCCGCCATCGACGCGACGCGACCCGGGGGAGTGATCGTCTATTCGACGTGCTCGCCGCACGTCGCCGAGACGGACCTGGTGATCAAGGATGTGCTCAGGGGTCGCGACGACGTCGTTCAGGAAGATGTGCGGCCGCTGTTGGCGGGGGTGCCGGACCTAGGCCCCGGACCGGCGGCGCGACTGTGGCCGCATGTGCATGGCACCGACGGGATGTACCTCGCCCTGCTCCGCAAACGCTGATGTTGCTCTCTCCTCCATGACCTTGGGATATCTCGTCCGGGCGGAATCCTGTCTCTAGCCCGTCTTGCGGTCGTGCCGCGGCAGCCCGATCGTCTACAAGCGCCCCCTGGTCACGGTGGTGCTTTCCCTGGCCTTCGGTGGCATCCTCGCCTACGCCGGCAACGTCGGAATCCTCGCCGCCCAGCGATCCCGCAGGTGGGGGGAACTCCACATCGCTACCCTGCCGTCATGGCCGTGCAGATCTCGCCCAGCATCCTCTCCGCCGACTTCGCCCATCTGGGCGACGAGATCGCGCGCGTGCCGGACGCGGACTGGATCCACGTGGACGTGATGGACTACCAGTTCGTCCCGAACCTCACGATGGGTCTGCCGGTGGTTGAGAGTCTCCTGCGATCCACGCGAATTCCGCTCGACTGCCACCTCATGATCGCCGATCCCGATCGGTGGGCGCCGTCGTACGCCGAGGCTGGCGCGGGCAGCGTGACCTTCCACGCCGAGGCCGCCGAGGCACCGGTGCGCCTTGCTCGAACCCTGCGGCACCTTGGTGCGCGCGCCGGGTTGGGGATCAACCCCACGACGTCCATCCAGCCGTATGTCGAACTCCTACCCGACCTCGACATGGTGCTGCTCATGACCGTGGAACCGGGATTCGGTGGTCAGCCATTCTTGGACATGGTGCTGCCGAAGATCCGCCAGACGCGTGACCTCGTGAAGCGCAGCGGCTGCGACGTGTGGATCCAGGTGGACGGCGGTGTCAGCGAGGGAACGATCGAACGCTGCGCCGAAGCCGGGGCGGACGTGTTCGTCGCGGGCTCGGCCGTCTTCGGCGCCGACGATCCCGATCGCATGGTGCGGACCTTGCGCGAGATGGCAGCACAAGCGGCGGAGTACTAGTGCCCTCAACCAGTGAACTCGTCGCCATGCGGCGCGCTCGCGAGGTAGCCGCCGACGTCCTGCTCGCCGATGGCCCGAACCCCCGGGTCGGCTGCGTGATTCTGGACGCCGCCGGCACGGTGATTGCCGAAGGCGCGCACCTCGGCGCCGGAACCCCCCACGCCGAGGTGGTGGCCCTCCGAGCCGCGGGTGACGCCGCACGGGGCGGTACCGCGGTGGTGACGCTCGAGCCGTGCAATCACACGGGGCGCACCGGCCCGTGCTCCGAGGCGCTCATCCGTGCAGGGATCGCGCGCGTGGTCTTCGCGCAGCCCGATCCGCACGCCGTCGCATCCGGGGGTGCCCAGCGGCTGCGCGATGCGGGCATTGACATTGAGTCGGAGGTGGAATCGGACGAGTCCCGCGCGCTAAACCGCGAGTGGTCCACCGCCGTGTCCCGCGGCCGCCCCTTCGTCACCTGGAAGGTGGCCTCCACTCTCGATGGTCGGGTCGCGGCGGCGGACTCCACGAGCCGATGGATCTCCGGTCCTGACGCCCGCCGTGATGTCCACGCCCTTCGCGCTCGATGCGACGCCGTGGTGGTTGGCACCGGCACGGTGCTGGCCGACGATCCGCAACTGACGGTTCGGGACGCACCCCTCCCACTCACGGGGCAGCCGCTGCGCGTCGTCGTCGGCCTGCGCGACATCCCGACCTCAGCCCGCGTGCTTGATGACTCGGCGCCGACGATGGTGATGCGCACACGGGACGTCGACGAAGTGATCGCGGCGCTGGGGGACCGCGAGGTGCGCCACGTGATGCTCGAGGGTGGGCCGACGTTGGCGGCCGCCTTCCTAGGGGCCGGGCTCATCGACGAGGTTGTCTGGTACGTCGCGCCCATGGTGTTGGGCGCCGGCCCGTCAGCCGTCGCCGACTTTGGCACCACAACCATCGCCGAGGGAGTACGGCTCGGGGAGGTTCGTGTCGAGCAGATCGGGGACGATGCGAGGATCGTGGGGCAGGTTCAACAGAGGGAGGCCCATGTTCACCGGGATCGTCGAGGAACTTGGACAGATCACCGCGGTGACGAGCCTGCCCGATGACGCGCTGCGCCTGACCATTCGTGGCCCCGTCGTCACCGCCGACGCGGAGCACGGCGATTCCATCGCCGTGAACGGCGTCTGCCTCACGGTCGTCGAGGTGACTGACGGATCATTCACCGCCGACGTCATGCGTGAGACCTTGAATCGATCCTCCCTGCGGGGCGCGGCCGAGGGAGTCTCCGTCAATCTGGAGCGGGCCGTTCGCGTCGATGCACGACTCGGTGGACACATTGTCCAGGGACACGTCGACGGGACCGGCGAGGTCGTCAGTCGCACGCCCAGCGACAACTGGGAGGTCGTCCGCTTCTCTCTGCCGTCGTCGTTGGCCCGCTATGTCGTCGAGAAGGGTTCCATCACCGTGGACGGCGTGTCCCTCACGGTGACCGACGTGTCCGATGGGTCGTTCGGCGTTTCCCTGATCCCGACGACCCTGGCGGCCACGACGTTGGGCAGCCGTCAGATCGGAGACACGGTCAACCTCGAAGTGGATGTCCTCGCGAAATACGTCGAACGGCTGCTCGACGCGCGAGGTCAGGCATGAACGACGTCCTGGATCAGTTGCGCGCCGGTGGCATGGTCATCGTCGTTGATGACGGAGCCGAGCAGTGGCACGGTGACCTCGTCCTTGCTGCCGAGCATGCAACCGCTGGATCTGTGGCGCAGATGCTGCGCCTGTCCTCCGGCATGATCCGCGTCGCCGTGGACGCGCAGATCTTGGACGATCTCGCTTTCCCGGTCATGGCGGGCTCCGATGCGGCGATGGTTCCCGTGGACGCTCGCGCGGCCGGACCGCTGGGCATCTCGGCGGAGGACCGGTCCCGCACTATTCGGGCGCTCGCGGCCCCCGACTCGGTGGCTGCGGACTTCCGCCGCCCCGGCCATGTCTTTCCCGTGCGGGCCGTCCCGGGTGGGGTGCTCCGTCGACCCGCACGTGCTGAAGCGTCTGTGGATCTCACAGGTATGGCCGGGCTTCGCCCCGTGGCGGCGTACTCCGAACTCGTGGATGACGAGGGCACCCCCCTCGATGAGGCGGCCGTCGAGCACGTCGCGAAGGAGCTCGGGCTGCCCGTCGTCCGAATCAGCGATCTGGTCGCGCAACGCCGCCGGCATGAGCTGCTCGTCCATCGAGGCGAGGAATCGGTCCTCTCCACAGAGTTCGGTGACTTCACGGCGATCGACTACGTCAATGAACTGGATGACATCGTGCACGTGGCACTGGTCGTGGGTGACATCGGCGATGGCGACAACGTCTTGGTGCGCGTCCATTCCGAATGCCTCACCGGAGACATCCTCGGCTCCCTTCGGTGTGATTGCGGACCTCAGTTGCACGCGGCTCTGCGCGCCGTTGCCGATGAGGGGCGCGGTGTGGTGCTCTACCTTCGAGGTCACGAGGGCCGCGGCATCGGTCTGCTGCACAAACTGCAGGCGTACCAACTCCAGGACAACGGCCGCGACACCGTGGATGCCAACCTTGATCTGGGCCTCCCCGCCGACGCACGTGACTACGGCATTGGCGCGCAGATCCTCACCGACCTTGGCGTCCACTCCATGCGGCTGCTGAGCAACAACCCCGCGAAGCGCGCGGGCCTTGAAGGATATGGCCTGTCGATCGCCGACCGAGTGCCGCTCGTCATTGAACCCAACGTGCACAATGCGCGGTATCTCGCGACCAAGGCGGAGCGGATGGGCCATGAACTAGGCCAGGAATCAGGGGAGGAGCGCAGATGAGTGGTTCCGGTGCGGTGACCTACGACGACATCGACGCGCGGGGCATGACCGTCGCCATCGTCGCGTCCCGCTGGCACACGACGATCATGGATGCACTCGTCGCCTCCGCGACGACTCGCTGCGAGTCGGCAGGCGCTGATGTGCGCGTCATCGCGGTGCCCGGGTCATTCGAGTTGCCCATCGTGGCCGCTGAGTGCGCCCGATCGGGGGTCGACGCGGTGGTGGCGCTCGGCGTAATCATCCGTGGCGGTACCCCCCACTTTGACTACGTCTGTGACGCGGTGACGACCGGACTCACGCGCGTGGCGCTCGATACCGGCGTTCCGATGGGCTTCGGTGTGCTCACCTGCGACAACGAGCAGCAGGCCCTTGATCGGGCCGGTCTGCCGGGGTCGACCGAGGACAAGGGGCGGGAGGCCGCAGAGGCCGCCCTGGCCACGGCCCTCACACTGCGCTCACTTCGCACGCCCTAGGCTGGTCCGTGTGAAGACCTTCGACGAGTTGTACGCCGAACTCCAGGCCAAGTCCGTATTCGCTGATGACACGGGCAACACCCGCCGCCTCCTCGATGCGGGTGTCCACGAGATTGGCAAGAAGGTCGTGGAGGAGGCCGCGGAGTCGTGGATGGCTGCTGAGCACGAAAGCAGTGACCGTGCGGCCGAGGAGATCGCGCAACTGCTCTACCACGCTCAGGTGCTCATGATCGCCTGTGGTGTCAGCCTGTCCGACGTCTACCGGCGCTTGTGACATGTTGCGCGTCGCACTCCCGAACAAGGGGCAACTCGCTGAGCCCGCCCGAGAAATGCTCCGTGAGGCTGGTTATCTCCGGCTGATGCCACCGCGCGACCTGGTGATCCAGGACCTGGACAACGACGTCGAATTCTTCCTCTTGCGTCCCAAGGACATTGCGACCTACGTCGGCGCCGGAACGCTGGACATCGGCATTACCGGGCGCGACATGCTGCTCGATTCCGGTGCGGGCGCCGTGGAGTTGGTCGCCCTCGGATTCGGCGACTCGACGTTCCGACTGGCAGCTCCGTCGGGCGCGAACATGACCCCGCATGACCTCACTGGATCGCGCATTGCGACGTCGTACCCGGGTGTCCTGGCCGACTACCTCCAACGCGCGGGCATTGACGCGCAGATTGTGCGACTCGATGGTGCCGTGGAGAACGCCGTGCGTCTCGGGGTGGCCGATGCGGTCGCCGACGTGGTGGCGACGGGGACGACGCTGCGGCAGGCCGGCCTGCAGATCATTGGCGATCCGATCCTCGTGAGTGAGGCGCTGGTAGTTCAGCGCGCTAACGCTCCGACCGACCCCGCGGTGGATACCTTCGTGCGTCGCGTGACCAGCGTTCTCGTTGCACGGGCCTACGTGCTCCTGGACTACGACATTCGAACCTCGGAGATCGAGGCAGCCTGCCGGATCACGCCTGGGTTCGAGTCGCCCACGATTTCCCCCCTTCACGATCCGGAGTGGAGCGCGGTGCGCGCCATGGTGCCGCGCAGCGATGTGCACCGGGTCATGGACGAGCTCTACGAGCGGGGCGCGCGAGGCATTCTCGTCACCGCCATCCACGCCTGTCGCCTATGACTCCGGTCGAGGGTCGTGGGCGGCGCATCGTGACTCCCACGGACTTCGCCTCTGACGAGGGAGTGGCCGATCCGCGGTGGGCCGCGGCGTTCGGCACCGCTGACGGTGATGCCGTGCTAGCCATCCTGCGCGAGGGGGTGCGCCTACTCGTCCCGATCGTGGCGGTCCTGGAGGAGCGTGATGAGCGTGGTGGCGACAAGTCGAGCCATATGGCATCGGTCTCCCTGGTTCAGGCGAATGGTCGCCGTGGGCTGTTGGCGTTCACGAGCATCGACACCCTGGTGCGGTGGAACGCCGAAGCCCGACCGGTGCCTGCGTGGATCGCCGATATTGCTGCGGCGGCCCTGGACGAGGATGCCGACGGCGTACTCGTGGATGTCGCCGGGCCGGTGGCGTTCGCCATCGACGGTGACCTGTTGGAGGAGTTGGCGCGGGGGGCTAGACCACCGGTCCGGTGAGCGCTTCGCCAGGACCCGCGCCCGGCGCATCGGGAATGCTCGAGGCTTCGCGGAAGGCGCGCTGCAACGCGGTCAAGCCGTCCCGCAGTGGCGCGGCATGCTGAGGTCCGAGGTCGGGTGCGGATGCGGTCACGAGTCCGGCCAGTGCCGTAATGAGGATGCGGGCCTCAGCCAGATCCCGATCGCCTTCGGCCTCCGGACCCTCGCCGAGACCGCAGCGGATCGCGGCTGCCGACATGAGATGAATCGCAAGGGTCGTGACGATCTCCACCGCGGGCACGTCCGCGAGGTCACGTGCGGCTTCGGCGGCTTCGGGGATTGAAGCGGGGTCGGTGGGCGAGGTCATGGCCGCAGCCTCGCAGGCGCGATTTCGGCTCTGCGGCTCGGCCCTGGTAGCCTGTGGCCCGATCGCTTGCCGGCGTAGGTCGGCATCGCGCCAAGCGGACCCCGAGTCCCACCCTCCGCCTCCGGGCGTCGGGTTGCGCCAGCGGCCTTCATGGCCGTCTATCGCCTCGGGCCCGTAGACGCGGAGGGCCCGCCCTCACGATCTCACCGGCGAAAGCCGCCGGTGTTTTACGTCGAGGAGGCGCCATCAGCGTCGAGCCCAGGATCAACGACAGGATCCGTGTCCCCGAGGTGCGCCTCGTCGGACCCCAGGGGGAGCAGGTCGGCATCGTCCGTATCGATGACGCCCTCCGACTCGCCCAGGAAGCCGATCTAGACCTCGTTGAGGTCGCACCGATGGCCAAGCCCCCGGTCTGCAAGCTCATGGACTACGGCAAGTACAAGTACGAAGCCGCTGTGAAGCTCCGCGAGTCCCGCAAGAACCAGGCACATACGGTCATCAAGGAGATGAAGCTTCGCCCCAAGATCGATCAGCACGACTACGACACCAAAAAGGGTCACGTCGTCCGGTTCTTGAAGGCGGGGGACAAGGTCAAGATCACGATCATGTTCCGCGGCCGCGAGCAGTCCCGTCCCGAACTGGGGCTGCGTTTGCTGGCCAAACTTGCGGAGGATGTCGAGGATCTCGGATTCGTCGAAGCGACCCCCAAGCAGGACGGTCGCAACATGATCATGGTGCTCGCGCCGCACCGGACGAAGTCGGCCCAGGGCAAGACCGCAACATCGCCCGAGGTTGAAGCCGAGTCCATCGCCGCCGAGGCCTGAGTACAGCCCGATCGAGAGGACGCACAATGCCGAAGCAAAAGACCCACAGCGGGGCCAAGAAGCGATTCAAGGTCACCGGATCGGGCAAGATCACCCACGAGCAGGCCAACCGTCGCCACCTGCTGGAGGGCAAGCGCTCCAAGCGCACCCGCAAGCTCATGCTTGATGAGACCGTCAAGCCCGCCGACGTCAAGAAGGTCAAGCGCCTTCTCGGCAAGTGACCTGCCCCACTGAAGAAGGAGAACCCACATGGCACGCGTGAAGAGGGCTGTCAACGCCCAGAAGAAGCGCCGTGAGGTCTTGGAGCAGGCCAGCGGATACCGCGGGCAGCGCTCCCGGCTCTACCGTAAGGCGAAGGAGCAGGTCACCCACTCCCTGGTCTACGCCTACAACGATCGCAAGGATCGCAAGGGCGACTTCCGTCGGCTCTGGATCCAGCGCATCAACGCCGCCGCTCGGTCGCGCGGCATGACCTACAACCGCTTCATCCAGGGTTTGAAGGCCGCTGATGTTCAGGTTGACCGTCGCATGCTCGCCGAGCTCGCCGTCAGCGATCCCACCGCGTTCGATGCGCTGGTGGACATCGCCCGCAAGGCACTTCCGGCGACCGCCTCGGCCTGATCATGGCCGACCTCACCTCCACGAGGTCACCGCGTGTTGCGGAAGTCCGCAAGCTGCACGACCGAAGGCACCGCGCTGAGCGCGGTGCCTTCGTCGTCGAAGGTCCGCAGGCGGTGTCAGCCGCCGTCGGTCACCGCGTCGATGATCTCTATGTCGCTCACGATTCCGTAGAGCGCTTCTCTGATCTGATCGCACAGGCACACGCGGTGGGTGCCCAGGTGCACACGGCCTCCGAGGCAGTGCTGGCCGCGATGACGGAGACTCGCCAGCCCCAGGGGATCGTGGCGGTCTGTCCCCTGATCACCGTGAGCATGGCCACCGCGCTTACCGAGGCGACCCACCGCGCACTGCGCTGTGTCGTGGTCCTGGATCGGGCGAACGATCCGGGAAACGCAGGGACCGTGATTCGCACCGCGGACGCGCTGGGCGTCGGTGCGGTGATCTTGACCGAGGGGTCTGTCGATCCGCACAACGGCAAAGTCGTGCGCTCCACCGCGGGCTCGATCTTCCACGTGCCGATCGCGTCTGATGTTCCCGTGCGGGAGGCGATCGAGGCAGTGACGAAAGCCGGTTTCCTCCTCGTCGCTGCCGACGCAACGGGGAGTGTGCACCTCGGCACGATGGGAGCTGAAGCGGTGCTCAACGGTCCGGTGGCGTGGGTCATCGGCAACGAGGCGCATGGGGTGCACGACGATCTTCGCGCCGCCGCGCAGGAGACCGTGTCCATCCCGATGTCCGGGGGAGCCGAAAGCCTCAACATGGCGGCAGCTGCCGCCATTTGTCTTTACGCGACGCGCGTCGCCCAGCACCCCGGGGAATGACACCACCCAACCGAGGAGGGCACCCTCGACCTCAAGGACGAAAGTCCCGCGGACACGGGTCCATGAGTGGGTCGATGGGAAGTCCTCCGGCGACACGCGATTCGCCCCGCTCGCGTCGGCCGTGTGCGGGTGATCGAGTTGCAGCCCAATACGAACGCCGACGCGCTGTACAGCTCCCATCTCGACGACAACAACCGCATCAACCCGGGACGCGCATCGCCCTACCCGCCGGGGCGGTCACCGAGGTCGTTGCCGCAGAACTCGATCCCACCATGGTCCGCTCCGAAGCCTGAGCGGACTCCCTGAGCGAGGGCGAGCCCAAGCCGGCCTCCCGGCGCGTCCGAGTCCGGACCTTCCCTCGGCATGGGGGACAATGGCGCCAGGTCACGGGGCAATCCCTCGTGAGGAACGCCCCGCAGGGACGATCACTGGTGAAGGGAATGTTGTTGATGGACTACATCAAGCTGGCTGAATTCGACGAGACCGGCTACGTCGTTCTCGACTCCTACGACCAGGCGGCCGATCCGGCCGAATGGGAGCAGATCGAATTCGTCGATTGGAAGTCCTCCGGCGAAACGCGCTTCGCCCCCCTTGCCTCGGCATACGGCGAACTCGAGTGCAATGGTTTTTGGCATCACAATCCGCCGAAGACCGACAAGGACGGTGTCTGGGTCGAGTCCAACATCGCCAAGGCCCCCCAATTGAAGGCACGGGCCGAGGAGCCCGGAGCCAACATCGGTCGCTGCCGAGTGATCGAGCTGCAGCCCAACACCTATGTCGACTCCATCTGGAATCTCCACCTCGATGACAACAACCGGCTCAATCCCGAGGGCACCGGATGGATCGTGCGCGGCTTCTTCAACCTCACAGACAATCCCGACTCATACATGATCTTGCGCGAGGACAAGGACGACCCCAGCACCGAGACGCGCATTCCGCTCCCGGCCGGAGCTCAGGTCGTCATTGACACCCAACGCCTCTGGCACGCTGTGTGGCACCCGGGGCCCGAGCCGCGCTACTGCCTGATCACCTCGTGGGAGTCCGGGCCGGAATTGCAGGCCTACCTGCAGGCCAAGAACCCAATCTCCCGGATCGAGAACGCCCCGCTCGATGAGGCGGTCATCGCCGAAGCCCAGGCTGAGGCGGCTCGCCGCCGGGCCGCCCGCGAAGCACAGTCGGGCGCAATGACCGACGTGATGAGTGAGGCCTGAGGCGACTTCGCCCCAAGCCCCCCACGCGGGTAGCGTGGGGTCCTACACCGTCGCGGCGAGGCGTCGTCGCCTCGCGCGCGCCCGACGATAGGGAAGATGCCTGTGTCGACGCCTGCCCCCGAGAGCGTCTCGGAGAACGACGTCCTCGACGCCCTTGAGGCTGAGGCCATCCACGTCTACCGCGAGGTGGCCGGGGCCTTCCGCCGGCCGGTCCTGCTCTACTCGATCGGCAAGGACTCTTCGGTCCTGCTGCACCTGGCCCGCAAGGCCTTCCATCCGGCGCCGATCCCATTCAAGGTCATGCACATCGACACGACCTGGAAGTTCCGAGAGATGATCTCGTTCCGCGACCGCATGGCCGCCGAACTAGGTCTCGACCTCGTGGTGAAGACCAACCTCGCTGCGGTTGCCGAGGGAGTGACACCGTTCTCGCACGGCACTCACGAGTACACCCGCATTATGAAGACGGTCGCGCTGCGCGAGGGCCTCGATGAGTTGCAGGCCGACTGTGCGATCGGTGGGGCCCGTCGAGACGAGGAGAAGTCGCGCGCCAAGGAGCGGATCTTCTCGCTTCGTGAGCCGGGGCATCGCTGGGACCCGCGCAAGCAGCGCCCGGAGTTCTGGCGTACGGCCAACACGATGCTGGCGGAGGGGCAGACGATGCGTGCCTTCCCGATCAGCAACTGGACCGAGTTCGACATCTGGCGCTACATCCGTCGAGAGAACATCCCGATCGTGGATCTCTACTTCGCCCGCGAACGCCCTGTGGTTGAGCGGGAGGGCGCGTTGATCATGGTGGATGACGAACGATTGCCGCTGCGTGAGGGCGAGGCGCCGCAGCATCTGAGCGTCCGTTTCCGCACCTTGGGCTGCTACCCGCTGTCCGGGGCCGTTGAGTCCACGGCGGCGGTCGACATCGACACCCTCATTGCCGAAATGCTCGAGAGCAACGTCTCGGAGCGGGCTGGACGCCTCATCGATGGCGAGGGCAGCGGCTCCATGGAGTCCAAGAAGGCGGAGGGCTACTTCTAATGACCGCATTGCTCGAACGCTCAGCAGGGATCGATGTCACGCCGGTCGTGCGTCTCGTCACCTGTGGTTCCGTCGACGATGGCAAGTCCACATTGATCGGCCGTTTGCTCGCCGAGACCGGGTCCATCCCCGAGGATCAACTCGACTATGCGCGGCGCACGCGACGCGGCGGCTCGATGGTGCCCGTGGGGGAGATCGACTACTCGCTGTTGACTGACGGACTGGAGGCCGAACGCGAGCAGGGCATCACGATCGATGTTGCCTACCGTCACATGTACCTGCCGAGTGGCCGTCGCGTGATCATCGCGGACGCCCCCGGGCACGAGCAGTACACCCGCAACATGGCGGTCGCTGCCTCCAACGCCGAGGTCGCCGTCCTCCTGGTCGACGCGGCGCGTGGCGTCCGTCCGCAGACATTCCGCCACCTCACCGTGGTCGCTCTCATGGGTGTTCGTAGCGTCATCGTCGCCATCAACAAGATGGACCTGGTCGGCTACGAGCACGCCACATTCGAGGAGTTGTCGGGCGAGGTGCGTGCGGCTGCGGCGCGGCTGGGCCTCGACGAGGTAATGACGATCCCAGTGAGTGCGTTCGCCGGTGACAACGTCACCTCACCCACGACGCACATGCCCTGGTGGCACGGTCCGTCGCTGTTGCAGGCGCTGCAGGACTGGACGCCGTCTGAGGGACGTTCCGACGTGGCCTT